>MDTE01074078.1_pt1 | contig 41167 bp, 43 predicted proteins | sample 811231 | NCBI WGS metagenome assembly MDTE01 (sample SAMN05326651, study PRJNA326480) | marine metagenome | isolation source: seawater | place: Indian Ocean: Red Sea | collected 2010
CGAAGAATGGCGCCGGTGTTTTGCGGTATGTCGGGCTGATAGAGAGCGATACGCACGTGACGGGACTCGGATGTCGATGCTGTGCCCGGCAAGGGGCTGTGGGAAAGCGTCCAAGGCGGGCTTGGCAAACGCTTTGCACTTCGATTATATCCGGGCCAAGTGAAGTGCGTACAAGGGTTCCAGAGGGGGCAATCTGCATATCATACGAAGACACACGGGGTCGCGTTGCGTTATTCACGTTGCGGCACGGTGTCACATTGCCGGTAGCCGGGAAATCCCATACCCAACGAGTGTGTGCATATTCAGTCTCAGTGCGGCCGCAGACCGCAAAACCAAGGACATTTGCCCATGAGCGATGACACTCAGAATCACGACGGTCATTCTGGGAACCGACGCGATTTCCTCTATCTCTCGGCCGGTGCCTTTGCCGGTGTTGGCGGAGCCATCGCGCTCTGGCCATTCGTTGATTCCATGAACCCGTCGAGCGACGTTCTGGCGCTCGCCTCAATCGAGGTGGATCTATCGCAGATCGAGGTCGGACAGCGCGTGACGGTGAAATGGCAGGGCAAACCTGTTTTCGTCGACAGGCGCACCGAAAAGGCGATCGAGGAGGCGCGCGAAACGCCGCTCAGCGACCTGCGCGACCCGCAGACGGACGAATCACGCGCGACGCGGCCGGAATGGCTGGTCGTCGTCGGGGTGTGCACCCATCTGGGCTGTGTGCCGAAGGGGCAGAAGCCATCGGAAGAGCGTGGCGAGTGGGGCGGCTGGTTCTGCCCGTGTCACGGTTCCCACTACGACACATCGGGTCGCATCCGGAAGGGGCCTGCACCGCTGAACCTGCCGGTGCCGCCGATGGAATTCCTGAACGACACCAGAATCAAGATCGGTTGAGGCGAACATGAGCGCTGGAACAAACCAACCCGTGGGCAACGGCCTGGTCAAATGGATCGATAGCCGCCTGCCGGTATTCTCGTATCTCCAGAAGGAATATGCCGAGTTCGAGTCACCCAAGAACTTCAACTGGTTCTGGAACTTCGGCGCGATCCTGACTTTCATGCTGGTGCTGATGATCGCGACCGGGATTTTCCTGGCGATGCAGTATCAACCCAACACCACGCTGGCCTTCGATTCCGTCGAACGGATCATGCGTGACGTAAACTTCGGCTGGCTGCTGCGTTACATGCACGCCAATGGCGGCACGTTCTTCTTTATCGCCGTGTACATCCACATTTTCCGGGGCATGTACTACGGGTCGTACAAGAACCCGCGGGAACTGCTGTGGATCCTCGGTGTTGTCATCCTCATCCTGATGATGGCCACCGCCTTCATGGGCTATGTCCTGCCCTGGGGCCAGATGAGCTTCTGGGGCGCCACGGTGATCACCAGCCTGTTCTCGGCGGTCCCGCTGATCGGCGACCAGATCGTGACGCTGCTGTGGGGTGGCTTCTCGGTCGAGAACCCAACGCTGAACAGGTTCTTCGCCCTGCATTACCTGTTCCCGTTCTTGATCTTCGCGGTCGTCGCGCTGCATGTGGTGGCGCTGCATGTGAGCGGGTCCAACAACCCGCTGGGCGTCGATCCGAAGGGTCCACAGGACACGGTGAAGTTCCATCCCTACTACACGATGAAGGACAGCGTAGGACTGGCGGTGTTCGTCACGTTCTTCGCGATCGTGGTCTTCTTCGCGCCGAACTTCTTCGGTGAGCCCGAGAACTATCTCGAGGCGGCGCCGTTGAACACGCCGGCCGCGATCGTGCCCGAATGGTACTTCCTACCGTTCTTCGCGATCCTGCGCTCCATCAACTTCGATATCTGGTTTATCGACGCCAAGCTGGGCGGCGTGATCGCGATGTTCGCATCGATCTTCGTATTGTTCATCGTGCCTTGGCTCGACCGCTCGCCGATCCGCAGCGCGAAGTTCCGGCCGATGTTCAAGTGGTTCTTCTGGATCTTTGCGCTCAACTGCGTGCTCCTGGGCTGGGTTGGTGCCCGCTCACCGGACGCGCTGGTGTTTGACGGGATCGAGACGCTGAAGGTCATCCATATCGGGTACCTGTCGACGTTCTGGTACTTCTTCCACTTCATTATTCTGCTGCCGCTGCTCGGCGTGTTCGAGCGACCAAAGCCGTTACCCAAGAGTATCTCCGAACCGGTGCTCGGGGGCGGATCATCGGGTGCGGCGGCCACTGCCAAGCCGATGGAGAAGGCGTAATGGGTATGGTTTCCAACTTGCGCCGCTGCGTCGCGACGGCCGGCTTCGCAGCCGCTGCGGCGATGGTCTCGACTTTTGCATTCGCCGCTGGCGATGCCAAGGATCCGGAGAACCAGGACTGGCACTTCGAGGGTATCTTCGGGACGGTCGACCGGGCATCCGCCCAGCGTGGTCTCCAGGTTTATCTGGAAGTTTGTGCGGGCTGCCATTCCCTGAAACAGGTTGCCTATCGCAATCTCGGCGCTCTCGGCTTCACCGAGGCGGAAGTCAAGGCGATCGCCGCCGGCTTCGAGGTAACCGACGGTCCCAATGACGAAGGCGAGATGTTCCAGCGCGCCGCGATCCCGGCCGACAAATTCGTATCGCCGTTCCCCAACAAGGAAGCGGCAGCCGCGGCGAATAACGGGGCAGCACCGCCAGATCTCTCGCTTCAGGTGAAGGCCCACCCGGGTGGCGCCGACTACATCTATGCGCTGCTGACCGGCTATGCGGACGCACCGGAGGGCACGGAAGTGCCTTCGGGGTCGAACTACAACCCGTTCTACGCCGGTGGCTTCATCGCCATGCCGGCGCCGATTTCGACCGATGGTGTCGAGTACACCGACGGTGCGGCCGCGAGCGTCGAGCAGCAAGCCTGGGACGTCGTCAACTTTATGCAGTGGGCGGCAGAGCCGGAGATGGAGGAACGCAAGAAACTGGGATTCAAGGTTGTTATCTTCCTGATCATCCTGAGCGCCCTTCTGTATGCCGGTAAGCGCAAGATGTGGGCAAACGTCTCTCACTAGCGCCGGAAATCCGAAAGAATCAGGCCGCCTGCGAGCTCGCAAGCGGCCTTTTTCGTAAGCTTTCGTGCAGGATTTCGTTACACTCGGGTTGAAATCGCCAAGCACACGCAAAGAACCGAATTGGGGGGAACAATGGCGCGCGAGACAATCGTCACATGCGCGGTGACCGGCGGTCACCAGAACTTTCAGAACCATCCGAACTTTCCGATCACGCCCAAGCAAATCGCGGAATCCGCCATCGAGGCGCGCAAGGCCGGCGCGGCGGTCGCGCATATTCATGTGCGCGAACCGGACGGTTCACGCTCGGCGAACCCCGACTATTTCCGCGAGGTCGTCGAACGCATTCGGGATGCCGATTGCGATGTTCTGATCAACCTGACCACCGGGGAGGGCGGGCGCTATATCCCAAGCGAGGACAATCCCCAGGTCGGCGGACCGGGAACCTCCCTGTCGACCCCCGAGACGCGGGTGCGCCACGTCCTCGATCTGCGGCCCGACATCTGCACGCTCGACGTGGCGACCATGAACTTCGGCGAAGCGGTGTTCATGAACACCCCGGCCCATCTTCGCCGCATGGCGGAGCTGATCAAGGATGCGGGTGTGAAACCCGAGATCGAGGTGTTCGAACCCGGTCATATCCGGCTCGCCGTGGACATGATCAACAACGGCTATATCGAGGCTCCGCCCCTGTTTCAGCTCTGTCTCGGCATCCCCTGGGGCTCGCCGGCGACCCCCCAGATGGTCCAGGTGATGCACTCGATGTTGCCGCGCGACGCCAACTGGGCCGCCTTCGGGATCAGCCGCTGGGAATTCCCGATCGTGGCGGAGGTCGTCAACAATGGCGGTCATGTGCGGGTCGGACTGGAAGACAATCTGTATCTCTCCAAAGGAGAGTTCGCCTCGAACGGCCAGCTGGTTGAAAAGGCGGTTCGGATCATGCACGAACTCGATGCCGAGCCGGTGGAACCCGACAGGGCTGCAGAGATGCTCGACCTGCTGCCGCGCGCGCAATAGACGGCGACAATATGGCAGCGAACCATAGCGGCATTCCGCCGACCCTGGGCATCATTGGCGGCAGCGGGATCTACGACATCGATGGTATGACCGATGTCCGTTGGGAGGTGGTGGATACGCCGTTCGGTGCCCCGTCCGACGAGCTCATGTTCGGGACGCTGGAGGGGTTGCCCGTGGTGTTCCTGCCGCGTCATGGACGTGGCCACAAGGTGCCGCCGACAGAGCTGAATTTCCGCGCCAACATCGATGCCCTGAAGCGCGCCGGCGTGACCGAGATTGTCTCGCTGTCGGCGGTGGGGTCACTGCGCGAAGATCTAGCGCCGGGCACATTCGTGATCGTCGATCAGTTCATCGACCGCACCTTCGCGCGGGTGAAGTCCTTCTTCGAGACCGGTCTGGTCGCCCACGTATCGATGGCCGATCCTGTGTGCGCACGCCTGGGCGATCATATCGAGGCCGCCGCCGGAGAGCTCGGGATCGATGCCGTGCGCGGCGGCACCTATCTCGTCATGGAGGGTCCGCAGTTCTCCACGCGGGCGGAGTCCGAACTGTACCGGTCCTGGGGGTGTTCGGTCATCGGCATGACGAACATGCCGGAGGCCAAGCTCGCCCGAGAGGCGGAGCTTTGCTACGCCACCGTGGCGATGGTGACCGACTATGATTGCTGGCATGACGACCATGAAGACGTGACCGTGGAGCAGATCATCAAGGTGCTGTTGGACAATGCTGAGAAGGGCCGCGGGCTGGTGCGTGCCCTGGCACCTCGCCTGGCCACCCGTGATGCGGTGTGCGCGCAAGGCTGTCACGCCAGTCTGGAAAACGCGCTGATCACCAATCCGGATGCCCATGACCCCGAAATCGTTGATCACCTGGCGGCGGTTGCAGGCCGGGTTCTCGGATAAATTCAATTAGAACAACGTTTTATGGCGGTCGGCTTTCTGTGCCGCCATGGACGTCATAGAATGGATGCTGTCGGCGACCCGGCCATGTATGGCCGCAATGGATCGCCTGGGGAGCAGAGTATTATGTCCGACGTAAACGACGCCGATGAGGTGATCGATCGTCCGATTGCCGGCCTCGACCATGCCTTGATCGGCGTTGCCGATCTTGAGCATGCGCGCGAGTCTTTCGCGCGGCTGGGGTTCATCGTATCCCCTCGTGGGCGGCATGTCGGTTGGGGGACCGGCAACTACACGATCATGTTCGAACAGGATTATGTCGAACTCATCGGTGTCATCGACCCATCGCAGTATATCCACGGCCTCGATACGTTTCTCGAGACAGGCGAGGGATTGCTGAATGTCGCCCTGGCGACGGACGATGCCGAAGCCGCATACCGCTGGTTGCAGGCCGAAGGTGTCGATGCGCCGCCGCCGGAGAACTTGCAACGAATACTCGAGACCGATGGCGACGACGAGACGCTGCAGTTTCGCAACCTGCATTTGCCCGGCGACGTGACGCCCGGCCTGACCACATTCGCATGCGAGCATCTGACACCGGAAAAGGTTCGACGTCCGAGCTGGCTTTCACACCCGAACGGGGCCCGCGGCATCACCGAGGTCACCATCGTGATGGAGGATCTGACAGGCGTGCGCGATGCGTATGTTCGTCTGTTTGGCGAGGATGCGGTCTCGGGCGACGAGCGGAAGGGTAACATCACCGTCGACACGGGAAATGACGAGCTTTGGTTTGTGACCCCGAAGACCTTTCCGGAACGTCACTATGACAAGACGATCGACGAGAGCCTGTCGCTGCCGCGACTGGCAGCGCTTACCCTGGGTGTCGCCGACACCCAGGTCACGGCGCTGTATCTCTCGGGCCAGCAGGTCGCCTTCGAACGCGACAGTTCGGATGCCGTGATTGTCTCGTCCGAAGAGGCCTGCGGGACCTTTCTGATCTTTAACGACTGAGCCCGCGGGCGCTTACGACGCGCCTAGCCGATATTGGTCGACAGGAACTTCAGCGTCCGCTCCATCGCCTGTCCGGCGGCTTCCTTGTGATAGGAACCGCGCCGCGAACAGCTGAAGCCGTGCCCGGCACCGTCATAGATGAAGCTCGGGATGTCGGGATGTTCGGACTCGACATTGTGGACCCCGTCGAGAGGGATGCCGGCATCCTCGGCCCCCCAGTGGAACATCACGGGGCAGTTCGGCTGCTCACCGGCATTCGACAGGATGTCGCCGCCGTAATAGCAAACCGCGGCAGACACGGGCGAGCGGGCCGCGGCGAACCAGGCCACCGAGCCACCCATACAGAAACCGACAATGCCGGTCTTGCCCACACCGTCCACTTCGGCAACGGCAGCGTTGACGTCGAGGATCACATCGTCCCAGGCGAGTGCGCCCTTGAGTTCACGGCCCTTGGCCATGCCGTCTTCGTTGAATTCGAGGACCGCGTTGCGCTCGTGCCGATCGAACAGCGCCGGAGCGATCGCCAGGTAGCCTTCCTTGGCGAAATTGTCGACGGTCTCGCGGATGTCGTCGTTGACCCCGAATATTTCCTGGATGATCACCACGGCGCCGCGTGGCCCCCCGTCCGGCTCGGCCTTGTAGGCGTCGAGCGTGTGGCCGTCGGTCGTCGCCAGTTTCAGATCCGTACCCATCTTGAATTCCTCCCCAACCAGATTTTGCTTGTTGTTTCGAGAGGCATCCTAGAGCGCTAGACATTGAAGCGAAACAGCATCACATCGCCGTCCTGCACCACATAGTCGCGCCCCTCTTGGCGCATGCGGCCGGCATCCTTGGCCTCTTGTTCGCCGCTATTATCGATATAGTCAGCAAAGGAGATGGTTTCGGCGCGGATGAAGCCCTTCTGGAAGTCGGTGTGGATGCGCCCGGCGGCGTCAAAGGCGGTGGCGTCCCGAACCACGGTCCAGGCCCGTGTCTCCTTGGGGCCGACGGTGAAGAAGGTGATCAGGCGCAGCAGGTCGTAGCCGGCGCGGATGACCCGCGACAGGCCCGTATCACTGAGACCGAGGCCTTCGAGGAACTCCAGCCGCTCGGCCGGGTCGTCCAGCTGGGCGACCTGGGACTCGATCTCTGCCGACACAATGACCACCCCTGCGCCATTTGCGGCTGCCATCTGCGCAACGGCCTCGGTATGGGTGTTTCCCGTCGCCGCGGCGTCCTCGTCGACATTGCACACATACAGAACCGGCTTGGCGGTCAGAAGCTGCAGCTGGTTGAAGTCCTTGCGCTGATCGGGGTTGATATCGGCCGTGCGCGCGGGTTTGCCTTCGCGCAAAACCGCGATCACCGGTTCCAGCAGCGGCAGCTGCGCGCGCGCGTCCTTGTCCCCGCCCTTGGCGCGTTTCTCAACCGTCTCGAACCGGCGCTCGATGGCTTCCAGATCGGCGATCAGCAGTTCGGTCTCGACGATCTCGGCGTCGTGGATCGGATCGACTCCGCCCTCGACATGGGTGACGCCTCCATCTTCGAAGCAGCGCAGCACATGACAGATCGCGTCGACCTCGCGGATATGGGACAGGAACTTGTTGCCGAGACCTTCACCCTGGCTCGCCCCGCGTACCAGACCCGCGATGTCGACAAACTCGAGATGGGTCGGCACGATCTCCGCCGAACCGGCCAGCGTGGCGAGTTCTGCAAGCCGCGAATCCGGCACGGTGACGCGCCCGGCATTGGGCTCGATGGTGCAGAACGGATAGTTTGCCGATTCCGCCTGGGCCGTTGCCGTCAACGCATTGAAAAGAGCGGACTTGCCAACATTGGGCAAGCCAACAATTCCGCAATTGAAACCCATTTCAGTTCCGTCCTCGCAGCCGGTCCATGGCGCGTGACAAGGCGTTGCCAAGTGCGGTTTCGGGACCGGTATCGGATGTTTCGTGTGCCCGCCGTGCGGGGTTCGGGCGGGGTTCCTGCGCCGTGGTATCGGTGTCCCCCTGAACGGCCATCGCGACCCGACTCATGAAGTCGCTTGCCCGGCCTTCGAACGGGCCGGAAGTTGTTCGGCGACCGCCTGCAATTCACGCCCCAGCCAATCCTGATCGGCCTTGGAGAAGTCTCCGAGCACGTGGTTTTTGACCCGCGACTTGTCGCCGGGGTGCCCGATACCCAGGCGCACCCGCCAGTAATTCTTGTCGCCGAGATGGGCGTCGATGCTGCGCAGGCCATTGTGGCCGGCGTTGCCGCCGCCCTGCTTGACCCGCAGTTTGGCTGCCGCGAGATCGATTTCGTCGTAGATGACAACGACATCTTCGACTGCGAGCTTGTAGAAGCGCAGCGCTTCGCCCACCGAGCGCCCGGATTCATTCATGAACGTCGCCGGTTTCAGGACAATGACCCGTTCGCCCGCAATCTCGCCCTCGCTGACATCGCCCTGGAACTTTGATCGGGGCGCAGAAAGGCCATGGCGGCGAACGATCTCGTCCGCCGCCATGAAGCCGATATTGTGTCGGTTGTTTCGGTGCTTTGGACCGGGATTTCCCAGTCCCACAACCAATCGCATATTGTCTCGCCCATTTTCGGGAGAGGGGGCTTACTCCTCGCCGCCCTCGTCGTCGCCACCTTCCTCTTCGGTGGCTTCGCCTTCTTCGCCCTCTTCACCCTCTTCGATCTCTCCGCCCTCTGCGGGTTCCTCTTCCTCAACCGGAACGACGGTCGGCGCCGCGATCGTGGCGATCGTGAAGTCACGATCGGTAATCGTCGGCTTGACGCCGTCCGGCAGGGTGATTTCCGAAATGTGGACGCTGTCGCCGACATCGAGGCCCGTCAGATCGACAGTGAACGAGTCGGGGATCGCACCGGCGCGGCAGATCACCCCGACCGTGTGCCGGACGATGTTCAGAACGCCGCCGCCCTTCAGGCCCGGCGATTCCTCCTCGTTCGTGAAGTCGACCGGAATATCGACGTTGATTTGTGTCGCGTCCGTCACCCGCAAGAAGTCCGCGTGCATTGGCACATCCGTCACCGGGTGCAGCTGCAGATCTCGACACAGCACTTTCTGCTGGTCGCCCGCGACATCGATGTCGAACAGCGTGGCGAAGAAGCCGGGCTGCATTCGGGCGGCCCGCAATTCGGCCGGGTCGATGGAAACGGGTTCGGGGCCCTTGTTCGCGCCATAGATCACCGCCGGCACCTTGCCGGTACGACGAATTGCGCGGGCGGCCCCCTTGCCAACCTGCGCGCGCGATTCCGCATTGAAAGTTACGGTATCCGCCATGATTTACTCCTCTGACCCGGCGATGCCTCCAAGGGTGCCATCACCGGGGCGGTTTTCACCGGCACGGAATGCGCCGGCAACTAGTTGAACAGACTTGAAACCGAGGCTTCGCGGCTAATGCGGTCTATGGCCTCGCCGAGCAGCGGGGCGACCGTCAACTGCCGAATGTTGCTCGCCACACGCACCGCTTCGGTTGCCTGTATCGAGTCCGTCATCACCAGGGTTTCGAGCGGAGATGCCGCCACGCGCCCGACCGCTCCGCCCGACAACACACCGTGTGTCACATAGGCGGAAACCGATTTGGCGCCTTTGTCTATCAACGCTCCTGCGGCGTTACACAATGTCCCGGCGCTATCACAGATATCGTCGATCAGAATGCAACGTCGCCGGTCGACGTCCCCGATAATGTTCATAACTTCGGAAACGCCAGCCCGTTCGCGGCGCTTATCGATGATCGCAAGGTCGGCGTCAAGGCGTTTGGCAAGGCCGCGTGCGCGTACAACACCGCCAACATCAGGCGAAACGATAACCAGTTCATCGCCGTTGGTCCGTGCCTTGATGTCATCGGAGAAGAGGGGGGCGGCGAACAAATTGTCGACGGGAATATCGAAAAAGCCCTGAATCTGGCCCGCATGCAGGTCGATCGTCAGCACTCGGTCGGCCCCGGCGCGGGTGATCAGGTTCGCCACCAGCTTGGCGGAGATCGGCGTGCGGGGACCCGTTTTGCGATCCTGTCGGGCATAGCCGAAATACGGGATGACCGCCGTGATCCGCCGCGCTGAGCCGCGCCGGAGCGCATCCAGCGTCACCAGCAGTTCCATCAGATTGTCGTTGGCCGGATACGACGTCGATTGAACGACGAAAACGTCCTCGCCACGAACATTCTCGAGAATCTCGACGAAAACTTCCATATCCGAAAATCGGCGTATGGAGGCCTGTGTGAGCTCAATGTTCAAGGAAGCCGAAATCGCTTCGGCTAGCGGGCGGTTGCTGTTGCACGCCAGCACCTTCATTGACCGTTCCCCCGGGGCGCATCGACCTGCGTCAAACTGAATGTCCTAACCCGCGCCAACGAGTGCAACTGCCAGAAATCGAACCCGTGTGCGGCCGGAAAGTATCAACCCGTCAACGGGCTGTAAACATGCGGTCTCTGGGGATAAACCAGGCCCGTATTACTGGGCCTCAGAGGCGATTTTGGGGTCGGGGGCAATGAAGCCTTCGCGCCAGTCGATTCGCGAAACCACTTCCATCAATCCTGCCGCTGCGGCTAGTCCGGCCTCCTTTGCGAGTTCGCCCCAACGCTCTTCGACAACGCTCGAAGAAAATGGGCTGGCCTGGTCTATCTTGCCGATCTCGATTCCGAACGGATCGGACACTGCCCAGGCGATCGCGATCTCTGTGCGGTCATCGTCGAGGTCTGTCACGCGCACGCGTGCCGTTGCGAACAGCGTTTCGTCGCCCGGCGATACTGCGACCCGGGCTCCGAGGCGGCGCAACCCCTGGCGGAGCGCAGCCTGCAATCTCTTGTCGCCATTGGCGGGCGCCCCGCTGACTTCTCCCACATAGATGGGTGGCGGCAGCACCTCGCGCTCTGTTTCATCCTGTACGTAAACGGAAATTCGTGGTGCAGCGTGTTCGGCCAGTGCGGCCATCAGCGCCGGATCGGCCCGGGCCCACAGGTCCACGGGCGTGCCTTCGATACTCTGGTCGTAGACACCGATTTCCTCGCCTTCCGGGTCATACAGCGTCCAGGCGATGTGTGCTTCACGTCCGGGGTCGATGACCTCGCCGACGAGGATCTTGCTCGCACGATTGCCGCGCCCGAAATAGGCGGGCACGTTCAGGTCAAGCAGCGCTGTCACCATTTCTCCCGCCAGCCGATTGGCGGTCTCCGCAGGCGCGTCAGCCACGGGAAGCACGATGATGCCCTGGGAATCGGGCAGGCGCAGCAGCTGGTTCTCGCTGTCCGGCGTGCGCTCGAACGGTCGCGGGACCGGCTGGCATGCGCTCAGGACGACAAGCAGCGTCACGAGGAAGCTAAATCGCACAGCTCACCATCGTGGCGGCGAGTGTGAAGAAAATTAGCATGATCAGATAAGGCATTGCCTAGGGCGCCTCAGTCAGCACGATCAGGGACAGGTTGCGCCCATAGTCGGGTTCGTTCCGGTGGCAGCTGCGCCGGTAGCTGAAAAAGTCGGCATTGCTGTAGGTGTCGTGTCCTGTCGCCGACACGGTTTTCACTTGCGCGTCTTGCAGGCGCTGACGGACAAACCCGGGGAGGTCGAAAAGCAGACGGTCGGAGCCGGGGCGGTCGGCAAAATACCTCGCATTGGCCTCGCTCTGCCGCAAGAACGGTTCTGGAAACTCCGGACCAACCTCGTAAGAGGCGGGTCCGATACAGGGGCCGACGGCGGCGCGTATCCGGGTCCGGGCGGCACCGCGCTGTTCCATGGCCTCGGCGGTGGCCTCGATGACACCGTCGAGCGCGCCCCGCCAACCGGCATGGGCGGCGCCGATAACGCCGGCGTCGGGGTCCGCCATTAGGATCGGCGCACAGTCGGCCGCCAGGACGCCGATGGCGATACCTGGTCGTGTGCAAACAAGCGCGTCTGCCTGGGGAGGTGTACCGGCCCAGCCATCGTCGGCGTCGACCACGGTCGCGGAATGGACCTGGTAAAGCGTTCGCAGAGCAGCCGGATCCGCGCCGACGGTGCGGGCGGCGCGCGCACGGTTCTCGGTCACATGTTCCGTCGCGTCGTAAGATCCCAACCCGCAGTTGAGGCCCGCATAGATGCCTTCGCTGACACCACCGGCGCGGGACAGGAAGGCATGCTGGATGCCCGATGTCTGCTGCAGGATGTCGGCCTTGGCGTGCGCGTCGTGCATGGTTTCAGGCGGTTGGTTCAAAGCCCGCGAGCCGGGCCAGGCGGTGGTCTGAAATTGCGATTACCTTGAACAGGGTGCCCATTTCGGCAGGGGCGATCAAGCGGGTCAGGCCCGTCTCGATTCCACGCGATTGCGCCGCGTCGGCCGATTTCAAAAGCGCGTCCGCTCTTTCGCGGATACCCAGTCGCTGCAGGAAGTTTCCCTGATCGACGGGGCCGTGAACCTGTGCGCTGGCCGCGCGGGCGGTGTTGGCGACGGTGAGAAAATCGACATGCGCGGTCAGATCGCTCTCGCCGGGCGCCGTCAGCGGGTCGATGGGCTGATGTTGCCGCACGGCCTGGAGTGTCTCGCCGAGTCCGTGACGCGAATGTCCGTAATCCACAAACAGGCCGGCGCCGCCATGGAGTTGCACGTAGCGGGATATCTCGGTCACGACTGCCTCGACGGCGGGTGATTGTTCGACGATGTCACCGGTCTCGGCGCCATCAATCCAGTGCGCCGACAAATCGCCTTGGGGCTTTTCGGGTCCGTTGGCGACGAAGCGAAATGTGCCGCTGCCAGCGTCATGGTCGACCCGACGTTCACGCCAGCCCTCGGGGGTCATGACGAACTGCCGGATGGGAAGCGCATCGAGAAACTCGTTGGCGAGACAGATCATTGGTTCGCCGTCCAGCGTGGGCAGGGACTCGTGCCAGATGACACCCTGGTCCGGGAGGGCTTGCGCCTGGGCCTGCCGCAGGACAGGGCTGGTTTCGACGAGATGTATTTGCGCGGCCGCACGGCATTCGGGAACCAGGGCCATTGCGCGCACGGCGTCGGACATCAGGGTGCCGCGCCCGGGCCCGAGCTCGACAAGTGCAAACCTGTCCGGTGATCCGAGCGCCTGCCAGGTGTCGATGCTCCAAAGCCCGAGCAGTTCGCCGTACATCTGGGAAATTTCCGGCGCGGTGGTGAAATCACCATCGGTGCCGAATGGGTCGCGGGTCGTGTAGTAGCCGCCTTCGGGATCGCCGAGCGCGATCTCCATGAAGGTGGCGATGCCGATCGGGCCACCTTCGGAGATTCGTCGCTTCAGATTGCGGACGACCGGGTGACCGCTTTCCATGTCCGGAAATCGCTAGGGTTTGGCCGATGCCGGTCGGGCGTTGCCTTCGAGCCGCACATGGGTTACGGCATAGACGATGAAGATCAGGCCGGCAATGGCGATCGGCGTCGACAGCCACTGGCCGATGGTGGTGCCCCAAATCAGGAAGCCGCTTTCGCCGACATAGATGTCGGGTTGACGGAAGAACTCGACGAAGGTCCGCGCTGCACCATAGCCGAGCAGGAAAATGCCCGAGAGCAGGCCGGGGCGACGGCGTGCCTCCCGAAAGCGGGCCAGCGTGAACAGGATGATGAACAGCAAGATGCCCTCGAGCGCGGCTTCGTAGAGCTGGCTCGGATGGCGGCCAATATCACCGCCGTCGGGAAAGACGACCGCCCAGGGCACATCCGTGGCGCGGCCGTAGAGTTCGCCATTGATGAAGTTTGCCAGGCGCCCAAGGAACAGGCCGATGGGCGCCGCAGTCGCCACCAGATCGCCCAGGGACAGCACACGGATGTTGTGGCGGCGGGCGTACAGGATGATGGCCGCCATCACCCCGATCAGACCGCCGTGAAAACTCATACCGCCGTTCCACACCGCAAGAATCTGGAGCGGATTTTCGAGAAAGAAGTTCGACTGGTAGAAGCTCACGAAACCCAGCCGGCCGCCGACGATCACACCGACAATCGCCCAGCTGAAGAAGTCGCCAACCTGCTGAGACGTCATCGTCTCGGGCGGCTTGCGCAGCAGCCAGACGATATAACCCCAGCCTGCCAGGAGCCCGGCGATGAACGCCAGTGCATACCAGCGCACGACGAACGGTCCGATTGCGATCGCGACGGGGTCGAACTCCGGGAATGGGATGGGACCTGACATCGGGGTTTACATCCTGTGGATCAGACGTAGGGATCGTTGGTCTCGAGATGGTCGCGCACATAGCTGCGGACACCATCCTCCAGCGATGTGAACGCCCGATCGTATCCGGCCCTGCGCAAACGGTCCATTCGCGCTTCCGTGAAGTACTGGTACTGATTGCGGACATTCTCGGGCATGTCGAAATATACGACGTCGCGTGGTTTCTGCATGGCGTCGAATATGGCGCCGGCCATATCGTCAAACGAACGGGCCTGCCCGGTGCCCAGATTGAAGATGCCACTGACGGCGGGCGTGTCGAGCAGCCACAACAACACGGCGACCGTGTCCCGAACGTGTACGAAATCCCGCAACTGGCCGCCGTCCGCATAGTCTGGCTCGTGGGACCGGAAAAGCCGGGCCTGTCCGGTTTCCCGGATTTGCTGCCAGAACTGAGGAACGACGCTGCGCTGGCCGCCCTTGTGATATTCGTTTGGTCCGTAAACGTTGAAGAAACGCAGGCCCGCCCATTGCGGTGGCGCGTGATCAGCGGCCGCCATCTGTACAACCGCCCGGTCGAACAGGAGCTTCGACCAGCCATAGGGGTTCAGCGGCCGCAATCGTGCCAGGTTGGCGGGGTCGTTGGAATCGTCGAACCCCTGCGCGCCGTCGCCATAAGTGGCGGCGGACGAGGCGTAGATGAACGGAACGTCATTTTCCGCGCACCAGCTCCAGAGCCGCAAGCTGAGCAGATAGTTGTTCCGCATGACACGATCGACATTGCGTTCCACGGTCGAAGAAATGGCGCCCATATGGAACAGGGCTGTCGGCTTGGCCGTGCCTGTGGCCAGCCAGTCCAGCAACCCGTCCGGCGCGATGATGTCGATCGACCCGCGCTTTGCGATATTCGGCTCGGTTTCGGTTTCGACGAAATCGCTGATCACGAGTCCCTCGTGCCGATCGGCCAGCGCGGCCGCAAGGTTTGACCCGATGAACCCGGCGCCGCCGGTCACGATGAACATGCGTTTCTCCAATCTCCGTAGCGGCTTTATAGGCGTTGGCGTAACGGTGCGGCAATGCGCCAACCTTGTTCGGCCCGCATCGAAGGGCGTAGTGTCGCGTCTCCGATTGAGGAGCAAGCAGCATGCAGACACGAAGTCGACTGTTGGACGACCTGGCGCGACTGGCGAACGGCGCAGCGGGCGTGGCCAGCGGAATGCGTGAAGAAATCGAGGCGCTGGTTCAGCAGCGCCTTGAAAGGGGCCTTGCCGAGTTGGACCTAGTGCGCCGCGAGGAGTTCGAGGCCATTGAGGCTGTGGCGATTCGAGCTCGGGAAGAGCAGGAGGCGCTCGAGAAGCGGGTTGCGCACCTGGAAAAGAAACTGGCCGCCAGCAAGCGGAAACCGGCCGCCAAGAAAGCCCCGAAAGCCTCTGGAGACAAGGCCTAGGCGCGCGTTCCCATTGATGCCCGGAAGGGTATCCAATTCTGAAAAATGTCCACAGCCACGACGGTTGCGACGCAGCGCGCGTTCGTGACAGTCTACCTTCTGTAGTGGTTCAGCCCGCTGCCAACACAATATTTCGTATATATTACAGCCAATTGTGGTTTGGCCTAGGTTGATCCGGAGATCCATGCAGGAGACCGCGCCCCATGGGCAATCTGTCCCAGTCCATCGTCGACCAAGCACTTCATCCTCTCGATTTGATCGAGGAGCTGATCGCCATGCGTGACTGGGCACAGGAGCGGACGGCCCGGGACGAACTGCTCTCAGAAATCGGCGGTCGCTGGTGCGACTACCATGCGGTTTTCAATTGGATAGATGAAATCGGCGCCCTGCAGATGACCTGTGCATTTGACATGCGCACACCGCCGGAAAGACGCGCCGCGGTTCACGAACTGCTGGCCGTCCTGAATGAGCGCATCGGGATCGGTCATTTCGACGTCGGCACCCAGGATGGGTTGCCGGCCTATCGCCATGCCTTGCTGCTGCGCGGTGGTTCCCTTTCGGCCGAGCAGGTCGAGGACATGGTGGATATCGCGGTGCACGAGCTGGATCGTTTCTACCCCGCTTTCCAGTATGTCGTGTGGGGCAAGCAGTCCGCCCAGTCCGCGGTCAGCTCGATCATGTTCGATACTGTCGGCGAAGCCTGATACCCACTCAGGGTGAAATCATGACGAAACCCGGAAAGATACTGCTTGTCGGTGGCGGCAAGATGGGCGGCGCGTTGATGGATGGCTGGATCGGCCAGGGAACCTCGCCGGGCGATATCTTCGTGGTCGATCCGGCGATGCCACCGCGTCCCGACGGTGTTTCCGGCGGTGCGGGGCACGACGACATCCCGGGCGATTTCGCGCCTTCGGTGATTGTTCTGGCCGTCAAGCCGCAGGTCATGGACGACGTGCTGGGGCCATACACCGACTATGTGGTGCCTAACACGGTCTTCCTGTCGATCGCCGCCGGACGCACAATCGCATCCCTCGAGGCCGTTCTTGGTCCGGAGGCCCGGATCGTCCGGGCCATGCCGAACACGCCGGCCGCAGTCGGGCGTGGGATCACCGTGCTGTCGGGCAACGGCCATGTTAGCGACGCGCAACAGATGGCTTGCGTGGCGTTGTTGTCGGCGGTCGGCAAGGTGGCCTGGGTGGATGATGAGGGGTTGATGGATGCCGTCACTGGCGTGTCGGGCAGCGGGCCGGCCTATGTGTTCCATCTGGTCGAGGCAATGGCCGAGGCCGGAATCGCCGAGGGACTCCCCGCCGACCTGGCGATGGATCTGGCGCGCGAGACGGTTGCAGGCAGCGGAGCGTTGCTGGCGCAGAGTTCCGATCCGGCCTCGACACTGCGCGAGAATGTCACCAGTCCCGGCGGGACGACAGCGGCGGCACTGGACGTGCTGATGTCGGACGACGGCCTGACCCGACTGATGACACGCGCGATTGCCCGGGCGACCGAGCGGTCGCGCGAATTGGCGGGCTAGGCGCGCACACCCTTAACAGCGACGGCCGATCTGGCTTAGGTTTCACCGAACACCGGAGCCGATATGCCAGACGAAGACACCGGACCCGACGCGAGCTCTCTGGACAGGCTGATCGACGCGATGCTGGGTATCGTTGTCGATCAGGGCTGGCGTGAGGTCACGATCGAGAATGTTGCGGCGTGCGCGGAAGTGCCCGAGGCCGACTCCTATGCGGTGTGTGCGGATCGAGCGCAGCTTCTCAACGCTTTTGCGCGTCGGGTCGACGTGGCGGCAAGCCGGGAAGCACGCGCGGGCGCGGACGACGAGGCCCGCTATCACGAGCTTCTCGACATCATGATGCGCCGTTTCGAGGTGTTGCAGGCAAATCGTGAGGCCGTTGTACGCCTCATCCGGGAGTTGCCGGGCGATCCGATAAGCCTCGCGAGGATACTTCCCCAAAGCCAGCGTTCCTTTGCTTTTCTGGCCCGGGCAGCCGGATATGACCCCCGCCCGCCGTCCTTCCTGATGCTGGCCAAGGCGTTGTCGGCCGTATGGCTTGCGACCCAACGCGACTGGCTGCGCGACGAAACGCCGGATCTGTCGATCACGATGGCATCGCTGGATCGTAACCTGCGCCGTGCGATGGGCATGATCGGGCCCCTGGTGCCTCCGCGTGGCGGTGCTCTCGATGAACAGGATGAACGAGAATGAGTGAGATCACATTTGAGGACTTTCAGAAGGTGGACGTGCGCGTCGGCACAGTGACGGATGCGCAACCGTTTCCTGAAGCGCGCCGCCCCGCGATCAAGTTGTGGGTCGACTTCGGCGAGGAAATCGGCGTTCGCAAGACCTCGGCCCAGTTGACGGTTCACTACACGCCGGAACAACTCGTCGGGCGCCAGGTCGCGGCCGTTCTAAACTTTCCCCCCAAGCAGATCGGAAAGTTCATGTCGGAGATTCTCGTGCTGGGTTTCCCCGATGCCGACGGCGCTGTCGTCCTGCTGAATATCGATCAGGAGGTGCCGAACGGCGGCTGTCTTTTCTGATTTGTCAGATCGGAATCCGGACCAGCACGCGCAGGCCGCCGGCGGGTGAATCCTCAAGCCTGATCTCGCCGCCATGGCCGTGCACGATATCCTGTGCGATCGACAGGCCGAGCCCGGTCCCGCCGGTTTCCATATTCCGCGATTCATCGAGCCGGAAGAAGGGACGGAAGACCTCTTCGCGCATCTCTTCGGGAATCCCGGGCCCGTCATCGTCCACGCAGATTTCAAGCACACTGCCATTGGGTTGGGCAGTCATCTCGATCTTTTCCGCATGCCGGGCGGCGTTATTGATCAGGTTCGTCAGGCAGCGGCGCATGGCCGCGCGTGCCAGGGGCAATTCCACCGTATCCCGAATGTCGAGGCTGACATCGTTGCCGTTACGTTGCGCGTCGTGGACGACTTCCTCCAGCAAGATTCCGGCGTCGACCGATTGGCGTTCCTCTGTTCCTTCGCCGCGCGCGAAGTTCAGGTAGCCTTCGATCATTCCTTCCATCGCCGCGACATCTGAGTTGAGTTCGTCGATCTCGGTGTTGCTGTTCAGCATTGCGAGTTGCAGCTTCATCCGGGTGAGAGGGGTGCGCAGGTCGTGGCTGACGCCGGCGAGCATTTCCGTGCGTTGCTGGATTTGCCGCTCGAGCCTGTTCCGCATCGCCATGAATGCGCTCGCCGCCTGGCGCACTTCGGTCGCGCCGGCGGGTCTGAAGTTCGGCGTGTCCCTGCCTTTCCCGAAATTTTCTGCTGCTGTGGCCAACCGCCGGATCGGGCTGACCTGGTTGCGCATAAACAGCGTCGCAACGGCAAACAGGATAAGCGATGTCCCGACCATCCAGAGGATGAAGATCTTAGTCGTCGAGCTGATGAGGCGTTCTTCATTGGCTGCGACCTTGAGCACGCCGGTGGGTAGCTGGATATCAATGAGGACCCGGTCGGGTACGCTTCCGGAAACTATGAAAAACGGGCGATGGACACTATCGACCAAAGACCTGGCCAGGGTGACCTCGAGGTTGCCGCGAGGTTCGAACGAGACATTCGGCAGGATTTCTCCGGGACTGTATGAGACAAACAGGTCCAGTGTGCGGCGGGCCAGATCGAACACCGCTGTCTGATCGCCCGCTATTCCTTTTTCGTCGATGAGTTCAAGTATCATCGCGATGTCACCGGCGAGCGCATTGGCCCGATGGCGGCTCACATTCGACCAGTGTCGGTCATAGAAGATAATGCCGCTGACCACCTGCAGAATGACAAGCGGCGTGACAATGATCAGCAACGAACGCGCCAGGAGACCGCGCGGCAGAACGCGCTTCAGGCCACGCCGCACAATCCGCGGCACTCGCATGATGGCTTCTAATCGGGCCATAGGACGTAGCCTTGTCCCCGTATGGTTTGCAGATAGCGGGGTGTTCGCGGGACGGGTTCGATCTTACGCCGAAGCCGCGTCACCTGCACATCAACTGCGCGAGCGCTGCCGCTGATTCCACTTTGTTGCTGCAGCGTATCACGGCTGATCGGTTGCCCTGGTTTGCTGGCCAGGACATCCAGCAGGCGTGCTTCGGCCCCGGTCAGAGGTACCACGCCGGTCGGGCCCGACAGAATCTGGCGCTGAGAGTCGTATGTGTGTTCGCCGAACTGGAACTCGCTGGTCTCCTGGACCGCGGTCTGGACCCGTCGGAGAATGGAGCGAATTCGGGCGACCAACTCACGCGGCTCAAAGGGTTTGGTCAGATAATCATCCGCTCCGCGCTCCAGGCCGTCGATCCGGTTCTCGGACTCAGACATTGCCGTCAGCAGAAGGATTGGAACGGGGTTTGTCTCGCGCAGTCCCGAGGTCAGTTCCAGCCCGCTTTCACCCGGCATCATGATGTCGAGCACCATAAGGTCGAACTGGAAGCTCACCAGTTTCTCGCGCGCCTGTGCGGCGCTGTCGGCGATCGTGACGCGGAACCCGCTTTCACTCAGGAACTTTTGCAGAAGTTCGCGGAGGCGGCGGTCGTCATCGACAACGAGAATATGGGGGCTGTCTTCCATGCTTTGGGAGACCAATTCCGCGATAGGCTAGCGGCGGACCGCAGCTGGCCGGACACGGGCGCGGTCTTCCGGGTTGATAATACCGGTCAGAACCCGGCGAAAGCCCTCGACAGCCTCTGCACCGGCCGCGCGGTAGGCGTGGGAGAACCGGGCCATCTGCGCTGATGTGAGCTCGTGTTCGAGAGCCTGGCCCTTGTCCGACAAGCGAAGTTGCTTGCGGCGCCGGTCTGCCGGGTTCGCACGCTGGCTGATAAACCCGTCCTCGATCAGCTTGCCCAGAACGCGTGAGAGGCTTTGCTTGGTGATCCGCAAGATCTCCAGAAGCTCCGTGACGCTGATTCCCGGGTTCCTGCCGACAAAGTAGATCACCCGATGATGGGCCCGGCCCAACTCGTACATGGCCAGGATGGCGTCGGGTTCGCCGGTGAAGTCCCGGTAGGCGTAGAACATCAGTTCGATGCCCTGGCGCAGGTCTTCCTCGCGCAGGGTCAGCGGATCGATTTCCGATTTAAGGTCAACCATGTTGACTTAATTAAATCGCAATGTTACCTGACGCAACCATTAGCTAGAATAAATTGTCCCCGAGCAATGCAACGGGGACCAAATGTGTCGAGGGTCGAGAGATGCATGAAGTTCCCTATGATGATCGCGACGGGGTGATCTGGTTCAATGGCGAATTCGTTCCTTGGCGGGATGCCCAGCTGCATGTTCTGAACCACGCGTTGCACTATGCATCCTGCGTTTTCGAGGGTATGCGCGCCTACAATGGCGAGATTTTCGAACTCTCAGCGCACAATCAGCGTCTGCATGATTCCAGCAAGATTCTTGGCTTTGATGTGCCCTATTCGGTCGAGGAACTGGATGCGGCCTGCCGCGAGGCCCTGGACCGTTCCGGGCTGACCGATGCCTATATCCGTCCGGTCGCGTGGCGTGGGCCCGAGCAGATGGGCGTGTCGGCGCAGGCCTGTGAAATCCAGGTCGCAATCGCGGTCTGGGAATGGCCGTCCTATTTCACGCCCGAAGCGCGGATGAAGGGCATCAAGCTCGACTGGGCGATCTATCGCCGACCCGATCCGAAGACGGCACCGGTGCATGCGAAGGCCGCCGGTCTCTACATGATCTGCACCTTGTCCAAGCATGCCGCCGAAGCGAACGGGTGTTCGGATGCGGTGATGCTCGACTGGCGGGGGCAGATTGCCGAAACCACGGGCGCCAACATGTTCCTGGTGATCGACGGCAAGATTCATACACCGAAGCCCGACTGTTTCCTGGACGGAATCACCCGGCGGTCGGTGATCGAGCTCGCCCGCAAGCGTGGCTATGGCGTGATCGAGCGCGCGATCATGCCCGAAGAGTTCAACGAGGCCACCGAGGTGTTCGTCACGGGCACGGCTGCGGAAGTCACGCCGATCGCGCAGATCGCGGACGACCACACCTTTGTCGTTGGCGATATCACCAAATCGCTGATGCAGGATTACGATGATCTGGTGAACGGTCGCGCGGCCGCCGCCGCCGCCGAATAGGTTTCGCCTATTCGGCGGCCTTCGGCTTCCGGTTCCAGCGCGCCGCGGCTTCGTCGTCGGACTCTCGCGCCGCGACCCAGACTTCGCCCGTGTCGGTGTCTTCCAGTTTCCAGAACGGTGCGTCCGTCTTGAGCCAATCCATCAGGAACTGGCATGCGTCGAACGCCGCCTGCCGGTGGGCCGAGGCACAGGCGACCAGGACGATCTGGTCACCGGGCTCCAGCCGGCCGTAACGGTGAATGATCAGGGAAGCTTCGAGCGGCCAGCGCTTGTTGGCCTCGGCCTCGATCTCGGCGAGCTTCTTTTCAGTCATGCCCGGATAGTGCTCGAGGGTCATGGCATTGATCGGGCTATCCACCCCACTCACCGGTGCCATATCCCGCACCATGCCGACGAAACTGGCAACACCTCCGATCGCAGTCTTGTCGCGGGTCAGCGCGGCGATCTCTGCACCAAGGTCAAAATCTTCCTGTTGCACGCGGATCATGGCGGGCCCGTCTGCTAACCGCCCGTAACCGGCGGGAAGAAAGCCACTTCGTCGCCATCGCTCAGGGGATGGTCGAAGGGGACATACTCCATGTTCACCGCAGCCCGAATGGCTTCGCGTTTATCGAACGCGGCCCGATAGCCGTCGCCCTGATCCACAAGCCAGTCGATCAGCCCGTCGACGGTATCGACGCCTTCGGGCCGGTCGAGCTCCTCGGCCGACTGTCCGATCCGCTGTCGCATCCAGGCAAAGTACAAAATCTTCATCGCGCCACTTCCGTGAAGGGCAGATAGGATACCATTGTTCCGGGTGTGAGTTGGGTCATGTCCTCGGGCAATTCAACAAGCCCCTCGGATTCCACCAGCGATGAAAGGATTCCAGCCCCGCTGCGGGCATATTTTCTGGCGACCAGGACTCCGTCATCGCCCGATTCGAGGCTGACACGCACATACTCGCGCCGGCGAGCTTTCTTCGTGTGCGCGAAGCCCGAACGGACCTGATAGAGACGCGGTTGCAGGTCCGTTCCGCCAGCCAGGCGCAGAATTGCCGGTCTGGCCATGCGCAGGAACGTCACCATCATCGCGGCCGGGTTTCCCGGCAGTCCGATGAACGGTGTATTCTCGACCTGACCAAACGCGATTGGCCGGCCCGGCTTGATTGCGACCTTCCAGAAATGGAGCGAGCCGAGATCTTCCACGGCCCTTGCGAGATGGTCCTCGTCGCCAACCGACATGCCGGCGGACGAGATCACGACATCGCATTGGGTGGCGGCGTCGCGCAGGGCCTCGGTAATCTTGTCGGCCCTGTCGGAAACGATGCCAAAGTCCCGCACCTCGCAGCCCAGATCGGAGAGGACGGCCATGAGGGCGTGGCGGTTGGCATCATAAATTCCGCCCGCAGGCGCGTCGCTGCCGGGTTCGAACACCTCATCCCCGGTGGACATGACGGCCGCGATCAGGCGGCGGTACACGGTCAGCCGGCCGAGGCCGACGGACGCCGCGAGCCCGATATCCTGTGGCCGCAGGCGCATGCCGGTATGCAGAACCACGTCGCCGGCAGCGATGTCTTCGCCGCGATTGCGCCGGTTCGCACCCCGCTCGATTCCCGATGGGAGGATGACCACCGTCTGGCCCGAGCGTTCCTCCTCGCGGCAATCTTCCTGCATGAATACCGTGTCGGGACCCTCGGGCCCGTCGGGGATGGGTGCGCCCGTGAAGATGCGCAGGGCCTCGCCGTGGGCTGCAGGCCGGTCAAGGGGATGTCCGGCAGCCACCCGACCGGTCACCGGCAGGACGGTTTCGGCGCCGCTATCCAAATCGGAGAAGTAAACCGCATATCCGTCGACGGCCGAGTTGTCATGGGGCGGCACGTCGCGGCCTGCCGTCACGTCTTCGGCGAGTATTCGCCCCGTCGCGTCGGCCAGGGAAACGGTCACGGTGCCGACAACGACGTCCAGGCGTGTTTCGAGCATGCCGAGCGCGTCGTCGGCATCGAGCAATCCCTCGCCGGGCACGAAGCAATCGTCGGACAGCTGCGCCATCAGCTCACCTTCCGCCACCGGCGGGACGCTTCATGTCCCAATGGTGCTCGATATAGTCCGCGACGGCAGACGGGTCGTTGATGTCAAGCAAGTCGATATCCTCCGGCAGCCCCTTGATCGGCCCGTCGGTCGCGACGGCGATCACGGTCGGATCTTCGAGCGCGATAGGCGCCTCTTTCAGGCCCTGCCTGTAGACCTCGATTTTCCGGTGATTTTCGCGCTTGAACCCCTCGATCAGAATCAGATCGACGGGTGACATTTGCGCCAGGAGCTCGTCTGTCGACGGTTCCGGCGTATCCCGCAGCTCGTGCATGAGAGCCCAGCGCGTTGACGAGCCGACCATCACCTGGGTCGCACCCGCTTCCCTGTGGCGCCACGAATCCTTTCCCGGTGTGTCGACATCGAACACGTGATGCGCGTGCTTCATGGTCGAGATCGCGTAACCCCGTTTGGTCAGTTCACCCACAACCGCGACCACCAATGTGGTTTTCCCGCTGTCATGCCAACCTATGATGCCTGCGACGCGCATGTCAGGTTCCCTGCGCCGTGAGTTGGCGCCAGGCCGATGTGAGGTAGGCGTAGCCGGTGACGAGGGTCAAAGCAGTGGTGATCCACCAGAGGACGGATGTTGCCCAGGCCAGTTCGGGGCCGGCGAGGGGAATGAGTATGAACAGGCCGATGGCGATCAGTTGCGTGGTGGTCTTCCATTTCGCCAACTTCGTGACGGGCAGCGGCAGGGACCGGGACGCCAGATACTCGCGCAGTCCCGAGACCAGAAATTCACGGCTGAGGATCAGAAGTGCGGCGGCGATGTCCCAGCCGGCGATATCGCCGCGCGCCACAAGCGCTACGATCAGGGCGGCCACCAGCACCTTGTCGGCAATGGGGTCCATCAGCGCACCCAGTTCGCTCTTCTGGTCGAGCTTGCGCGCGAGGTAGCCGTCGAGAAAGTCGGTGATCGCCAGGCCGAAGAAGAGGCCGAGGGCCCACCAGCGCAGCGCGGGATCGTCGAAAAACAGCAAGGCCACAACGACGGGAATGAGCGCAACGCGAATGAAGGTCAGAATATTGGGGATCGTCATGCTGCTGTCCGGCCGGGTTAGTCGCGTGTGTTGAAGAAATCATAGATGCGGCGCGCCACCGTGTCGCTGATGCCTTCGACCTTTTCCAAATCCTGCAGACCGGCACGGGCGACGGCCCGGGCGGAACCGAAATGGTTGAGCAGTGCCCGTTTGCGCTTGGCGCCGATACCCGGGACCTCGTCCAGCGGGTTCTGCGTAATGGCCCGCGAGCGTTTCTGGCGGTGCGCGCCTATGACGAAACGGTGGGATTCGTCGCGCAGGCGCTGCAGGTAATACAGGACGGGATCCTGTTCCGGCAGCTGGAAGCCGTCAGGGTCTCCGTCCGCGACGAAGAACTGTTCACGCCCGGCATCCCGGTCCGATCCCTTGGCGATGGCGACGGTGGGCACATCGTCGATTCCCAACTCCTGGAGCGCTTCCTGCGCGGCGGAGAGCTGCCCCTTGCCGCCGTCGATGAGGATCAGGTCGGGCCATTGGCCGCGGTCACGGTCGGGATCTTCCTTCAGGGCCCGGGAGAAGCGGCGGTTGAGGACCTCGCGCATCATTGCATAGTCGTCGCCGGGGCTGTAGCCGGCTGTCTCATCCTTGGCCGCGCTGCGTATATTGAAGCGCCGATAGGACTGTTTCTGAAACCCGTCGGGACCGGAAACGATCATCGCGCCGGTCGCATGGGTGCCCTGGACGTGGGAGTTGTCGTACACCTCGATACGCTGGGGCGGGTTGTTGAGGCCGAACAGTTCCGCCACACCGGCGAGCAGGTCACGATTGGTGGCGCTCTCTGCCAGGCGGCGGGTCAGGGCGTCCAGGGCATTGGTGCGCGCGTGATCCACCAGCTTGCGCTTGGCTCCGCGTTGGGGCACCGAGATCGATACCTTACGTTCGGCGCGCACGCTGAGCGCTTCGGCGATGAGTTCGACCTCGGCCGGCTTGTGGCTCAGCAGAACTGCGGCGGGTGCCGGCTTGTTTTCGTAGAACTGTCCCAGAAATGCGCCGAGGACGGCTTCGAGCTCGACCGATTTGTCGTGACGGGGAAAATAGGCGCGGTTTCCGTAGTTGCGGCCGCCTCGGAAGAAGAACACCTGAATGCAGGTGCGACCGCCTTCCTGTTCCGCCGCAACGATATCCAAGTCCCGGATATCGAGGTTTTCGATATTGATGTCCTGGTTCGACTGGATCTGGGTCATTGCCCGGATACGGTCGCGAAAAAGCGCCGCCGCCTCGAACTCCTGCTGCGCCGAGGCGTCTTGCATCGCCTGCGCCAGTTCGTCCTGGACCTCGCGCGAGCGGCCGGTCAGGAAGTTGCGGGCCTGGCCGAGCAGGGCGTCGTAGTCGGCCTTTTCGATATAGCCGACACAGGGCGCAGCGCAGCGTTTGAGCTGGTACTTCAGACACGGCCGCGTGCGCCCCGAAAACATCGCGTCGGAGCAGCTTCGGAGCAGGAATGCGCGTTCCAGCGCGTTCAGCGTCCGGTTCACCGAGCCGGCGGATGCGAACGGGCCGAAATACTCCCCCGGCAAGGTGCGCGCGCCGCGATACTTGATCACGCCCGGCCAGTCCGCAGGGTCGACACCTGATCGGTTCTGGCGGCGCGACTTCAGGGTCTCGCGCGCCTTGCTCGCATCGGGACCGGCGCCGGTCTTGGTGGTCTGCCGGTCGACATGCTTGGTGATCAGAATATAGGGAAAGCTCTTGTCGTCGCGCAGCAGCACGTTGTAGCGCGGCGCGAGGCGCTTGATGAGGTTGGATTCGAGAAGCAGGGCCTCGGCCTCGGTGTGGGTCGTCACTACCTCGAGTTCGGTCGTCTCCGCGACCATGCGCTGCAGCCGGTAGGGGAGCCGTCCGATCTGCGTATAGTTGGTGACGCGCCGGCGCAGGCTGCGCGCCTTCCCCACATACAGGGCATCTCCGGCGGCATTCAGCATACGGTAGACGCCGGGGCCGTTGGGCAGCGTGGTAAGCCGGTCGCGAATCACATCGAGCCCCTTGACGGGGGTGTCCGCCGTTTCGGCCGTATCGGTATCGCCTTGTTCAGACATCGCTGGTGCTAAATAGCCACCGCGGCAGAGTGTTCACAAGAGAAGGCTGCGGAAATCCCGGATATCCGGGCCTGCGTTCCGGGTGTCAGATAACCAGCGAGCGCACGCTGTCGAACTGGAACGAGAGGTAGACCGCATAGAGCAGGACAAGCAATCCGCCCTCGCGGCGCGTGATCTTGCCGCCGGTCAGCATCAACGGAAGCATGAGGATGGTGATCCCGAGCAGCACCCAGATGTCGAATTCCAGCAACAGGCCGGGCACGGGTATCGGCGCCACGATCGCGACCACGCCCATAATGCCGAGGAGATTGAAGATATTGCTGCCCAGTACATTGCCGAGCGCGACATCGGTGTGGCCCCGCATGCTGGCCACGACCACGATCGCCAGTTCCGGCAGGCTGGTGCCGATCGCGACGAGGGTCAGGCCGATCACGGCCTTCGAGACGCCGAGGGATTCGGCAACGCTGACGCCGCCGTCGACGAGAAGCTTGGCCCCGATGACCGTTCCCGCGAGCCCACCGATGGTGAAGATCAGGCCTGTCACCGTCCGTTCGGGCACACCCGTGACATCGTCGGCCTCGTGTCCGTGGAGGCCTTCCGTGTCGCTACCGCTTTCGGCGCGATAGGTTATTGTCAGATAGACTGCCAGTCCGCCGAGCAGCACCAATCCGTGCCACAGGACGAATGTGCCGGTCATCGCAATGGCGACGAACAGGACGGTTGCGGCCAGGACCATCAGTCCGTCGCGCGCGACCACATGCGGGGCGCAGACGATCGGGCGCATCAGAGCGGCCACCCCGAGAATCATGAGCATATTTGCCATGTTGCTGCCGACAATGTTGCCGAGGGCGAGGTCAGGTGCGTCTTCCAGCGTTGCCGTGACCGTGGTGACTAATTCGGGCGCCGAGGTCCCGACGGCAATCACAGACAGACCGATCACGAGAGGCGGGAGCCCCACGCGCTTGGCCAGTCCGACGGCGCCACGCACCATGAAATCGGCTGAAAACAGGAGCAGGGCCAGTCCGATGACCGCCTGGATAAAACCTACATAGCTAATGTCGGACCTCCCGGGGTCTCCGCCCCGTTGATACCGGTTTGCTCGCCGGTGCGCCTCCTAGCTCGTACATCGCGACGCGACAACCGGGTTTCAAGCTATTTGTGTGCCCACCCGCTGGATTGCACGGGTCGACTCGAAAGGTGATCAGACATTCGATGGATGGTATGGGAAAGCAGGCGAGGTTAGTTCCGGGCCGGACGATCCCGAACCTTCACCCAGGGCGCGCATGATGGAAGAAACGGTCGAAAACCAGCTGGAACAGGTCAATCGGCTGACCCACAGCGCCCTTAAGGATGCGGGGATCGAACTGATGACAGCAGGCCGGCCTGCGATCCTCACCGAACCGTCAACCGGCTGATCGTTGCCGGCGCCTCCGCCGGGCCTATGTGGAAGATTGCCATGGCTTTCAAATCGAGACCCACAACCGCACTCGCGACCTTTGGCGCCGGATGCTTCTGGCATCCGCAGCAGGTCTATGACCAGGTCGAGGGTGTGACCGGAACCTGGGTCGGGTACTCGGGCGGCACCAAGAAGAACCCGACCTATGAAGAGGTGTGTCACACCAACACCGGCCATGCCGAGGTGGTTCAGATCGAGTTCAATCCGCGGACGGTCACCTACGAGACGCTGCTCGATATCTTCTGGGAAATTCATGACCCGACCCAGGTGGACTGCCAGGGGCCGGACATCGGCCGCCAATACCGTTCCGTGATCTTCGTCCACGACGCGTACCAGCAACGCGCGGCGCAGGAATCCAAGGCGGCGCGCGAGGCGTCGGGCAAGTACGAGGTGCCCATCGCGACGGCCATCGAGCCGGTCCGGACCTTCTGGGAGGCCGAGGATTATCACCAGAAGTACAACGAGCGCCTGAAGACCCGCAGCTGGATATCCGAGCTGTTCGGGCGCAAGCAATAATCCAACCATGTACGCCGACGAAAACCGGGAATTGGTCGAGACGTTCTTCAACGTCATGTGGAATCGCTGGGACGACGCGACCATGCGCCAGATCCTCGACCCCTCGATCGATTTCCGCGGCTCCATCGGGCTGCAGGTGAACGGGCATGACGGGTTCGCCGGGTATATGCCGACCATTCACGAAGCGTTTCCCGACTTCCACAACCACATCGACGAGATCGTCGCGGCCGAGGACCGGGCGGTGGCGCGTCTGACCTACACCGGCACCCATGATGGCCCGCTATTCGACCATGCGGCGACGGGCAAGGGGATCGAGTATGCGGGCGTGGCGATGTTCACCATGGCAGGTGGCAGGATCACCAGGGTCTGGGTGCTGGGCGACCGGCTGGCCCTGATGCAGCAGATCGAATCCTGAGCCGTCAGGGACCGCGACGCGTTCGCCTCTTGCGCCTGCCCTTGCCGCCGGATTTCTGCGGTCGCTTGGTCATGTTGGCCTTGGTCCTGGCAGCTCGCTGGGCGGTCAGGATCGCGTCTGAATCGCCGGTTTCGCGCCAGGGCGAGCCGTCCAGATCCTCGCCCAGCGCCACCAGCTCCTGTTCTTCCAGGCGCTTGATCTCGTCGCGCAGGCGCGCCGCTTCCTCGAACTCAAGATCCGCGGCGGCGGTCTGCATGCGCTGCTCCAGTTCGCCGATATAGGTCTGCAGGTCCTTGCCCACGAGGTGCTGGGTTTCGTCATCCTCGATCTCGACCGTCACCCGGTCGCGTTCGAACACGCTGTTCAGAATATCGGCGATGTTGGTGCGGATGGATTCCGGCGTGATGCCGTTTTCGGCGTTGTAGGCCTCCTGCTTGGCGCGGCGGCGCGCGGTCTCGTCGAGCGCCGCCTTCAGGCTGTCCGTCATGACATCGGCGTAGAGGATCACCCGCCCGTCCACATTGCGCGCGGCGCGGCCGATCGTTTGCACCAGTGAGGTCTTGGACCGGAGATAGCCCTCCTTGTCGGCATCGAGGATGGCGACTAGGGCACATTCGGGAATGTCGAGGCCCTCGCGCAGCAGATTGATACCGATCAGGATATCGAAGGCCCCGAGCCGCAGGTCCCGCAGGATCTCGATACGCTCCAGGGTCTCCACATCGGAGTGCATGTAGCGCACCCGCAACCCTTGTTCGTGCATGTACTCGGTCAGGTCCTCGGACATGCGCTTGGTCAGCGTCGTGACGAGCACCCGCTGGCCCTTTGCCGTCACCTCGCGGCACTCCGCAATCAGGTCATCGACCTGGGTTTCGACGGGACGGACAATGCAGGTCGGGTCGGTGAGGCCCGTCGGCCGGACCACCTGTTCGGCGAACACACCGCCGGTCTGTTCCACCTCCCAGTCGCCGGGGGTCGCCGAGACATAAACCGTCTGCGGCCGCATTTCGTACCATTCCTCAAACTTCAGGGGCCGGTTGTCGACACAGGAGGGCAGGCGGAATCCGAACTCCGCCAGGGTCCCCTTGCGTGAAAGGTCGCCACGGAACATGCCGCCGAGCTGGGGCACCGTGATGTGAGATTCGTCGACGAACAGCATGGCGTCCGGCGGCAGATATTCGAACAGGGTCGGCGGCGGCTCGCCCGGGTTGCGGCCGGTCAGGTGGCGCGAATAGTTCTCGATGCCGGCGCACGATCCGGTGGCGGTGATCATCTCCAGGTCGAAGGTGGTGCGCTGCTCGAGACGCTGGGCCTCGAGCAGCTTGCCCTCGGCGTGAAGCTGCTCCAGCCGGCCGTGCAGCTCGGTCTGAATGGTCTTCGTAGCCTGCAGCAGGGTGGGTTTGGGTGTGATGTAGTGAGAGTTCGCGAACACCGTGATCTTCTCGAGTTCGCCGGTCGTCGTACCGGTCAGCGGATCGAACTCGCTGATGGATTCGATCTCGTCGCCGAACAGGGACAGCCGCCAGGCGCGATCCTCGAGATGGGCGGGGAAGATCTCCACCGTGTCGCCGCGCGAGCGCAGGGTGCCCCGTAAGAATGCGGAATCGTTGCGCCGGTACTGCATCTCCGTCAGGTCGCGCAGGATCTGGGTGCGCTCGATCCGGTCGCCGGTCTGGTAGACTTTGGTCATGCGCAGATAGGATTCGGCGTCGCCGATGCCGTAGATGCACGAGACCGAGGCGACGATCACCACATCGCGGCGTTCGAACAGGACGCGGGTGGCAGAGTGGCGCATCCGGTCGATCTGCTCATTGATCGAGGATTCCTTCTCGATATAGGTGTCCGACCGGGGGACATAGGCCTCCGGCTGGTAATAGTCGTAGTAGGACACGAAATACTCGACCGCGTTGTTCGGGAAGAAGCCCCTCATCTCCGCGTACAACTGGGCTGCGAGTGTTTTGTTCGGGGCCAGGATCAGCGCCGGGCGGCCCGTTTGCGCGATCACATGGGCCATGGTGAAGGTCTTGCCCGATCCGGTGACGCCGAGCAGCACCTGGTCGGGTTCGCCGCGCTTCAAACCGTCGATCAGATCGACAATCGCCTGGGGCTGGTCTCCGGCCGGCTGATAGTCCGACACCAGTTCGAAGTTCGCCGGGTCCGTGCCCGCCGGGTGGTCTTCGGCGAAGACGTGGCTCGGCAGGGCTTCGGCTTCGGGCAGGTACTTGGCCTGGATTTCGGCGAGATCGACCATCACCCGATTATATAGGTCGCCGACCCGGCGAATGACCAGCCCGGGACGTCGTTGAGTTTGACCTGGATCAATGAAGTCGTGCCTCGGGTGGCTAACTTCGCACCAACCTGTTGAGGAGCTTCGCCAGGCCTGTCGAGAACATCATTGTCCTGGGAATTGCATTCGGCGGAATGCTTTTGTTCATGGTCGTGGCCGGCTGGCTGACCTGGGAAAGCGTCAAACAGCGCAAGCTGGAACGCGAGGGCGACTGACCGCCCATCGGCCGAGGGATTAGAGTTAGCGCGGCGCAACGAAGGTTTGCGTCGATCGGTGCTTGCGTGGATTCGGGACGCGGACTAGGTTTCGCGCCCGCAGACCAATCCCGAACCGGACCAAACCCGATGGCTCTTCTTGCCGACCGACTGAGTAGCATCAAGCCTTCACCGACGATCGCGATCAACACGCTTTCCCAGGAGCTGAAAGCGGAGGGCCGCGACGTGATCGGATTGGCCGCGGGCGAGCCGGATTTCGACACTCCGCAGAACATCAAGGATGCGGCGGCGCGCGCCATGGCTGACGGCAAGACCAAGTATGTCTCGCCGGCAGGCATTCCGGAGCTGCGCGAGGCTATCTGCGAAAAGCTCAAGACCGACAACGATCTTGAGTACACGCCGGCCCAGATTCATGTCGGTTGCGGCGGCAAGCAGACGATCTACAACGCCCTGTTTGCGACCGTCGATCCAGGTGACGAGGTCATCATCGCCGCGCCCTTCTGGGTGTCCTACACCGATATCACGCTGCTGTGCGAAGGCACGCCGGTGGTCGTCGAGACCACCCAGGAGACCGGCTTCAAGATCACGCCGGAAGCGCTCGAGGCCGCGATCACCCCGAAGACCAAGTGGTTCATGATGAACTCGCCATGCAACCCGTCGGGTGCGGCCTACACCGCGGACGAGCTGCGGGCCCTGGGCGAGGTTCTGCTGCGCCACCCGCAGGTCTGGATCATGCCCGACGATATGTACGAGAAGATCGTCTATGACGATTTCGAGTTCGCCACCATCGCCCAGGTGGTGCCTGAACTGTACGAGCGGACCCTGACCCTGAACGGCATGTCGAAGGCCTATTGCATGACGGGCTGGCGCGTCGGCTATGCCGCCGGCGCCCCGGACCTGATCAAGGCGATGAATATGATCGCCTCCCAGTCGACCACCTCGACCTCGACCATCTCGCAATGGGCGGCGGTGGAAGCATTGCGGGGACCGCAGGATTTCATTACCGAGCACAACGCAGTCTTCAAGGAACGGCGCGATCTCGTCGTCTCGATGCTCAATCAAGCGAACGGCATCGAATGTGCGACCCCCCAGGGCGCGTTCTACGTCTATCCCTCGGCGGCCGGCATGCTGGGCAAGAAGACGTCGGACGGGAAGGTGCTCGGCTCCGACGAGGATGTGGCGCGCTATCTTCTTGAATCCGCAGGTGTGGCCGTAGTGCATGGCGAGGCGTTTGGTCTGTCGCCCCATTTCCGCATTTCCTACGCCACCGCGACCGATCTGCTGGAGGATGCCTGTTCGCGTATCCAGCGGGCCTGTGCGGCACTCTCGTAGGGCTTTCTCCGCCGGTTTTCCCCTGTCCTCGACGTTTCGGACTCGACTCATCTCCCGCTCCGGTGGAACCATGAGCCTGTCCGGTCGGTAAGAGCGGAAACAAACTTCCTCCCGGCCGCCGTAACGGGAGGAGAGAATGGCTGAAACAGTTGGTTCCGGACCCCGCTGCGTGGCTCTCTTCGGGCCATACGTGAGCGATAAAACCTCACTTCTGGAAGCGATGCTGGTCGCCGCGGATCGCGTGGTCATCGCTTCGGGCACCGGCACCGCAGTCGTGACAGCGCGCGCAGAGCCGACGACGCGGAATGAGCGGGGCGTTGCACCGCACCGTCACGGGCCTATATTGATCAGCAACGACCCACAGCCCGAACCGGAGAGCGACGATGGCTGATCTCAATACCCAGACTCGGACCGAATTGGAAGCAGCGGCCTTTCGCACGCTTGTGCAACACCTGCGCGACCATCCGGAGGTCCAGAACATCGACCTGATGAACCTCGCGGATTTCTGCCGGAACTGCCTGTCCAAATGGTACAAGGCGGCGGCCGACGAGAAGGGGGTCGAGATCGACTACGAGGCGGTGCGGGAGTCGATCTACGGCATGCCTTACGCTGATTACAAGGACCGGTACCAGACCGAGGCAACGCCGGAACAGCTCGCCAAGATGGCCGAAAAACAGGGCCATTGACCGGCGATCCGCCGGTCGGCTCGGCCCAGATCGACATCGTCCCCGTCAGTCCGTTCGCGCCCGACGCGGTCTATTGCCTCGCGCGCTATTTCGACGAGCTCGACATTCGTTTCGATGACGGCTTCGAGCGGTCGAGCGGCGCGCGCGAGGGGGGTGAGGCCTATATTCCGCCCGACGGGGTGTTCCTCGTCGCATTCGGATCCGGTGGTCCGGTCGGGAGCGGCGGGATCACGTTCCGGGCCGGAGATTTCGCCGAGATCAGGTGCATGTGGGTCGACCCGGCAGCCCGGGGCCGGGGGCTCGGACGGCAGATCCTGGAAGCGCTTGAGACAGTGGCAGTCGGCGCCGGCCACGCGATCGTGCGGCTCGATTCCAACCGCGCATTGACAGAGGCACACGCCCTTTATCAACGCTCCGGATACACCGAAATCTACCGTTACAATGACAATCCCTACGCCCATCTCTGGTTCGAGAAGCTCCTCGGCTAGAGAGATTCGTCACTTTCCTTTGCCTTTCCACAGGCCGACGGGTTAAACGCCGAGGCGTCGTGAACACGTGCGGCGCGTTATGTATTTGGAGAGGGATTGATGTCGGACACCGGGGGAATCGCAGCCGATCGTCTGCGCAGCTTCATAGAGCGGGTCGAACGGCTGGAAGAGGACCGCGCCAACCTGAATGCGGATATCCGGGAGGTCTATTCCGAGGCCAAATCCGCTGGTTTCGACGCCAAGACGATGCGTCAGATCGTGCGTCTGCGGAAGCTTGAGCCGGGTGAGCGCCAGGAACAGGAGCACCTGCTGGAAGTCTACCGGAACGCCGTTGGCGTCTGACGGCCGGGTGTGCGGTACAGGTGTATTCGCCTTTTTGGCACGAATTCCTTAGGCTGGGGCCACCAACATCGAGATATCTCGATGGGGCAACCTATGCGGGGGGCGTTGGGATTAGGCCCTGAGAGGCCGGCGAGAACACAATAATAATCCATCGATGGCGGGTGTCCCCATTGGGGATGGATTCGCAAAAATCTTTGCGTTAGCACGCCTTTTCCCCTTTCTTGTCCTGTTCTGAGATGAACCCGGCACGCATGCGATACCGGTCATCGGCACCATGCGCAGCACAGCCATGGGCGGCACCATGTTCCACTGGGGCCTGCACCCCTGAGCGATCTACGCGGTCGCCGGGCCTCCGTTTTTCCGGCGGGAGTTTGCCTACTGGGCGGCCTGTGCCCGGGGTGCGTTGGGGTCACGGAAGGCCCGCAGCAGCGCCTGCTTTTCCGCCTCGGCCTTTTCGAGATGCTCTTCCTTCACATGCCCGTAGCCGCGAATGTGCTCGGGAATTGAGGCAATCGCCACCGCCAGATCATGGTTCTGGCTGCTCAGGCCGCAGCAGATCTCCTCCAGAGTGGCCTCATAGTCGGCGATGAGCTCGCGCTCCTGCTTGCGCTCGGCGCTGTAGCCAAACACGTCAAAGGCTGTTCCCCGCAGGAACTTCAGGTCGGCCAAAATACGGAAAGCCGTCATCATCCAGGGTCCGAACTCCTGCTTGATGAGTTCGCCGGTGTCCGGATCGCGGCGGGCGAACAGCGGGGGCGCCATGTGGAACTTGAGCTTGTAGTCGCCCTCGAACTGGTCGTGCAGCTTGCGGGCGAAGCCACCATCGGTGAACAGCCGCGCCACCTCGTACTCATCCTTGTAGGCGAGCAGCTTGAAGTAGTAGCGCGCCACGGCTCCGGTCAGGCCTTCGCGGCCCTTGGCGCGGTCCGCCTCGGCTTTCTGGACGCGAACCACCAGGTCCTTGTAGCGGCGTGCATAGGCTTCGTTCTGATATTCGGTGAGGAAGCGGATCCGCCGCTCGACAAGTTCTTCGAGTGTGGTGGCGATATCCGGCGCCTTGAGCCGCAGTGGCGTGACCGGTTCGGACGCCCGCGCGACACGCGCCTCGTCGACGGCGGCGCGGCGACCCCAGACAAACGCCGACTTGTTGAAGTCGACCGCGACGGCGTTCAGGTCGATCGCCTGTTCGATGGCCGCGCGGCTGATGGGCATGAGACCCTTCTGCCAGGCATAGCCGAGCATGAACAGATTGGTAGCGATGGAATCGCCAAGCAGGGCCGTTGCGTAGCGGGTGCCGGCCACGAAGTCCGCTGCGGTCTCGCCGACGGCGACCCGGATGGTCTGGCGCATCTCATCGGCGTTCAGGCTGAAGTCCGGATCACGGGTGAAGTCGCCGGTCACTGTTTCGTGGCTGTTGATCACGGCATGGGTCAGGCCTGGTTGCATTTTCGCCAGCGCATCGACACCGGCTGCGACGACCAGATCGCAACCGAGGACCAGATTGGCGCTGCCGGCTGCTATGCGAACCGCATGCAGCTCCTCCGGCGACATGCCGATGCGCACATGGCTGATCACCGCACCGCCCTTCTGGGCGAGACCGGTCATGTCGAGGACGGAGACCCCCTTGCCCTCGATATGGGCGGCCATGCCGAGCAGGGCGCCGATCGTGACTACGCCGGTGCCGCCGACACCTGTGATGAGGATGCCGTAGGGATCATCGACGGACGGCAGTGTCGGCTCGGGCAGTTCGATATCGTCGAAGGCCGCGTCGGCGCCGACCGGTGTCGTGGTGTCGGGTTTGCGCAGGCTGCCGCCCTCGACGGTCACGAAGCTCGGACAGAATCCATTGAGGCAGGAGAAATCCTTGTTGCAGCTCGACTGGTCGATCGCGCGCTTGCGTCCAAACTCGGTCTCGACGGGAACCACCGACAGGCAATTGGATTTGACGGAGCAATCGCCGCAGCCCTCGCACACCGCCTCATTGATCATCACCCGGCGAGCCGGGTCGGGGAAGGTGCCGCGCTTGCGCCGGCGCCGCTTCTCCGCCGCGCAGGTCTGGTCGTAGACTAGTACCGAAACGCCGGGATATTCGCGCAGGTCGCGCTGCACCTGATCCAGTTCGTCGCGGTGATGAACGCTGACGCCATGGGCGAAGGGCGCGCCGGTCGGGTATTTTTCCGGTTCGTCGCTGACAACGACGATCCGCTTCACGCCCTCGGCCTCTACCTGTCGGGTGATGGCCGGCACCGTGAGCGGCCCGTCGACCTGCTGGCCGCCGGTCATGGCGACGGCGTCGTTGAACAGAATCTTGTAGGTGATGTTGACGTCGGCTGCCACGGCCTGACGGATCGCCATGTAGCCCGAATGGTAGTAGGTGCCGTCGCCCAGGTTCACGAACACATGGTCGGTCTTCGAGAAGGGGGCCTGGCCCACCCAGGACACGCCTTCCCCGCCCATATGGGTGAAGGTGTCGGTGTTACGGTCCATCCACTGGGACATGAAGTGGCAACCGATGCCGGCCAGGGCGCGGCTGCCTTCGGGCACACGGGTCGAGGTGTTGTGGGGACAGCCGGAACAGAAATAGGGGATGCGCTTTGCCGAGGGCGGCTGTTGCGCCATCGAGGCTTCTTTCTGTTCGAGGAAGGAAAGACGCTTCTCGATTGGTTCGGATGTGTGCCAGCGGGCGAGGCGGCCGGCGATCACCCGGGCGATCTGGGCCGGGGTCAGTTCACCCGAGGAGGGCAGGACCCATTCACCGGTCTCGTCGAACTTGCCGACAACCCGTGGCCGGACATCCGGGCGCCAGTTGTAGAGCTGCTCCTTGAGCTGGTTCTCAATGAGCGCGCGCTTTTCCTCGACCACCAGGATTTCTTCCAGGCCCTCGGCGAATTCGCGGATGCCCTCGCGCTCCAACGGCCACGGCATGGCGACCTTGAACAGGCTGATCCCGATATCGGCGGCCATCTCCTCGGAAATGCCGAGATCGTCGAGCGCCTGGCGCACATCGAGATAGCTCTTGCCGGTGGTGACGATACCGAGCCTGCCTTTCGTGCTGTCGATGATGGTCTTGTCGAGGCGGTTCGCTCGCGCAAAGGCCAGCGCTGCGTAGAGCTTGTAGCGGTGGTGGCGTTCTTCCTGGGCGAGAAACTCGTCGGGCCAGCGCATGTTGACGCCGCCCTCGGGCATTTCGAAGTCGGTCGGCGTGGTGATCTGGATGCGGTGCGGGTCGACATGCACCGAGGCCGAACTGTCGACCGTTTCGGCGATGGTCTTGAAGGCGACCCAGCAACCGGAATAGCGCGACATGGCCCAGCCATACAGGCCAAGGTCAATAAACTCCTGCACCCCGGCCGGGTTGAGCACCGGGATCATGGCGTCCACGAAGGCGAACTCGGACTGGTGCGCCGTGGTGGAGGACTTGCATGTGTGATCGTCGCCGGCGAGCAGCAGCACACCGCCATGTTCTGACGCGCCGGCCAGGTTGCCATGCTTGAACACGTCGCCGGACCGGTCGACGCCGGGCCCCTTGCCGTACCACATGGAAAACACACCCTGGTGCTTGGCATCTGGGAAAAGGTTCAGTTGCTGGGTGCCCCAGATGGCGGTCGCGGCCAGGTCCTCGTTGACGCCGGGCCGGAAGACGATGTTGTTGCGCTCAAGGAACGGCTTGGCCCGCTGCATCTGCTGGTCGAGCGCGCCGAGCGGCGAGCCGCGATAGCCGGTCACGTAGCTTGCCGTATCGAGACCGGCCGCCGCGTCGCGTTGCCGCTGCATCATGGGCAGGCGGACCAGTGCCTGGGTTCCGGTGAGATACACACGCCCGGATTCGAGGGCGTACTTGTCATCGAGGCTGATGGCAACTTCGGCCATGAAATTCGCTCCCTGGGTGCCATTTTGTCCGGCACGCAACAAGAAATGTAAGGAAGGCTGACCTAGCTGTCCATGCAACCACACCGATTGGCGCATTCAAGAAAGGAATTTGCCGTCGTGCGGCCACACGCGCAGGGTTTCGTCGGGTCGACAGACGATTCATCGCGATTGTTTCGACATGGTCTGCCGTGCGGGACTGCGTGCAATTGTCCGCTGTCTCAACTATATGATCGCTGACGTCTGTGACGAGAGAGTCCGAACCCCATGAGTGTTCTCCTGACCGGTGCGGCCGGTTTCATCGGTATGCATGTCGGCGAAGCCCTTCTGGCGCGCGGCGAGACGGTCGTGGGCATCGACAATCTCAACGACTATTACGATGTAGCACTCAAGGAAGCCCGGTTGGCGCAACTCGAAGGCCGGGACGGCTTCACATTCGTGCGCGGCGACATTGCCGACCTTGCCACCGTCCAGAAGGCGGCGGACGGCGTCGACCGGATCGTCCATCTCGCGGCTCAGGCCGGCGTGCGGTACAGCCTCGAAAATCCGGGCGCATACATCAAGGCCAATATCGTCGGCCACATGAACATGCTCGAAGTGGCGCGCGGCATGGGCGGCAGCTTGCGGCACATGGTCTATGCAAGCTCGTCCTCGGTCTATGGCGGAAACACAAAACTGCCCTTCGCGATCGAGGACCAGGTCGACAATCCCGTCTCGTTGTACGCCGCGACCAAGAAATCGGACGAGTTGATGAGCAATGCCTATGCGGTGACCTACGGGGTGCCGTTAACGGGCCTGCGCTTCTTCACCGTGTACGGCCCCTTGGGCCGGCCCGACATGTCTGCCTATATCTTCACCCGCAAGATCGTGGCGGGGGAGCCGATCCCGGTGTTCAATCACGGTGATATGCAGCGCGACTTTACCTATATCGACGATATCGTGACCGGTGTGCTGGCGGCGCTGGATCGCCCGCCGGAAGCCGAACCGCCGCACCGAATCTATAATCTCGGGAACAACCAGTCGGAGCCGCTGATGCGGTTTATCGGCGTCATCGAGGATGCGCTGGGGACCAAGGCCGAGATTGATTTCCAGCCGATGCAGCCGGGCGATGTCCAGGCGACCTATGCGGATATCAGTGCCAGCCAGCGCGAGCTCGGTTTTGAGCCCAAGACCCCCATCGACGAAGGCATCCCAAGCTTCGTGGCGTGGTACCGCGCGTATCACGGCTGAGCGGGATTGCGTTAACCCGCGGTGCGGGGCCTGCCGTAGAGCGCCTCGAGCCGTTCACCGTAGATGCGGCGGATTTCGTGCCGTCTTATCTTGAGTGACGGGGTCATCAATCCGTTCTCGGTGGTGAAGGCTTCTTCGGCCACCATGAAGCGGCGGACCTGTTCGATCTGGGACAGCCGCCTATTGGCCCGTTCGAGCGCTTCGCGGAGCTGTTCGTGGAATGCCTCCGAATCGGCCAGCGCCGCCAGCTCCGCCGGGCGATTGTTTGCGGCGGCCCACTCCTTGATGAAGACCTCATCGGGGACCAGCACTGCCACCAGGTGCGGACGCTTGTCGCCATAGACCATCGCCTGGTTGATCTCCGGTTCAAAGACCAGGGCGCCTTCGACGCGCTGGGGCGAGACATTGTCGCCGCCGGAATTGACGATGATGTCCTTCTTGCGGTCCGTGATTTTGATATACCCGTCGAGATCGAGCTCGCCGATATCGCCGGTATGCACCCAGCCATCGCGAAGTGTCTCGGCCGTGAGTTCGGGTTCGTTCCAGTAGCCCTGCATGGTCAGCTCGCCACGGATCAGAATTTCACCATCCTCCGCGATCTGCACATCGACCCCGGGAAATGCCGGACCGACGGTGTCGATCTTGATGCGCTGGGGCGGATTGGCGCTGACAACGGGGGCGGTCTCGGTCTGGCCATAGCCCTGGAGGAGCCGGACGCCGAGGGCGAGGAAGAACACCCCGATGTCGTAGTTGAGGGGCGCACCACCCGAGACAAAGGCCTTCAGTTTCCCGCCGAACCGCTCGGACACCTTTGCGCGCACCAGCTTGTCGAGCATGGCGTCCTGGATGCGTTCGCCGAGATTGAGGCCGGATGCTCCCTGCTCGTATCGCTTGATTCCCAGCGCGACCGCTTTCTTGAACAGATGTTCGGACAGGCCGCCCTTGCGTTCGATGCCGGCCAGAATGCGCTGATGCATGGATTCATAGAGTCGCGGGACCGCGGTCATGATCGTGGGATGGATTTCGCCCATGTTGGCCGCGAGCTTGTCGACGTTCTCGGCGTAATAAACTTGTGCGCCGATGGTGATGGGAAAGTGCAATCCGGCCGTGTGCTCGTAGGAATGGCTGAGCGGCAGGAAGGACAGGAATGTCTCCCCGTCGATCTCCAGCAGGTCGTCGGCCTTGAACAGATCGTAGGCGCCGGAGCAATTGCACAGGATGGCACCGTGGCTCAGCATCACGCCTTTCGGAGCTCCGCCCGTGCCCGATGTGTAGATCAGGCAGCAAGTATCGGTCCGCGCCGTGGCGCTGACAAATTCGCCGACATCATCAGGCAGGCCTTCGCCCTCTTTCATCAGGTCGCGCCAGTTGAGGATCCGCAGTTCGCCGCTCTCGCTGCCTGCGCCTTCCACCGTAATGACGGTCTTGATGGTTCCTGTATTGCGAATGGCTGGCAACACACGTTCGGCGAGTTGTTCACTCGATACGATGGCCACCTTGGGGTCGCAGTCGGAAATGATGTGGATATGGTCGGCGACGGTGTTGGTCGTATAGGCCGGGACGGTGATTCCCCCGGCGGACATTATGGCCAGGTCGGCAAGCCCCCATTCGGGCCGGTTCTCCGAG
>MDTE01115199.1_pt1 | contig 41144 bp, 40 predicted proteins | sample 811231 | NCBI WGS metagenome assembly MDTE01 (sample SAMN05326651, study PRJNA326480) | marine metagenome | isolation source: seawater | place: Indian Ocean: Red Sea | collected 2010
CCACGGGGTTTCCCCCACAGGTACCTGAAACCTGCGCGTCTACCAATTCCGCCACCTGGGCAATTGGACAAAACTTCGGCACTGAGACTCACTTTGTCAACATGCGAGTAGGCTTTCAGTTACTGAATTTAAACTGGTTTTTTACTTTAGGCGATTTTATATCTTCTGTTATTCCAAGGAATATACGCTGTCCGTAGGTTGATGGCAGCACAAATCGGGGAGTGATTGTGGCATGCCCTTGGTGACTATTTTCGGTGGCTCAGGCAGCATTGGCCGGCAAGTCGTGAAACTACTGGCCCAGCGTGGCGATCAAGTCCGGGTGGCGGTGCGTGATCCGCAAGCGGCATTGTTTCTCAAGTCCATGGGTGATGTTGGCCAGGTAACGCCAATCCAAGCAAATATTCGCAATATAAATTCAGTCCACTCTGCGGTCTCCGGCGTGGACCTCGTTGTTAACCTAGTTGGAATTTTACATGAAAGCGGGCCACAGCGTTTTCCCGTCGTGCAAACGCAAGGTGCCCAAAATGTTGCGACAGCAGCTGCTAATGCCGGTGTTCAATCATTTGTCCACCTTTCGGCAATTGGTGCGTCTCAAACGTCGCCTTCAGCTTATGCGCGGAGCAAGGCTGCAGGGGAAGTAGCCGTCATGGAGGCCTTCCCAAGCGCCAGTATTCTGCGACCGAGTGTCGTATTCGGACCCCATGACCAATTCTTTAACCGTTTTGCGGCACTTGCCAAATTTCCAATGCCGCTGCCAGTTTTTGGATGTGGTTTACCAAAGATGACTATGGAAGGGTTGAAAATTTTTGGCGATGGCGGAACGCGCTTTCAACCAGTGTATGTTGGTGATGTCGCCCAGGCAATCATCACTTGCTTGGGAGAAACTGAGACCAATGGAAAGACATACGAACTTGGCGGCCCACAGGTCTATAGTTTTTACGAACTGATGCAGCTGATTTTGCGACACACACGTCGCTGGCGTCCGCTGATCCCAGTCCCATCCAGCATGGCATCGGCGATGGGGTTTTTTATGGGATTGCTGCCAAATCCAATATTGACGCTAGACCAAGTACGCCAACTCGCAATCGACAACGTCGTCGATGACGCAAGTTTGACACTTAGCGATCTTGGAATCAATCCACGTGCTGCTGAAGTTATTTTACCGGAGATGCTAGAGTTTTATCGAAGGGGCGGACCATATTCGAAAATTCAGCCCCTATAAATCAGGTATAGATCCAATAAAGAAGCCCAACGCCCAATAATATTCTATAAATTACGAAAGGCGTGAAACCGGCGTGTTTCAGCCAACGCATCATAGCTGTGATTGACAATATTCCTATACCAAATGAAAGGCTCATGGCCAAAAAAACATCCCGGCCCAGCTGAATATCAGTGCTTTCGAGCAGTTCAAGTCCACCTAAAACACCGGCGCCCAAAATAGTGGGAATAGACAACAAAAGCGAAAACCGCGCAGCATCCGCGCGTTCCAAGCCGAGAAATCGGCCCGCTGTCATTGTGATGCCTGAGCGGCTTGTCCCCGGTATGAGCGCCAAGACTTGCGCTAAACCGATAAACAACGCATTCCAACTGCTCAAATGCTCAACCCGCCGGACCGTTAGGCCTAATCGGTCAGCTATCCATAATAACACCCCGAAGCCAATCGTCGTCCACGCAATTATTTCAATATCTCTTAGGTAGATAGGGATATAGGCGCGGCCGAAATAGCCAACGACAAAAACTGGTAAAGATGCCAAAAGAATATACCCTGCTAACCGGACACTAGGCCCACGACGGCCAATCGCCAAGCCGGCCGTGCCAATGATGACCCGCCAAAGATCGCGCCAAAAATAGAGCATCACAGCCGTCAATGTACCTATATGCACAGCGACATCGATCAGTAATCCCTGATCCGGCCACTCCAACACTTTCGATGTCAGAACAAGATGTCCAGAAGAGCTGATAGGAAGAAACTCTGTTACCCCCTGCACAATAGCGAGAACCAAAATATGGTATAGCGCCAAAATCAAACCCTCAACATACCATTATCTTGTTATTAGAAACGCTTATAACATTTCGCAATTCACATTTCATCCATAATAATGCCGAGTTAACATGCAAACCACACTCAAGCGTTGCGCGAATCGCGACAAGGTTTACAATCCAAAAATGCGAAAAGTCTACCATCTCTGGCTCTCTCCGTTTTGCCGTAAGGTCCGAATTGTACTAGCCGAAAAAGGCCTCGAGTTCGACATGCAAGTCGAAAAGCTTTGGGAACGACGAGAAGAGTTTTTAGCATTGAACCCAGCAGGTGATCTTCCGGTGCTCATTGAGGACGACGGACTAATCCTATCTGACGGAACAGCCATCGCCGAATATCTGGATGAAGCCCACCCCGAACCTCCACTGCTCGGTCGGAGCGCACCCATCAGAGCGGAAGTACGACGCCTGGCGGCCTGGTTCGATCTCAAATTCGAACGCGAGGTAACACGAAATCTCGTCGACGAAAAAATAATGAAGCGTTTCCTGGGATTGGGTGAGCCAAACAGTCAGGCCATCAGAGCCGGAAGTGCAAATATCCACACCCATCTTGATTATATCACCTATCTTATAGAGGAACGGCGGTGGTTAGCCGGAAATGAATTTTCACTAGCCGATATCTCGGCAGCCGCGCATTTATCCTGCGTCGATTATTTAGGCGACGTACCTTGGGCCGATCACGAACTCGCAAAAGAATGGTATGCACGCATAAAATCCCGGCCAAGCTTCCGGACAATCCTCGGTGATCATATCCCCGGCTGCCCACCACCACGTCATTATGCCGACCTGGATTTCTAAAACATTCTGTAAAATATTTGACGAATTAAAACCAAAGACATTGAATTTCAAGCGCGCGGTTCACTTGTGGAAGTGCAGAAGATTTTGAAGAGACCCAAAGTTTTTTAACCGCCTGTTATAAAGACTCATTATATTGCGGCAAAGAAAGTGTCATCGTAAGAGATATCATTTAATCACTAATCCACTGCTTGCTTATGAACTCTTCTCCACCTCAGGCCTCTCGCCAGCTTCGTCTTGGCGCCTTCATGCGGCCCGTCAGCATCCATACAGGCGCTTGGCGTTACCCCGGAGCCTATCCGGACGCTAATTTCAACTTTCGTCATATAAAACGCTTCGCGCAACTTTTGGAGGCTGCCAAATTCGATGCCTTCTTTATGGCCGATCATTTGGCGGTTCTGAATATGCCGATGGAGGCTCTAAAACGCAGTGCCACCGTGACGTCATTTGAGCCAATGACGTTGCTGCCCGCACTCGCGGCTGTCACCCAGCGGCTGGGTCTCATCGCAACAGGTTCGACGAGTTACGAAGAACCTTTTCATGTAGCGCGTCGCTTTGCTTCACTCGATCATATCAGCGGTGGCCGGGCAGCGTGGAATGTTGTCACTACGTCAAATCCTCACGCATCATTGAACTTCGGCATCGAAGAACAGATGGAACACGACGAACGATACCGGCGAGCACGTGAGTTCTTCGACGTCGTCACTGGTCTTTGGGACAGCTGGGCCGATGACGCTTTCATCCGTGACGTAGAGAGCGGCGTTTACTTTGATCCAGCGCGTCTGCATATTCTACAACACAAGGGTCAGTACTTCTCAGTCCGCGGGCCATTGAACATTGGCCGTCCAATTCAAGGTTGGCCGGTGGTCGTCCAAGCAGGCGCCTCAGAAGCTGGACGCCAGCTGGCATCCGAGACTGCAGAAGCCATTTTTGCTTCAGCTCGCACTCTCAAAGAGGGGCAGGCCTTCTACTCCGACATCAAATTACGTATGGAAAAAGCTGGCCGTAACCCAGACGGAATGAAGGTTTTACCGGGCTGCTTGGTGGTGGTCGGCGAGACTGTCGAGGAAGCACAAGAAAAGCGCGCCATTTTGGATAGTGGTGTTTATTACGACAGCGCTATAGCATCCCTTTCTATCGCGCTTGGGACTGACGCATCAGCTTTCGATCCGGACAGCCCACTACCCGAGATTCCTGAGACAAACACAAGCCAAAGCGGCCGCGAACGCGCTATCAAATTAGCGGAGCGCGAGAATTTGACCGTGCGGCAACTCGCTCAACGTCTCGGCGGCTACTCAGGCCTCGCAATGGTCGGTACCGCCAAGACCATTGCCGATCAGATGGAGGAATGGCTTGAGGAACGCGGATGCGACGGTTTCAATGTCATGTTCCCATATTTGCCAGAAGGTCTCGACGACTTCGTGGGGAAAGTGGTGCCTGAACTTCAAATGCGCGGAATTTTCAGATCCGAATACGAGGGGGAAACATTACGTGAGAACCTTGGTTTACCGCGTCCGAAAAATCAATTTTTTGACTAGCTGACACTAGGTTTCCGTGGCTCTACACTCGACAGCAAAGGTACACCCTTTGCGGATGCCGCCGTCGCGACATTTAATGTCATAGACTGCCGTTAAATATGCTCGGCAGTGCTGGAGGACCATGGCTGGCGACGCCGATACAACCGATTATCTCTTCAATAAATATGGACCCGCGTATCGTTGGCTGGTCACGCTGACTGTTATGATCGGTGCAATCGCTATGGGATTCGCGTCATCGATGGTCAACGTCGCAGTTCCTGCGGTCATGGGCGCTTACGGCGTTGGGCTTGATCAAGCGCAATGGATGGCAACAGGCTTTCTTGCCACCATGTCAACAACGATGTTGCTTAGCTCTTGGCTTATAGAAGTTCTGGGGCAGCGTATCACCTACTTTCTCACAATGATGGTTTTTGCCATTGGTTCTTTTATCAGCGCCACAGCCCCCAATATCGAACTTCTAGTAATTGGACGGGTACTTCAGGGAGCGGCAACTGGCGTTGGCCAACCCTTGGCAATGTTCTCTATTTTTAACGTCTTTCCGTCGGAGCGGCGTGGTATGGCGGTTGGTTTATATGGGCTCTGCACCGTTTTGGCACCAACCTTCGGTCCTATTCTTGGCGGTCTTGCCATCGATTATATTAGTTGGCGATATCTATTTTACCTGCCGCTTCCATTTTGTCTGCCCGCCATGTTGATGTGCCTGATCTTCATGCCAACCAAAAAACTCGCCCGCCAACTTCCTTCCTTCGACTGGACAGGTTTCTTGCTGATGTTTATCGCCACCTTCCTGCTGCTCGTCGGCCTGTCGAACGGACAACGTTGGGGCTGGAACTCAGATGTGATAATCCTCTGTTTGTTGAGTGGCGGCGCTCTGCTAGCGATTTTCGTGTGGTGGGAAACAAAGGCTAAATACCCATTTCTCGACCTGACGCTTTTTCTCGATAAACAGTTTGCCTTGATCATGTTGGCTGGGTTCGTTTTTGGCGCCGGATTATTTGCCTCTGGCTATTTCATTCCCGTATTCGTGCAAACGATACAAAACTACAGCGCAACCGATGCCGGACTGCTCCTTGCTCCCGGTGGGCTCGTTATGATGGTTTTTTTTCCTTTGGCGGGGCGCATCACCGACTCTTTACCGGCACACATCCCAATCTCCACCGGATTGCTGATTTTTGCTATCGGGTTTTTTCTTATCAGTGTAATCGACGTCAACACAGGTTTCTGGGCTTTAGTGGGCTATACGGCGATTAACCGCGTGGGACTGAGTCTGGCTATTCCATCCCTTAGCGCAGGCGCGTTAAAAGCGGTTCCATCCGAAAAACTGGCCAGGGGCGCATCGAGTGCAACATTTTTTCGGAACCTTGGAGGTGGATTTGGAATCACGTTATTGACAGCATTTTTCGAGCACCGGGCACAATTTCACGGTCAAGCATTAACCGCAACGCAGACGTCGGCAAACCGAACGACTTTCGAGCTACTCAACCTGGTAGAGCGTCTATTCAGCGAATCTGGAATGCCAAACTTGGTGCAGTCCACTAGCGCCCTCAATTACCTTTCAACAGTCATTCAAGCACAAGCCAACACTCTTGGCTTTCAGGATACGTTCTTGATGATCGCTGTCGTGGCGCTGATTGCTACTGGGCCCGCTTGGATGATTGGACAAACCGGAAAAAACCGGAAGCGCTAACAGCATTTGCTTTGCGCCAAGGAGCTTTCCGGCCATTATTGGGAAAATAACTTGGATAGCGATTTGTGGAGCGGAAGTAATGAGCACTCTTAATATCGAACCCATCCATCCAGAATTTGGAGCCAAAATTACTAGCGTTGACTTTAGCCAGATGCCGCCACCTCAAATTGTCAACGAGATTAAATTAGCGATCGACGAATATTCATTCCTTTGCTTTCCCAATCAACCGTTGGATGACGATCGGCATATCGCTTTCACCCGTCTCTTCGGGCCACCGGAAGCCAGTCATGTCAAACTCGGTCAAAAGGGAATCATAGATTATCTTGGCACTATCGGAAACGTTCAGGATGATGGCAGCGTTCTTGGCAACGGCCATCGGAAAACCCGTTTCCAAACGGGTAACAACATGTGGCATTCGGATTCCTCATTCCGTGAAGTGCCTACATATATTTCAATTATGTGCGTCTATGAAGTCCCGGATAAAGGTGGTCAAACAGAGTTCATTAGCCAACGTGCCGCTTATGCGCGCTTGCCGGAAGAGAAGCAAAAAACCATTGATCCGCTTATCACAATCCACGATTACGTGTTTTCTCGCTCGAAGGTTGGGCCAGATGCCGTAACACCATCCCATGCTCAGTCACTGCCCCCAGTTCAGCAAAAGCTTGTCCGCCGCAATCCGCGAAATGATGCGCCAAACTTTTTTATCGGTTCCCATGCAAGAGAAATTGTGGGCTGGGATTACGAGGAAAGCCGACAACTTCTTGACGGTCTGTTAGCGGATGCATCCAAGCCCGATCATGTTTATTCGCACAACTGGCAACCAGAAGATCTCATTATTTGGGATAACCGTTGTCTGCTGCACCGAGGCACTGGTTACGACGCCGACAAATATCGACGCCGCATGCGGCAGTCTCGCGTACAAGGCTCCGGCTCAACATTATTGGAATAATTCTGCGCAGACGTGAAGGGGCTTGCGCGTTTTCCGAATTTAGAACAAGACTTTCCCCGCAAATAACCGCTTGGCGATAAGGCAGTCGGAGAAGCGTCTGTCTTTATTAATCATTAGGAGCCGACCTAGCGAGCGGCAACGGTGACGACTTCGTCCGGGAATTAAGCATTAGCTAAAGCCCCATTAACAAAACGCAGCTACTCCGACCTAAACCCGTTTTTTTGCAGATTGCGCTGCGCCGCGTCGGCAGCCGGCGTGCCTTCGAATCGCTTCAACAGCACCAGCCAATCCTGCCGCGCACCGTCCGCATCGTTCAACAATCTTTTAATATTACCGCGCTCCAAATAGGCTTCCGGATAATCGGGTGAAAGTTCAATTGCCCGCAGTGCATCCTGCAGCGCCAAATCCAATTTATTGAGATGCCGATTGGCACTAGCCCTAAGAATTAGCGCTTGAACCATTGACGGATTTGCAGCCAGCGCTGCATTTAAATCCTCAATAGCAAATTCATATTGACCACTGTCCGCAGAAACCATGGCCCGATCAATGCGGATATTCGGGTCGCTGGGCGAAATCTTCAGCGCGTCCGTATATAGCAAAAATGCCTGTTTACTCTCACCCGCCTGATGCCACGCCTGACCGGCTTGTGCTAGAAGTTTCGCCTGCAGAGGAAATTCCGCGCGGAGCTCTCTGGCTAACGCTTCGAAACGGACAGCCGCCTCTGCATATTGCTTCATAGAAAACAAAGAAACTGCCGCACAATGCTTCGCAGCACCACCGCCTCCGGCATCGGTCCATGCAAGCGCGGCCTCGAAGCCTTCATGTGGTGAAACGCGGGCCAACCGCATACAGACCCCGTATTCCTTGGTCTGCCCAGGACCAACTGCAGTTACTTTGGCGGAACTAGCAACAACGAAAAATGCGATCAAGCCAACCATGCTGACCCATCTTTCAAGAGCTTGTTTCCCTTCAATTGGCTTCCTATAAACTGATAATAATATTGCAAACATCCGGTTCCGAGACGATGCCAAAAAAAATTGCAAAACGCCTATTCTGCTTTGGCCTTGGATACTCGGTGCAACACTTGGCTGCAACCCTGCCAAGCGACGAATGGCACATCGCTGGAACGGTGAGATCGGCCGAGGCGCGTGATCGGTTATCTGAGAATGGTTGGGATATTTATTTATTTGACGGCACCTCCCCACTCGAAAACGCCGCTGAGCTTCTTAAAGACACCACGCATTTGATTGATTCGGCGCCTCCCTCGGCAAATGGCGACCCGGTCTTACAACATCACTCGAGTGAAATCGCTGGCCTCAAGTGTCTTGCATGGATGGGGTACCTTTCGACGACCGGAGTATACGGCAACCGCCACGGCGATTGGGTCGACGAGGCCTCCTCCCGCACGCCTTCAGGTCCAAGGGGTCAAAAACGCGTCGATGCAGAAGATGGTTGGCTCAAACTTTGGCGCGACGTGAAAGTGCCCGTCCATCTGTTCAGGTTGGCCGGTATTTACGGCCCAGGGCGAAGTGCGCTAGATACTGTTAAGCAAGGACGTGCCCGGCGCGTGATAAAAAAAGAGCAAGTTTTCAGTCGGATTCATGTGGACGATATAGCCACGGTCTTGCAAGCCTCCATGTATGACCCTAAACCCGGCCGCGCTTACAACCTGTGCGATGACGAACCGGCACCTCCGCAAGATGTCATTACCGAAGCCTGTCGCCTGCTCGACGTAGATCCACCACCAGAGACTCCCTTTGAAGAAGCCGACCTGTCGGAAATGGCGCGTGGCTTCTATAGCGATAATAAGCGGGTATCCAATGAACGAATCAAAAATGAACTCGGCGTCGCGTTAGCTTGGCCAAACTATCGCGAAGGTTTAAAAGGCTTGATCTCCTGAACAGGGTAATTCACATATTCTTTTTGATCGTCGGCCCAGCTTTGGCTTCGTCATGTATCGCAACCGAAATTGGCTATATAAACCAAGCGCTGTTGCCACATCGCGTGAGCCTAGTTAGCGGCGACGGCACAAGAATTTCCGCATACTTATATCGACCCCAAAAGGCCGATCCAGCGCCCGCGGTAATTATGCTCCATGGTTGTTCGGGGTTGCTGACAAGTAAGTACCGCCGCTTGAAGTCGCGCTCTGTCGCCTGGCGCGACATATTCTTAGCTGAAGGTTATGTCGTTTTAATGCTCGATAGCTTCACCGACCGAGGCTACAAAACTATTTGCAATTTCCGGTTATCAGGCCGGCCAATCGAACCACACCGCGAGCGCCCGCACGACGCATACGGTGCGCTTCGTTGGCTCTCCACTCAATCATTTGTCGATCCCAATAAAGTTGCGCTTGGCGGCTGGTCCAATGGCGCAATGAGTATGCTTTGGACCATATACAGCAATGCGCCACAGAGACCAAAAGATCTTGGGCATGATTTCCGCGCTGCGTTTGGATTCTATCCAGGATGTATTAAACTGCATAAATTAGTCACCGACTATACAGCAGCAATTCCAACGCTCCTACAGGTTGGTTCTGACGATAATTGGACGTGGCCAAAGCCTTGCCAAACACTCGGCAAGGAAGCAACAAAAAGAGGCGGCGCACCCATAATTGTAGACACGTATGAAGGCGCAGCACATGCGTTTGATCATCCAAGTTTGAAACCCCGTACCATTATGACAAGCAATAATCGCGAAGTGCGATTAGGCACACAGTTAGAAGCTCGCGCTAAGGCTGTTGAAAGGATAAAATCGTACTTGCGTAAACAATTCAACGATTGAACTTCGACTTAAGCACGGCCCAGGGTGTCGCTTCAAGACGCTCCATCAGCGCCAAAACCCGATCAAAGAGCGGCAACCTGGCAAGAACTTCATATTCATTTGGGTCTCGCGCCGTCGGCCAACGCAATTCAGTGTCGTGAGAGGCTTCAAATCGATTGATAAACAGATCAATATCGCGGTCAGAGCCAGGATGCAGTTCGACTATCATATCGAAGTTCCGCAGAGCTGGCGCTATTTCCGGATTAAGCAGTTCGAACTCTGCCCCCTCGATATCGCATAATACAAAGACCCTTTGCCCCTCGAATTGAGCAAATTGGGTAGGCACCACCTTCTCACTAACAACCATTCGGCCGGCAACACCATTTCGTTCTGCATTTGCCAAAGTCCGTCGACGTGCAGTCTCGTCGACATCCCAGGCATATACGGTCGCCATCGGTATCGCACGAGCAAACCCCACAGCATAATAGCCTTCGGCACTCCCAATGTTCAAAATGGTTTCGTAGTTGGATGCCGCTGCAACGCGGATATCGTCATGCAATTCGGCTTCATAACATCCAACCAATTTCGGAATGATGCAGCCTTCGGAGGCGGTAGGCGCATACTACATACCGGTAAAGTGGCCGTTAGCAACGACTTCTTCAAGAAAGGGAACAATGGCATCACCAACAGCAGACATTCGATGCGCAAGTGACATTTGAAAGACGGTCTGCAATTTGTCCCGCGCACCCAAATCCTTGCGGGCTAGCGTTTCGATTAGAGTGCGTAATACATGTATATCGCCACCGCCGATGGTGTCAGACACTTTAATCCACCTTACCAATAATATCCTCTAGCAGATTTATCATCCGATCTAGATCACTATCCCGCGACAACCTGTGTTCACCATCCTTCACGAAAGTAATCTCGATATCGTCGGACTCTATTCCTTGAGCAATGTAAACCGAATGTGACCAAGGTACCGCGTCGTCGCGCATGCCGTGAATAAGCCGGACTGGACCGTTGAACGGTATCGGACCTGGCAGTAGCAAATTATTTCGGCCTTCTTCAATTAAAGTCTTCATGATTGGGTATGGTCCATCTTCGTAAACCGAATGTCGGTACCAGACCCCGTTCTCCTCAATTTCCCGGCGAGCCTCTTCAGACATACGTGGCCACAGCAATGCTTGCGTAAAATCAACAGCTGGGGCAATGCCAAGAAAGCCGGAAACCTTCTCTGGCCGGTCCACAGCAAGTAGCAATCCGATCCAACTACCCATCGAAGAACCAACAATAACCTGTGGCCCGTAAGTCACCTCATCCAAAACCGCCAGACTATCTGCCCGCCATTGGCCAATTGTGCCTTCTTCAAAGGCGCCGGAAGACGCGCCATGCCCCTGATAGTCAAATCGAGTGAACTGGCGTCCAGTCGCCGCGCACCGCTGTTCTAGCGCAAGAGCCTTTCCCCCTGTCATATCCGACTTGAATCCGCTACAGAACATCACGCCCGGCAGAGCGCCAGGCAAATGGTGATAGGCAATTGTTACACCACCCGAACGTGGTAAGATTGAAGGTCTTGTGGACAAAAGCTAAGTAGCCTGGCAACTAAAACGAATGAATTCAGAAGCGAATTGTACCACACCGCCTGCGGGCAACGCCACCAAACCGCCTACCATTCTGCAAGTTCTCCCCTCGCTCGAGACTGGCGGAGTTGAGCGCGGTACCCTTGATATTGCCAGGGCGCTAAAAGAGACCGGTTGGCGGCCCATTGTTGCTTCTTCAGGCGGCACGATGGTCTATGAATTAGAGCGCTTTGGCGTCGACCATTTCGAGATGCCCCTCCACTCGAAAAACCCATTTGTCATTCGACGTAATATTACGCGGCTTCGCAACCTTATCGAGGCGGAAGGTGCCGATATTGTGCACGCCCGTAGCCGGGCGCCGGCGCATAGCGCAATTAACGCGGCACGTCAGGCCAACATCCACTTTATGACGACCTTCCATGCTACCTATAACTTTTCCACAACACTAAAGCATTGGTACAACAGCGTGATGGCAAAAGGCGACCGCGTTATCGCCATTTCCAATACTTTGAAAGACCACATACTCGAAAACTACCCAGTTAACCCGAACCGAATTCGCGTTATTCATCGAGGTGTTGATTTTGATCGATTTAACCCTTTAAAAGTGAGCGCCGAGCGAATGATCCACCTTGCCCGAGAATGGCGATTACCCGACGGCGTCCCAGTCGTGCTTCTGCCAGGCCGGTTAACTGAGTGGAAGGGACAAAAGGTACTGATCGAAGCTTTGGCACAAATCCGGCACAAACAAATTCGCTGCCTTTTGGTGGGAAGTGACCAAGGACGTGATGGCTTTCGTAAATCTTTAGAAAAATCAGCGCAGCGGCTAAAAATCGAAGATGCCGTTCATATCGTTGGCGAATGCCGGGACATGCCAGCCGCCTACATGTTGGCCGATGTGGTGGTTTCAGCATCTACCGACCCGGAAGGCTTCGGAAGAGTGATGGTTGAGGCACAGGCCATGGGTCGTCCAATTATCGCTTCCGACCACGGTGCCAGCCGGGAAATTGTCCGTCACGGCAATACCGGCTGGCTCTTTCCACCGGGTGACGTCCGGACCTTATCAGAGAGGGTTGCCCATGCAATCCAGTTAAGCGAGGAACATCGGCACCGGATAGCAGAAGAGGCGATAGCAAATGCGCGCAAAAATTTTAGCCTCACTCGCATGTGCAACGCCACCTTGGGCGTCTATCAAGAATTACTTAGTGAACCCGTAGCAAATTCTCAGGCCGGCGCGAGGCCCGTCGGCTCGTGATCAAAGACCGGCCAATCCTAGTAATAAAACTCGGCGCCCTTGGTGACTTCGTACAAGCACTTGGACCATTCAATGCCATCCGAAAACATCACGCCGGTCGACAGATTACCCTCCTCACCACACCCCCTTTCGTTCCTTTGGCCGAAGCGTCGGGCTGCTTTGATAATATTCATGCTGGGCTTCGGCCTGCGTGGTGGCAATTAAACGCCATCTTGGCGTTGCGCCGTTGGCTGCACGACCTCAATCCTGAACGCGTTTACGATTTGCAAACATCCAATCGGTCTAGCGCCTATTTCAGGCTTTTTGGATCGCCAAAGCCAGAATGGTCAGGGATTGCAGCCGGCTGTTCGCATCCACACGCCAACCTGCAACGCGACTATATGCACACGTTCGAGCGCCAAGCAGAACAATTAGCAATGGCTGGTGTAGAGGCTAATACCGAATTTGAACGTGATTGGCTCGACGGAGATATACAACGGTTCAAATTAACCAGACAGTACATACTCCTTGTCCCTGGAGGCGCACCTCATCGACCAAATAAACGGTGGCCTCACTACGGGTCACTCGCAGTACGACTCGTCAGACGAGGAATAACACCGGTAATTCTTGGTACACGGGCAGAACGGGAAGTCATTGACGGCATCTTCGGCGCATGTCCAGAGGCGGTCGACTTATCGGAACAAACTAGCTTAATGGAAATTTCTGGACTTTCACGTAAAGCCGTTGCGGCTGTTGGCAACGATACTGGTCCAATGCACCTCATTGCCGCAACAGGGTGTCATTCTATCGTTCTGTATTCTAGCGCTTCAAATCCAATGCTATGTGGACAACGGGGACCCAGCGTTCAGATTATCCGCAAGGATCAATTGGCGGATATCGAAGTCGAAGAGGTTGAACGGAAACTGACCTTGCGCTAAACACGTGCGCTCTTCGCCGATGCGAGGATGGCAAGGAATAATTTTATGGTAGCTATAACTCTTCCGGACGGCAGCGTCCGAAATTTTAATGGTCCGGTAACGGGCATGTTACTCGCGGCTGACATCGGGCCTGGCCTGGCCAAAGCAGCGCTCGCGATCAAAGTTGACGGTAAATTACGCGACCTCTCGCATAGCATTGAAGTCGACGCAGACGCTGAGATTGTAACCCGCGATCACGAAGATGCCCTTGAACTCCTGCGCCATGACGCGGCCCACATCTTTGCCGAGGCCGTACAAGAGCTCTTCCCTGGAACGCAAATAACCTTTGGCCCCGCCATCGAGGATGGCTTCTACTATGATTTTTTCCGTAAAGAGCCGTTCACACCAGACGATTTTGAAGCCATGGAAAAACGGATGCAAAAAATCGTCGACCGAGACGAAGAGATCATCCGCGAGGTATGGGATCGCGACGCCGCGATAAAATATTTCAGTGACGCGGGCGAGACATTTAAAGCCGAGCATATCGGCACGATTCCCGCCGATGCAGAAATCTCGATCTACCGGCAAGGCGACTGGCTCGACCTTTGCACCGGACCACACTTGCCCTCAACGGGCAAACTGGGTAAGGCCTTCAAATTGCTGAAACTGGCCGGCGCCTATTGGCGTGGAGACGCCAACAACCCTCAACTGCAACGCATCTACGGCACATGCTGGCGGACGGAAAAGGAACTAAAGGCTTATCTCCACCGCCTCGAGGAGGCAGAAAAACGCGACCACCGTCGCCTCGGACGGGAGATGGATTTATTCCACATTCAAGAAGAAGCCGTTGGCAGCGTATTCTGGCACCCAAAGGGTTGGACCATGTACCGCGAAGCGGAACGATACATGCGGAACCGTCTGGAAGACGCCGACTATGTTGAAGTCAAAACACCGCAGCTCATTGACCGCACTCTTTGGGAGCGATCCGGTCACTGGGACAAGTTCCGCGAGAACATGTTCACGGCAGATGATGAAGGTGATAAGATTCTTGCCCTAAAACCGATGAATTGTCCCGGCCACGTTCAAATTTTCAAACAAGGCATCAAGAGTTATCGGGATTTACCATTGCGGATGGCTGAATTTGGATCCTGCCACCGGAACGAACCTTCCGGCGCATTACACGGTTTGATGCGAGTCCGAGCCTTTACACAAGATGATGCACATATCTTCTGCATGGAAAGTCAGATCGAGGAAGAGACGAAGCTCTTCATCGACTTGCTCGATTCCATTTACCGTGATTTTGGTTTTGAGAATTTCGTTATCAAATTTTCTGACCGTCCTGCGGTACGGGCAGGTGAAGACTCGGTCTGGGATCAAGCTGAAAAAGCTTTAATGGACGCCACCAATGCGGCCGGCGTTGAGATAATCATGAACCCTGGCGAGGGCGCCTTTTACGGGCCAAAGCTGGAGTTTGTTCTCCGTGATGCTATCGGACGAGATTGGCAATGCGGCACATTGCAAGTTGATTTCGTTTTACCAGAGCGACTTGACGCGAGTTATGTCGGCGAAGACGGCGGACGGTATCGCCCGGTAATGCTGCATCGCGCAATTCTCGGCTCGTTCGAGCGTTTTCTTGGTGTTCTTATTGAGCATTATGCGGGACGCATGCCGCTTTGGCTGGCTCCGACCCAAGCTGTTATTGCGACAATCACGAGCGATTCCGACGATTACGCACAGGAAGTCACCGAATTATGCAAAATGGCCGGCCTACGAGTCGATCTTGATCTACGAAATGAAAAAATTAACTATAAGGTCCGTGAGCACAGTCTAGCAAAAATCCCTATTCTCTTGGTTGTCGGCAAAAGAGAAGCGGATGAACGGACAGTCGCTATTCGACGCCTCGGTGGAAAAAATCAAGAAATCCTTGCGCTCGATGACGCGATTCATAAACTTGCAGAAGAGGCGGCATATCCGGCAGCGAAAAATAATCTCGACCGGAAAAAATTTGGGAGTTAGAGCCGCACAGCTGAGGTAATAACTAAGAGGAGGCGTCGATCGCCAGAAGACCAGTGTACGCACCCCCGGAAAAGAAGGGGCCGCGTGTAAACGAAGAAATTGAAGTGGTGCGAGTGCGCCTCATCGATGAGAACGGGGAAAACCACGGAATAGTGCCAGTCAGCGATGCCTTGGCTATGGCACAAGATGCCGGCCTTGACCTACTGGAATTGTCACCAAATGCGGACCCTCCAGTCTGCAAGATTCTCGATCACGGTAAATTCAAATACGAGGAACAAAAACGTAAGAACGAAGCCCGCAAGAAACAAAAGACAATCGAGGTCAAGGAAATAAAATTCCGACCGAATATTGATGACCACGACTACGGTGTGAAGATGCGTTCTATGTTCAAATTCCTGGAGGACGGCGACAAGGTAAAGGTGACCTTACGTTTCCGGGGCCGTGAGTTGCGTCATCAGGAACTTGGCAGCGCTGTCTTGGAACGGGTTAGAACGGATACCGGGGAATTGGCGAAAGTCGAGCAGTTTCCGTCGATGGAAGGCCGCCAAATGGTGATGGTTCTGGCGCCACGTTAAGCGCTAAACAAACACAAACTTTGATTTCTTTTGTTCGCCTCTTGCCCCAAGTATTTGGGAAACTTCGATGGTGGACAGATAAATAATTAGCCCAACATCCTTAGTCGCGTTTTGGACGCGAAGCGCCAGCGTGTGTCCTTTGGGTTTCTGGAAGCGCCTCGTTCTAACGTGCACATCCTTTTAGCTGGTAAGGCGAGCCAGTCTTAGTGACCCCAGAGCCAGCGGCCGCCTTTTACCTTCCTATTCGATTACGATATCGATATCGCCTATATGTAGCACAGCCCCGCTGTTTGAGCTTAAGCTATTTTTTTAACCCGCTGATCATCTGGTCGATATATCGGCTGGACTCGCCGCTTTTAACCGCCTGAGCAATAGATTCCACACCTTCCATGATCCCATCCTGCAACGACATCCGTTCCCAATCACGTATCAGCGCTTTTTGCGCCCGAATACCGACCGGCCCATTTGCGAGGATCGTCTCAACAAGTTCCTCAACATCTGCATCCAACTCGCCTTCTTCGGAGCTTTTTTCAATGAGGCCCCATCGCTCAGATAATTTGGCATCCAGTAGATCGCCACGATAGATCATCCATGCCATGCGGCCCCATCCCATCATACGGGGAAAGAGTGCCGATTCGACTACCGAAGGAAGATCAAGCGCGACTTCCGGCATACCAAGCCGCGCATGGGATGCCGCAATCCGCAGGTCGCACGAGGCCGCGACTTCCAGTCCCGCACCTATGCAAACACCATTTATACGGGCAATAACGGGCACTGGCAAATTGCGGATAGCAGTGTTCGCCTCACTTAACAGAGTAAGTAAAGCACGTGCCTTTTCAGGCGTTAATTCTTTTAATTCATGCAAATTAGCACCACCGAGAAAGCTGCGGTCGCCTTCGCCTGTAAGGATAACAAGCCGCAGATTGTCATTATCAATCAACGCCAGAAAAGCATCGCGCAACTGCGTAATAATCGATGTTGAGAGACAATTCGCTTTTGCGGCGTTCTCGACTGTAACCCATGCATACGGCCCGCGATTGTGTTGGACCATTTTAGTTGTCACCCGACCTTCACTCACCAGCCTTGCCCCCGGCCATTGACTGGTATAACGACACCATTCATCCAATATGACTTCTCTGAGATTAGCATAGCAGCAATCGTCGCGCATTCTTCTGGCGTACCCGGACGGTCTGCTGGTAGACCTTTGTACATTTCCTTGTAACGGTTCTCATCACCTAAGTCGCGGTTAGCCATCTGCTTATAGAGCGTTGTGAGCCGCTCCGTCTCGATCGCACCTGGATGGATGCCCAGAACACGAACCCCAAAATTGATACTCTCACTGCCGAGTGCCACAGTCAGGGCATCAAGGCCGGCATTACCAACGCTTCCCGCAACGTAATTCGCGCGAGGCCCAACTCCCGCCATACCGACGACGTTGAAGATGACGCCGCTGCCCCGCTTACACATCACAGGATAGACCTCACGGCACATATTGATATATCCAAACACCTTGAGGTTCCACGCCTCACGCCAAATCTCTTCGGTCACCATCTCAATATCGCCACCCGGTATGGCGCCTGCATTGTTCACCAGAATATCTATACCATCGGTATCCTTAGCGAGGCGTTTCGCATTCTCCCCATCTGAGAGGTCAAGTGGATGAATCGTGACCTGAACGCCATGTTTTTCGTTAATTTCATCTCGCGCCTGCACCAAATCTGCTTCCGTTCGAGAGGCCAGGTGCAAGCTGCACCCTTCTTCCGCCAAAACCTCAGCGATGGCACGGCCAATGCCCTTAGACGCACCAGTGATAAGTACTCGTTTACCTGAAAGACCCAAATCCATTTCGTTTATTCCTTGTTCGGTAGCCTGCGAAGGCTTGCATATGGAGAACCATAAGGCTATAAGCCGCGGTCGCAAGAAGAACCTAATGGCTATGGGTATGCCTCCTTGGTTCACCAAAGTTTTGCAAGATAAGGAAAATCGAAATGCCCAAGCTCAAAAACAAGAGCAGCGCTAAGAAGCGTTTTAAAATCACAGCCAAAGGTAAGGTCCGCTTTAATAGCGCTAACCTCCGACACATGTTGAGGCGTCGGTCGCAAAAAATGAAACGTACCAACCGCGGCACGCAAATCATGTGTGACGCGGATGCACGAATCGTTAAACGCAACTTCATACGGATGTAAAGGGGCGCTCAAATGGCACGTGTAAAACGCGGTGTGACCAAGCAGAACCGCCACAAAAAAGTTCTCAAACAGGCCAAGGGCTCGCGGGGTCGATCTAAAAACACATTCCGCGCCGCAATCCAGCGGGTCGAAAAAAATCTGCAATATGCCTATCGTGACCGTCGTGCACGAAAACGGAATTTCCGGGCGCTCTGGATCCAGCGTATTAATGCAGGCACTCGGCAGCATGGCGTAACATATTCGCAGTTTATGAACGGTATGAAGAAGGCCGGCATCGAACTCGATCGGAAAGTTCTTGCCGATCTTGCGGTGCGCGAGCCAGAAGCGTTTAAAGACCTGATCGACCAATCTCAGGCCGCCTTGGTCTCCTAAGGCCCTCTCGTGCATTGGCTCGGAGACGGACAGTTTGGCGATGAAAAACCCTGATCAGTTGAAAGAGGCTCTGCTTAAAGATATCGCGGCAGCAAATGACCTTGCCTCTTTAGAGCAATTGCGCGTCTCTGCACTCGGCCGCAAGGGCCAGATCACCAGCCTAATGAAGGATCTCAGCGCACTCGACCCGGATGAGCGCCGCGCCACTGGACAAGCACTTAACCAGATCAAGAAAGCCATTCAAACATCCATTGATGCGCGCAAGGCCAACCTAGAAGATGCGGCCCTCGACGCGCGACTGGCCGACGAAGCGGTCGACGTGACCCTACCAGTTAATTATGGGGGCATAGGACGTCTGCATCCTATTAGCCAGACCTTAGACGAAGTGATTGCTATTTTCGGCGAAATGGGTTTTTCGGTCGCTGAGGGCCCGGACATCGAGGATGACTTCCATAATTTTGAAGCGTTGAATATTCCACCCGAACATCCAGCCCGCCAGATGCACGATACCTTCTACCTGCCGGAGAAAAATGACGGTTCGCGCATGGTACTGCGAACGCATACTTCGCCAGTGCAAATTCGCACTATGGAGAACGAAAGACCTCCGATCCGTATAATTGCACCCGGCCGAACCTATCGGTGTGATTCAGATCTGACCCATACACCGATGTTTCACCAAGTCGAAGGCCTCGTAGTCGACAAGACATCACACATGGGCCATTTGAAGGGTTGTTTGATCGAATTCTGTCGTGCTTATTTTGAAGTAGAGGACGTGCCGGTGCGGTTCCGCCCCAGCTATTTCCCGTTCACGGAACCGTCTGCCGAAGTCGACATTGGATGTTCACGCGGTCGAGACAATATCAAAATCGGGGCAGGCGATGATTGGCTCGAAATTCTTGGGTGCGGCATGATACATCCAAATGTGCTCCGATCCGGCGGGATTGATCCCGACCAGTACCAAGGCTTCGCCTTTGGCATGGGTCTCGAGCGAATCGCCATGCTGAAATACGGAATTCCAGATCTCCGCACATTCTTCGACGCGGACCTCCGCTGGCTTCATCACTACGGCTTTGTGCCGATGGAGGTGCCTACTATGCTGCGCGGGTTGACGCCATGAAGTTCACACTGAAATGGTTAAAGGAGCATTTGGAAACGGATGCCTCGCTCGACGCTCTAGCTGATCGGTTGACAATGCTGGGCCTCGAGGTCGAAGCGATTTCCGACGCAGCAGAAAATCTTAAAGGGTTTCGGACGGCCAAAGTCGTCAAAGCAGAGCAACATCCCGACGCCGACCGTCTACAAGTCTGTATCGTCGACCCGGGCAACGGCGAAGAAATGCAAGTCGTCTGCGGTGCCCCCAATGCACGCACCGGCATGATTAGCATATTCGCGCCTACGGGTGCACATATCCCGGGTACCGGTATCGATCTGAAGAATACAAAAATTCGCGGTATTGAATCGAACGGCATGTTGTTGTCAGAAAGGGAGATGGGCGTCTCGGACGATCATGAAGGGATCGTGGACTTGCCAACGAATACAGCGCTCGGTCTCGAAGCGGCCGCCGTGATGGGATTGGATGATCCGGTCATTGAGCTCAGCATCACGCCAGACCGCGCTGATTGTTTTGGCGTTCGAGGTATTGCCCGCGACCTATCCGCGGCTGGAATCGGTACGTTAAAGCCGCTCAATGCGGACAGTATCACTGGTTCTTTCGAACCACCTATTAAATGGCAGCGGGGTTTCCCATCTGGCGAAGAGACAGCCTGCCCAATGGTAGTCGGCCGGTATTTTCGGGGCGTCAAGAACGGGCTAAGCCCACAATGGGTGCAAGACCGCTTGAAAGCTATTGGGTTGCGGCCAATCTCAGCGCTGGTCGACATCACCAATTTGGTGACCTTCGACCTCTGCCGTCCACTCCACGTATTCGACGCCGACAAGTTGGCTGGGGATCTCACAATGCGCTTCGCCCAGGAAGGCGAGAAAATACAAGCGCTCGACGGCAAGGAATACAACCTTGAAGATGGTATGAATGTCATTGCCGATGATAATGGCGTTCAAGCAATTGGTGGCATCATTGGGGGCGAGGAGACTGGCTGCACCGAAGGGACCACAAATGTTTTTCTCGAAGTCGCTTTGTTCGATCCGATCCGCACCGCCACGACGGGGCGCAAGCTTAGTATCGAATCGGATGCACGCTATCGTTTCGAACGTGGGCTCGATCCGGAATCAGTGAATTGGGGCGCCGACGTGGCAACGAAGCTCATATTGGAGTTCTGCGGTGGCGAAGCATCCGAGCTAACTGTCGCAGGCAAAATTCCAAAATGGAGCCGCCCCGTCTCCCTGCGCCTAAAACGAATGAAAAGCTTTGGTGGCGTGGACGTCAAGAGCGACGAAGCCGTTGATATTTTAATGCGCCTTGGATTCAACCCAAAAGTCGAGGACGGTGTTATTTACGGCACTACACCCTCGTGGCGGGCCGACGTCGAAAGTGAGTATTGCATTGTCGAAGAAGTGCTCCGCGTCAAAGGATTCGATAAAATTCCGGTTGTCCCGTTGGAACGTAATTCATCTCTACCGACGCCGGCGATTGGTATCCCACAGCGCCGGGCCGCATTCGCAAAACGCACTCTAGCCCAACGCGGCATGATGGAGGCAGTTACATGGTCCTTTATGCCGAGTGCTGATGTCGACCTTTATGGTGGTGTAAATGCCGAAATGCATTTGGCGAACCCTATTAGCGCTGACCTCGATGTACTGCGTCCCACGATTCTACCAAATCTACTAACCGCAGCAAAACGGAACGCAGATCGGGGTTATCCGGACATCGGCCTATTCGAGGTGGGTGCTGCATTCCGAGACGACACACCAAACGGACAAGACACGGTGGCGGCCGGCCTACGGCACGGCAACAATGGGCCCCGTCATTGGCGCGATACACCAAGTGGCAGCAACGTATTCGATGCCAAGGCAGATGCCTTAGCTGTCCTAGCAGCTGTCGGAGCGCCGGTCGATAATTTACAAATCAGCACTGATGCACCGGGTTGGTATCATCCGGGTAGATCCGGCACTTTGCGCCTTGGCAAATCCATATTGGCCCTGTTTGGTGAAATTCATCCAAAAGTCTTGCGGCGGCTCGACGACCGCGGACCAGCCGCCGGATTTGAGGTATTCCTCGACAATGTCCCGCAGCCGAAGAAAAAAACCGGCAAAGCCAGACCTTCCTTACAGATTTCCACTTTTCAGCCAGTACATCGCGACCTTGCATTCGTTGTCGAAACATCGATCGGTGCCGATCAAATTTTGCGAGCGGTTAAGAGCACAGATAAGGGGTTGGTTGCCGACGCCGGCGTCTTCGATGTCTATGAAGACGCATCATTCGGCGAAGGCCGCAAATCGGTAGCAATCTGGTTAACCCTTCAGCCAGCGGAACGCACAATGACCGACGAGGAAATCGAGGCTGTTGCAGCTAGTGTCGTCGCCAATGTCGAAAAGCAAACCGGCGGCACATTGCGCGGTTAAGCCGTTCTAACTGCATAGCATCAAAACTTTCAACCGCAGTTATCAGTCGCAATCTCTGGCGACCACCACGCCGTAATTACGCCTTAGAAACAAATTTATCATCTCCAAGCCGGCGCGTCAGAGGAGTTGCGATCAAGTAAAACCGACGCATCCCCGGCATGGCGCCCGCCATGAAGGAGGGGCATTAGGTTAGCGCTTTAAGAAGGCCGAAAGCCGAAACTCGAAGACTGAATACAGAAACGCGAAGTTTTAGTCGACAGGCTGAACGATGCATTGATAGCTTTGATTTATAAGCCACTGCCGAACGTTATCCGATCAAAGATTGATACTCTTGTTAGCCTAGATTTTCCATCCAATATGGACCTGGATCAACAAGCCATTTAAATCTATTCCGTGTCCTTCAGACAGTTCACCACCAAGACCAGACAGCCCACCTGAACGAAGCACTCTTGGTTCTAACCAGTTAACCATCCCTTCGTTCTCTTTTGACTTGATCCGCAAGCCACACGCTCAACTTACCTAGCAAATCAATCTGCGGCCATGTTTGAACGGCCGCCCAGAATTGGGAGAAGTCAAAATGGAAGTTCGCTTGGATGGACGCACAGCACTCATCACTGGTGGTAGCCTTGGCCTTGGAAAGGCCATGGCCATGATGTTCGCCGACTCCGGCGCTAAGGTCGCCATAATAGCGCGTCGACAAGACGTACTAAATGAGACGAAGAAAGAAATCGAGGACGCAACAGGTGGCACTGTCGGTGCCTACTCTTGTAATGTTCTCGAGAAATCAGAGATCGAGGCGGCTCATGCAGCAGCGGTCAAAGACCTAGGTCCAATCGACATTTTGGTGAACAACGCCGGTACGTCGAAGCGCTCGCCTTTCATGGATCTCTCCGACGAAGACTGGGAGCACGACATCACATTGAAGCTTTTCTCGAATATTCGCTTTAGCCGGCTCTGCATTCCGCATATGAAGGCACAGAAATGGGGTCGGATCATAAACTCGCTAAACACCGGCGCCAAGGCAACACCGGCCGAGGGTGGTCCCACCGCTATTAGCCGGGCGGCAGGCATGTCGCTCACCAAAGCCATGGCAAGCGAATACGCGCCCTTCAACATCCTGGTCAATGGATTGATGGTCGGCCGCATCGACAGCGATCAGTGGGTGCAGCGTCATAAAAATGCCGGCGACAACAAATCCTATGAGGAGTGGATCAACAATTTCGGCAAGGACCTACCGATGGGCCGGATCGGGAAAGCGGAGGAGTATGCCGCCGTCGCAACACTCTTAGCCTCCGACCATGGCGGCTACGTCACGGGCACAGCCATCAACGTCGATGGCGGTCTCTGTCCAGTCGTTTAGCTTTTTGTCGAGACCCTTCCCTTCAAAAAGAGAGGGAGGGGTTGGCCTGCCAAAGCGGGAAGGTAAGGCAGTTACGACTTTCCGCCCTCACGGAAACCTAATCCGATAATCAAAACGCCGCAGCCAACTGCAAAAGCCGTTACGAACCAGCCGCCGCTATAGCTACCGGTCACGTCTACAATAGCACCGAAGACTGGCGGCCCAATAATCGCGCCCATATGAGTGCAAATGCCGTTATAGCCAACAGCGGAGCCCGTTTGATGCAGTTCCACTGCTTCGACAGACAAGGTTTGCATAAGGCCGGCATAGCTCGCCACCGTTATTCCGAGGCCGGCAACGAACAGCAAAACAACCACAGCCGCCCATCCAGTCTCCGCCAAGCCCATTCCTGCCAACAGTAAAACCGATGCGATACCAATTCCAACAACAAGGCCTTTGCGACGGCCGCCCAATAAAAAATCGCTTCCCAACCCCCAACCAAAACGTGCACCAGCGCTGGTTGCCTGCGCCACGCCGAGACAAAGGCTAGCAAATTCCTGACTGCCATGCAGCGCATCGCGAACGAAGAGTGTGAGAAACCCAAAGAAATTTCCCTGGCCAAAATTGTAGAGCAGATTAGAGAGAGCGAAACGCCCATAATTCCAGTCCCTCAGTAATTCAAACAGGCCAGCGAACGGGTTCCCTCGTCTTCCGGCGGAACGCTGTGAGCTATCCCGCAATACAACGCAGGAGGCACCAAAAGCCAGCGTTGTAGCTACAACGCTACCCAACAATATCCGCCAATCGATACTGGCTGCCAAAGCCCCAAGACCCGCCGCAACCACGCCTCCGATTGGAACTCCGGTTTGCTTTGCACCCATCGCAGTGGCACGACGGCGATGCGGAAACCAATCAAAAACACCCTTCGCAGTAGAGGGATTTGTGAACGAATAGCCACTGCCCATCAAGTACATGCCGAGCAAAAACTCGCTCAAGCTCTGCGCAGTCGCGACAACCGATGTGCCAATAGCAATTCCGGCCATTGCCATCATCAGAATACGCCCCACACCAGATCGATCGACAAAGGCACCCGCCGGCAGCGACCAGGTCGCTTGGCCGCAGTAGTAAGCGGTCACCGCAAACCCAAATTCCGTTGCACTCAAATCGAGAGCCCGTTGAATCACTGGTGCCATCGCCAGCACGGAGACTACATTTATTGTCCCCACCACATGCGCGCCCATCAACATGCCAATCCGCAGCCGCCAAGGACCGCTGGGACGATCCGTGTTAGACGATATCAACGTTTGCAGCTAGTAGGGATTGGCATCTACGTCGAGTAGCGGGAAAGCACTCAGTGCATGCGGGTCAGTTACGACCGGGGCTGGGGCAAGGCAGCTGCGATCGAGACCGGCAAAACCGCTGACCCCCATTAGACCTAGCGCCTTGCAGCACTCGTCTTCCAAAATTTCAAGCATACGGACAACCCCGGCCGACCCTGCCGCAGCAAGGCCATAGCCCTGCATGCGGCCCATGCCGACCGCATCAGCACCGAGTGCAATCGCTTTAAGGATATCAGTACCCCGGCAGATGCTACCATCGACCACGATCAGTGATTTCTTGTCGACGGCGTCGACGATCTCCGGCAAGACGGCGCAGGAGCCAAGACCTTGATCAAGCTGTCGGCCACCATGGTTTGATACGTAAACCCCCTCGACGCCGAGCTCAACGCATTTAACCGCGTCCTGCGGCGTTGCGATGCCTTTGATGAACAGCGGAATGTCATGTTTTGACTTGAACCGCTCGAGGCACTTCCAGTCAAAGGTCGCCTGGTAATTCCAGTTAGCGCTGTTACGACGTGCCCAGGATTTTTCAAACCGTTTCGCGATATCGCGCTCTCGACGGCTGTAGTGGGCGGTGTCCACGGTAATCGCAAAGGCGTCGTATCCCGCGTCGACTGCACGCTGCGCCATTTCGTCGACGAAGTCGTCGCCGCCTCGCACATAAAGCTGGAAGATTTTCATGTTGTCGGCGCACTTTCCAACCTCTTCAAGACCTGGCTGCGAGACCGAACTCAGCATATGGCAAACACCAAATTCCGCCGCCGCCTGGCTGGCACTAACACCGCCGCCCGGGTGGAAAGACTCAAGCGAACCGATTGGCGCCAAGATCACCGGCAACCGAAGCTTCCGGCCCAAAAGTTCGACCGAACAATCAACTTTCGAGACATCGTTCAAAACCCGTGGGCGCAGGCCCCACGCATCAAGCGCATGGCGATTGCGCCGCAAAGTCGTCTCGGTTTCCGTCCCACCGACCAGATAATCCCAAAGATGACGAGATAGGTTGAGTTTAGCACGTTGGACGATTTCGTGGAGAGTTTCGAACTCCACACTAGGTTCGTTCGACATATTCAATTTTCTCATTAGGTGATGTGTAAAGCTCCTTTACACATAGATCACGCGGCTATCCAGACCATTAGGCAGGGTATAACAATAACGAAATTCAATTTCCACATGGGGTATTCTAATGAATCTTCATGTGCCAACCGCTCCCGGCATAAAGTGCCATTTATTATAGTGGATCACTCTCTTGCATCACTGTCGGCTTAAAAAAGAATGGCAGATCGACAACTATGAAACTCTCATAATCCTCTCAGAGCTTGGTCCTTCACGATCAGCAATTTTCCCTCCGTCACCGCCGCCTCAATTGATCCTGCGGGCACACGACAGTACCCAATGTCGCCCAACTAACCTGGGATTATAAAACGCGATTTTGAGAACAAGCCCACAATCTGACAATTATCTCGGCACTTCGCCTTCAAGCATTACCCGATGCATCACCCGCGGCTGGCTGACATCATAATCCGCATTGGCGCGATGCATCGTACAGCGGTTGTCCCAGACTACAAGATCGCCATAGCGCCACTTATGCCGATACTGGAATTGTGGCTGAAACGCGAATTCATAAAGTTCATCTAGGAGCAAGTCGCTCTCTTCATTGCTCCAACCAAGGATACGTTCGATCCGATTAGGATTTATATAAAGTGACTGCCGTCGACTTACAGGGTGTGTGCGGATCAAAGGGTGGTCGACATCGGGCGTCTCGGCTACTTCTTGCGGTGAGCGCTCGGCCACCCATGAGGCATTGCGCCGGCTCAAATACTTGTGAACTGCACGCAAGTTCCCGACCCGCGACCTCATCGCCGCCGGGAGAGCGTCCAAAACGTCGTAACAGTTAATAAATTCAGTATCGCCGCCTTCCACAGGCAATTTCTTGGCATAAAGGAAAGTCAGCGTCGCAGGTTCGGCCAGATACGAATCATCTGTGTGCCAGTGTTTTGCCTGAACAAGCGGTTTCCCGTCAGCCAATACCGGGTGGTTCGAGACGATGGATACTTCTGGCGCCTCATCAATACGGTCTTTACGTAAAAGGAAAGTTTTAGGCCGCCCAAAAAGACGAGATGCACTGACCAATTGCCTCGGTGTCAAATTCTGATCCCGAATGCAAATCACTTGGTAATCCGAAATCTCCTTTATCAACGCTGCTTTTAAGTCATCAGACACCTGGCGTCTCAAGTCAATCCCACAAACTTCTGCGCCCAATACTCCACCAAGCGGATTTACTTCCATCGGTATACACTCGCCTGCAGTTTTCACGAAACCTATAGTAGGATTTAATATCTGTAAGAACGAGAGCCCCTTGCGTCCCGAATGCTTTGCATCAAAATGAAATTGGGCTGCTCGCCGACCGTATTCCGGTTATTGATGCGCGTAATCAAAACGGCGCCCCATGATAACCTGAAATGACCCAGAATCAGATTCAACATAAAAATTAATAAGACCCCGACTACAATGCCCAATATTAGCAACCAGTGGAATATACTTACTGCTCAAAACAAACAGTATGCAGGTCAGCCTGAAGACAGCAGAAAACCTTTTGTTGAACTTCAAGTTCAACTCACAGCTCCCGCGCCAATTTTGTCACCAAGGTTTCTCACTTTCTCAATATATCGGATGAGGCCTCTTCAAAACGGGTCCCATTCCCAAACGGCACGCCCCAGTGGGCAACCAAGCGTTGAATTAATCAAGATAATCGGACAAGGGAACGATTGCGCAATGCCCTCCCGGACCCTACATTCCAGACGAATTCACGATTGACCGAACGAGCCTGATGACCGACCTGCATCAAATCCGTAACTTCTCCATTATCGCCCATATCGATCATGGCAAGTCGACCTTAGCGGACCGCCTTATCGAATTCTGTGGCGGGCTGGAGACGCGTGAAATGAAAGAACAGGTGCTCGACTCGATGGAGATTGAGCGCGAACGTGGCATCACCATCAAAGCGCAGACAGTCCGCCTTCTATATAAATCCAAGAATGGTAAATCCTATACGTTAAACCTCATGGACACGCCAGGACACGTGGACTTCACTTATGAAGTGAGCCGCAGTCTGGCCGCCTGTGAAGGCTCTCTTCTTCTAGTCGATGCCAGTCAAGGCGTCGAAGCGCAGACTCTGGCGAACGCCTACCTCGCCATCGACGCGGACCATGAACTCGTGCCCGTCCTGAACAAAATTGACCTACCGTCAGCGGAGCCGGACCGCGTCCGCCAGCAGATTGAGGACGTCATCGGGCTCGATAGTGAGCTGGCCATTAATATCTCGGCCAAGACCGGCGATGGAGTCCAAGACGTGCTCGAAGCGTTAGTCGAACGTCTGCCGCCACCAGAGGCGGGCGATCCATCGGCATCACTGAAAACCATGCTGGTCGATTCTTGGTACGATCAATACCTCGGTGTCGTAGCTCTTGTCCGCGTCCTGGAAGGACGCCTGAAAAAAAATATGAAGATCCGTATGATGGCGACCGGTGCCGTCCACGAAGTGGACCGAGTCGGCGTTTTTACACCAAAGCAAGTCGAGACAGATGAACTTAGCCCTGGCGAGATTGGTTATATCACCGCGAGCATCAAATCTGTTGCAGATTGCCAGGTGGGCGACACTTTAACCGATGATCGCCGCCCAACCAGCGTTGCCTTACCTGGTTTCCGCCCTACCGTGCCCGTAGTCTTTTGCGGTCTATTTCCCGTCGACACCAATGATTACGAAGATTTGCGCGAAAGCTTATCTAAACTGGCACTTAATGATTCGAGTCTTCACTTTGAACCGGAAAGTTCAGCCGCTCTTGGTTTTGGTTACCGCTGCGGCTGCCTCGGCATGCTGCATCTAGAGATTGTTCAGGAGCGTCTTAGCCGGGAATTCGATCTGGACCTCATCACTACCGCACCCTCCGTCGTTTATCACATTCACAAGACTAATGGCGAGCTCATCGAGCTACACAATCCGGCTGACTATCCCGATCCCGTCGAGATCGACTGTGTTGAAGAGCCGTGGATTAAAGCAACGATCCTAGTGCCAGACGAATACCTCGGCGCAGTCCTCTCGCTCTGTACCGAACGGCGCGGCGAACAGCTCGACCTTACGTATGTCGGCAACCGTGCGATGGCGGTCTACCGCCTACCGCTGAACGAGGTCGTCTTTGACTTTTATGACCGCCTCAAATCAATCTCCCGGGGATACGCCAGTTTCGATTATGAGATGCAAAATTACGAAGAAGGCGAGCTCGTCAAGGTATCGATCCTGGTTAACGGAGAGCCCGTAGATGCGCTTTCCATGATCGTTCACAGAACCCAAGCCGAGTTCCGAGGACGCCAAGTTTGCCAACGGCTTAAGGACTTAATTCCGAGGCAATTATTCAAGGTGCCTATCCAAGCTGCTATCGGCGGTAAGGTTATAGCCAGGGAAACGATCGGTGCAATGCGTAAAGATGTAACAGCAAAATGCTACGGCGGCGACATCACAAGGAAACGCAAACTTTTGGAAAAACAAAAAGCCGGCAAGAAACGCATGCGCCAGTTCGGCAAAGTAGAAATTCCGCAATCAGCGTTTATCGACGCTCTGAAAATGGAAGACGCTTAGACCGCTTCTCTCACCATCTCCCCTAAACAAGCTAAGGTTGATGGACATTGCATTCTTCTTGAAAGGCATGTCGAAACATCAGAGGGCAGAGGCCTAATGGAATTGCACGACTTCTTGGGCGCCATCGGCGTCGCCTTTATAGTCTTTATGTATTTGATGTTACAATTGGGGCGGACTGCCCCTAATCGGCCAGCCTTCTCCATCTTCAACGCGATCGGCGCCGCCTTGATCTTAATTTCGCTATATTTCGATTTCAACCTGTCCGCCGCCCTCATGGAGGGCGTCTGGTTTCTCGTCAGTCTCTATGGTTTGTGGCGCGCGCTTCGCCCCCTGAAGGGTTAAAACACATCGCTTTTGTGCAAGCCCTGGCAGAGAGCAGCATAGTCCGGCTCGTTGTCCGGATCGAGAACGCCATGCCGAATCAAAAAATCAATAATCACCAAATTGCAATTGAACTTAAATTCGAAGGTGTCGCGTACTTTTGCTACGACCTGTTCGATAGGCCAGAGCATGAATTCGTCAACTTCGCCATCCATTGCAACAGGCTTAAAATCGGCGGGCAACTCTAAATCAAAACAATATTGACGATCCGGCTTAGCTCCGTCTTCCGATTGATGATGGTATACGATCAAGCCGACTGGCCGGGCGCGCGCAGCGATCGAAGGCGGAATACCCGCCTCTTCACCGCATTCCTTGATCATATTTTCTTTAAGACCAAGACCGTGTGGTTGACCTCCAGCAACCATATTGTCGAGCATACCGGGGTACGTTCCCTTATCACGTGCTCGGCGTGCGACCCACATATGCAAACCACCGCCATGGCAAACATAACCATTCATATGAACACCAGAAGCGCTAATTCCAAAAAATGGGCAGGCCGTTCGCTCGATCCGCATCAATGGCGGCACGTTATGATCGTAAGCAACCGAATACGGCTCATCGCGGGGCCGAGGGAGCACGCCCCCTTTTGATAAAGTCGAAACCACTAACGACATCGCCGCGGAGCGCGCATCGAAATCATTCAGGTCCGGTGCCAGTGATATAGAACGTTCCGAGACATCAAAAATATGCCTGAATTGTTCCAGATGCTCCGCGTTACCGTGGCGCACCCAACCAACGCGGCGGCCCGCAATCTCGAACGGCCGGAACGCTGACGAATCGAAATTATTACATGCTTTGATGTGTTCGAGATATCCCATTACAGATTACAAGCCATAGCGTGCCAACAAGCAGTTATCAAGCAACGCCTGCATCCATTAGTTCAACAAAATATAATTGGCATAAATACTACTCGATATCGGCAAGTTGTCCCGGATCAGGGTAGGTGATAGGAAGTGACGCCCCTCGTTTAGGGAAAGGCCTCATCAGTACTCAGCAACGCAGCCCAATCGGTACGGTTCAGCAGTAAAGCGATCAAAATCAATAGAAATAAAGGTTTCCCGTTATTGTGTTACAAATGCATTTGTTCCTAAAAATTTCGATGTTTGCTGATTTCCTCCAATCCTAGATCTCTCCAAAATACTGCCGCGTCCTGACCCTAGGTACAAAGCCGATTAACTAATTCATTATCAAATGTAAATTCAAAGAAGAATTTGCATAAAGGCTACCCATTCTTCGCATAGTAGTGTCATAATCAGCGCTATTCAGGTTTTGTTAATATTTTGCGGTCATCCTATTACTTTATAAGTGAAAACCCTGCTTGACCGAATTTCAGCGAGCGTACAGATTGGTAGTCCTAAAAAAAACCCCACCATGAGGGACTATATGTCGAATTTGTGGATCTACTGGCGCCGGCCAAGTTTGGCAATCCGGTATCGCCATGGTGGTGAAACTGCAGTCTATCCAGCACTTCAACAACCAATCGTTGGCATGCGGAAAACTGCAGAAGCGGCGATAGTGGCCAGTTCAAGGCTACCCAAAGCACCGAATCATCGGGAAAACAATATTCTCGACTTCCCCTTGGCGCAACAACGCGCTGAAAGAGGCCGCCTAGGCCGGAGCGCACGTCCGAAAAACAAACCCTCACGTCGGGAATAGCATTTAGGTCTGATCGGGCCGTCCGGCTTTAATCCATTCCACATATTCGTAACGAATGTTGTCGTTTGGCGGGTAAAGTCCGATCACAGGTCGTCCCTTTTCGACTTCCCGCTTGATAAATGTTTCAATGCCTTCTTGATCAAGGGCGTCTCGCGCCACTTCGTCCACTAAATTGTTAGGAATTACAACCACACCATCACCATCACCCACGAGAACATCGCCAGGGAAAACCGCGACGCCGCCGCAGCCGATCGGCACATCGCGATCAATTGGTGTATGCGATGTAAGTGATGCGGGCGCCGCTGGGCCGGCAGCAAATACCGGAAGCCCAATTTCCATCACCGCAGCAGCATCGCGGACGCCGCCGTCGGTTACCACACCTGAGCCACCACATTGCTTGATCCGTGCCGCAAGAATATCGCCGAGTGAAGCGCAATCTCCAACACCCCGCGCATCGATGACCAGGACAGCGCCAGCAGGAATATTATCGATTGCAACACGCTGTGGATTGTTCCTATCCGCTAGGCTTTCCGGAGTCGCCAGATCTTCGCGCATGGGAATGAACCGTAGGGTTACGGCTTCGCCCACCAAACGTTCTTCGAACGGACCCAACGGAGTGACGCCCCGCATATAAGCGTTACGGATACCGCGCTTCAAAAGCTGTAAGGTGATCGTCGCTGTCGAAACCTGACCCAGCACTTTTTTTGTTTCGTCATTCATCGATCTTGCCTCCTTCGTAAAAAATATTTGAGAGAGGCGACTGCAATCAAGTTGATAATTTTTCTGTCAAATATTGTCGCAAGAGATTATACCGCGAGGATGTCTGGATTTCTCGTGCCTTTAATGATTTTTGCCATGGTCGCAACCGTAGGTGTGCTGTTCTTCGGCATCTTTACAATGGCGCGCGGCGGTGAGTTTAATCGCAAGCATAGTAACAAAATTATGCGGACCAGAATTATCATGCAAGGCGTCGCTCTGCTTTTGTTCGCCATCGTCATGGTGATCGCGGGCAAGTCCTAAAATGGTACAGCTAACAAAAATTTATACGCGCGGCGGCGACCAAGGCGAGACGTCACTGGGCGACGGCAGCCGTGTCGACAAGCATGACATAAGGGTCGAAGCCTACGGCACAGTCGATGAGGCTAATGCCGTGATTGGCCTTGTCCGGGTTGAAATCGTTAGTGCGGTCGCAGACGAACAAGTCCTTGATGCCGTCCTGAGCCGTATCCAGAATGATCTCTTCGACCTCGGCGCGGACCTATGCACACCAGAAGATGGACGGCGCGCGGAAGGTGCCCTTCGTATCGTCACTAGTCAGGTCGATTGGCTTGAAACCGAGATAGACAAGATCAATGATCGCTTGGCTCCTCTTGGCAGTTTCATTTTACCGGGTGGCTCACCAGTGGCCGCTAAATTGCACCTCGCACGCACGGTCGTGCGTCGTGCAGAACGGTGCGTCACCAAGCTAGCACGATCAGAGGTCGTCAATAGGGAAGCGGTCAAATATCTCAACCGACTTTCAGATTTACTCTTTGTGATGTCCCGAGCCACAAATAATGATGGCACTGACGATGTCCTTTGGGTGCCGGGAGCAAATCGCTAGGCCCAGACAATCAGGCGATGCTATCCGAATTTTAAGCGGCCGATAGCGCCTTGCCCGCCGAAAGTACGCCAGCTTATTGACTTACGAGATTTGATTGCCATCAAGGCGCACTAGCGTTGGTACGCTGCAACATGACGTTCGTTTCATATTAGTGCAAAAGCCATGATCGAGGAAGCGGCATCAAAATTTTCGCACTATCGCCGAATCGTCCTATTGGTCTCCGAATCCTAATCAGACAACGCTATTGAAATACTCGCAAACGACTCCGGCGTCGCGAAACCGTTCGATCTCATTCACCCTAAAGGGCGCGCCAAATCGCCGCAGGCGTGGCAATATTGTGTCAAGAACAATGGATCTTCTATGTGCGTCCGCCACACTCCTAGACATCGGTGCCGCGCCATCACTTGGGGCGCGACCGAATTTCATGTCCGACACAGATCACTTCATATCGGCCAACCTTATCTCGCAAACACCAGACAGGCCCGCACCCCTCCCACACCAAACGGGCAAGTATTATCGAAGGCACTCGCAAAAGTTCGCACGCCTAATTGCCGATGCGCATCTCGATTGCTTTAGATGGGGCAATCGCCTTGGTTTGCCTGATAACAGACAGCGAGCGACAGTCCATAGTGCCATGCGGAACGGCCTAGCCGGCTTGTATTTCACTATAAGGCGTCGAACTGATTGAACGGACCAATTGAATTGGCAATCGGGACACAGGGTCGTTCAGCGAAACACATCCTGAATAAGCGATTCGCATTGGTGTTTTTGGCCCAACTAATCTCGCTGGTGTGCCAAGCAGATAAGCCTTCTGCAATGGTCGCAAAATTGACGCTAGCTAGACCGGCACAATCCTGCACCAGCAGACAAGCTCAAAGAGGCGCGATGCCTCGCTTGACAGTACTTTTCCACACCCCTAAGAAATGCGCTCTGATATAGCGTAAAGGAAGCTCTGACGATGAAGGTTCTCGTCCCAGTTAAACGCGTAATCGACTATAACGTAAAGATTCGTGTCAAAGCAGACCAAACTGGCGTAGAAACCGCCAATGTAAAAATGTCGATGAACCCGTTCGACGAAATTGCCGTTGAGGAGGCGGTTCGCCTTAAAGAGGCTGGAGCGGCCACAGAAATCATTGCAGTTTCCATCGGCCCGCAGCAGTGCCAAGAAACAATCCGAACGGCGCTAGCCATGGGTGCTGACCGCGGTATACTCATCCAGACTGACGACGAAATCCAGCCCTTAGCTGTTGCAAAACTACTTAAGGCGATCGTTGACCAGGAAAGTCCGGACCTTGTTATTTTAGGCAAACAAGCGATCGACGACGACAGCAACCAGACAGGTCAAATGCTGGCTGCCTTGCTAGGTTGGAGCCAAGCGACATTTGCGTCGAACATTGAGCTTAATGGCGACACCGCAAATATCACTCGCGAAGTTGATGGCGGCCTTGAGACGCTCAAAGTCTGCATGCCTTGCATTGTCACCACAGATTTGCGGCTGAACGAGCCGCGCTATGCCTCGTTGCCGAATATTATGAAGGCCAAGAAAAAACCGATCGATCAAATGGGGCCAACTGACCTCAACGTAGATACAACGCCGCGCCTCACAACCCTAAAGATCGTTGAACCGTCGAAGCGCGAAGCCGGTGTTATGGTCGAAGACGTTGCGCAATTGGTCGATAAGCTGAAAAACGAAGCGAAGGTAATTTGAAGATGAGCATTCTGGTCGTCGCGGAACATGAAGGTTCCAGGATTAAGGACGCAACATTGAACACAGTAGCCGCCGGTGTTGCAATTGGAGGCGAAATTCACTTGCTTGTTGCTGGTGAGAATTGCGGGGAGGCGGCGCAATCGGCAACGAAAATTGACAGTGTCGCTAAAGTATTAGTCGCGGATTCCGCCGAATACGCGCACGGCATTGCGGAGAATCTGACCCCGTTGGTGATCTCCCTCGCAGACGATTACGAGCATATATTGGCGAATTCGACCAGTTTCGGAAAAAACCTGATGCCGCGTGTTGCCGCGATGCTAGATGTACAGCAAATCTCGGATATTAGTGGCGTCACCTCTTCGGACACTTTCGATCGCCCTACTTATGCTGGCAACGCGATCGCGACCGTACAGTCAAATGACACAAAGAAGATCATAACTGTACGTGGCACTGCTTTCGATCCAGTTGCCGCGGACGGAGGCAGCGCCATCATAGAAAATGTTGATGGGCAAGGGGACAGTGGTCTGACGACCTATATCGGCTCTGAAATCAGTAAGTCCGAACGTCCTGAACTGACATCAGCAAGGGTTATAATCTCGGGCGGGCGCGGTATGCAATCCGGCGAGAACTTCCCCATGCTAGAGAAGGTCGCGGATATCTTGGGTGCTGCGGTCGGCGCCTCTCGGGCAGCCGTTGACGCCGGCTTTGTGCCAAACGACTATCAGGTCGGTCAAACCGGCAAGATCGTCGCACCAGAATTGTATATAGCGGTTGGCATATCAGGTGCTATCCAGCATCTGGCCGGTATGAAGGATAGCAAAGTTATCGTTGCCATAAATAAAGACGAAGAAGCTCCAATCTTTCAAGTTGCCGATTACGGCCTCGTGGCAGATCTCTTCCAGGCAGTACCAGAACTCGAAGAAACGCTCACCGGGTAGCCTTGGGCACCGTTGGTTAAATATGTCGAAGCGGGCTGTCTAGGCCGACAGTCCGATTTTGGCTTCTACAATTATTCGGATAAGGAGCCGGTGCCGACCCGCTGAAGCAGCGCCAAAACGCAAACAGGCTAGCTTCCGTGATTGTGATTGTGTCTAAAATTCTGATTCATTTTTTTATGCCCTCCATGTCCTGTGTAGCCAGCCTCCCCAACGACAACCGTGACTGACAACTTGCCAGCTTTCTCAAAAACCAGAGTTAAAGGAAACGTTTTCCCAACGACCAACTTTTTCTTGAGCCCAAAGAGCATTACGTGGTTACCGCCGGGCGCGAAAATCGAGGGCTCACCCGGATGAACATCAACAGCAAAAATACGCCGCATCCGCACAACACCGTCTTTCATACTGTGCGTATGCAGTTCGGCCCTTTTTGAAACCGCCGACTCTACCGCAACCAATCGATCCATCTCATGACCATGGTTGAATATAGTCATATAAGCGGCTCCATTCGCAGCCGGAGTTGCCCTTGACCAAACATCCTTAACCATCAGCCCATCATGCTTTTTCATGTTGTCCGCGATCGAGGAACTGGTTATCAAGCCTGTTAGAGTTATCGCCCATATCAAAGACCGCATGTTATTAACTCCCCTTCAAAAGCACTAATTTATAGCCCTAAACAAACCGGGTTTAAGCCACATCACAAGCGGGAATGTTACTTTTTGTCTGCTTAAAATTAACGCCTTCTTATAAGTCCTTCCGATGATAACCGATGAAGTTTCTATCGACAGGCATCTCGGGACCCCATTGCGTATTTTTCCCGCCAGAGGTATCGGCCTACCCATGAAGAACATTCCCTTAAAAGATTATCACCCTTATAGCGGTACTCTTCGATTTAAAAGGCCTAACGATTGGCAATCAATTAATTCAAACCCGCGAGATCAAGATCGCAACTAAACCGTAAATGTAACGTCTTAATTTATGTAATGGGTAATTAACGCTTCCGCTTTGGGCGTATCCCATTCAAAAAACCCCGCAAGCTTGCCAACAATTCGGCCTTCGCGGTTGACTAAAAAACTCGTCGGCAAGCCGCGGACCTTTAGTGACCGCATTAATTTCATTTTGTCATCAACGAAGAGAGCAAGATTGAACACACCAATTTTTTGTAGAAATGGTCCAGCGATCTTCGCGCCACCACGGTCTTCATTAACCGCCACAACTTGAAAGTCAGCACTGCCAAACTTTGCTTGGAGTCTGTCAAGACTGGGCATTTCTTTAACGCAAGGTGCGCACCATGTCGCCCAGAAATTCACGAGCAGGACACGTCCTTGGAAATCCGCCAGGGTGACCTTTTCACCATCACTATTTGTAAACTTCACGTCCGGCGCTGGTCCCCCCTGTTCTATGACGGTAAATTGCTTTATCCAACCGGTGCGCGTCGAATCCTTATCGGCTCCGACAGCATTGGGGATAAATAGGTTAACAACCGACAGAATCGTGATGAGCGTAACAGTTAGGTATAAACGTTTTGACAATCTGCAAACTCCCAGAAAACCACAATGAGCAGTAACGCAATGTGGGGCGGCAGGTATGCCGCGGCCCCTGCCGAATTAATGGAACGCATTAACGCTTCCATAAACTTCGATCAGCGTCTTTACGCTCAAGATATCTTGGGCTCAAAAGCCCATTGCCAAATGTTGGTCAAGCAAGAAATCATCACTGCGGCTGATGGCGATAGAATTATGTCCGGCCTCGATCGTATTCTTCAAGACATCGAAAGCGACAACTTCAATTTCAAGACTGCGCTGGAAGATATCCACATGAATGTAGAAGCGGCCTTGGCAGAGCGGATCGGCGAAGCCGCCGGGCGGCTGCACACGGGCCGAAGCCGTAACGATCAAGTCGCAACAGATTTCCGCCTTTGGACCCGAGACGCCATCGATATTGTCGATGCTCAGCTACAGGACCTGCAGTGCGCATTAATTAAGGTTGCGGAACAACACGTCGAGACAATAATGCCGGGTTTCACGCATTTACAACCTGCGCAACCAGTAACTTTCGGACATCACCTACTCGCCTATGTCGAAATGTTTGGGCGTGACCGCGGGCGTTTCATGGATGCGCGCAAACGGCTCAACGAATCGCCACTTGGAGCCGCTGCATTGGCTGGTACTGCCTTTCCAATCGATCGCGAAGCCACGGCAGCATCGCTTGGCTTTGACCGGCCGATGGCCAACTCTCTGGATGCCGTATCAGCACGTGATTTTACCCTGGAATTTTTGGCGGCTGGGTCGATTGCAGCGACTCATCTATCTCGCCTGGCCGAAGAAATCGTTATTTGGGCATCCCCACAATTCGGCTTCGTAAAATTATCCGATGCCTTTTCGACCGGCTCTTCAATCATGCCACAGAAACGTAATCCAGATGCTGCCGAACTCGCACGCGCAAAGGTCGGCCGAATTCTGGGAGCCTTTACAGCCTTAAGCGTTGTTATGAAGGGCCTTCCGCTGGCGTACGGCAAAGATATGCAGGAAGACAAGGAGCCAACCTTCGACGCTACAGACAGTCTATCGCTTGCCATAACAGCTATGGCAGGCATGGTCGCCGACCTCGAGACCAATTCCGATGCAATGCGGGCTGCCCTTAAGGTTGGATTTCCAACGGCGACAGATCTAGCGGACTGGCTGGTGCGGGAACTTAGTCTGCCGTTCCGGCAAGCTCATCACGCCACAGGCCGAATCGTATCCTTGGCAGAGGAACAGGGGTGCCTATTGGAAGATTTATCGCTCAAAATGATGCAAAGCGTGGAACCTAGGATCAACGCTAGCATTTATTCGGTGCTTTCCGTCGACGCTTCTGCGAAGAGCCGAACCAGTTTTGGCGGAACGGCGCCCGAGAACGTTCGCGCCGCAGCGGCGAAAGCCAGGGAGCGTTTCCTTTGATGAGAGTTTTTGCCTTTGTTTTTATGGCGGTGATATTTATTTGCCCGCTCTCTGCGTGTGGCAAGAAAGGTGACCCTAAACCACCTGGAAAATCTGAATATCCACGCACATATCCGAATTCACGATGAACGCATTTACCTATAAAAATGGCGTGATGCACGCCGATGAAGTTTCACTTGCCAGTCTAGCGGCAGAAATTGGAACACCATTTTATTGCTATTCAGAAGGTGCCATTATTACGCAGTACCGCAGCTATGTTGACGCCTTCACTGATCAAGACACAATAATCTGCTATGCCATGAAGGCCAATGATAATTTGGCTATATTGCGGACCTTCGCAGAGCTCGGCGCCGGAGCAGATGTCGTCTCCGGTGGCGAGCTGCAGCGTGCACTTGCCGCCGGTATTCCACCGGCTAAAATCATCTTCTCCGGCGTTGGAAAGACTGAAGACGAGTTGGCACTGGCGCTCTCATCTAACATTATGCAGATCAACATCGAATCGTTTGCCGAAATGGAATTACTTAGCAAGGTTGCCGAAACCAAAGGCAAGACTGCCCAGATCGCGATTCGGATCAACCCGAATATTGACGCCAAAACGCACGATAAAATAGCAACTGGCCGCAAACAGGATAAATTTGGTATCAACATTGAATTCGCGGCCGAAGCGTACCGTAAAGCGGCAGAATTGCCGGGGTTAGACACTGCCGCAGTCGCTGTCCATATCGGCTCACAGCTAACCTCGCTAGAACCCTTTCAGGCTGCCTTCGGGCGGGTAGCAGAACTAGTGGGAGAACTGCGCAGAAATTGCCATGATATTCGCCGCGTCGATTTAGGCGGCGGGCTAGGCATCACTTATGACGGTGAAACCCCACCGACACCAGCTGCCTACGCCAATATCATAAAAGAGACTGTTGGCCACCTTGGATGCCGAATTCTATTAGAACCTGGACGAAACCTGGTCGGTAACGCAGGGGTCCTCGTCGCGCAGGTAATTTATACCAAAGAGGGCGAAGATCGCGATTTTGTGATCGTTGATGCAGCAATGAACGATCTAATTCGCCCCGCCTTATACGACGCCTACCACGGTATTCGGCCTGTTTTAGAGCCTGGAGATGGGGTGACTCTGAAGTGTGTCGACGTCGTCGGGCCTGTTTGCGAAACCGGCGATACCTTTACACGCGGTCGGAACTTACCACTTTTTTCAGCTGGTGATCTGTTAGTCTTTAACAGCGCGGGCGCGTATTGCGCGGTGATGTCTTCAACCTATAACGCGCGACCTCATGTGCCTGAAGTCCTGGTGAGAGATACCAAATTTTCGATTGTTCGCGACCGTCAAACCATTGAAGAAATACTTAGGGCTGAGAAATTTGCTGATTGGCAAACTACGGTAAACTAAACTCGGCTCAACTTAATACGTTTGTTAAAACGACGAGTGACCTAAAGTTTCGCCAGCTCAGAAAGCACCAAAGGCAGTTGGCTGCGATCCGACCCAATATCGTCACCAAAAACGGCGCACGGCACAAGAGGCATTGCGACACCATCTTGGTGAATGAATGCGACAGATCGGTTAATTAATAAACTTGATACCATGACCCATAGGCCAGGCCAAACGATCGATGCGTCGATCGGAATTTACATAATAAAGCGGCGTAGAGTTCAGTGTTTACGCAAAATTCGCACCCAACTGAGCCGGCGCGCTAGCCAGGAATCACGCCCCAAACCGGAGCACGATTATATTGAATGGGTGCTAAAGGCTTTCTAACTAATCCGTCCGCACTAATTAGCGTCACGCTTCTTCAAATTGTCATCTATCATTTCTTCTTCTATGCGCGTGAACGTGATCTGCAACCCAGTGGCACCGCTCGGCGGATTGACTAGCGATGTATTATATTCGATTTTCTCACCCGGATCTATTCGCAGCTGTTTTGCTTCGAATGTCCAGCTTTTGATATTCTCACTCTTAGGACCAAGCAAAATCGCCTTCAACAAGGGAATTTCAATCGGTTTTCCAGTCTCGTTCATTATCTGGCCAGTAATGCCAAGAGTTTTCGTCTTTTGCTCTATATCGAGAAATGTCTTTGGCTCGTAAATTTTTAAACCATAACCCAGCGTATTCACTGGCATATTAAACGCCTTGAAGACTAATTTGGACGGTGGAAAGTGATGCACAACGACATCGCGAAATATAAATGCTGAACTAGTGCCACCGACCAATAGCAATGCAAGCAAAATCCAGTATTTTATCGTGCCGCCACTTTTCTTTTTGGCTGGCCGTTGCTCATGTTTGGCAAAACTCGATTTTGGCGGGATCGGTGGTGCATCTTCCTTCAAAGAGTCCGGCACAACACCGGGACTTATATCGTCAAAATCTTTCTCGCCGTCAGGAGTGGCTGGCGGCGGGGGCGGTGGCGGCGGCGGGGGTGGCGGCGGGGGCGGGGGCGGGGCAAA
>MDTE01068197.1_pt1 | contig 41131 bp, 36 predicted proteins | sample 811231 | NCBI WGS metagenome assembly MDTE01 (sample SAMN05326651, study PRJNA326480) | marine metagenome | isolation source: seawater | place: Indian Ocean: Red Sea | collected 2010
ATTTCTTGAATATCAATCCCTTCTTTTTGCAGTTCTTCTTTAGCTTTTTTTGGGATTAAACTTTTTACCATCTTTATAACGGCAAGGGGAATAGAAACAGTTGTTAATGGCTTTTCATTTCCTTCTCCAAATTTCTTAATACATAGTTTTGCCATCGCAATGTCCTCATAGTCAGTTTGGTTGGATTATACATGCCCTTTTGTAGAAATTAAATTGTCAGAGGTATCCTTTATTAATGAACTAAGACTCTAAGACATACCCCCTGCCAACACAGATTAACGATCGAAACTGACCAACCACCCAACCCAATCAAACAAGAAGCTAAAAGATATCAATAAGTAGGATGTAACACATTTTGTAACACATTTATTTAAAGCGTTCATGGAATATCGTTAAAGTTCATGAAAGTTCGTTGAGTTCAGGATTGCGCGGTACTGCGGATGAGAATATACTTTTATATACGGTGCCCCTGTAGCTCAGGCGGATAGAGCAATGGTTTCCTAAACCATGCGGCCCGGTTCGAGTCCGGGCAGGGGTACCATATTTTTTATAACAAATTACCTTTAATCCATTGCCATGGTTTTGCTTCTGTAAAATGAAGCAAATATTCTTGACCAAACTTCGGAATATACAAAATTACCAACACCAAAGTTAACGTACGGATTCTTGTCGGAATTAGTCTCGGGAAAAATCTCTCGCAAATAATGTAATACAAGAAGAAATTTTCAAACAAATTGGGGAAAAAGAATATTAATTTCCTGAATTGTTCCCCAGTAATTTCAAATAGACCAATTCCTGTAAGCCTAAACAAAAATAATATGATTGCGGTATTTCGGGCTAAATGATTTGACCAAGTTAAGCAAATTATTGCTTCTATAGCCAGATAATACATATCCAACCATTTATCAAATGCTTGATAGTAATCCCCAAAACCAACCCTAGGCTCTCCAAATAGAGACTGTAGTGCCTCAACTACCACAACATCCAGAGCATCTACAACTATCGATGCAACTGCTCCAGAAATACGATATTTAAAAATCGTTAACGGAACTACTAATCTGATCAATAATACTATTATTACTGCGGTCGTCATAAAACCCACTCTTATTGAAACACCTGAAGATTAATAGTTTTTCAATCTTATAGCAACACGACGCACTGAATCAATTAATTGATTCACGTCATCTTCTGTAGACAAAATATTCAAAGCACCTGCACAAGAAGACTGTAACAAAACCCCTTCATTCAATAGACCAAAGAATAATGCCTTTTTAAGATCCTGATCTGAGTTAACTATCGATCTGTAATCGTTTATGGGATGCGAGGAAAAATGTATTCCGAATAATGATCCAATACCGGTGATTTGTGTATCAAATCCAATTTCATCGAACACTGATTCGAGTTGATGTCTTAATATATCCCCTAGATGATTCATTTTTACATATGAATCATCTGTTAGATGGTTCATTACCACCTGACCAGCAACCATTGTCATCGGGTTACCATTAAAAGTCCCCGCATGAGGAATTTTCGAGCCACCAGGAAGCGTTGGATCATATAATGCCATCAATTCATTTTTACCTCCAAAAGCCCCTACTGGTAGTCCTCCTCCTATGACTTTCCCAAGAGCGGTGAGATCAGGAACAACATTAAAAACTTCTTGAGCTCCGCCACTTGCAATCCTAAAACTTTGAACTTCATCAAAAATCAGAACAATATCCAATTCGGATGTTAAAGTTCTCATTAATGTTAGAAAATCAGAGTGGGCTGGCAAATATCCAAATGTTGATGATACTGGTTCCATTATCAAACAAGCCAATTGATCAGAATATTTCCGAAGTAGTATTTCGCACTTTTCAGAATCTCCATATGGTAGTACCAAAACATCTTCAAGTATGCTCTTAGGTTGACCAGGATGTTCTGCAACTGGATTGGTAAAATCTACGGACAAATCACTACTTGATGGCCGAACGCTTACAGCAACATATTCATGTGATCCATGATATGCACCTTCAAATTTCGCTATTTTTGATTTTCCTGAAAATGCCCTAGCAAGCCTAATAGTATTCAAAGTAGCTTCAGTTCCAGAATTTGTAAATCGAATTTTTTCAATTGATGGAATTCTTTCAGTTAGTGTCTTCGCCAAAATTATTTGTGCATCTGTTGGCGCACTAAAGCTTAAACCTATTTCAATCTGTCTTTTCAAAGCATTAACAATTTCAGGATGCGAATGTCCAAGAATGAGTGAAGTTGCATTTATCATAAAATCGAGGTACTGATTACCATCCACATCATATATATAAGAACCCTCTCCATATTCAATGAAAATTGGGTATGGTTCAAAGAATGATGCGTCTCTTGAACTGCCTCCAGGCAAATATTTGATTGCTCGATCCTGCATGTCAGCAGACTTTGGAGTTCGATTTAAATATTTTTTTTCTTCTCTGCTCAAGTATCCCATAAAGATTTTCCACGATTTTAGATTTTCAAGAGAGTGCCCGTTTAGTAACTATTATCCTTTGAATAGTTGTGAATATCGTAAGAATCGAAATTAATCCCAAAACCAAACATATTACCAGTGGGTACCAGTGCCCAACAAAAATACCAATCCCGAGAGCAGCAACTCTTTCAGGACGAGTCATTATTCCAACACTACATTCTACTCCTAGTCCTTCTGCTCTAGCCCGACAATAACTTACCATAATGGAACCAGCAAAAGCAGAAAATGCCAAGAAAACTCCTAATGTCTCAGAGTTCACTAGAAAATAACCTAATACGCCTGCTAATATCACTGCTTCAGATATTCGATCAACCACGGAATCCAAAAATCCTCCAAATCTTGAAACTGTATCTGTGGCTCTAGCCAAAGCCCCATCAAACATATCCAAAATTCCACCAAACAACATCACCAAGGCTCCAATCCAAAGATATTCAAAACAAATCAAAGCAGCAGCAATGATTGCAAAAAACAATCCGGTCATCGTAACAAATGAAGGCGAAACTCCCAACTTTGAAAGCACACTCACCACTGGTAATTCAATATACTTATTTATTAAATTTCTTACTGAATTTCTATCCACTTCATTACCCTTCAAAACTTCCTTTTAAGTATCTTTCTCCAAACACTCCAAATAGTAGTCCATCACCTGGCCTGAGACTCTATCCCACGAAAACTCAGCAACTCTTTTTCTAGCAACTGCTGCAAAGTCATTCCTAGTATGGGCATTCTCAATTAAGTCATTCAATGCTCCAACTAATGCATCCTCATCACCTGGAGGAACAAGAGAACCAAATTCCCCCGACCCTAAAACCTCACTATAACCATCTATATCACTAGCAACTACTGGGATCCCGGAAGCCATTGCCTCTAGCAAAACTATCCCAAAACTTTCTCCTCCAGTTGCAGGGGAACAAAAAATATCTGCAGAATGATAATATTTAACTTTTTCCTCATCAGATACTCGTCCTACAAACACAACATCGGACAAACCTCTTTCACCAATGATTCTATATGAATCAGCATCCATCTGACCTCCTCCAGCCACAATCAACCTTATATTGGGCCACTTCCATTTTAATTGACTATATGCAGAAAGAAGATATCTCAATCCTTTGCGTCTTTCTAATCTTCCCAAAAAAAGAATATTTATCTTGCCATCTCGTAAGTGTTGAAATGGGACCGATAATCTGAATTCTTCCAATTGAATCCCATTAGGAATAATCCTATATTCTTCAGGGAAATATTTACTAATGAACTTATGTGCCGCTTTTGAAACGGCTATCCTTCCATCAAGTCGTTGATAATATCTACCAAAAAAACGACGGCCACCAATTTTGTATAATTTGTGAGTTTCATAAGTATGAAATGTTCCTATATATTTCGACTTAAATTTTGATGCATAGGCTAACATGCAAAGATTTATCACACCTGAACCTGGTTCATGAATATGAACTATGTCAAACTGTTCGTCAATCATTAGTTGTTTGACTTTGCGTCTCAACCACAAAGACAACGAAACGCGAGCTGTAGAACCTCCAGCTGGAATAGGAACGGCACGACCCATGCTAATAAAACCTTCAAAAGGAACTTTTTCAAGGTCGCTACATGGAGCAATGATCTTTACATCGTGGCCAAGTGACAAAAATTGATTGCTAAGATTGTTTACGTGATCAGCAACCCCGCCAGGGAAAGCATGATCATAAGGAGAAACTAGTGCGATTTTTAGGTTTTGGTTCAGAAAAACCTCCTAGTCTTGCTTAATTAATCAATTAAAAATTTTAGTCTTGTCCGCTTATAAACTTTTCTACCATCTCACGAGCTTCATTATCAGTATATTGAACTGGAGGAGATTTCATGAAATATGCAGATGGACCTGAAATTACTCCGCCTATGCCCCTATCTTTTGCGATTTTAGCACATCGAATTGCATCAATTACAACTCCAGCTGAATTAGGACTATCCCATACCTCTAACTTAACTTCAACGTTCAAAGGCATCTCACCAAAACTTTTGCCTTCCAAACGAATATACGCCCATTTCCTATCCGTTAGCCACGGAACATGGTCGCTTGGGCCAATATGAATATCATCACCATCAACCCCATAATCTATCTGAGAAGTTACCGATTGTGTCTTCGAAATCTTCTTAGATTCCAAACGTTCCCTCTCCAACATATTCATAAAGTCCGCATTACCACCAAAATTTAATTGATACGCATGCTCTAACTCAACACCACGATCCATAAACAATCTTGTCAACACTCTATGCAAAATAGTGGCACCAACTTGAGATTTAATATCATCTCCAATTATTGGGGCTCCAGCTTGCTCAAACCTACTTTGCCAATAATTATTTTCTACACTAGCAATAAATACAGGAATACAATTAATAAAACCACAACCTGCGGCTAGTACCTGTTCAACATACCACTTAGTTGCCTCTTCTGATCCCACTGGAAGATAATTAATAACAACATCTACTTCTCGCTCACGCAAAATCTGTGCTATGTCATCGGTTGGACCATCAGCTTTGCTTATACGATCAGCCATATATTTTCCAACACCGTCATGTGTCATTCCTCGTTGTACAATCACGCCAGTAGGATCAACTTCCTGAAATTTAGCTGTATTGTTAGGCCCAGCATGAATTGCATCAGCTAAATCCAAACCCACCTTTGAAGAATCTACATCAAATGCAGCAACAAAATTAATATCTCCAATACCATATTCACCTAATACAGGATGCATCAATCCAGGGATCGAGTCTGTATTTGATGCAGAAGAATACTTACTTACTCCCTGCACCAATGAAGAAGCACAATTGCCCACCCCAATAATAGCCACGTTTATATCTACCATTAAATTTTTTTCCTTTAAAACTTTACATTTTCAACCAAAAAATGGCCCGCCTAAGCGAGCCATACTTATTGTAACACCTATGTATTCCCTTCTCAATATCCTATGGAATTTGACATGTTGCCTTGTGATTGGTAGATTATTTTAAACAAATGAACGTTAAATTTTTCTTCTCAACCATCCCTAATAGACCATTTTATACAAGCGTATCCTTCAGTGTGAACTTCAATGCAAGATGACATCTGCGCTGTAGTTCTAGCTGCCGGAAACGGCAAACGAATGGAATCTAATCTTCCAAAGGTACTTCACACCGTTTGTGGCACTGAGATGGTTAATATTGTGGTCCGTACCGTTAAATCAACCGGTATTGATTCTATCATCGTAGTTACCCCAAATGACTCTTGGGAAATTAAAGATTCAATCAAAGAAACTGTTCATTTCGTAGAGCAATCCATTCCACTGGGAACTGGGGATGCATTGTCTAAGGCGAAAAATTTGTGTGCAGAATTTAAAACAACTTTGGTTCTAATGGCTGATACCCCATTAATTTTACCAGAAACAATCAACAAACTTATTAAAACCCATATTGCCTCCAATGCTAAAATCACTTTGCTTACTTCCACACTTTTAAATCCAGAAGGTTTAGGAAGAATAGTTCGAAACAATAATGGGAAAGTAATAGAAATAGTTGAGCAAAACATGGCTAATACTGCAACAATGAAAATCAATGAAATTAATGCAGGAGTCTATTGTTTCGACTCGAACTGGTTGCAAGAAGGAATCAGATCTCTCAAGCCTTATGCAAAAGGTGAGATACTATTAACAGACTTAATTAAAATCGCTGCTGATAAAGGCTTGGAAATTCAAACTGTACAATCACAAACCAAACAAGAAGCTCTAGGAGTGAACAATCCTGCTCAATTAGCTGAAGCTGAATTGGCAATGATGATACAATCACAAACAAACTCAGTTGTTGAAAACATGCAAAAAATTTGATAATCATAGGATACAAATTTTAATAGGACAGTTTGCTTTCGGTCAGGAATTCTGACACGCGAGCGAAAAAATGGACCCTGAAAGTACCAATTTATATTTCATTGCACTAGCAATATCGGTTTTAACATACACTGCTATTTCGCTGGTCAGCGCATCCGTTGAAGCGTTGCGTAGAGATTATTTGCGCCTTATTGCAGAAAATGACCCCAATGCATCCCCAAATCCATTTGCTGAGTCAAATTTCCAAGACGTAATTGCCCCTATCATTAAACATGTCTCAATGACTTCAACTATTATATTCATGATTGCTTCAATACTGACTTCTATTACAGAAAGTTGGTTATTAATTTTTATTTGCATCTTAATTGTATCTCTACTAATAATTGGATTCGTTACCGAATTATCCAATTTTTTTGCTAAACGTTACTCTAAGTACATAATTCAAATTTCTTCCCCAGTAATTGATAGAGTAGGCTGGATATTTTCACCAATTGCAAAAATATATACTTCGGCACCAAATTTGTTTGCCAAGAAAAATAAAACCTACCCAGACAATGAAATTACTAACCAGAACAATGAAATTACACTCCAATTTGATACCCCTTCCGAAGAAATAGAAGAGCATGAAGTCAGAATGATCCGAGCAGTATTCAAGCTCGACAAAACGACTGCTCGAGAAGTTATGATACCTAGGCTTGATATAATCGCAGTCGATCAAAGCACACCAATAAGCGAGCTAATAGAAAATATCATAGCAGCCGGCCACAGTAGAATACCTGTTTATGAAAATTCTCTTGATAATATTCGTGGAGTCGCACATGCCCGGGATATTCTAAGACACCTAATTGAAAACAACGAAAACTTGGGAACTCCTGTATCTGAGTTAATGCGCCCTGCACTATTTATACCAGAATCAAAAACTCTTGAAGAACTACTAAACGATTTTCAGCAAAAACGAACTCATATGGCAATAGTCGTGGATGAATACGGAGGAGTATCAGGGTTAACAACCATTGAAGATGTTTTGGAAGAAATCGTTGGGGAAATTCAAGATGAATTTGATGAAGAGGGTCCCGAGTACCATAAAATTAACGAAAATAACTATCTAATAAGTGCTAGCATAAGTATTGACGATTTAAATGAATTGCTCAATATTCATTTGACAAATAATGGTTTTGACACGCTTGGAGGATATGTTTCAGAGCAATTAGGTAAAATCCCGTCTATTGGAGACATTTGCGAGTCAGATAGTCTACAAATTGAAGTTGTTAACAGTGACAATCTTAAACCTTTACTTCTACGAGTTAAACGTCAAAACTAATATCAAACCCGTCTAAATTTTTAAGTATCCATAAATCCAAACTAAAACAAGTAGCTTGGTAGAGATTTTGCTAGTTTTAAACCAATAGATTATTTCAATAAAAACTTAGGTGCATATTTGTACACAAAAAACCAACTCTCTTGATAATTAACATCCAAGAAAGTTGGAATCAGTATACTCCATACAAATTGTACAACCTTAGGGTTTTCCGAATTATCCTCGGAAAACCCTAAAATATTTCAACCTTAATTATCCAGCAGTTAAGCTACTTAGCAACTACCCACAAAGGAGCAGTAGCAACTGATCCGCCAGTGCCTTTAGCCTCTAATGAATAAACACCTGCGTTCATTTCATCAGTAACGACAACTGAAAACGCTCCAGATTCATTAACGCTTGCAACAGATCCTACTAGAACGTTAAGTCCACCAGCAGCAGCAACTGCATGAATTGCAACAGCTTCACCAGACTGGAATCCAGAACCATTAATGGTAGCTGAACCTCCGACAGGCTCTAGGTAACCTTCAGCAACATCAAGAGATGATGCAGGGCTTACATTTACTGCCTTAGCAATAATATTTACCCCAGCACTCGCTCGTGAACCGTCAGCTCCCTCAGCTAAAATTGTTCTAGCTCCGATAGCACGTGCATGATTTACAGCACCGCCACCGATCTCTGCAAAACTAGCAGAGAATGCTCCAGAACCATTAGCAACAACTTGGCTACCAGTTCCGCCACCTACTATAATTCCTTGGTCTCCACCCAATACAAGCCACAATGTAATTGACTCACCAGCTGTAAAACCAGAACCGTTTACGGTTAGAGCTTCTGAAGTAGTCAAATTAGTCTTGCTTACGCTAATATTTGAGTTGTCCTGGGCTGGAACTTCAACCACAGACACATCACCCTGAACACCTTGAGCTCCCTGAAGACCTGGGATACCTTGTGGTCCCTGTGGCCCCTGAGCACCTGGAGGTCCCTGGTTACCTGGAATACCTTGTAAGCCTGGCAAGCCTGGCAAACCTGGCTCACCTTGGATACCTTGTGGTCCCTGTAAACCGGCTGTACCCTGAGGCCCAGCAGATCCCTCACATCCGACGAACAACGCCACGGACATCACGGAAACGATTATGGCAAGAACCGCGCTTTTGATATTAATCTTTCTCATCTGATCCCCTCTCTGATAATTCAATCCGAGAACTTCGATGCACAAACACGAGATTCAATAAGCTTGAGCTTACTGAAAACTCAGTTTTGTTCACACACCAGCAATAATATTCATTCCGAACGGTGATTGTCAAGATATTAGGACATATAAAATTAATATTCCTGGAATCGTTTCGATACCATCAACTCGACAACAAACCACCCGTATTTAGAGTATAATTTAGCACAATTTAATTTATAAAGTAAGGAGAATTATAGGTGATTTGCAACAGAAAAGAGCTAAATTAGTGAATTTCTGGCAAATTTTGTTCATTTTTGTGAATTATGCCCCCGTAGCTCAGTGGATAGAGCACTGGCCTCCGGAGCCAGGTGCGTGGGTTCGAATCCCGCCGGGGGTACCATGGTTAAATAACCTGAGTGAAAATTTACCTTGTGCGGGGATTCAAAACGTCATTAAGAGCATCCCCAAGCAAATTCCAACACAGTACCAATATCCATGCTACTGAACCCGGAGCTAATAACAACCAAGGCCATTGTCGCAATGTGCTGATACTCCCCCCTTCCAAAAGCATCCTACCAAGACTAGGTCTAGGAGGTTGTATTCCAAGCCCTAACCAGCTAAGTAAAATCTCAGCTCCAACCATACTTCCCATTCCCATAGTAACCAATACCACAACTGGACTAATAGCATTGGGCAAAATATGACGTACTAAAATTCGAGGTGTTGAAGCCCCCATCGCTATCGAAGCTTCAACAAATTGTCTCGACTTTAAAGTTAATGTTTGCCCTCTAACAACTCTAGACATACCAAACCAGCTAAAGGAAACTAAAGAAAGTGATATTACGAAATAATCAACTACTCCGGAACTTGCCACGCCTTCTAGAAAAGTATGATCATCCAACCAATATGCCCAAGTGGTAAAACGCGGACGAAGACTAGCTGCAATTAAAACTAAAAGGAAAAATGTGGGAAATGACGCAAAAATTTCTCCTGTACGATTTATTATCGTATCAATTTTTCCCCCAAAGTAACCAGAAATTAAGCCGAAACTGATCCCTATTATCAGGCTACCAGTAAGCATTGAAATAAATGTCAAAATCACTGTATTTTGAACACCCCACAATACTCTAGTGAATACATCTCTGCCCGTTAAATCAGTTCCTGCAAAATGACTTAAACTAGGACCCATCTTGGCATTTAATAAATCTGTCTGATTGTAATCATATGGAGAAATCCATGGAGCCATTATCCCCGCAAGGTAAATTACTAGTATTATTACAAAACTCAAAAGCGCGATTTTTTTTCTTACCAAACGTGAAATTGCACGACGAAAATGCCCTCGTCGTTTTTGAGGCTTATTAAGAACTTCTACCTGTTTTAATTGCTGAGAAATCAAACTTTCCCCTTCAAAAATCAATCATATCTTATCCGTGGATCAATCAATCCATAAGCAAGGTCTGCAATTAAATTGGCCACGACAAATGCAGTTGCTCCTATAATTGTAGTAGCCATTATCACGGGATAATCCCTATTGAAAACTGCTTGAATAGCAAAATCTCCCATTCCTGGAATCCCCAAAATACGTTCTGCAACAAAACTAGTAGTTAAAATCCCGTCTAAAGATAGACTTAAAACTGTGATCACAGGGATAAGCGCATTTTTTAAAACATGCCTCCTATCAATTTGAAAAGTTGAAAGCCCTTTAGCTTTAGCAGTCCTAATATAATCCTGACCCAATACATCTAGAGTACTAGATCGCATAAGCCTCATAATCCCAGCAAAGCCAAAAATTCCTAAAGTAATAATGGGCACAATAATCCTTAAATCAAAGATCCCACCCCATCCAGAGCAAGGTAACAAATCAAGCTTTAAACACCCAATCCATAATACGGCCGGTATAGTTACCATTATTGGAATAGCACCTAAAATAAATCCAATAGAAACAACTACAGGATCTTGCCAACTTCCTTGTCTATGAGCAATAAAAAATCCCAAAGGCAATCCAATCAAAACACTTGCTGTCAATGCTGCAAGATTAACCTGTAGAGATACCCACATTTTTGAGATTAATAGAGAACTGACACTTTGTCCTCTAAATCGAAAACTTTCTCCAAAGTCTCCGCGCATTGCATCCCAAATATAATCTAAATACTGAACTAGAAATGGGCGATGAAGTCCTAATTGATCTCTTATGTTTTGAGCTATCTCTGAATCATATCTGGATCCTAGCATGACCACTATTGGATCCCCTGGAACAATTCTGACCATAACAAAAGTAATGAAAGTGACCACCAATAAAAGAAATGGTAACCAAATGAGTCTTCTCAGAATATAAAACCACATTTAAATCATCTTAATTATTACTAAAATAAACTTCCTTGAGCTTTGGAATAATCATTGGAGTTAATTTGTAACCATTTACGTTCGGTTTAATTAGAACGTATCTCTCTCCTGTGTACCACATCGGCACCCAAGCTGCATCCTCAACTATCAACTTTTCAGCCTGACGGTACAATTGAAATCTTTCTATAGGATCTTTCAAAGTACGTGCTTTTTCAAGTATCTCATCAGCATCAGGATTTGAATAAGCACCATGGTTTATATCACTATCAGAGTGAAACAATACATCTAAAAAATCTTGCGGGTCTGGATAATCCGCTTCCCAACCTAAACCTGCAAAACTCTGAAATGTTTGTTTATCCAAATCTTTCAAAAAAGTTGCCCATTCAACCTGTTGAAAATCTACAATCACTCCCAATTCCCGCTCCCACATATCTACAACCACTTCCAAATCAAGTCCAACACTCCCGCCAGTTCCTGGAACAGAAATAATGATTCGTGGCAATTGCTCTCCTGAAGAATTTTTAGAAGCAGACAACAATTCTTGAGCTAATTCATAGTGAGGTTCATCCGAGGGGATATTAGACAAAAATCCAGAATATTTTGATTCTGATAATAATTTTCGAGCTTTCTGTGGATCAAATGTCAATCCTTCCAATTCTTCGTTATATCCAGGAAATCCCGGAGGCAAAATCCCGTATGCTGGAACCACTAAGTTAGACAACACCTGACTAGCAATTAATTCTTTATTTATAGAATGATTTAATGCTTGTCTAAATTTTTGATCATCGAATGGAGGAACATTGGTATTAAATCCTATGTAAGAAACACTAAAACTAGGAGGCGCCACTACCAAATCACGATTAAGAGGGTTACTAGGATCTAATATTCTGTCCAAATCACTCACCCCTACACCAGTGATATGAATTTCATCTTTTTCATACATCTGCATTGATTGACCACCAGCTAAATTATTTTCAATGAATTCAATATTAGCTGGACCTCTATAAAACAAATCATTGCGCTCTAGCACAAGACGTTCTCCAATCCTATATTCTTTGAGCTTAAATGGACCGGTCCCATTTGGATTATCTAAAAACCAACCTCTACCTCCAGTTTCAACAGTCTCCTGATGAACAAAGTAAGCCGTAGGATAAGTTAACTTAGCCAAAAAATATGCCTTTGGGGCATCAATTTTTATTTCCAATGTATGATCATCAATTACTGTGACTCCAGAAATTTCAACGCTGTTTCCATCCAAAACCTCTGATGCACCTATGATATCTTTCAGGTATGTACCTGCCACTGGTGAAGCTGTTTTGGGATTTGCGGCTCTTTCAATAGACCATTTAAAATCATGAGCGGTGACTTGAGATCCATCATGAAATTTCGCATTCTCTCGAAGATGAAAAATATAGACTGTTCCATCTTCATTTATCTCCCAGCTTTCTGCCAGATCAGGAATTAACTGCAAATCTGCATTCATTGTTACCAAACCGGAAAAAATCTCTACAACTATCCCTGAAGAAGTAGTATCACTTGTGAGATGTGGATCTAAAGTTGGAGGATCTGCCCAAAGACGTTTTAATATTCCTCCTTGAGGTCTGTTATCGGATTCCGAATCGTTTATTTTATTAGAAGGAAGATCAGTTCTCTTTGAATCTTCTCCTGTTAATGATGAAGATTGATGTTTAGGCAAATCTAACTCAGATTTAGACAAGTCACTTGAATTAGGAATGGTAGCAGTGGAAGATTCAGATGCAGGAAGTGTTAAACCATCCTGCTGCGAATCATCTACGTTAGAACAAGCTACCATCAAGACAAGAATTAATGTAGTGAAAACTGTAAAAACTAATGATTTTCTCATTTCGTAAATCCTATACTCCAAAATTATAATTTTCCTCTAATTTGATTCGCCGACTGAAGAAGTTAGATATGCTTTGATGAATGGTTCTAACTGACCATCCAATACAGCATCAGCATCAGACGTCTCCCACCCAGTTCTATGATCCTTTACAGATCTGTAAGGATGTAAAACGTAACTTCTAATCTGATTCCCCCATTCAGCGGATGTGTGTTCACCTTTTAATCGACTGATTTCTTCATCTCTAGCTTTAATCTCTAACTCAGCCAAACGAGATGTTAAAATACGCATTGCAATTTCCTTATTCTGATGTTGAGAACGCTCATTCTGGCAACTCACCTTTATTCCGCTTGGAATATGAGTAATTCTAACAGCAGTAGAATTCTTTTGGACACTTTGCCCTCCGGCACCACCTGCCCTAAATACCTCGATTTTCAAATCATCGGTATCAATTTCAACATCTACATTCTGATCAACTTCGGGTAAAATCTCTATTAATGCAAATGAAGTGTGCCTCGCATGATCAGCATCGAAAGGTGAGATTCTCACAAGCCTATGAACTCCCCGTTCAGATTTAAGATACCCATAAGCATATAAACCAGAAACATGTAATGTTGCACTTTTAATGCCAGCTTCCTCACTATATGACACATCTAATAAATTAGTTTTAAATCCTTGTTCTTCCGACCACCTTAAATACATTCGCAACAACATCTGAGCCCAATCTTGAGAATCTACTCCCCCGGCACCTGCATGTATAGCAATCAAGGAATTGTGATCATCATATTGATCACTCAACATCAATTGGAATTCCATTTGTTCAAATCTTTGAATGACCTCATTTGAATCCATCAACAAAGATTGGATTAACGAATCATCACTCTCTTCGATTGCCAATTGCAATAAATCACCAGTCGATTCAACATCATTAAGCAATTTTTCCCAACCAAAAACTTCATTATTTAATTTCGAAAGATCTTTCATTTTAGCTTGGGCAACATTAGATGAATCCCAGAATCCCGGCTTCGCGGCTTCGGATTCTAATACTTCAATTTGTCTGCGTTTTTCAGGCAAGTCAAAGACGCACCATTATCTGAGAAATCCTAGATCGGGCTTCTGCCAACTTTCCTTTAATTTCTTGCATCATCGACTCCGAAATATAATAGTTTACTTGGTCAAATTATATCAGAATAATCAAATCAAAATTCAAGGATTAAGTATTTGAGTAGTTTCAGTAGACTGCATAATCGAATCCCAGTTGTATAGCATTGGAACCAATCCAACTTCACCCCAAACCTCAGATTGATCTGAATAATGTTTACTCCCTGGGTGACCGGAAGACCCAAGAGGTACAATCCATTTAGAATTATCCCAATTTGATGTATCAAAAACATATCTAGCAACGGACATGCCTGTCACGGAATAGGATTCAAAGGAATAACCCGCTGCCTGAGGGGTATCAGCATCTCCTCCTATAGAAATTGAAGGAGGATTTAATATTTCTGCATAACCAGGGAAAGATTCGGAAAGAGTGTGTCTGGGATTGGTTTGGTGAATTTCACCCCAAATCCAATTATCTAAATTCTCTCCCAATGACTTTCTTAACTCAAAAACCGATTCATTAAATGCATCCAATATAATTGAGTCCCAAGTTTGTCCTTCTGGCAAAAAAGACTCATCACCTTTTTCAATCATTGAAACAAATAAAGAACCTAAATGAGATAAATGCCTTGGAGCACCTCTACCTCCACCAAAAAACATTTTTCTTGCCAACTTTTCTCCCATTAAAGAAAAAATAATTTTTTTATGTAATATTTTTCTAAACTCACTATAGACAGTCGGTTCATACATAGTTGGTTCCATTGAACAATTCCACCTAATCAATGATTCAGCAATAGCAACAGTAAATGGATGTTTAATACGAGATTTAATCTTTTTGATTTCCTTAATAAAAGTTTGTGCAGGTATAGATATTCTTTCAGAATGTATTGAACTCATTTCATCAACCGATACATTAGAGATACTACTGATTCTTTCAAATATCCGTCTAGCTCTATACTCCGTGGAATAATCTAAATTAAGATAATAAGGATATTCATCATCCACAATTTTGTTATTTGCAGTAACAATAATTCCACCTTTCGGAGAACGAATTCTGGGCAATTCATCAAACGGGATTTCACTAATCCATTCATGTTTGGGATCTGCCCCAGAAACTGGAATCCAAGCATTTTCAGGTGCCCTAATCGGAACTTTCCCTCTATGTAAATAAGCAATTTCCCCATGAATATCGACAAAAACAAAATTATTGCACGGATCCACCCATTGGCGCATCGATTCATCCATCTGGTCAATATTTTGAACCTTAAGCATATCCCTGATGCATTGAAATCCTAAATTGGCAGAGTCTGTTGCAGTATATTTAAAAGAAATAGCATTCCCTGTTTCTGGATTCCCAAAAATTACAGGCCCATGATGTGTTTTTGTAAGTTTAATTTCTTGATCATCAAAATCCCGTATTTTAATAGTTTGATAATTTATTTCTGAAGATCGAAGGTCACCATCAAATTCATATTTTGACCCATCAGATGAAAACCTTTCTACGTAAAGATCCTGGTAATCAGAATTTGCATGCGTCACACTCCAAGCAACTTTTCCATTATGTCCAAAATGTGGGAAACCTGGAACACCTGGGAAAGATAGTCCAATAACATTAAATTCTTTAGACATCACGTGGTTCTGATAATAAACATTTGGAACGTCTAAACCCCTATGAGGATCTCCAGCTAATAGGGGCTTTCCTGAATAAGAACGATCTCCACTAATCGCCCAACTATTGCTTCCGGAGTCAAAATATTCTGAAACAATCTGCGCTTCAAGTTGATTATTCGAAAATATTTCCGACCCATTTGGATCCTGCCCTTCGAAATTCCCACCAGGGGGAACTATTAGTAAATGATTCTGTTGATATCCTGTGAATAATTGTGCTGCACGCCTTGGCCCAAGAGAGTTCACCACCTCTGCTCTCCAAAGTTTTGCTTCAAAAACACCCATTAAAATATGTCGCACTTTAAAAACGGCTAAAGAATCTAAAGGATCCCACTCTTCTGGAACTGAACCGACAAGTTGATATTCTGCAGGAAATCGATCCGTAGAGTTAATGAAAGCATTAACGCCTTCAGAATAAGAATTTAGCATAGATTTAGTATCCGAATTCAAAGAATTAAAATCATTTAAAACACTCTCTTTTATAGCAAATCTGCGCATTAAAATATCTTGCTCAAGCGCTATTTTCCCTGCAAATTCAGCCCACCTTCCATATGCCCTCCTACGATCAAAATCCATTTGCCATAGCCTGTCTTGAGCTGTAGCAAATCCCTGTCCAAAAAATGCATCCTCGGTTGAATTCGCCCTTATATGTGGAATGCCATATTCGTCTCGATGTATCAACACTTGATCTACCAAGGCACTCATTTTGAGAGTGGATTCCAAATCTGGGATAGAGTTTGTTAAAATTTGCGATAAGTTGGAATTACTCATAATCTTCTCCAAAGTAAAGTATGGGCTTATATTATTACAATTCACTACATATAAAATAAAACCTTAATGAATTTATAGAAAACTTTCTTGTTTTATTACTGCAATATATTCCACCGAACGAAACTTGACTGTATAATATATTTGGGGGAAGTGTCGGAATTGGCAGACGAGCATGATTTAGGATCATGTGCCGTAAGGCGTGGGAGTTCGAGTCTCCCCTTCCCCACCAAAAACTATCAATTAAAAAACAGCCAATGATAAAGACATAACACTTTACTTATACCCTCGCCCTGGAAAATATATGCCATCAAACCAAATACGAAATTTTTGCATAATTGCTCACATAGACCATGGTAAATCTACTTTGGCAGACAGACTAATTTCTGCAACGAACACCATTGAATCCAGAAATATGAAAGAGCAAGTTCTAGATTCTATGGATCTTGAAAGAGAACGTGGGATTACAATCAAATCTCAAGCTGTAAGAATGATTTACTCAGCATCAGATGGAAATGAATACCAGCTAAATCTAATCGATACACCAGGTCACGTAGATTTTACCTATGAAGTATCTCGTAGTTTGGCTGCTTGCGAAGGAGCGATACTAATAGTAGATGCAACTCAAGGAATTCAAGCACAAACCCTAGCTAACGCATATTTGGCAATAGAAAATGATTTAGAAATTATCCCTGTAATAAATAAAATCGACCTAGATGCAGCAGACACAAAATCAGTATCAGAAGAAATACAAAACGGATTCGGATTTCTTCAAGAAGAAATCCTTGAAGTCTCAGCAAAAGATGGTACAGGAATAGAAAAATTACTCGAAACAATAGTGGAAAAAGTCCCAGCTCCAACCGGTAACGAAAACAACCCTCTACAAGCATTAATATTTGATTCAAAATATGACGCCTACAAAGGAGTCGTAAGTTATGTGAGAATTTTCGACGGAACCCTAAAAACAAACGCTAAATTACAAATGATGGCAGCAGGTACAAAAAGTGATGTCATAGAATTAGGAATATTCGTTCCGGATCCACATCCAACAAATTCACTATCCATAGGCGAGGTAGGTTATATAGCTACGGGTCTTAAGAATGTTGGGGATGCACCAGTTGGAGATACAATCACTAATGCAACTTCAGGAGCCATAGAGCCATTAAAAGGCTATCAACAAATGAAGCCAATGGTGTTCGCTGGCCTATATCCTTCCAATGGTGAAGAATATATGAACTTAAGGGATGCATTAGAAAAATTGCGGCTCAATGATGCCGCGCTTGTTTTTCAACCTGAAAATTCGTTGGCATTAGGATCTGGATTCAGATGCGGTTTCCTCGGTTTGCTACATATGGACATAGTACAAGAACGACTAGAACGAGAATTTGACCTAACACTTCTCGCAACTGCTCCAAGCGTAGGTTATAAAATTATCACCACTGATGGAAAAATGATTGAGATCGAAGGACCATCTGAGTTGCCAGATATTCAAAAAATTAGCGAAATACAAGAACCTTGGCTTGATCTAAGCATTATTACTCCTTCCACATTCATAGGAGCCGTAATGGATCTAGTTACAAATAATCGCGGAACCTATAAAACTATGGAATATCTCCAGCAAGAAGTAAATGCAAAATCGGTTCCTAGGGTAGTATTGCAATATTCGATACCTTTATCAGAAGTGCTAATTGACTTCTATGACCAACTAAAGGCACGAACGCAAGGTTATGCATCAATGGACTATTCATTATCAGACTATCATTCCAGCAATGTTGTGAAATTAGACATTCTAATTAATGGAAATCCTGTAGATGCACTTTCGCAAATAGTAGAAAGAAGCCAAGCATATCATCATGGAAAAGATCTTGTTACACGATTAAAAGATTTAATACCGCGTCAATTATTTGAAGTCCCAATCCAAGCAGCAGTTGGGGGGAAAATTATTGCACGTGAAACTATTCGAGCACTACGAAAAGATGTAATAGCAAAATGTTATGGAGGAGATGTCACTAGAAAAAGAAAACTTCTCCAGAAACAAAGCGAAGGAAAAAAACGAATGAAACATGTTGGCAACGTTGAAATTCCTCAAGAAGCATTTTTGACTGTACTAAAAACAAAAAGGTAATTGCTCTGAAGTCGAAAAATCGAATCCTAATCAAGCCCTACGTTGCAGCATTTATGAAATTTTACTAACATGATATTAGCTCGTGCTAGGTGGGGAGTTAGCGGTGCCTTGAACTCGCAATCCGCTCAGCGAGGCTGAATTCCTGCTAAAAGGTTATATCTTGAGACCTCTATTATTTGAATTTGGTGTTGAGATCTGGGTCCTACGCGGCGGAAACCTGCGAACCCCGTCAGATCTGAAAAGAAGCAGCGGTAAGTAGTCATTTCCGGGTGCCGTAGGATAGCCCCGATCGAGTCAAATCCATCTAATAAGTTGAAGGTGAGATCGATTAGCAGGTGCACGAGCAAAATCTATACCAAAGAAAAATGAATGAGAACCTCAGAATCATCAAGTGAAAAATTTCATAGATTCGCAAAAAAATCCCTTGGGCAAAATTTCCTAATCGATCAACGAGTCCTAAGTTCAATTATACGATCAGCAGAAATTTCTAAGGACGACTTAGTTTTAGAAATTGGAACCGGAAAAGGATTCCTTACCAAAGAGCTATTGAAACAAGGCGCGAGAGTTATTGGAGTGGAAATGGATGAAAATCTAGCTTCTGATCTATCTAAAGAATTACAACACGAACCAAAACTTGAACTAATTACGGGTGATGCACGTCATTTGCCACTTGAACAAGTTTTTCAACTCAAAAACCCGGAATATAAAGTTGTTGCAAATCTGCCATATTATGCTGCAATGCCAATTATCATGAGGTTCCTTGAATCAGACCAAAAACCTACCAATATGATTGTTATGATTCAAAGAGAAGTTGCTCAAAACATGGTAGCCAAACCTGGGAAAATGACCACTCTTTCAGTAATGTCACAACTTTATGGATATCCAAAAATAATCAGATATGTATCCCCTGGATGCTTTAGGCCTATGCCAACAGTCACATCTGCTATTGTTCACATTGAAGTATACAAATCGCCTTATTTTAATCTCCGAAACGACAGAAATTTTACTCGTCTAGTAAAAGCCGGTTTCAGTTCATCGAGAAAGCAAATCCATAACTCTCTTCGGAATGGAATCAACCTAGATACGGAGCAAGTTAATGCGCTACTCAATTCAGCTCAAATTGACAAAAAGCGAAGAGCTGAAACCTTAACTATGGATGAATGGGCACAATTGTACGAATCTTATGAAGATTTACTTTAAATTCAGAGATAGATATGAAAGCTTTGTCCCCATCAAAAATTAATTTAACGCTTGAGATTTTGGGTATTAAGGAGAATCAATACCACGAAATTTCCTCTATCATGCAAACCTTAGACCTTTCTGATGAAATGTCATTTAATTTATCTTCAGACATTTCTGTTACCACTGATAATGAAATGCTTTCAAATGAAGAAAATAATCTTTCCTACAAAGCAGCAAAAATCCTGAAGCAATCATTGCAACTAGACAAAGGCGTACAAATTTCTATCAAAAAGAAAATCCCTATCGCAGCAGGTTTAGGAGGAGGAAGCAGCAATGCTGCCACAACGTTAATTTGCTTAAACAAAATTTGGGATCTAAATTTATCTATTGACGAATTATCAAAAATTGGGTCAGAATTGGGGTCTGATATACCATTTTTCCTCACCGGAGGAACTGCTTTTGTATCTGGTCAAGGAGAAAAAATTCGTAAATTACCTATGCCAGAATACCCATGGTTCTTAATTATTTCTCCAAACTTAAATTTAAAAGATAAAACTGCTCAATTGTACAAAATGGTAGATAGTTCACATTATACTTCTGGTGCATTAACAAGAAAATTAGATGCACGTATCCGGGGAGGAGGAGATATTCCTCCACAATTTTTTTTCAATGTATTCGATGAAATTGCACCCTCCGCTTTTGCTGAAATTGCTCAAATTATTTATGAACTTCGATCTATTGGATTAAGAGAAATTCATATTTGCGGTTCAGGGCCTGCATTGTTTTGCCCAATTGAACGCAAAGAGATGGCAACTGCTATAAAACTTATGATAGAACGCAAACTGAACGTTTCAACATTTATAACAACTGCCTTGGAAAGATATCAAGGATCACAACATGACAACAATTCTTAGTGGAGCAATATGTGGTGCACTAATGGCTCTAACAACAATTACTTTGTCAGCTATTAGTCTTTTCGCCACTACAAGAAATCAAATTCCTTACGGGCAAAACCGAATTTTTGGTATTCAAATTCATAAATTGATGACATCAATTACAATTCTTGCTGTACCTGTATGGACTTTACTTGGGACTCTAATTGCATTGTTGTATAAAATTTTCTTTTGGAACAATTTTAATTCAGGATTTCAGAGTCCCCAAATAATATTTTTTGTTTTTGTTTTAAGTCTAAGTGCACTTGTTTCATCTGTAGTAATCTATTCAAATATTAAATTTTCGAAATCATTAATTACTTTAATGGTTGCAATATGTCTCATTTTCGGACTGTTAATGCCAGCAATCTTCCAGCTAGGTAGCCAATAATATTATATGAATCTAGATATGCACATACACACAACTTTCGGCAGCGGAGACAGTAGCTTAACACCAAAGCAATTAATTACCGAGTCTAAAAAAAATAATATCCAAGGATTTCTATTATCTGAACATTCTGGGGGATGGGACAATCATTCAATAAACTCGATGTTTTCAAAAACTGATTTGTTTGCCATACCTGGAATTGAAGTGAACACAACAATGGGTCATATAATTGTTATAGGACTCAGTTCTCACATTGATGGAATTAGTAATATTAGAACTTTAAGAAAAATCTTAACCCAAAAAGGAGGGCTTATGATTTCCGCTCATCCATGCAGAAGATTATTCGACAATCCTATAAACAACTCAAATTTATTATGGCCTGATGGGCATAATAAAGAATTGACGCCTGAAATTGCCGCAGAACATCCACTTTTCTCGATAGTTGATGAAATCGAAACTCAAAACGGATCAAATTCAACTAAAGAAAATGAATTTGCTTCAAAAATCGCGGAATTGATAGGTGTTGTTGGAATCGGTGGTAGTGATGCTCATTCCACTGAAGGAATCGGATCATGTTATACCAAATTCGGAAAATCCATTACTTCCTCCGAAGAATTAATCGAAGCAATTAAATCTAAATCTTTTACTGCCATTTCAAAGTAAATCTTTTGTAATTAATACAATGGAATCCAATATGAATAAAAAAAATAAACCCATTTCACCATCAACCGATATTTGGGTAGCACTAGATTTAGAAGCTACTGGACTCGATAAAAATAAAGATGACATCATTGAAGTCGGTGCGGTCAAATTCAAAGGTAATGAAACATTAGATACTTTTAACACACTAGTTAATACTGACCTACAATTATCCGATTTTATTATTCAGTTAACAGGTATAAATCAAAAAGAAGTAGACGAAGCCCCTAAATGGGAATCAATAGCTCCAAAATTATCAAAATTTGTTGGAGATTCAGGAATCATCTGTCACAACACAAAGTTTGATTTGGAATTTCTGGAAACTGCTAACCTCTCTTTTGACAATCCTGTATGTGACACATGGGATATGGCCTATGTACTACTCCCATCCGAATCAAGATATTCACTACAAGCGCTAGCAGAAAGGTTCAACGCTAATCACAAATCCCCTCACAGAGCATTAAGTGACGCAATTGCAACCCAACATGTTTTCCAAAAGCTTCTAAAAATAGCAAAACAATTGGACTATGAAACTCTAAATGAAATGCTCCGTCTATCAAATAGGTCTAACTGGGTTCTTGGAGACTTATTAAATGGGCTTTCTATCGAATCTGAATTCTCAAAGGCTAAAAATCCAGCTAACAAAAACCCCAGAAGAACAATCTCAGCATTGGGGATTGATGAAGAGGCGCTAAACAAACGTCTAACCACATTATCTCCTTTGAACCCCAAGGACGGCTACCCTCTAGAATTATCAGAAATTGAAGAAATACTTTCACTTAATGGGCCACTTTCAAAAACCCTATCTGCATTTGAAGTTAGGGATGAACAAATAGAAATGGCTACTGCAGTGGCAGAAGCCATAAATTCATCAAGTCGTTTAACTGTAGAGGCTGGAACAGGTGTAGGTAAATCTCTTGCTTATCTTATCCCAGGAGCAATTTACGCTTTATCCCACAATAAGACTGTTGTGATTTCGACAAACACAATTAATTTGCAAGAACAGCTGCTCAAAAATGATGTGCCAAAATTACATAAAGCACTTGAAAAGATGAACATCGATTCACAAGAAGATCTAAAATGCACATTGCTCAAAGGTAGATCCAATTATCTTTGCTTAGAAAGAACTGCAAGATTACATTCTGCAGAGAATTTGAATGATGATGAAGCCAGAATGTTAGCCAAAATAATGATCTGGTTAAAGAATACAAAAACAGGAGATCGTGAAGAATTAAATCTAGGATACCAAACTGCTAGAGCTCCCTGGAACAAATTATCTTCAGAAACTGCATTAAAATGCATGCATAGTGGACGACCATGTTTTTTGAAATCTGCAAGACAAAGAGCCGAGGGATCTCATTTGATTATTACTAACCATGCTTTGGTGCTTTCAGACATGGTAATGGGAGGTGGATTACTTCCAGAATATGATGTTCTAATAATGGATGAGGCTCACCACCTTGAAGAAGAAGCGACCAAACATCTGGGATTCGAAATTAGTAATCGAATGATTCGAGATCACCTAGAATCAATTAGTGGAAATGAAACCAGTATATGTAATATTTTCCCCAGAACATTCTTGACAATACAACTGAATGAAAATATAAGAGAAAAATTATTCGAACTTACACAATTAACAACAAAATCCATCGAAATCACAAATTTACTTTTTAATGATTTGTCAGAGTTTGCACGATCAAACTCTCAACAATCTCAATATTCTTCCAAAAACTCCCCTTTTGCAAAGCAAATTCGCCTTAGAGTAATCGACACATTAAGGAAATCACAAGGCTGGATAGAAACACTTAATACTTGGGATATTTTAAACACAATTTTTATAACTATCCGTAAAAACTTAGGTGATTTGGAAGAATATATCCATACCAAAGAACAGTCAGACCTTCCTAATATTGAAACATTATCTGAGTCAATTAATAATGCATTAAATTTCCATCAAACTCTCAGTGATTCATTAAACAGCTTCCTATCAAATCCGGATACAAATGGAATTTATTGGATTAACAAACTAACTGAAGAATCCGAAATTTATTTAAATATGGCACCTTTGAATGTTTCCAAAACTTTGGAAGAAAATCTGTTCTCAAAAAAATCGTCCGTAATTATGACAGGAGCAACAATTAGTACCAACGGAAATTTCGATCATTTTAGAAACAACACAGGATTTGATCGCTCAAAGGAATTAATATTAGGATCACCATTTGATTACAAAACATCTGCAGCATTATTTTTACCAAATGATATTTCGGATCCAAACCAACCTACATATCAAAGCGAAATAGAAAACGCTATTTTCGAAGCATCTGTTACTGCAGAAGGTAAAACTATGGCTCTTTTCACTTCATATCAATCACTCCGCAATGCATACAAAAACTTACAACCCCGATTTCAAGCAGAAAATATAAATGTGATCGCGCAACGCCCAGGAGATAGCCCTGATAGCATGAGAAGGGAATTCTTGAAAGTGCCAAAATCTGTTTTGCTTGGCACATCCAGCTTCTGGGAGGGAGTAGATCTGCCTGGAGATCATTTAAAAGTACTAATTATTACTAGGTTGCCTTTCCACGTTCCAACCGACCCAATTCATTCAGCGCGAGAAGAACAATATGAAAATTCATTTATGGATTACAGTATCCCATTATCTATTATTAAACTGCGGCAAGGACTTGGCCGTTTAATACGAACAGAATCAGATAAAGGTATAGCTATAATCCTTGATAGTAGATTAACAAAAAGAAGATACGGAACTCAATTCTTAAACTCACTTCCAGAAATGACGCAAATCCAATCATCTTTATCTACCATGTCCGATCACATTTATTATTGGACAAAATAATTTAAATGTACTCATCTTTTAAATATCAAAATCCATTAAATCTGGCGCATTCTTTAAATAGTGGCCAAGCTTTTCGTTGGAGAATAGAAAAAGAATCATCTCAAAAATGGTTCAATGGAATAGTGGACAACGAATTAATAAAAATCAGAAGAATCTCAGATGAAATCCAACTAATTCATAATGATAATTTCAGCCCTATTGAATCAATTTTTTCATATCTTCGTCTTGACGATGACCTTGAGGAAATATATCAAAGTTTTGAAAATGACAATATCCTATCAAACGCGTCAAGGAATTTTTCAGGAATGAGAATTCTTCGACAAGATCCATGGGAAACAATAATTTCATTCATGTTGGCAACTGCATCCAATATTCCCAGAATTCAAAGACACATAGAAGACTTGTCTGAGAATTTTGGAAATGCTTTGTCTTTGAACGGCCTCGAAAGAGGAGCATTCCCAACTCCAGTGCAACTCGCGAACGTGGGCGAAGAGAAACTTCGCCAGATGGGAATAGGTTTCAGATCAAAAAATATTAACATCGTTGCAAATCTTGTAGCTGAAAAGAAATTTGATCCCAATAAACTAAGAACTCTTACATATGAAAATTGTCTACAATCTCTTATCTCTCTTCCTGGTATTGGAGATAAGGTAGCAAATTGTATTATGCTTTTTGCTATAGATAAAATCGAAGCATTCCCTGTAGATGTATGGATCGAAAGAATCATAAAAGAAAATTATCTTCCAGACCCAAAAGTTTCAAAAACAGTGATTAGAAGTTGGGCACAAGAAAATTTTGGTTCTTATGCAGGATATGCGAACCATTATCTTTTTCATTCCACTCGTACTTCTGAAACCTAAAAACCAGACGCTAAAACAAAGATGTGATATCCTAATAACACCGGGGAGTAGCGCAGTTTGGTAGCGCACCTGTATGGGGTACAGGGGGTCGCTGGTTCAAATCCAGTCTCCCCGACCAAACCCTTAATACACATCCATCGTGAATTGCTTTCCTTGCGGAGTCTGTTTGAAATCTAATGTGACTTCTTTTATCTGCTCCATCAAAAAGCTTTCTACTCTTAGTACAGTCTCTCCCTTGTAAAGAACCAATGTATCATCGTCGCTTTCTAATGTAATAACCATTCCAAAATCTCCATCACCCACCCACAAAGGCGGAGCAACTAATTTCATACATTGTCCTTCAGGAATAGTTCGCGCCTCTTTTAGCCGCTGTAATTCAATTTTCGCATTATCGGTAACTTCTAACATTCCAAAACCTAAATTATTCGAATATTTTCTTTCAGTTTAATTAAGAATAAATGATTATATTCAAGTTGACGATAACATTCAGTGCCAATAAACTGAGCAGAATTCAGTAATTTATCATACAGGAGATAGAAAATGTACCCAAGCAATATCAGAGAACGAATCAAGAATAATGATCTTTTACTAAGTACCTCAATGTTTACCAGGGAGCCACATAATGCTTTGGCTATATTTAATACCAATCCAGATTGGACTTGGATTGATCAGGAACATAGCCCGTGGGGGACCGAATCAATTGGACTAATAGCTATTTTAGCAAGACAAGCTGGAGTTGCGGGAGTTATTCGAGTTCCATGGAATAGTCCCGCCGAAATCAAAAAAGCTTACGATGTAGGAGCTGTGGGGGTAATGGTTCCACAAGTTGATTCACCAGAAGAGGTACTTGAAGCAATCAAATATGCAAAATATCCCCCGATGGGTGAAAGAGGAATAGCCCCATGGTTCGCAGAACCTATGGGAGTATCTAGGCAAGACATTATTGACAACTCGAATTCGGAAACAATGCTTATAATTCAAATGGAAAGTATGGAAGCTTATGAGAGGATCGATGAAACTCTTGCCATTAAAGATTTCGAAGTGCTTTTAGTAGGCCCAACAGATTTATCTGCTTCATTAGGTTTCCCAGGGGAAATACATCATCCAAAAGTGGAACAAATTATGTCCGATGTTGCACAAAAAATTAAAGGTACTGGAAAAGCCTTAGCTACTACATTTGCAGATCCTGAAGATGCCCGCAGATGGATTCGTGAAGGATATAGAATGATGAATGTTGGTAGTGTAATGAATCTTGGAATTAATGGCACACGTAAGTACTTTGCTGAGTTCAGAGAAGAATTTTCTTAAATGCCTTTGCTAGAAACTACTGATTATCAAAAAACATGCCCACTTTGTGAATCTGACAAAGTGGGCATGTTCTATTCAAGCAAACAAAAAAATTTGCGTAGAAATTATTTTCAATGCAATATTTGCAAATTAATATTTGTACCAAAAAAATTTCATTTGTCCCTCCAATTGGAGACTGAACGATATCTAACACACAATAACAATCGCAACAATAAAGGCTATGTGGATTTTCTGTCACGTCTATGGATTGAATTAAAACCAAAATTAAATAGTGGATCTTGTGGACTAGATTTTGGGTCTGGCCCAGGTCCTGTACTTGCTGAAATCATTACGGAAGATGGATTTAACATAGAGACTTATGACCCTATTTTCCAACCCAATAAAAAATCATTGGAAACTCATTATGATTTCATAACATGTAGTGAAACAATAGAACATTTCAAAGAACCAAAAAAAAGTATTTCCCTCTTGAATGAATTGTTGATCCCTGGTGGATGGTTGGGCATAATGACGGGAATTGTTCCAAAAGATTCACGTTTTTCTGATTGGTACTATCAAAAAGACCCCACCCATATTAGCTTCTATACAAACGATACAATTTCATGGATTGGTAATTGGATGCATTGGGAAATCACTATCCCAAGAACGAATGTAATCCTTTTCAAAAAACCAAAAAACCAGACTTAGCAAAACCGTCAATTAAAGGAATTTTAGACATACAGGACTAGGAATCTTATAGTCTTGACCAGAAAAATTTAGAGTACCGTCTCCATTAATGTCGAAAACCACTATGTTATCTGTGGATTGATTTGCAACCAATAAATGATTCCCAGATGGGTGAATCACAAAATTCCTAGGTGTTGACCCCCGTATAGGTTCGTGCCCTATGGGTGAAATTGATCCTGACTCAGGCTCAATTTCAAATATTGCTATACTGTCATGTCCTCTATTTGAACCATAAAGAAACCGCCCATTCGGCGCAACGTGAATATCTGCAGTAGTATTTTGACCTGAAAAACCTTTTGGCAAAGTTGAAACTGAATTAATTTCATTCAATGATCCCAAAGTCTGATCATACGAAAAAGAAGTGATCGTAGAATTAAGTTCATTAATCAAAAAAGCGAATCGCTTCGAGGGATGAAAGTCAAAATGTCGGGGTCCTGATCCAGGAATTCCTACAAAGTCTGGAATTTGATTTTTATTTAAACACCCAGAAATAGGATCTAATATATATCCTACAAGACGATCCTGCCCCAAATCAGCAACAAATACATTCCCGGTTTCGTCATCTAAAGAAACACTGTGAGCATGAGGTCCCTGTTGACGTTCAGGATTAACGCTTGATCCAGTATGTTGAATAAAGCAAGTTTGATCTTGCAGTGTGCCTTCATCGTTGAATGGCAAAACAACAACACTTCCACTTCCATAATTTGCAACCAATACATATTTATCCATGTTATCAACAATTATATGACATGGATCAATTCCTTTTGATGAAACTGAATTAATGAAACTGAATTCTCCCGTATTTGCATTGATTTCAAAACTACTTCCCCCTCCTCCATACTCATCATCAAATTCCGATAACTCACTAACAGCAAACAAAAATCTCTTTGATTTTGAGAGGGTCAAGAAAGAAGGATTTTCCGCATTTCCTATTGATGAAAGAGGTGAAAGTTTCCCTTCACTCGAATTAAAACCTAGAGAATAAATACCCTTACTATTTGTACTCTCATTATGCAGCATTTGCTTGGTATATGTGCCCACAAATAAAATTTGATCCTTATCCATTCCCATTAATTCCCCCTTAAAAATATTTACTCTGATTAATCAATTAAATAATCCCTCACGGAATGGGGTTTTTCCAAATCCCTTTAACAGAATCTTGGTACCTTTCTGCAATTTTACAAATAGTAGACTCCTGCATGTGTTTACCAACAATTTGTATGCTTAATGGCATTCCAGAATGACTATATCCAGCAGGAACTGAAATAGTAGGAAAGCCATTATAATCAAATGGGACAGTAAACCTCTGAAAAGCTGTTCCTCTTCTATCATCCATTGGTCCATAACTAATTGAATCGTCAACATCATGAGGTAGCCGAATGACAGTAGGAGTAACTAATGCGTCAATATCACTGAATGCATTATTGATAATTGAATTACATAGCAGCCGTTTTTTAGTAGCTTCGATATATTCACTAGCTGAAACCTGTGATCCCTTTTGCAACCATTCTCTAAACCAAGGACCATATTCGTCAGCCCTAGAAGGAAAATATTCAGAATGAGCATTAAACGCTTCGGCTGTACAAAGCACATTCCATGATGGAAGCAAATGATCAATACTATCAAAATCAATTTTTTTGATAGTGGCACCAGCATTCTCAAATATTTTCAATGAATCTTTTACTACTTTCACTATTTCTGGATCTACCCCATCTTCGGCAAATTCTTCACAATAACCCAAAGTGAATTCCGTTAGATCTTCCAAAAAACGAATTTCAGGCGCATCCTCCATAAGACTTGTTGGGTCGTTAGAATCATACCCAGAAATCGCAGATAAAATTAATGCTGCATCTTCTACATTCCTAGTCATTGGACCTACATGATCTAAAGACTCAGCCAGATCCAAAACTCCGTATCTGCTCACTCTTCCGTATGTAGGCTTAATACCAACTAACCCACAAGCAGCAGACGGAAATCTTATTGATCCTCCGGTATCACTCCCTAAAGACCCCACACACAATCCAGCAGAAGTCGCAACCCCCGAACCACTGGATGATGACCCTGTCCATTTACCTCTATTCCAGGGATTCTTCGGAACATCGCGCTTAGGATTATATCCGCCCATTGCACCTTCTGTTAGATTCAATTTACCGAGAATTATAGCTCCAGCAGACTTTAATTTTCTCACTACCGTAGAATCAAAAACTGGCTTAACACCCTCCAGAACTGCAGTCCCTCCCATAGTCTGAATATCTTTCGTATAGCACAAATCTTTTACTGCTACAGGAATACCAAATAATTTCCCACCCAATTTTTGAGTTGAATCAAATTGCTCAGATAATACCTCTGCTGAAGAAATTGCTTCATCAAACATTACTGTAGCATAACTCTGAAAATCCTTATCAACATTTTGGATTCTTTCAAGGAAATGATTGGTTACAGTCAAAGGAGATTCAGTTTTATTAATATATAAATTTTGAATCTCCTCAATAGACTTATAGTGAATTGGTATAGAGGACATTTTTTCACTCCTAAATCGAATTTAGATGGTGACCCGCCTCGGACTTGAACCGAGAACCTATTGATTAAGAGTCAATTGCTCTGCCAATTGAGCTAGCGGGCCTCAAACTATATATTCTAAACTGCGTAACGCACCAAAATAATCAGACAAACCGATGATTACCGATTGTAGCTTTTTGAAATGTTTTTCGTCAATCTTTTAAAGCATATGTCACCTTATGCAAAATCATTGATTTACACTTAAAATCTCCTTGTTATTCCATTGACGATTAATCTTGCTTATGTTATCTTAAGCCCCGTAGTAGGCGATATAAATTCGCTAGAAATCTTCTTAATGGTAGTAAAAAAAATTAATTCCGTTGTGGGTTTTGGGGCATCATCGGTTGAACAAATTCAAGTTTAATTTTAAGTTTGCTAAAATACTTTACTTAATTGTATCTTTGCTGATTATTTCAGTACTCTCTGCGTCGTGTGTCGGGTATGGATCTTCACAATCCACTTTTGAAGTTTCAGGTCCTGTAGCACAAAATCAACTAAATTTGTTCAATATAATACTTGCCCTAGGGATAATTGTTTTTATTATTGTCGAAGCTGCACTAATTTACGTAATTATAAAATTCCGAAGAAAGAAAACGGATGGAATACCAAAACAAACCCACGGAAATCAAGCCCTTGAAATTACTTGGACAATCATTCCTGCATTAATCTTGGTAATAGCTGCCATACCTACAGTTTCTGGTGTGTTTTTCGCAGCAAATCCTCCTTTAAGTGCCGATGAAGGCGCCATTGTTGTTGAAGCTACTGGTCATCAATGGTGGTTTGAATTCGATTATCCACAGTATGGAGTGCATACTGCAAATGAAATCCATATTCCTGTAGAAACACCCGTAATTATCAACTTGCGTTCAAATGATGTTATTCACAGTTTCTGGGTTCCAAAATTAGCCGGAAAAGTTGATATGGTTCCAGGCAATAAAAACCATCTATGGTTTCAAGCAGATGAAGCCGGAGAATATCTAGGACAATGTGCTGAATTTTGCGGTGTTGCTCATGCTAACATGAGATTTCGAGTAGTCGCTGAATCAATGGAAGATTTCACTGCTTGGACCGAACACCAACTATCTGAACCAGAAGAACCGATAGAACCACTTGCTGCTCAAGGAAAAAATATTTTCATGGGAGCCCGAGGCGGCTGTATGGCATGTCACCAAGTAAAAGGTACAAATGCTATGGGGAAAATTGGTCCTGATCTTACACATATAGCTAGCAGAACTACTTTAGCAGCTGGTATGACAAACAATACCCAACAAAATCTTAAATCTTGGATCCGCAATCCAGAAAAAATCAAACCTGGAAATCTGATGTCCTCTAATGCCCCTATATATCAAGAAGATTCTGACAAACTCACTGAAGCTGAAATTTCAGCACTCGCTGCATATTTAGGAACTTTAAAATGAATAAATTGATTCGGAAACTCAATACTTGTGCGGGGGATATTTATAATGGCTAGCATGGTTTTTTCTATTCCTCGTCCAGTCCATCCGACCGGTATATGGTCTTGGATCACTACAATAGATCATAAACGTATCGGTATCCTTTATGGAGTCACAGCTTTTATCCTATTTATTTCAGGTGGAATAGAAGCATTATTGATCAGAGTCCAACTAGCATTACCTGACCAAAACATTGTGACACCTGAAGTTTACAATCAACTATTTACAATGCATGGCACAACAATGATTTTCTTGGCTATAATGCCACTAGGTGCCGCATTTTTTAATTTCGTTATTCCATTACAGATTGGTGCTAGAGACGTTGCTTTTCCTAGGCTTAATGCATTTAGTTTCTGGACATTCCTAGCTGGTGCAATAATTTTGAAATCAAGTTGGTTACTTGCTGACGCACCAAATGCTGGATGGTTCGCATATTCACCACTGACAGGAATCAAAGCGAATCCATCTCACGGTATTGACCTTTGGATTGTAAGCCTTCAGGTTTTAGGCGTTGCATCACTTGCCGCAGCGTTTAACTTCATAGTGACAATTGTAAACTTAAGAGCTCCAGGAATGTCTTTAATGAAAATGCCAATTTTTACTTGGATGTCATTGATAACTGCCATATTATTAGTTTTGGCATTTCCTGTAATTACGGTTGCCTTATTCGAGCTAAGTTTAGACAGGGTTTTTGGATTTAACTTTTTTGTTGTTGCCGCTGGAGCTAACCCAGTATTATGGCAACATTTATTTTGGGTTTTCGGGCACCCCGAAGTATATATTTTAATATTGCCCGCCATGGGAATAGTTTCAGAAATCCTACCTACTTTCTCTAAAAAGCCCTTATTTGGATATCCAGCTGTTGTCCTTGCTGGCGCAATAATAGCCTTCATGGGATGGATGGTATGGAGTCACCACATGTTCACTGTGGGACTTGGCCCAATTGCAAATTCAGTTTTCGCAATTACAACCATGGCTATAGCAGTACCAACTGGCGTAAAAGTATTAAATTGGATAGCAACTTTGTGGGGTGGTTCTATTAGTTTCCGTACTCCAATGTTGTTCGCACTAGGATTTATAGCAATGTTTACTATAGGTGGTATCAGTGGTGTAATGCACGCAATGGCTCCATCAGATGCTCAACAGCAAGACACCTATTTCATAGTAGCCCACATACACTACGTTTTATTTGGGGGTGCGATTTTCGCCATTATGGCTGGAATTTACTACTGGTTCCCAAAATTTAGTGGCAAAATGTATAACGAATCTCTTGGAAAATTACACTTCTGGGTAATGACTATAGGATTTAACATATCATTTTTTCCAATGCACTTCGCAGGTATGTACGGTATGCCTAGAAGAATATATATTTACAATGAAGGAATGGGATGGGAAATTTATAATATGTTGTCCACAATTGGTGCATTTATGATGGCGTTCTCGTTCTTGATATTCATATACAATATGGTGTCCAACTGGAGAAATGGTGAAGATGCTCCTGCTGATCCTTGGGATGCTCGAACTCTTGAATGGTCCATATCTTCTCCCCCTCCAGAGTACAACTTTGTAAATATACCCGTAGTTAAGAAACTTGACGATTGGTGGAATACAAAACATGAAAATACAAAAGATCACTTACCTTTGCCTGCATCAGGAGGAAGTGACAATGATGAAAACCACCATGATATTCACTTACCCCAACCATCCTACTGGCCAATAATACTTTCATTTGGACTTATGCTTTTAGGGTTCGGATTTATTTATAATTTCTTTGTTGGAGGACTTGGTGCAGCAATAGCAATGATAGCTGTTTACGCTTGGTCTTTCGAACCAGTAAATGACCCAGATCCAGAAGAAAATAACCATCACTAATAAATTATAGGAGTCAATAATTGGCACACGACGTAGCGTCAACTCACGGTGAACATGAGCCTACCACTACCGGTTTGAACCACCGGAAAATGTTAATGTGGGCCTTCCTTGGGTCCGATTGTATGTTCTTTGGTTCCTTAATCGCTACATATCTGGTTTATAAGAACCGTAGTATTGCTGGACCCATGCCGATTGATGTCTTTGATATCCCTGTCACCACTGTGAGTACTTTTGTTTTATTAATGAGTAGTATGAGTATGGTGATTGCATATTCAATGCTCACTCAAAACAAAATGAAAGCATTTCGAATTTGGCTGGGAACAACTGTTATCTTGGGAAGCACATTCGTTGGATTTCAGATTTTTGAATTTAGAACTTTTGCAAATCATGAGGTCAAAGTTGATTGTGCGCATATGGAGGACTTAACCGCCTTAGAGCAAAAAGTTGCTGAAAACTGCGCACCTGGTATTCATCATGTTGAGGAGGTTGTACCCTTAACTCCTAGAGTAAATCTGTTTGGTACTACTTTCTTTACGCTTACTGGATTCCACGGAGCTCACGTTACATTAGGTGTAATTTGGCTAACATCAATTTTGCTCCTATCTATCTTCCGTCCACAATTAGTTACTCCTGAAAAAAACCTAGACCTTGATCTTGCTGCATTATATTGGCACTTTGTCGACATTGTCTGGATAGTTATTTTCACTGTTGTATACTTATTTGGAGTATTTGAGGGATACTGATGCAAGAAACTAACCAAATCAATTCGGACTTAGCACATTCTGAAGAAGAAGTGCACACAGGACATCCAACAGCTCTACAATATTTCAAAGTTGCGATGATTTTATCAATTATCACTGCTTTAGAGTTTGTTGTTTTTTATTTCGAATGGCTTGGACATTGGATCATCCCCGTTCTTACAGTTCTATCGGTCGGAAAATTCGCACTAGTCGTTATGTATTATATGCACCTTAAGTATGACTCAAAATTATTCACTGGAATGTTTTTCGCTGGGTTTGTTGTTGCTACTGGAGTAATTTTCTCGCTCATGGCTCTTTTCAGCTGGTTCGTTTTTTAACGAATTTTAGTACCGTCTTTTAATCCGGAGATCACACTTGGACTCATCAATTTGGTTGCACTGGCATCCTCATCCAGATGCAATCATAGGACTCACATTAATATTAGCACTTTATCTGCTGCTCGTTGGTCCATACAAAAGCAAGTTTTCAACCACTAAACATGTAAATCCCAATCAAATAATTAGATTTACTTTCGGAATATTAATCATTTTGCTTTCATTGGTCTCGCCACTACACATTTTAAGTGATACATATCTTTTCAGTGCTCATATGGTGCAACATATTTTGATCACAATTGTCGCACCTCCGTTACTAATTTCTGGAATACCAAGTTGGGTCATACAACCCATACTTTGCAAAAACAAAATAACTATTGGGATATTTAAAATACTTCTTCACCCTTTAATCGCATTCTTAACATTTAACTTTATTTTTGCTCTGTGGCATATACCGCAGCTGTACGATGCAAGCGTAAGATTTCATGGGATTCATGTTTTCGAACACATTAGTTTTATGCTTAGCGCTATTATGATGTGGTGGCCTTTGATGAGCAATATTAAAGAATTTCCTAGACTTAGCTACCCAATGCAAATTATTTACCTCGTCTCTCTTTCAATCGCACAAATAATTGTTTTTGCATTGATTACGTTCTCCTCATACCCTATTTATGAGTGGTATGTGGATGCGCCGAGAATTTGGGGGATTTCTCCACTAACAGACCAACAAATTGGGGGAATAATCATGAAAGTAGGGACCGCCCTTATTTTCCTAGCAATGATAGTAGCAGTCTTTTTTAAATGGTATAATGTCGAAAACAAAGAAATATAATTAATTATTACAATCCCCATCAAAGAATAATGGAGATCTAAATGTTTAAGTTAGCCATATTGATACCCCTACTCTCAATAATAATTGTTGCATCAATATCTATAGGATTGGGAGTTCTGTTCATAGTGTTAGAACTATTTACTCCCTTACATCAATGGGGGTCTGCAATAGTTGGCATGGGGTTAGTAGTCGGTCTACCGGCATTGGCATTCATCTTGCAAAGAAGAACTGAAATGCCAGCAAAATAAAACTGGCATCATCAACTAGACTTAAAAATCATGCTGCAGTTTGGTTAGATTCCATCGTTACCTTAACCACAGAAACAATTTCAGTAAATGCTTCTGGATTTTGTATAGCCAAATCAGAAAGAATTTTTCGATCGATTTGTATACCTGCAATTTTCATACCATGAATCAGTGAACTATAAGTAATCCCGTGTTCTCTTGCGGCAGCATTAATTCTAATATTCCAAAGCCTTCGCATGTCTCCCTTTCTTTCCTTACGGTGTTCATATGAATACCTCAGAGCATGCATCAATGATTCCTTAGCTCTTCTGAAATGAGAGTGTCTATTACCTCTATGGGTCTTGGTTTGGCTAAGCACTTTCTTATGTCTTTTATGCTTAGTTACACCTCTTTTTATCCTAGTCAAGTGAATCTCCTATTTAGGCAATCCGTTTGGTAATGCCTGTTTAATCTGCCGAACATTCGTAGGATGTACAACAAACTTTGAACCATATTGCCTCTTAACCTTAGAATGTTTCCTGCGTCGAAAGTGGCTGCTACCAACTTTCATTCTAACTATTTTACCAGTGCCAGTAAATCGAAATCTACGTTTAGCACCCTTATGTGTTTTTAGTTTAGGCACTCTTAATCTCCTTTGAGTCACCCTTTTTCTTGTTTGAATTTTTTTCAGACATCGGAGCCAAAACCATTGACAAAAATCTTCCCTCAAAAGATGGGGGACGTTCTAAGAGAGCATCATCAATGAGATCCTCAGCAACCGTTTTCAATAATTCCATTCCTATTTGAGAGTGCTCCATCTCTCGACCTCTAAACATTACTGAGACTTTAACTTTAGATCCCTGTCCTAATAACCTTTTCGTTAAGCGTGTCTTGGATAATCTATCATGCTCTCCTATCCTGGTTCGCATTCTAACTTCCCTCATGGACGCGGTTGGTCTAGCTTTCCGAGCTTCACGCTCCTTTCGAGTGATTTCATAACGAAACTTCCCATAATCCATCAATCTACAAACAGGAGGGTTAGCACTTGGTGCTACTTCAACCAAATCATAACCTCGGTCTTGGGCAATCTTAAAAGCCTCAGAAGTTTCTAAAACCCCTAGTTGTTCACCACTTTCACCAACCAGCAAAACACTACTTACGCGTATTCGATCATTAATCCTGTAATCCCTAGGGATACTGCACCTCATCTTTCATAATGTTCATATTTAATTAACCTAGACTTGGAATAATAGCATAAGGATCGGGTGTAGAGCAATTGTTATATTCATCTAAAATCAATTTGATTCAAATTCCCAAATTGTCTAACCTGTCAATTGGAAGGATTTGAAATTAATTCAACAATTTCCTTTAATCCCAAAACTCCTAAATCCGTACCGCCTCGCTGCCTAACTGACGCAGTTTTAGCATCCAATTCTCGATCTCCTAAAACTAAAACATAAGGGATTTTCTGCATTTGGGCCAATCGTATTTTGGCATTCATCCTTTCACCCCTATCATCCACAGACACCCTTATATTCGCTTCCTGCAAAGTTCTAGCCACCTCAAAAGCATAATCATTGTGCCGGTCAGCTATCGGAATAATGGTCACTTGAGTAGGTGCAAGCCAGACAGGAAATGAACCTCCAAAATGTTCAATTAGAATTCCCAAAAATCGCTCTAATGAACCAAAAATCGCTCTATGAATCATAAAAGGCTGGTGTTCTAGACCATCTTCACCAATATATTTTAATTGGAATCTTTCAGGTAAATTAAAATCGAATTGAACGGTGGTACATTGCCAAAGTCTTCCAATTGCATCTTTAATATGAACATCAATCTTAGGCCCATAGAAAGCTCCTCCCCCTTCATCAATTTGAAATTCTATACCTTTCTTCTCAATTGTATTTCTAACAGATTGTGTAGCCAACTCCCATTGTTCTTCTGAACCTACTGCTTTGTCGGGTCTTGTAGACAACATTATTTGAAATTCTTTAAATTCAAATGCTTCCATTATCTCAAAGGTTAAATCAAGAACTTTTTCGATCTCAGCCTCAACTTGGTCTTGAGTACAAAAAATATGCGCATCATCCTGAGTAAACCCACGAGCCCTCATCAATCCATGTAATACACCACCAGGCTCAAATCTATATACCGTCCCTAACTCTGCACTCCTAATAGGTAAATCTCTATAGCTACGAATTGCAGTTTGGTAATACATAATATGAAATGGACAATTCATTGGCTTAACATAATAATCCTGATTATCCATTTCCATATTGGCAAACATATTTTCCTTGAAAAAATCTAAATGCCCGCTAGTTTCCCAAAGTTTCGAACGCCCGACGTGAGGAGTATTCACAAAATCATAGCCTGAAACAATATGTTTTTTCTTCCAAAAATCTTCAACGGTCGATCTTAATTGAGCACCTTTCGGATGCCAAACTATTAGACCTGGACCAATTTCTTCATGCAAAGAAAATAAATCTAATTCTCTGCCGAGAACCCTATGATCTCTAAGCCTAGCTTGCTCTATTCTTTCAAGATAATCATCCAACGCTTCTTGGGATTCCCATGCCGTTCCGTATATCCTCTGAAGCATAGGACGCTTTTCGTCCCCTCTCCAATAAGCTCCTGCAACTCTAAGAAGCTTAAATGCAGGTATCTTACCTGTAGAGGGAACATGCGGACCAGCGCACAAATCTTCAAATTCACCATGAGAAAATGTAGAAATTATTTCATCTTCATCAATTTCGTTAATCAATTCTGACTTCAATTCAGAATCTTGGTACATAGCCAAAATATCCGATCGAGAATATTCTTGATAATTAAATTTAAGATCTTTAGAAATAACTTTACGCATTTGTTTTTCAATTTCTATTAAATCATCAGGTACAAAACGATGGGATGTATTGAAATCATAATAAAATCCATCATCAGTTGGAGGTCCAATTCCCAATTCAGCATCAGGGAACATTCTAGAAACAATATCAGCCATTACATGCGCTGTAGAATGTCGAATCCTATACCTTAAATCATCTATATCATTTACTTTTTCAACCAATGAATCCGCCTTCAATTAATTAAATTTCAAATCCTTAAACACAAATATTTTATCATGAACAAAATGAAATCAGTACACTATCAAGACAATTTCAATCCAATAAATTTTTTTTATAATTATTGATCAATTACCGCTCCATCCCTATGAGAACGAGCATTCACTTCTCCATGAGGAATGCCAGGCACTCGATCCTGAATGTCATCTGGAACTTCAATCCCAAGACCAGGACCATCAGGAATTATTAAGAATCCATCCTCACATTTGATCGGATTCTTAACCATCAAATTCTTTGGAGGTTCAGTTTCCCCAATAGGATATTCTTGAATTGAAAAATTGGGTATTGAGGCAGCAATCTGTAAACACGCAGCAGTACTTATCGGTCCTAATGGATTGTGTGGAACGACACCAACGTAGTTTGCCTCAGCAATCGCAGCAATTTTCTTTGTATGAGTAATCCCTCCACTCAAACACACATCAGGTCGAATATACTGTACTGCATCTCGCCTTAATAATGCTTGAAATTCATGAATATCATGTAATCTCTCACCTGTAGCTATCGGCACCCCAATTTGACTGGCAACATATGCCATTGCATCAAAATTGTCAGGACGAATTGGATCTTCATAAAACATTGGATGAAATTTCTCAATACCTCGACCCAAAACCACTGCCTCTGCCGGGGTCAATCTACGATGAATTTCTATACATAAATCCACATCATTACCAGCAGCATCTCGGTACATTTCTACAGCATTAATTGCATCAGTCATCTTATCTACATGTGTCTTAAAAAAGGGAATATCATGTGATTCATCAAGAAATGGAGTGAGATGTCCAACTGCAGTAAAACCCTGCTTTCTAGCATCTTTAATCCCATCAACAAGTTTATCTCTTGTATTCCCAAACACGTGATAATACACTCGCGCTTTATCTCGAACTTTTCCTCCTAGTAGCTGATATATTGGTACATCAAAATACCTTCCTGCTATATCCCAAAGTGCAATATCTACGGCACTAATAGCACCCATAATCGCAGCACCTCGATGGTGACTTGTACGATAAATACTCTGCCAATGGTGCTCAATTAGCAAAGGGTTTTTCCCTACTAAATAACGTCCAATTTTCTCAATTACTGCAGCAGAAGCTTCTAGGTATCCCCAAGCACCTGATTCTCCATAACCCACAATACCTTCATCCGTTTCAACCTTAACCATCAAGTAGCGATGAATAAACATCGGTGTAACTTTTGTAATTTTCATATTCCCCTCCAATTTTCTGTACTACGGAATTGCATGACCAGCAATCACACCAGTACACTTCTCATTATCTACTGCAATTTCTCCATTAACCAACACATAAGGAATACCTGAAGGAAATTGTCTTGGGTCATCATAAGTCGCATTATCATTGATATGATCTTCATCAAATATGAACAAATCAGCAAAATAATCCTTCTGAACCCTACCACGATTAGTTAATCCAAACCTTTTAGCTGGATTATCTGTCATCCTCTGAATCATGGTTTCAAGTGAAAGCACATCAAAGGATCTTCTAAGTCTTCCAAGTAATCTAGGGAAAGTTCCATATGCTCTGGGATGGGGGAAACTACCTAAAGGTATAGAATCACTACCAACCATATAGTCGTCTCGGGATAAAAATTCAAGGCAATCCTGACTAACTTGATCCCAAAGCTTCACACTATCCGGTGGAGCATGCCTATAGCCAACCTGTAAATCATTCTCAATCAGCAAATGAACTAATGCCTCCCCATTCGACATACTCATTGAATTCGCAATGTCTACTAAACTCATTCCCTCAAGATCCCTAGTATTAGGCATATAGGTAAAAACAGCATCTGAAATAGTACGCCTAGGCTCAGATTCAACATGTGAAATCAATTCTTTCCTTATTTTTGGATCTTTCAAATTTTGAAGAACTACTTCTGGTCCCCCTTCATGAGCACTACTAGGCAAGAAACATACGGGATAACTACTTCCTGTAGGATAAGGATAAAGTTCAAGCGTACAATCAACTCCTTCAGATTTTGCAGCATCAATTTCTGCAATTCTTTCCTTTACACGTCCCGCAGATTTAGGATCAGTTCTGTAATGCGAAAAGTGAACTTTTACGCCACTTTTACGACCAATCTCGAGAGCCTCTGTAACTCCTCCTCCTCCAAACGCTCGATCAGTATTTACATCTCTAAGATGCGTAATATATACACCTCCATATTCTGCAACTACTTCACATAAAGATATTAATTCTTCAGTCGTACTCCAAGCATTTGGGAAATAAGACATGCCTGTAGACAACCCAATTGCTCCTTGTTCCATTCCCTCAGCAATAATTTGCCTCGCCTGATCAAGGTTTTTTCCTTCAAGCTTCGAATCTGTAAAACCCAA
>MDTE01160144.1_pt1 | contig 41120 bp, 23 predicted proteins | sample 811231 | NCBI WGS metagenome assembly MDTE01 (sample SAMN05326651, study PRJNA326480) | marine metagenome | isolation source: seawater | place: Indian Ocean: Red Sea | collected 2010
CTCTCCACTCTTCTCTCAACTCTCCCTCTCGGAGGCACGGATGCCACCGGAGACGACACGCAACGCGCGCGATACATCGCCGCGCTGGCGCGGACTGCTGCTGCCGGCGGGTGTCGTGTCGCTGCTGATGGTGATTGTTGTCCCGGTCCCCCCGGCCGTCCTTGATCTTTTGCTCTCGACGAGTATCACGCTGTCGGTCCTCGTCCTTCTGACGACGATCTACGTGGCACGACCGCTGGACTTCAGCGTTTTTCCCACGCTGTTGCTCGGTGCCACTCTTCTGCGGCTCGTACTCAACTTTGCCTCCACCCGCCTGATCCTGACCCGGGCACCGCTCGACGGCACGCAGGCCGCCGGAGGGGTGATCGAGGCATTTGGGAACTTTGTCACCGGTGGCCAGGTAGCCGTCGGGGCCATCCTGTTTGTGATTCTCGTGGTCGTCCAGTTCCTGGTGATCACGCGAGGCTCCACGCGGATCAGTGAAGTGGCTGCCCGCTTCGCGCTCGACGCGATGCCCGGTCGCCAGATGGCCATCGATCACGACGTCCAGGCCGGGTTGATCAGTCGAGAGGAAGCCCAGGCCCGACGCCTCGAACTGGAAGGCCGCGCCGACTTTTACGGGGCGATGGACGGTGCGGGGAAATTCGTGCGAGGCGACGCGGTGGCCGGAATCGTGATCACCCTGACCAACATCGCCGGTGGACTCTATGTCGGCATGGTCGATGGAGGCATGTCGCTGTCGCGATCAGTCGACGTCTTCACGCGGCTGACGGTCGGAGACGGCCTCGTGACGCAGGTTCCTGCGTTGCTGTTGTCATTAGCCGCCGGGCTGATCGTCACGCGGTCTTCCACCGACCGGCACCTGCCACGCGCGGTCATGCAGCAGCTGTTCGGCCAATCGGAGGCCCTGATGCTGGCAGCCGGATTCCTGGTTTTGCTCGCGTTGACCGGGCTGCCACCGGTTCCGCTCATCCTGCTCGCGGGGATCTGCCTGTTGACCGGAATCGCACTGAAGCGGCAATCCTCTTCCCCGACTGCCCTCCAGCAGGATCCGCAAGAACGCCAGGCCGTTCCCCCGGCCACCCCGGCTCCGGGACTCGCCCAGGCCAACACCCCCAGCACAATCCCCAGCCCGTTTGTCGAACCACTCGCATTGGAACTTGGCGCCGGATTGCTCGGGCTCGCCACCGGCCCCAACCTGATCGGTCATCTCGGGGCCGTCCGGGAGCAGGTGGCCAGGGAACTGGGATTCCTGTTGCCCGACGTTGTCGTCCGCGACAACCTGGCGCTCCCAGAGGACGGATACCACTTCACCCTCCGCGGTGCCCAGATCTCCGATGGGCGGCTCGATCCCTCACGCCCCGACGCCGCCGCCCGGCTGCTCGAACACCTCGGACGGGTGGCCCGGGCTCACGCGACTGAACTGCTTTCACGACAGCAGGTGCACCAGCTGGTCGATCGCCTGGCCGAACGTGCGCCCCGACTGGTTGACGAACTCGTTCCCGACCTCGTGCCCACCTCGCGACTCCACCGCGTGCTCGCCAACCTGCTGGCCGACGGTGTCCCGATCCGCGATCTCGAGACCATCCTCGAGACACTCGGCGACCAAGCGGGAACCACGAACAACCCGGACCAGTTGACGGAGATCGTGCGCCATCGTCTGGCACGAACCATCTGCCACCAGCACCGAGACGATGAGCGGAGGCTGCAGGTCATCACGCTTGAGCCAGCACTCGAAGAGACCATCGTTGGGCACAGCCGGTTTTCCGAAGGCGGACTCGAAACCTGGTTCCCGTCCTGGCTGACCGGACGACTCCTCGAGGGGCTCTCCAGACGTTGCCGCCCGGTCTCGGCGGACGCACCCCCTGTCGTCGTGCTCTGCTCCAGCCCGCTCGCCCGTGCGGCGATCAACCACGTGGTGCGCGACGAGGCATCCTGGCTGGTGGTGATGAGCGTCGAGGAGGTGTCACGAGACACCCGGGTGGAGTCTCTCGGCCCGCTGAACATCCTGCTGGAGGAACCAACCGCCCGCCAATCACTCGCCGCATGACCCTCAACGGGTCTCACCCCACCTTCACCATCTCTTACCAGCCGCCAACCGACCCGGACCCCACGCGACATAGAGCAAGCTCATGACCCACTCCGACGTCAAAACCTATCGCGCCCGCACCGTACAGGACGCCCTGCTGATGGTCGAACGAGACCTGGGCCAGGAAGCCGTCATCCTGCACACCCGCCAGATCGACCACCGTCGATGGCTCCCGTGGCAGAAAAAGCAGGAAGAGGTCGAAGTGACCGCCAGTGTGGGCTGGTCTGTGGCAACCGCCCACACCACGCCCGACCCCCACACGACGCCGAATCCCCCGGTCTCCCTCGAGACGGCCCCGTCCGCGCATCGACCCGCCGCCCACGGGGACAATGAGACATCATCCGCGCCGGCCCTTGGAGCGATCCCGCCGGCGGGTCCTGCCTCGACATTCACGCGGATGCCGGCCGACTTGAGTGCCGGCCTCACCGATCGTCTCACCGCCCTCGAAGAACAGCTGGCACAGCTGACCCCGGCCCCCGGCGACCGCGAAGCAATGGTCCCGCCAGAGCTCTTTGATGTCTACACCGAGCTGATCGACTCGGAACTGGACGAGGCACTCGCTAGAGAACTCGTCTTCAGCCTCAAACGCGAGGCCGCTCCCGAAGACCTCGCCGACCCGTCCCTCTGTCGAGCGAGGCTGGTGAAGATGGTCGAGGCCGAATTCGAAACGACCGAGCCGATTGCTCCCAGTCCCACCGGCCGACGCGTCGTGGCCCTGGTCGGTCCAACCGGAGTCGGCAAAACCACCACGATCGCCAAACTAGCCGCCAACCTGAAGCTCCGAGATGGAGTCCGCATGGGACTCGTCACCGTCGACACCTACCGGATCGCTGCGGTCGAGCAACTGAGAACGTATGCCGAGATCATTGACTTGCCGATGAAGGTGGTCACCACGCCCAAGGAAATGCGACGAGCACTGGATGAGCTCAGCGACATGGACCTCGTGCTGATCGACACCGCTGGCCGCAGCCCCAGGGACGACCTCCAGATTCGTGAACTGAAGAGCCTCCTGGCCGAAGCGGCGGTCGATGAGGTTCAGCTTGTGCTCAGCCTCACCGCCTCGCTGGAACAGCTGGCGTCGACCGTCAGCCGATTCGCTTCGGTCGGCACCAGTTCGCTCGTGTTCACCAAGCTCGATGAAACGCACGAACTCGGGATCATGCTCGGGCTGGCACGACGCGTTGGACTCCCGGTCAGCTATCTGACCACCGGCCAGGACGTGCCCGACGACATCGAGGTGGCTGATGCGCAGAGGATGGCAAGACTCGTGCTCGGACAGGATCGACTCCTGGTCGCCGGCTGTGGACCACTGGAGCCGTCTCCGTGAATCCCGTCTCCATGAATCCCGGCACCCGAACTGGCATGGTCTCGGACCAGGCCCGCCACCTGCGTGGGCTGGTCGAGCAGCACCAGCAATGGGGCACCGGCTCGGATACCTCAGGAGCCGCGGCGCTGTCGATCGCGGTAACCAGTGGTAAGGGCGGCGTGGGCACCAGCAGCATCGCGCTGAACCTCGCCATCGCCCTCGGACAGCTCAACGTCCGCGCCGCACTGATCGACGCCAGCCTGGGACTCGGACACATCGACCTCATGTGCGGGCTCAACGGCTACTGGAATCTCGAGCACGTTCTCGCCGGGAGCCGCCGGCTTGATGACGTGATCCTCGACGGGCCGTCAGGCATCCACGTGGTTCCTGGCGGAGGCGCGATGACGGCGAGACTGCCGATCACCGACTCCGATGCGTTCGACACACCACGCTCACCCGGACACGACACGGTCCGTCAGCTGGTGGCACTGGAAGCCAACCACGATGTTCTCCTGCTCGACGCCTCAGGCGCTGGCCACCCCTTCGTGTTTCACCCTGGTGGTGGTACCAACATCGTGATCCTGGTCACGACACCCGAGCCCACCTCCCTCGCAGATGCCTATGCCACCATCAAGTCGCTGCCACGGCACGTCGACACACGGCTCATGATTCTGGTCAATCGCGTGGAATCGGCCAGGAAGGCTGGAGAACTGTACCAGCGGCTCCTCCAAACAACCCGCCTGTTCCTGGAGAGTGAACCGACTCTGGCTGGCTGGATTCCGGATGACCCCGAGGTGGGTCAGGCGATCAGGCAGCGTACACCACTCCTGATCCAGGCCGAAAACTCGCCTGCGGCTCGTGCCATCTCCCAACTGGCATCACGTCTCTTGTACCAGACCCCTCGAGACCCAGAAGCGCCGGGGGTTTTTCAACGGCTGTACCTTCAAGACACAAGAGCCCAGGAAGCGGCCTGAGCCACTTTCGTGTCTACAACTCGCGCTCCCATGAAAACCCGAATTCACTAAAAACCCACCTCTTCGCCACACCATTCACACGAAATTCAACGAATCCGAGAATTCCCTCAAACCCACACCAGCGATGGACCGATAGGGGCCGAAGTGGTTTCGTACGTCCCGGACGTCACGAAGCGGTTCCACGCGTGGTCCGCAACCGCATGGGCGAACGGTTGGACCCCCCTGTCTGCTTCACTTCACGGAGGAATTTATGGCGGTCAAGCCCATTGATCCCGTTGTCCAGCAGCTCTGGATCGACTTCAAAAGCGACCAATCGGACCAGCATCTCCGCAACCGGCTGATCGAGCAGTACTACCAGCTGGTCAAATACAACGCCGAGCGAGTGCACTCGAAGCTCCCCGACGGCGTCGATATCAATGACCTGATTTCTGCCGGCGTTTTCGGCCTGATGGACGCCATCGAGGCCTTTGATCTAAGCCGTGGCGTTAAGTTCGAGACCTATTGTGTGCCGCGCATCCGTGGTGCCATGCTCGACGAGCTGCGGATGATGGACTGGGTGCCCAGGCTGGTTCGCAGCAAGGCCAGCAAGCTGGAAGCCGCACGCAAGCAAGCCCAGGCCAAGACCGGGCGGCCGCCGAGCGACCCGGAGATCGCCAAGGAGCTCAAGCTCAACGCCAAAGATTTCCACAAGATGAAGAGCGACGCCAGCCCCGTGCTCACCGTCAGCCTCAACAAGAAGTGGTACGAAACTGACAGCTACAAGGACGTCCGGGAGGTCGACATCCTCGAGGACGGCAAGGGCGAAGATCCCACGCAGGATATCCAGAAAGAGGACCTGATGAAGCTCGTCACCCGCGGGCTCAACCGCAACGAGCGACTCATCATGATCCTCTATTACTACGAGGAGCAGACGATGAAGGAGATCGGAGCCACGCTCGGTCTCTCAGAATCACGCGTCTCGCAAATGCACTCCAGCATCGTCGCAAGACTCCAGGGCCAACTCAGGCAACGACGCCCCGAGTTCGCCTGATCCTCGCTGGATCTGTCATGACGGGGCTCGAGCCGTCGGTCGCTCCTTCCACAGGTCGACCAGGCGCGCGCCCCGGCGTCAGGTGCCGCGGCGGTTGCCCCACAGTTCGATGTGCAGCCGTGGCGACACCCGCCACCCCCGCGCATTCGCTGCCTGTCGGATCCACCCAACCCGCTGCGACAACGCGTCACGGTTCGTCCCCTGCGGCATCAACCAGACGCGTGACGGATCGATCTCTTCAAACCTCTCGAGATAGACCTCGACATCGGCAACATCCGATGGTTGGTCCACGACGAATTTCAGCTGGTAGGGATGGGCCGACAGCCAACGGCGAATCACCTCGGGCGCGTCTCGTCTCGCGTCGTGCCGAGACGCCCACCCTGGATGGTCGGCGGGAATCGAGTTGGACAGCTTGGGGCTGATCGACATCAAGTCGGCTTCGACAGCGGCGTCCACCGTTCCAGCCGTCTCGATCGTCACCACGAAGCCCCGCTCGCGCAACGCCCGGGTCAGTGGCACGACCCCCGGCTGCAGCAAGGGCTCCCCACCGGTTAGCACGACGTGGGGGGATGGCGAGTGGACCACCTCCGCGAGGACATCCTCCCAGTCCCTGTGTTCACCACGAGGTGACCAGCTCGTCTCCGGCGTGTCACAAAACCAGCATCTCAAGTTGCAGCCACTCGTGCGGACGAACAGCGAGGGTACCCCCGTGTAGAGTCCCTCCCCCTGGATCGACTCAAATATCTCAGAGATCCACACGCGAACTGTCCTGCTCGTTAGGACCCGGGCTGATACCGTGCGGGATCCTCGCTGCCCGCATCAACGAATCCCTTCCTTCTCAGCAGACACGAATCACAGCGGCCGCACGAACGCCCCTGATCGTCCGGATCATAGCAACTGTGAGTCAGCCCGTAGTCGACCCCCAGCTGCAGCCCGCTCTGGATGATCTCGGCCTTGGTCATCGAGATCAGCGGGGCATGAATCCGGAACCGCCCACGGCCCTCCACGCCTACCTGAGTGGCCAGATTGGCCAGCTGCTCGAAGGCCGCGACAAATTCGGGCCGGCAGTCAGGATACCCGCTGTAATCCACCGCGTTGACACCGACGAACAAGTCGGTGGCACCCAGTGTCTCGGCCCAGCCCAGGGCGACCGATAGGAAGATCGTATTTCTTGCAGGGACATAGGTCACCGGAATGCCCTGCTCCATCTCGTCCTGGGCACGGTCCTTGGGCACTTCCATGTCGTCGGTCAGCGCCGATCCGCCAAACGCTCGCAGATTCAGCGGCACGATCACGTGCTCCTTGACCCCGCCGGCACTCGCCACTTGCCGCGCCGCATCCAGCTCAAAATGGTGCCTCTGGCCGTAATCAAACGAGAGTGCAAACAGTTGGAATCCCTGCTCCCTGGCCATCGCCAGCACGGTGGCGGAATCGAGTCCGCCGCTGAGCAGGACAACTGCCGGTCGGTCGGTCGCCATTTTTCCTCAACACTCCCAACGTCCCACTGTCGATCTGTCCCCAAACTAGCTGAATCGCCGGGAATTCCGACCCCACCACGCCCTCGCAACCCGTTTTCTCGGGAAAACTCCCACCGGGATGCACTTCCTTGTCCCACCTCTGTCCACCAGGACACCGCTGGTTGACCCTCCCCGCGAGCGACGTCTAGAGTGGATTGCGAGAGTGGATTTGTGGTTCGCCCGGATGCTCCGGGCCTCTCCTCGAGACCCCGGCGGTCCGTGGGGTGGAGCCGAGCCCGGAAAATCGCCTGCACCCTGTGAGCACATTATCGGTGGCCGAGAAACCCTGGGGGGGACGATTCAGCGGCGAGACCGATCCTCGCGTTGAAGCGTTCACCGAATCGATCAGCTTCGACTATCGCCTCGCCGCGGTCGATGTCCGCGGCTCGCAGGCTCATGCGCGGATGCTCGCCGACGTCGGCCTGCTGGATGAAGTGGAACGAGATGCCATCGTCGCTGCACTCGACCAGATCCTCGACGACATCATCTCCGGTGCGATTCCACGCTGCACCGAGCTCGAGGATGTGCACATGCACATCGAAAGCGCGTTGATCGAGAGACTCGGAGACGCGGGGCGCAAGCTGCACACCGGCCGTAGCCGGAACGACCAGGTCTCGACCGATCTCAAGCTCTACGTCCGGGACAGCCTCGACCAGATCGACAGCGGACTTCTCGAATTGCAACGGGCCTTCGTCTCGCGTCATCAATATGACTCGGACATCATCCTCCCTGCCTACACCCACCTACAGCGGGCGCAGCCGGTCATGGCCACCCAGTACTGGTTGGCCTACTGCGAAAAACTCGGAAGAGACCGGGGGAGGCTGGCAGATTGCCGCCGCCGACTCAATCTCTCCCCACTCGGCGGAGCCGCACTGGCTGGCACGAGCCTGCCCATCGATCGTCAGCAGACCGCAGAAGCTCTCGGGTTTGACGGCCCCGCCGGCAACAGCATTGATATCTCCAGTGACCGGGACTTTCTCGTCGAATTCACCTCCGCACTGGCTCTGATCGCGGTCCATCTCAGCGGTTGGGCCGAAGAGTGGATCCTGTGGTGCTCGACCGAATTCGACATGATCAAGTTGCCGGATGCCTACACCACCGGCAGCTCGATCATGCCGCAGAAACGCAATCCGGATGTGCTCGAGCTGATCCGCGGCAAGTCGGCTCGCGTGATCGCCTCGGCCAACCAGTTGCTCGTCCTGCTCAAAGGGCTCCCGCTGGCGTACAACCGTGACCTGCAGGAGGACAAGATCGCGGTCTTCGACGCCATCGACACAACCATCTCCTGCCTCGAGCTGGCACCCGCCATCGTTGACACGGCGAGGCTCCAGACGGGCGCGATCGCTTCGCGGCTCGAGGACGGCTTCCTCGACGCGACCGCCCTGATGGAATACCTCATCCGTCTCGAGGTCCCGATGCGGTCGGCCCACGAGACCGTAGGACGACTGGTGGCCCGTTGTGAATCCGAGGGCACCCGGCTCAAGGACCTGGAGCTTGAGCAGTTCCAGGCGGTACACGAGTCGATCGACGCCGGCGTCTATGATGTGCTGGGGGCCGAGAACGCCGCAAGGATTCTCCAGAGCGAAGGATCGGGTGGTCCCGAGGCCGTGGCACGGTCCGTGGCCGCCTGGCGTGAGAAACTGGGACTCGACTGAATCGACACGGTCCACAAGTCCCATGCGCAACATCCGCCTCCGCCTCGCCTACGACGGCACCGCCTATGTCGGTTGGCAGGTGCAACCCAATGGCGATAGCGTGCAGGCCAGAGTGGAGCACGCGATCGAGAATCTCACGGGCTTTGCCACGCGGGTCACCGCCGCCGGCCGGACCGACTCAGGTGTGCATGCCATCGGACAGATCGTCCAGTTCCACACGGCCTCGTTGATCCCGACACGCAACATACAATCGGGACTCCAGCACTTCCTGCCGGACGACATCGTCGTCGTCGAGGTCGACGAGGTGGGCCCGGACTTCCACGCCACATACTCGGCAACCGGCAAGTGGTATCGCTACGTGATTCACAACACGAGGCCCCGGCACCCGTTCCTTGATCGCTACGTCTGGCAGTACGAGGCCGACCTCGACCTGGCCACGATGCAACAGGCTGCCGACGGCCTGGTGGGCACCCATGACTTCCGGGCCTTTGAGACCCAGCACCCCAACCGGGCCAGCAGTGTCCGCACCATCCGACGTCTCGACGTCTCGCGGCACACCCAGTTCAGCACATGGTCGCTGGTCCCCACACTCGAGTCTCGTGAGGACGCCGACGGGCCGTTTGTCTGGATCGACATCGAGGCCGATGGGTTTCTCTACAACATGGTCCGAGCGATCACCGGGACTCTCGTCGAGGTTGGTCGCGGCCGGATGGCGGTACCCGACGTCGCCAGGCTCGTGGCAGGAGGCTCACGCGATGACGCAGGTGAGACGGCTCCGGCTTGTGGACTGTACCTCATGCGAGTCGACTACGATGATGCGGGCGACTCGCCAGGGAACGACGCCTGAATTCCGGTCACACCTCTGTACTACTGTCATGCGAATCCTGCACCTGATCACACGACTCATCGTCGGCGGCGCACATGAAAACACCCTGTTGACGGCGGCGGGCCAGGCTGAAGAATTCGGCGACGACGTTGTGGTGGTGACCGGTCCGGGAGACGGCCCCGAGGGCAGCCTGCTTGATTGGGCACTCGAGCGGGGACTCGAAATCCACATGATCCCGGAAATGGGACGAGCCATCAGGCCGCTGGCCGACTGGCGAAGCTTCCGGCGAATCAAAGCGGCGATCGCTGACGTCGCGCCCGATATCGTCCACACGCACAGCTCCAAAGCCGGAATCCTTGGACGAGCCGCCGCCAGCCGGCTCGGTGTCCCGGTCGTCCACACCGTTCACGGGGCGGCATTTCATTTCGGTCAATCCGGCGTCGCGCAGTCCGTGTATCGCCTGGCTGAAAGATGGGCCGCCCGACGCTGCCAGCACATCATCAGCGTCTGTGATGCCATGACGACGCAGTACGTGTCGGCCGGCATCGCGCCCGCCGACAAGTTCAGTACTGTCTACAGCGGTATGGATGTCGAGCCATTCCTCGATCCGCCGCGCGATCGGCTGAAGGTCCGCGAGGAACTCGGCTTCTCGAACCAGGACATTGTGATCGGCAAGGTGGCAAGGCTGTTTGACCTCAAGGGGCACAGATACCTGCTCGAGGCGGCAGGAGCCATCGTTGAGGCCTGCCCATCGGCGCGCTTCCTGCTCATCGGCGACGGACCACTCAGGTCGCAATTGGAGGCCCGTATTTCCCGTGATGGCCTCGCCGACCATTTTGTCCTCACCGGACTCGTTCCTCCCGGGCGCGTCCCCGAGCTGATTCACGCGACCGACCTCGTCGTCCACGCCAGCGTCTGGGAAGGCCTCGCTCGCGTTCTGCCCCAGGCGATGATCGCTGGAAAACCGGTCGTCAGCTTCGAAATCGACGGGGCCCCCGAGGTGGTGATCCCCGGCGAGACCGGCCTGCTGGTCGAACCGGAATCCGTTGACGGACTCGTAGCGGCCGTATCTCGGCTCGCCGGCGACAGCGATCTCCGAGAGCAACTCGGGGACCAGGGATGTCGACGTTGGACCGAGACGTTTCGCTACCAGGAAATGGCCCGGCGGGTTCGAGAGATCTACCAGGGCGTGATCCGTCGCCATCGAGCAGGTTGATCACGCCGCTGGACCATGCCGTTGCCATGTCCACCCACGCGACGAGGCACAGCTCAGTTTGGTAGAATCGATTGGGAGGTGATCGGCGGACCCTGCAATACCGCGGTCACGTCTGTCTGTCGCCATGTTCCAGTGAGGATGCTGTCATGTCCCGTTGGTCTGTCGCGTTGATCGCTTCGAGCTTCGCCCTGGCGATGGCTCCTTCTGCCGAGGCCGGCCAAGTCACCATCAAGGGAGCTCATCTTTGCTGTGGTGCCTGCCAGGCGCGAGCAGAAAAGGCCCTCGAGGGAATCAAGGGGCTCAGCCAAGCCTCGGTTGATCGCAACTCCAAGGTCATCAGTTTTGTCGCCATCGACGACAAGACGGTCGTCGCTGGCATTGCTTCATTGGCCAGGTCCGGATTCTACGGGTCTGCGGTCCACGGCAAAAAGCCCGTGTCCTTTCCTGCGACCGGCGCCAAGAAAAACGCACGGGCCGACACCCACACGCTCCGCGGGGTGCATTTGTGTTGTGACGCTTGTGTCGTCGGCGCGCAGGTCGCTGTCCAGAAGGTCAAGGGGCTACAGGCGATCGAGATCGACCGGAAACTGAGAACGGTCAAGCTGGTTGGCAAGAGCATCAGCCTGCAGGAGGCCATCACCGCTCTGCGAAAGGGTGGCTTCTATGCCCATGTACGAGCTCCCAAACCCAAGCAGCCAACCACCAAAACGCCCAACAAAAAACCCCGCAAGAAGTCCGAAAACAAGAAGTGACGCGCCATGAGTCCGAGGTGCACCTGCTGCGGCATTCTGCTTCTCGTTCTGTGGACGGCGCCGGCCCTGGCCTGGCAGAATCCTCCCCCGCCACCACAGATCCAGTACCTTGAGGGTCTCAACAAGAGGCCCTATTCGGTCGCCATCACGCCCGATGGCAAAACGGTCCTTGCGGGGTCCATTGACGGCCAAATCGGAGTCTGGGATCGCCAGACCGGCGAGCCGGTCCGGCTGTTTCAGGCCACGACCGGCCCATTGCTGAGCCTGGAGGTTTCGCGCAGCAGCCTCATCTACGCGGCCACCACCACCCGTGGGCCGGTACAGCTGTTTGATCTGCCGCGACGACATCCGTTGGGCGAGCTCACCGGCCTCTCGGCGGATCCGACCTGCGTGGCTGTCTCAGCCCAGGGCAAGCTGGCGGTGATCGGCGAGTCAGGAAATGGGGTTCGCTTGATTGACCTCGCCAAGAGCACTCTCCTCCGCAGCCTCTCTGGCCCGACGGCCCCCATCACAGGCGTGGCCATCGCCGTCACGCCTCCACCTCCCCCCAAGCCAGCCACCAAGCCTGACGGAAAGAAGGACGAGAAGGCAGTTGCACCGCTTCCACCTCCTGACGTCATCCTCTCGGTTTCCAGTGACGGAGCCATCCGCGGGTGGCTCCCTGCCGACGGGGCATCCCAGGGTGTCGTGCTGACCTCCCCGCTTACGGCCGTCGCGATCGCACCGGGCGCCAAGCCAGGAGATGAGACCAGGACAATAGCAGTTGCGGCTGCGGACGGCCTGGTGAGACTCCTGTCATGGCCGCCTCAGCCCAGGCTCCAGTTGGTCCAGCACGGCGCGAATGTGCCGGCCGTGGCCATCACGTCCGATGGCCGCCTCATTCTCAGCACCAGCGAAAACCAGCAAGTGCAGCTCTTCGATGGCGCCACCGGCAAGCCGACGCGTGCCCTCGTCGGCCAGCAGGGCACAACAACCGCGGCCGATCTGCATCATGACGGGACACTCGCGGTGACCGGCAACAGCACCGGGAGCTGGCAGGCATGGGAAACCGCCAAGGGAACACTCCGTCCCGGTCGCGGTGGGCACGCTGGCAGCATCACCGCCATCGCGGTGGCTCCTGGGGATCTCCTCCGCCTGGCCACCGCTGGCACGGATGGAACGGTCCGAACCTGGCGACTCGTCGAAGCCCCCGTAACGCTCAAGGGACACAGCCAGACTCTGACCTCGATCACGCTATCCCGCGACGGCAAGACTCTCGTCACCGGTAGCGCCGACAAGACGCTCCGGACCTGGACCACCGCCGATGCCCGACCGGCCACCACGCTCAAGCCCGGCCCCGATTCGATCACCGCCGTCGCCACTAACACGGACGGCACCCTGCTCGCTCGTGGCGACTCAACCGGCCGGATCCTGCTGACGGTCGGCAATGCCCCCCCTACAACCTTGCTGGCCCACTCCGGTCCCATCAGTGGCATCGCGATTCTGAAAGATGCCAAGTCCCTACTCACCTCCGGTGCCGACGGCCATGTCAGAATGTGGACTCCCAGCAAGTCCCCCAGGGTCTCCTTTCCCCAGCACGCTGGTCCCTTGCAGGTGATCGCCGCCACCACCGACGGCAAGATTGTCGCCACAGGCACCAGTGGTGGCACATTGCGGTTGATCTCAACCGAGACCGGGAAGCCGACCCGTTTACTGGAAGGACTGGCCGGCCCCACCACCTCGGCCTCATGGTCCGGCAATGGCTCTCGACTTGTCGCCGGCAACGGCAAGGGCCAGGTGGCCATCTGGGACACCAACAACGGCAAGCTCCTTGGAATTCACGGGACCCACGGCAGCGCCGTGACAGGCGTCGCCCTCCACCCGGACGGGAAGAGACTCTTGACCGCCGGTGCCGACGGCACCTGGAAAATCTGGACACTCCCCCTGCCCCTCCCAACAGCTGGCGGCGATAAGAAATCTCAGAAGAAGCCCGAGCCGATCAAGCCGCTGGTGATGGTGACCGCCCACTCCGGTGGGGTCCATTCGCTGGCCATATCTGCAGATGGCAACCAGGTCCTAACAGGCGGCGCCGACAAGACCGCCAGGCTCTACGCGATCGGTGGCCAACTGGTCCGCACGCTGACCGGCCACACGGGTCCCGTCCGAGCGGTTGGATTCACCTCGACGCACACGGTGGCCGCTGGCGACGACAAGACCGTCCGCGCCTGGGCTCGGAACAACGGCGCCGTCGGCCCCGTCCTCACGCTGCCCGCCGCCGTCGTCAGCCTCTCGGCCAACAGCAAGACTCAGCGGATTGCCGCGGGGCTCTCCGATGGCAGCCTCCAGGTCATCGATCTCGCGGCGGGCGCACCGCTCGAGCGAATGGCCGTGCACAAGGGGCCCGTCCGAGCCGTCGCCTGGTCAAGTGACGGATACGTGATCACCGGAGGTGACGACAAGACAATGGTGGCGACCGCCATCAATGCCACCGCGGTCCATGTCGCCGACCCGGCCTCTGTCACCAGCCTGGCCGTCTTGCCCGATGGCAGCGGCTATTTCACAGGTGGATCCGACCGCAGGCTCAAGCGTTGGACCGCCGATGGAAAGCCTGTCAAGTCGTTCGCCACGCTCGGTGCCGCGATCCGTCACATCGCCATCACTCCTGATGGCAAGACGGTGGTGGCCGGAGGCGATCCGCTGTCAGCCAACAAAGAGATTCGCGCATTCCAGGTCGCTGACGGCAAGCAGCTGTTTGCCGTCTCCCTGGTGGCGGGTGTGACCGCGTTGACCACGTCGGGAAATGACCGTGTCGCCGTCGCCGACTCGGCCAAGACGCTGACCTGGCTCGACGCCATCACAGGGGCTGTGCTCGAGACCGCCGTTCTGCCGGCCGTCGCCACCGATCTCGTGGCAGCCGCTGGAGGCCGAAGGTTGTTTCTTGCCGGAGCCGACAACAATGCCTGGCAGATCGATGCCTCGCTGGAACATCGGCTGGCCGGCCACAAGGGCGGAGCGACCGGCGTGGCATGGACCAGCAATGGCCAGTGGTTGTTGTCCTCGGGAGCCGACAATACGGCGCGGCAGTGGGACACCGCGACCGGCAAGCCCACCAGGATGTACACCGGCAGCAACCGGCCGCTGCAGGCACTGGCCGCCTCGCACGACGGCAAGCGTCTTGTCGCGTCGACCAATGACAGCCGTGTTCTCGGTTGGCCACTGGCGGCAGACGGTGGTCTTGGCGCCGTGGCCAGTGACCTGGCATTGACCTCCAAGTCCCCCATCACCGACGTCGCGATCAACGGCGACGGATCCGTGGTCGTCACGGCCGCCAGCGACAACGTGATTTCCACCTGGCACACCTCCACCGGAAAATTGCTTGAAAGACTTCCCGGACACCGCAGCACGATTCGCTCCATCGCCATCAGCGCCGATGCCAGCCGCATCGTCAGCGGAGCCAATGACAGGGTTGTCTCGAGATTCCAGCCGGCCATCACAACCGCCTTTCCGGCTCACAGTTCAGCCATGAGGGCCCTGGCTTTCACACCCGATGGTGGTCAGCTGGTGTCGGCCGGAGACGACAGGCGGATCGCCCGTTGGATGGTTCCAGGCGGTCAGCCCGTTAACGAGTACGCTGGCTCGACCGCCGCAGTCCGTGCGCTCGCCGTCAGTGGCGATGGTCGACTTGTTGTCGCTGGAGGCGACGACAAGATCGCCAGGACCTGGTCTCTCCAAGAAGGCCAGCCCATCGCCCAGGTCACGCTTCCCGGCGCCGTGACAGGCGTCGCCATCGATCACGCTGGCACGACGCTCTCTGTCACGAGCGACATGGTGGTTCGGTCGTACGATGTCACGATCGCCGATGGCAAACCGGTGCTCGTCGAGCACCAGCAGGGACATGGTCACACCAAGAACGCCACGGCCGTCGCGATGGCGGCCAACGGCCGGCAACTCGTGACCGTCTCGCTCGATCGCACACTCAAGCGCTGGCACGCTGCCGCGGGTCCGGCCCGTTCGAAGCTTGCCGGTCACACCGGTCCCATATACGCCTCGGCATTCAACGCCGACGACTCGTTGCTGGCCACCGCTGGAGGAGATCACACCGTCAGGCTCTGGAATCTTGCCACCGGAAAGCCCACACGACAGCTCCAGGGCCACACGCGGCAGGTCACCTCGGTCGCCTTCAACAACACCACCAAACAGGTGCTCAGCACGAGCCTCGACGGCACGATGAGAGCGTGGCCGCTGCAGGATGATGCAGAGGTGCAGGTCTTCCAGGAGGGCATCAAGGGAGGTCTCTTTGATCTAGCCGTGGTCGCCAATGGGAGCTCGATTTCTCTGGTCGGTCGAGACCGCATGTGGACGGTCCTTGCCGGAGACACCCTCAAGCCAAAACGTCACCTTCCCGGACACGCCAGCCCCATTTACGCCGTCGCTTACAACGGAACAGGCTCACGGGCGGCCACGCTCGACCGATCGGGCAAGCTCTTTGTCTGGAACACCTCGAACGGGGCAATCCCGTTTCACCAGCAGCTCCCCGTCACACGCGCAACGGCCCTGGCGTTCGCTCCCGATGGGGCCGACGTCTTCGTCGCCGGCAACGACAAGCGGCTCGTCCGGATCACCATCCCCGCCGGCGCCCGCTAGACCCACCAGCTGCTCGGCGTTCAGTAGCCGATCACCTGGATTTCGGACAGCCCTGCAAACGTGCTGGGCGACCAGAGAGACCGGGCCTTGAGGATCACGTAACGACCGTTCACCTGGTCCACCGGAAGTACGATACTGAAATCGGGCTGGTCATTGGCACCGGGGGCCCGAGGAATGATCCCACTGAATTCGGGCGTCAGATCGGTGCGGGACTTTGACACGAAGACGTCAACTTCTTTCCAGCCGCGATCGCGCTGGCCCTGGCCGTTGTAATTCCAGACGCGGACTGCGGTCACCGTTTTCTCGGTTCCCAGGTCAAGAATGATGGTCCCCGGCTTGTTGAGCACGTGCTGCCAGCCGGTGGCGACGTCCTCGGTGTCCCACTTGCCATCGAGCACTGCGGTCGGCAAGCTCTTGTCGTAATTGGCCGTCGCCGAGACGACCTTGACCCCGGCGAGCACGTCCGCCTCAATCACACCGATCAACACCGCCAGCATCCTCGCCGCCCGGGCCTCCTCCACCTGGCTCTCATCCTTGCGGCCGGCAATCTCGACAAGCCGCTCGGGCAGAGCGTTGATCTTCTGGAGCGTCTTCTCGTCGAGGTCGGCCGGAAGACCACGGAGTGCCAGCAGGTCGTCTTGTCCATGGCGGGTCATCGCCGTGTACGCGGCTCGCAACGCCGGCACCAATTCGGGACCGTCCTGGTGAAGAACAGACACCATCACCGGCAGGGTCTCCGGGGGGGGATCGGGGACAGCAGCCAAGGCCGCCAACACCGCCGTACGATGAGCCGGAGACTTGGCCCGCGACAGCAGGGGGAGCAGCAACGGACCCGCACCGGGATCCTTCAAACGGCTGATTTCACGAACCGCGTCCGGCCAGCTCGATGCCTGTTCGGCCCGGGACAGCACACCCACCATGGCGGGAACGCCGACACCTGGCCGCCTGAGCCGCCTGAGCATTTCCAGCGTGTTCTTGACCAACCTCGGCTTGTCGGGGCTGCGGACCGCCTCAAGCAGAAGGGGAATCGCGTTCTCGGGTTCCCGTCGCAGCTGGTTTTGAGCCGCGCGGACCTCGCTCCGTTCCTGGGACGCAAGCATCTTCATCCAGGACCCAAGCCGCCTCCGAGCAGCACGGTGTGTTTCAATCGCATCTTTCATCTCACGAATCGTCTCGCGCTGCGTCGCGTCCGGGGCCATCGCCAGAACCTCGTCGAGAGCCGCGGTCGCTTCATCGAGCTTCCCGGACTCCTGCAATTCCCTCGCATCGGACAAACGTGCCGCACGCTTGCTCGCCTTTTCGGCCGCCATGCGTTTGGCCAACGCATCACGAGCCGTCTCCAGCTTCGCGGTGAGAGACTCCCAGTCGGCGAGAGCGGCGGCCCTAGCCGGGCCAGCAGCGTCGGCCTCGTCCAACAGGGTCTTGGCGTCCGCCAACCGGGTGGCCGCCCGGTCGAGATCCTCGCTGCCAAGAAACTCAGAGGCTTCCCGTAACGGCTCTGTCCAAGAAGGCGGAGGAGGAGGCTGGTTGGCCTTGGGATCGACCTGGGGATTCGACTTGTCAGTGCCGGCCGTTGCACGGGACTCACCGGACCCGGCGTCCGGAGGTGACTGGTCACCGTCGCAACCTGCGTTAACCAGCAGCCCACCGGCCAACAGAACGGCCGCCACGCCCTGATATCGGGACACGTTCATGAGTCCAGTTGCCTTCCCATCACCCGACGCGCATCGCACACCTGCTAGTTGTCCTTCTTGGACCCACCGAGCGTCACCGAGATCTTGTACTTGTTCTGGAGGTGAGCGTGAGCCCGGCTCGCCTCGCTCTTCTTGGGGAATCGCTTACACACCTGCTGGAAGGTCTTGATGGCCTGTTCCTTCTGGCCGGCCGATTCACGGGTGTAGCCAATCTGGAGCAACGCCCACGGTGCCGAACCGGGCGAGCCTCCGATGATCTGGTTGTAGAGGATGACCGCTTCCTTGTACTGCTTCAGACGGCGATGACACATCGCCATCTCGCTGTAGTTGCTGGGAAAGTTATTCGACTGCCGGAAATATCCGATCGCCTCCTTGTTTTTTCCCCCGTCGCGGTATGCCGTCGCGATCTGCCAGATCCAGGTCTGCGTGTTTTCGACATCCGTCTTCAGCAGCTGTTCATAGATCGCGATCGCCTTGTCGTACTGGCCGACGGCCCGATAGGTACCCGCGATCGTCGCGTGCCACTTCGTGGGATTCTTTGCATCCAGGGGAATATTGCGACGATAGGCCAGCACGCACGGCTCGATCATCTTTTGCGAGTAATATGTCTCGGCGATGCCACTGTTGCCGGCGATCTTGTTGCCATAGCGGCTATAACACTTGCGGGCGTCGTCATAGCGTCCCTGGCGTCGATAAAACCCCGCGAGCCGACCGAGTACATCATCATCACCGCCAAAGAGCTTTTCGATCTCCGCGTAGGTGGTCTCGACCTGCTTGTCACGGCGAGACGATTCGTACAGGTCGCAGATCCAGTAGTAATGCTGCCTCACAGCCCCCTTCTCTTCAGGTGTGGCACGCTCGGCGGGGATGCTCTTCTTCACGTAGGCGACGCCCAGGTCCGCCAGCTTGACGCCGCGCACCCGTTGCTTGTCGTCACCCGTGTATGACCTGATGGGCGAGTGCAAATGAGCCACCACCTGGCTGGTCAGATCACCCTTTTTCCACGTGGTGGCCAGTGCCTTCACGCCGTCATCAAAGGCGACCATGTAGAAGTGGTAGCTGCCGAGATTCTTGGACGCGTCTCGGCAGATCGAACTGGTTTCACGGGTCCGCTTGACCTTGTAGGCCAGCGTATTCCACAGCTCGACTCGTGTCTTCGTGTCCTTCTGCGTCGTGGCAATCGCGATCAGGTCATTGATCGAATAGACGGTCACAAGATGCTCGGGATAGGTCGTCATCACCTCCCGATAGGCCTTCTTCGCCTTCCGGATTTCGCCCATGTTCTTGTAGGTCTGGCCGATGAAATACATCGATGCAATCGCCTCGGGCGACTCGGGCCAGTAGTCCAACACGGACTGAAAGCCCTCCTTGATGGCCGTGTTCAGTTTTCTCAGCTGTCGCTGGCACAAGCTCCACTTCAGCTGCGAGTAGGGGGCGCCCTCACTGTCCTCGTACAGCGTCAGGTACTTTTCGTACTCGGCCGCCGCCACCTTCCACTTCTTTTCGCCGTAGTACTTCTCGGCAATCTTCAGCTGGTACCGCTCGACCTCGCGGAGCTTCTTCCACCGGTCCAGCGACATTTGGTCCAACCGAGCCGCCTGGACATCGGGCGAGAGCATCAGCACGACGACCACCGCGACGATGAGCGCGACGACAGCCCGGGCCATATCTCCACGCCAACGAGCCAAACCCATCACTTGCCTTCCTTGCGTGCTTCGAGCCATTTCGAATACTCCGCGTGCGCGTAGTTGATGATGTTGGTTCCCAACTGGTAGCAGTTCTCGTAGATCTCGGGCTTCACCCCCGCGTGCCCATCGGCCCAAGCATCACCGATGTCGCCGGGGTGATAATAACACACCCACCGCCCATCGATCTTCCAGCCCAGCGCCACGGCACCTCCATGAGGAGCCACGTAAGGCAAAAAGGGGATCTGGTAGGGGATGCGGTGGATCACGTCATCCAGTGGGACTGGCACCGGGTCCACCTTGGGAAGCACCCGTCGCATCAGCGACAGGAACTGGTTGTGAAAGTGGCCACTGCCGCCGTTGTCGCCAAAGATCATCCCGTGGTTTTCAGTCAGATACGTCCGCAGCACCTTGATGTCGTTGTTGGAGACCGAGATGCTCCGCTGGCCGGTCAGGTAGACCATCGGCGGACTCTTGCCCTTCTGGAAGTTGCCCAGCTGCGCGATCGTCCGGGACTCCGTCTTGTTGTGGACCTTCTGCTGCGTCCGAACGTTGTACTCGATCAGCATGTTCAGATCGGCACCGATACCGAAGTCCTGGTCCCAGTCGCCGCCGGCATACTCCAGACGAATAAAGCGAACCTTGCCCCGGTTGGTGCCCCCGGCGTAGCCAGCTCCTTTCCCCTTGCCGTAGCCGACCTTGTACGCGTGATGAGTCAGTTCGGTCAGCTGCAGCTTGATTTCGTCGATCGGCGGCACCTGGAACAGGATGGCCGAGAACGGGTTGACGATGTACTTCCGCTTGATGACCTTTTGCACCTTGACCGGCTGGGCGATCTGCTGCTGCTCCCCTCCGCCGGACGGCATCTCGTAGATCTCGCTACAGCCTCCCAGCTGCCCCAGCAACAGAAACGTCAGCGCGAACGCAAACGTGTAACTCACCAGTGCCGTGACAGACTGGTTCAGCTTGCGACCACGCTGGCCGTAGTACCAGGCATTCTGATCCAGGGGATGCCAGGGATAGGTGACGCCCTCGGTGTCATTCCGCCACCAGCGATAAACCGGATCCTCGGCCGTTCCGGCTCGAGGGTCGAGCGCGTCACCGGCCCGTCGCCTTTTGCGGTCCCAGTTCCAGAATGCCCTGGCGGCCGGTGCCGAAGACAAGCAGGCCAGCCCAATCAACCAGGCCCACCGTTGCAGGCCCCCGATGTAGCCCGCCACGGGATAGATCCGAACACCGGCACCCGCGTCATATGACCAGCGAGCCAGGCCGAAGAGCTGGTCACACCAGGAGGGCATGTGGAGCAGGTGCCACATCGCCAGCGGCATCACGCCCATTCCGACCCACCGCAACGGGTGCTTTTGCCGACGTGTCCAGAGCCACAACCCGGGAGGAAAAAGTACGGCCCAGAGCACCAGCCGCCCCAGCTTGCCCTCGAGGTCAGCGGACCGGTCGAGAGGTTCGCCCGCATCACGACGCAGTCTTTCGTGCACCTGCGACGCCACCTCAACGGCGTAGACCACCCAGGCCAGCCCCACCAGGAACAGGATCACGGTGCCAAGCCGAGCAGACTGCGTGGCCATCACGTGCCAGGCCAAGGCGTCTGAGGCAAACACGACAAACTGCCAGGCGACTACAAACCCCGCAGTGTAGACCGTGGAGCGGCTGACCGGGGTGGACCTGCTTTCACTGTGGGCCCAGCAGGTCCAGGCGACCGCCAGTCCCAGGCCGGCCGTGAACACCAGCCACTGGAGTGCTCCGGTCAGCCAGCCGCCCGCACCGGGCCGCAACCAGAGCCAGTCGATGTTGAGTAACGACCAGAGCGCAGCCACGGCTGCGGTCACCTGCAGGGGCTTGTGACGCATGGCGTCCTTGATGGCCGTGAATTGCTTCATGGGGTGCGTCCTGGAATCGCCACCTCGCTGCTCGACAAAGGACTAGTCATCGAGTTTCTTGTTGAGCAGCGCGTCAAGGTCCGGTTCCCCTTTCTTGGTGTCGCCGATACCCAGTGCCTTGGTGGCTGCCCCCAGGTCAGGTTGCCTCTTGGCAACCGCCTTGGATGTGGCACCGGAGTCGGGCACCGCTGCTGCAGCGGCAGCTGCCCGGGCGGCCGGATCAACGGCCTCGTCGGGATCGGGCTGCTGGACAGGTGCCGGACGGACCACCGTCTCGGGTTGCGCCGGAGATCCCGCCAGCTCCCCGTAAGCCCAGGGCCCGATCGTGAAGACAAACAGTACGGCCACTGTCCCGATGGTTGCCTGCACCAGTCCCTTGACGAGACCGCTCTCGGCCATGATTCCCAGCATCTCCTGGGGGCTCTTCCCCTTGAGGCCGCCAAGAAACTCGCGAAGTTCGTCCACGGAAGCGGCGCCGTCGGTCTGCAACCGCTTGACATCCTTGAACACGCCCTTTGGGGTCGTCTCATCCTGGCTCATGTCTGCCTCGCTGTCTGTCGCTCTTGTCACCTGGGTCTCTTGAACACGTCTGCCGGCAGGTCTTGCCTAGCCGTCCTTGTCTTCTTCCACCACGTGGACCAATTCGCCCCCGGCATTGCTGATCGCTTCGATCACCGGTTCAAACCGCAGGGCGGTCGCATCGCGATGTACCTTGAGCAGCACGGTGCGGTCACCCGGCTGGAAGTCCTTGAGCAATTCCTCGACCTTCATCTCCAGGCTCGCCTCACCGATCGGCTGGCCGTTGAGATAGAGTTTTTCGTCGGAGTCGATCAGAACGCTGACAACCGAGTGTCCGGCGCTCTCGATGTTGGTGGCCTCGGCGGGCGTCCATTGCAAGTGGCTGTCGTCCTGGGCGCGGGCGAGAATCACAAAGAAGATCAGCAAGTTGAAAGCGATGTCTCCCATCGCCATGCTCGGCACGTCCGCTCGTGTTGTGCGTCGCTTGATCTTCATGTGGATTTCCAAGGCAGGTCCCGTCAGGGCACCTGCACCTCCCGCTCTTCCTCGATCTGGAGTGTGATGATGCCGCCGACGTCCTCGATCTCCGAGGTGATCTTCATCCAGAAGTGATAGGGCACGTCGTCGTCGCTCTTGACGACGACCACCTTGTCTTCGGGACGCGGCTTGCCGGCCAACAGCGCACGGAGCCGTTCCTGGAATTGCGGTGCAGGCACAGGATCGCCGTTGACCAGCGCCACCTGTCGTTTCACAACCACCTCGACGTTCTTGTCCTTTTCCTGCTTCTCCTCGGTCTCCTCGCTCCGAGGCAAAGTCTGGTGCCGGCCGCTATCTGGCTGCACGCTGGCGCAGACGAGGAAGAAGACGATCAGGTTGAACGCGATGTCCCCGGTCGCGCTCGAGGGCGGTTCGACCAGGAGGTTCGATTGGCGGCGGCTGATTTTCATGACAGTCTGACGGGTGATCCGGACATCAGGTGGTCGACGATTCCCCTAGGCATGCTGGCTGAGAGCCATTTCCTGGGTGACGGTCTCGATGAGCTCCGTCGCGGATTCCTCGACGTCCAGCACGTAGGTATTGATCACGCTGGTGAAGTAGTTGAACGCCATGAAGGCTGGAATACCGACGATCAGTCCAAAACAGGTGGTCAACAGTGCCTGGCTGATACCTTGTGATGCGGCCTCGACAATGTTCGTCTCACCCATCTGCTCCACGATGTCATTGAACGACGTGATCATTCCGGCCACGGTGCCAAGAAACCCAAGCATCGGGGCCGCGCTGGAAACGGTCCCCAGAACGGGGAGATGACGCTCGAGTGCTGCAACGATGTGAACGCCGTAGTCATCCATCGCCTTGACCACCTGTTCCTCGATCCGTGCCGGATCGTGGCCCAGTTGCTGGAGCATCAGGTACTTGCGAATCCCCGAAGACAAAACGGCGGGAACTGGCCCCTGTTGGTCATTGCAGAATGCCAGTGCTTCCTCGACCCGGTTTTCGCGCATCATCGCCAGCACGTGGTCCCTGATGGCCCCCGTGTCGGACCTCAGCATCTTCAGGCTGCGATACCGTTCGATGATCACACCAGCCGCCACGATCCCCATCAGCAGAATCGGGAGCATGAACCAGCCACCGTCAATCAACAGGCCCGTGGCCCCCGAGTGGATCATGTCAAAGAAATACCCGCCCGAACTGTCCTCCGGAGGTGACTCGGTCTCTGGGGGCGTTGACATGGCCTGGTCGTCACCGGCCGGCTCGCCCTTGGTGACGTCCGGTGAATCGGCTGCCTTGCCGCCCTCCACGGTTTTGCCGGCCGCCTCATCATTCGAGGGCGCATCATCGGCCTGCTTGCCGACTGCCGTGGGGGCCGCCTTCGTGTCACTGGCCACTTTGCCAGGCGACTGAGCGCCGACGGAATGGGTGGAGGCCAGGAGCATCCACCCGGCCAGGCACGCAGCAACCAGTTGTCTCATCGGTGAATCTTGCGTCGGAGGGATGTGTGAGAGTTGGGACGACGAGGTCATTGGTTGTAGCCGAAACGGAGCAGGTCAGAAGATGAGCAGCCCGCGTCGGCAGGATGGTCAGGATCAGTTGTTGTCTTCCAGGGAAGCCGCCTCAGCTTCAAATTGTTGCAACATCTCGGGCAGCGCCAGCCGCCCGCGGGCGTACTTGGCGGCGTCACTGGCCGGAAAATCCCAACGGCAATTGTTGTACCGTCGAAATGCCGTCCGGTTGTCGCTCCCCATCCGGTAACTCTCTCCGGCCCAGAACAGCGAGTCGGCACAGAGTTCGTCGTCCGGGAATCTCTTGGCAAACCGGTCAAAAGCGCCACCCGCGTCGGCAAACTTCTCGGCCTTGTAGTGACACTGACCAATCCGAAATGCGATCCGCGCGGCGTGCTCGTGCTCACCGAACTTCTCGAGAAATTTCTCACCAACCTGCGCCGCCACGTCGTAGATCTCTTTCTTATAGAAGTGATCACAGATCCGGATCATCACGTTGGCAATCAGCGGGTTCTTCGGATACGTCGCCGCCAGCGTGACATACCCCTCGAGAGCCTGGTCAAAGTCCCCGGACAACTCGTAACACTGCGCCAGCTTGTACTGGGCGTCCGGCGCCAGGGAATGCTCGGCATACTGCTTGACGATCAGCTCGTAGGCCTCGATCGCCTCAGCCCACTGTTCGAGCTCCTGAGAAAACTGACCGAGCAGGTAGCTGATTCGCGGCACATACTTGGGATCTGGATAATCTTCCATCACCTCACGAAGCACGCGCCGACCGTTTTGCAGGTCGGCGGTCTTCTGGTCGTCGCGACCGAGCTTCTTGTGACTCTTGAACAGCTCGAAATAGCTCTCGGCTATGTGGAACTTGGTTTCGACCGCGAGGTTCTCGTCATTGAACGTCTTGCTGAATGCCGCGACCAGACCATCTGTGCCAATGACCACTGGGATATCAGCCGTCCGCTCCAGCGATCCGTTCTCGGAGCCGGCCACGGGGTCTGTGTACTTCAGGTGGATCGTGTCTCCAAAGTAACACTCGATCACAGGCGTCTCCGGATCGAGATTTCCGACCACCGGCTTCTCGTTCGATTTCAGTGCCAGGGAGCCGGTGAAGACACCACTGTGGACCAGGGTTTCATTGAGCACCACCCGTTCCTTCTCGCCGAATTCACTGGTAATTTCGACTGTGATCGCATCCCGTTCGTCGGACGTGTCCTGGTCGGCATCTTCGACCTTCAGGAACAGCCGTTCCCCGACATGCAACTGGGTGACCGGTTCCTGGTAATCTCGGTCGGTCACGGCAAGCTCGCCGTTGGAAATCAGCCGGCCGCTGTCTTCCAGGAGCTTCGCCGCGCCATCGGGACGTGACGCGTCGTTGTATCCCAGGATGACCCGGTCTTTGCCGGTGAGATTGAGCACACGCGTGACAAGGTTACTGTCGGGCAGTTCCTCCTCACCGTCCTCGTTGACCAGCACGGGGCCACCGATCAGGCCGCGTGGCATGTCTGCGGTCACCGGAACCACGGCCGGGCTGCCGGCACTGCCCAGTTGCAGAATTACCTGGCCCACGAATCGGCCTTCCTCGAGTGCCACATCGATGCCCGGAGCTCCCTGCGGCAGGTTGCCGTACGCACTCGAGATCACGCAGTTGACATCGACCGTCGCACCATCGCTGGTCCGCAGCTTGACGATCAGGCTGCTGCGGCTGTCCTTGGCCCGATCCGGGTCAATCACCTCGACTGTCAGCGGAGTCTCGAACGCCACACGGCTGACATCTCGATCGTCGGGTCGATACGAGTAGATCGGTCGGGCCGGCGATTCGCTGCCCTCCGGCGGAGGCACCAGACGGCTTTCGATGATCGTGATCTGGGCTTCGCTTGGCTGGTTGACCAGCACGACGGTCTCGCGAGGAACCGCGTGACCGGGAAACGTGTTCTGCGAGTCGATGTAGCGGACGTACAGCCGATCTCCCGGCTTGATCACGAAGTCAATCTTGTCGCCCGGCTTGTCCCCGGTGAAGATCTCCTTGGTGAAGATCCCCGAATAGGGCTGGGTCTCGGTCGCGGTGAATTCGCGGGCTTCACCGTCATTGAGAATCACGTCGAAGGTGATCTCGTCCTGCTTCTCGGACGCATCCCGGTCGTAATCGATGATCTCGATGACCACCTTGTCACCAGGATCGACCCGCATCAGCCTCTTGCGGATCTCGTTGACACCTCCGTTGTTGGCTCGCACCAGGTCGTAGTCGATCGGCGTAACCGTCCCATTGTAATAGGTGGCGGTGAGCGTGCCGGTCAGCAGGCGACTGGTGGCATTGTCCCTCTGGGTCAGCTCGTCGGTGTAGGTCGCCGTGACCACGTCGCCCCCGGCGATCTCGAGTGTCTGGTTGTTGGACAACGCCAGCACGTCGGCCTGGGTCGGGATGTACTTCTGGTCCGGTTCCTCGCCGGTCACCTCGACGTTGCTCAACGCCACGGCTTCGCCGCGGTATTCGAGCACGTCGAATCTCACGTATCGGAGCTCACGGGGCTCAAATTGCATGGCCCACTCGCCGTCACTGAAGTCGGCCTGAACGTCCTCTCGCGCCAGGGCCGGCCTGGCAAACTTCTGAGAGAGATCCCAGTCGCTGGAGCGGAAGGGCAACATGGTGACTGCGGCCGAGTTGTGGTCGGCCCGGGCGATGGTCGCCTGCACACCGGTCGCCCCGGCGGTCGTGGCGGCGAAAATCGTCAGCTGGTGGGTGCCCTGCTCGAGATAGACGTCGACTGTTCGATTGCCTGGCCCCAGGGGCAGTTCGAGCCGCCCGTCGATCGCGATCGCCGTGCGTTGACCGGTAACAGAAATCCGGGCCGCCCCCTCACGTTCCTGCACCAGCATCCCCGACCAGATGGCCGCGAATGGCTTCGCCTGAGCTTTCTCGTCCTCGGGATCCTCGGGTCGGGCCCACTTCAGTGCCTCGGCCGCTTCGATCTCGAACGGCTTCGCATTCCGTCCCAGGCTGACGACCTGGTTCCAATTCGAATAGCTGGTGTAGTTTCCGTTGTAGAGCCTGATAGCCATCTGGTCAGGGTTGAGTTTCGACGGGTCGTCGCCGCCGGCTGCCTTCTTGCCGGCTGCCTTCTTGCCGGCTGCCTTCTTGCCGGCTGCCTTCTTGCCGGCTGCCTGAGCGGTCGCCTCTTCAACCGGCTTGGGCTTCGGAAACACCTCCGCCGCCAGCTCTTGCGGTGGATTGCCGGCGAGCCGGAACCAGAAGCGTCCATCGTTGCTCCCGTAGAGAATGCCGCGGACCGGCACCTGGTTGTCGGGGTCGGGAGACGTCAGTCTCACCCGAGAAACGAGCTTGAGGTCTTTCATGTCGATGGTGAGCTGTTTCGGCGTCGCCCCATCCGGCTCGCTCTGCCAGAACGTCATGGGGTCACGATCGATCGCCATCAGCGGACTGTGCTCGATCGCCGTGTCGCTCGCCTGGGCGCCGGCGGGCAACTCGCCTGTCGTGGCCATGCCCTCGAACACACCGGAATGCGGCGAGGTCTCCTTGAGCGTCACCTGGACCTCGTCCCCACTCTCGGCGGTCAGCTTGACCACGACCTGGTCAAACTCGTCGCCGAAGTCGCGGTCCCTGTCCTTGACCCGCAGGTAGACCGGGTTCCCGGGCTTGATCTGGTTCGCCGGACGCTGTTGTGACACGCGCTGGTCGGACTCTTCCCGCTCCCGCGCCTCCCGCTCCAGCCTCTGGCTGAATGTCTCTTCTTTTGAATCGATGATCCGACTGCTCGAGACGGCAAACTCGCCGTCGGCGGCGATGATGATATCGACGTCCGAAAGTGGGATCTTCTTGAACTCCTGCTTGAACGCATCGGGATAGTCGCAGCGGATCTTGTCCTGACCGGTGACCTGCAACTTTCGGTCACCCTTCTGTACGGGCCCCAGTTCGGTTGGCAGGTCAACCCGGAAGAGCCCCTTGCCGGCCCCCCCACTGATCAGGAAAACGCGTTCCACATCGCCGCCCGGCTCGGTGGTCACGATGACCGGGATTCGGTTGTGGCCACGACTGATACCCAGGTCGCTGTCCTGCACGACAATGGAGAGAGGGAGTCCGGGCGCATGCGTCCTTTTGCTGTTCCGACCAAGCCGTCCGACCGTCCTCAGCAGGTTCAGCTGGTCGATGTATCGTTCCTCGTCACGATAGACCTCTGACAGGCTGTACAGAGCCTGGTTGGCCAGTTCGATCGACGGAACCCGATCGAGCACACCCCGGAAGATGGCTCGTGCCTCGTCGCGGTCGCCCCGCCGGTGAGCAAGAACGCCGCGCAGGAACTCGGCCCGGATCACCACGTCCAGTTCCCGGCTGTTGGCCAGCTTCTCGAATACGAGCTCTGCCTGGTCAAAGACCTTCTGTGCCAGGAAAGTCTCGCCGATCCCAAATTCCGCCTCGGTCGCCTGGGACGTCTCTGGATAGCGGTTCTTGACCGTGGTGAATTCGTTCCGCGCGAGATCGTATCGTTGCGCCTTGGCGAAGTTGCGAGCCAGCAGCAATTGGACCTTGGCTTTGGTCTGGTCATCAAATTGCTTGCTCTCGCTGTGCTTGACCACCCAGCCGCGCAGAATGTCCTCCACCCGCCCGTGATTCTCGTCGCCTCCGGCGGCGATGTGGTGCTCACAGACAAACAACACCAGGTCGGCCGGTACCTCGTCCCGGTGCTGGTCAAACAGCTCGCGGTTGTCGTTGTAGGTCTCCAGTGCGAGCTCCCGATCCCCAAGTCTCAGCGACAAGGCTGCTTGGAGCAGCGGAGCCAGGGGACTGTTCTCATCGATGGTCAGGCCCACGGCTCCGACCCGCGAGTAGCTCTGGGCAACGACATTGCGTCCGCTCTTGCGACGCCCATCGTCAACCGACGTGATGTTGGCCAGCATGCCGCTGGCGAGCGTCGCCGCCGCCATGTAGTCCTCACGAGCCAGGGCCGCCTGGACGTATGGCATCAGACGATCCCAGTCGGTGGTGCTCGTGCCGACCTGTGTCGTCACGCTCTGGTAAGCGAGCAGGCGGGCCGTGGCGGGCATCGGTGTCGCCGCCGGAAGCTCGAGCAGGGCCAGGGTCGCGGCGGCACTGGGGCGACCAATCCTCAGGTCACGCACCAGCGTGTAGACCTGCCGCTTGAGTGCTTCGGTCGCTTCCTTGTCACCCCGGACGGTGTCGACCCAGCCCTGAGCGATATTCTCGTCGAAGCTCCACGAGCGAAAGCCTCGGGCGTCCTGGCGAGCACGACTCGCCCTCGCCACCTTCTCCCACTCGGCGAGATTGGGTTTTTCGAGCCGGAAGTGATGATTGGCCAACTGGGCCGCATAGGACCCGTGGTAGTCCGATTCGTGTTTCAGCAACTCGACCAAGAATGCCGTTTTCTGGGCATCCTCGAGCGTCGCCAGCACCCGGCCCACGCAGTAGTACGAGTCATAGTGATTTCGATCGATGCCGATGTGGGACCGCCAGTAGGCGACAGCCAGATCGTCCAGCTTGTACTTCTTGAGCGTGTCACCCACCTGGTAGGCGTACGTGTAGGCCGGGCCGTGCGTCTTTTCGACGCCGACGATCCAGGTGTGAGCGGCCCGTGCGAGATCGGTCGACTTGTTCATATCAGCGGCAATCAGCAGCCGGCGGAACACGTCGGCACTGCTGGCGTTGGCCTGGAGCGACATCACGTGCCGCGCCGCCTCGCCGGCCGCCTCAGCCGGACCGTAGTCTGTGGCTGCGGCCAGCCAATCGAGGGCCAGCTGGTATTCCTTGGGGAAGCGCTGAGCCAGCTGGCCATAGACGGTCGTCGACTGAGATCTCTGGCTGCTGGCGGTGTAGACGCGGAGGTAATAGGCCTGTCGAGACAACAGGTTGCGGGCGGACTGGTCGGAGAGCTGCTTGTAGAGGTTGCCGGAAATAATCGAAGCCCGCGCAGTGCTCCCCTTCTTGTTGTTCCCCTCGCCAGCCACCCAAGCCGCGATCAGCGGATCTCGGTCCGCGTTCTGCAGCAGCGCCTTGGCGGATGCTGCGCGATTCCTGGTTGCCTTGTTCCGACGAGCGCTCGAAATCCAACCGGCCAACACACCCCGGAAGTTTCCGTGTTCGGGTACCGTCTTCCGTGCCGCCAGGTAACGGTTCACGTCGGCATTGAATTCGGCGTCGGAAGTAGCGTTCGAGAACAGCCAGCTCGCGGCATTGGTCGCAAAACTGTCATTCGAGGGTGACGACGACACGAGTTGCCTAAGCGTCGCTCGGGTCTTTTCGAGCTGCTTCATACGGTCGCGGTAGACGTCGAAGGCCAAGGTGTAACGGAGGTAGGCCTTGTCGGCCTGGTCCGGGTTCCGGTTGATCGCGTCGATCAACGTCCTCTCGCTGGCCGCAAAATCGGCGGGCATCGTTCCCCTGGTTCTCACGAAGGCCGCTGCCGCCGAGTGCGTACGGGCCGACAACGGAAGCAACTGCGCAAAGATGCGATTGGCGTTGGCCAGGTCCTTGGCCGCTTCGTACTTGGCGGCGAGGTGCCCAAGCCGATCGAATCGGTCGGGTCGGGACGGGAACTTGCGGATGTAGTCGTTGACCACAGGAGCCATCTGGGCCGGCTTGGCCGCCTGGTTGTTGGCCAACGCGGTGATCGCCGCGTAATGTGTGTCCTGGCTGTCCCGGATCGCACGGGCCTGCGCGTAGCTGCCGGTGGCATTGGCCCATTGACCGAGCCGCCCGTAGTTTTCGGCCATCATCACGTGCAATCGCCGTTTCGCCTCGGGCTGCCGCGGCAGTCCTTTCTGCAGCATCCTGGTCGCAGCGGCATTGCTCTTGGCCCACTCGTTGCCCCGCTGCCACTGCGCCACCGCCTGGAACCCGGTCTCCTCGGCCGTGACCCCGACCGGGAAGACGCCCAGCAATTCCTCGGCGAGGCGAGCGGCCTGGCTGTAGACCGCCTTGTTGTTGACCGCCGCATAGTGCTGTACGGCGGTGATCGCATGGCGCCGGCCATCGACCGAGCCGGGGCTGCGGCGGTAAACCGCCTCGTGTGCAACGCCGGAGACGCGACGATCGTTACCGCGTGCAAGTACGGCGGCGAGCCGGATCTCGAGTCCCGCCGCGGCGGGATCCTTCGGATACCGCTCGAGCCACTGCCGCGTGCTGGCCACGAAGTCATTGTGGCGGCTGGCCGCGTCGAGTCCGTCAATCAGCTTCAGGAGAACAGCCCTGTGACGTGTGTCGGTCGGATGCGACGCGACAAAACGCCCCGCAACGCGGATCAAGCCAAACAACCGACCGTGCTGGTGATAGAGGTCCGTCAGCTTGACCATCACGTCGGCCGCCTCGGTCGAGCTGTCTTTGAATTTGCCGAGTTCGGCTTCGAGGCGAGTCGCGTCCTGGCTGACCTTGTCGATCTGGCCGGCCTCGTCGCTCTTCGCGGCTGCATCCGGCCTGGCGTCCTGGCCCACCATCACGCCCACCAACAGCAGGCACACCATGCCACTCCACATCACACCGACCCAGCGACGACCCATGCCGCCACGCTGGTTTGTGTCCAAGCCAACTGTGCTCCTGGGCTTCGTCATCGTCACCACCTCTTTCCACGTCTTCGTGGCCTGGCCCATTCACGGGCCGGGATGTGCTGTTGTCGGTTCTGAAAGACCGCTGTCACCTGGTTGCCATCAACTCCCTGACGCGCCCTTGGTCGCCGCACCCGACGGCACCGGCCTGGGAGCGGGAGCTGGCCGGCTGAGCCGTGACAGGGCATCGGAGATCTTCTTGGCGTCGCTGGCCAGGGGACTCTCAGGAAACTCCTGCAACAACTGGTCAAAACGCCTGCCCGCCTCCTTGCGCCGATTCATCCGGTACAGACAGCGGCCGTAATTGAACAGGATCACGTCCAGGAATTTCGCATCGGGGTAATCGCTGAGCACCGTTTCAAACGTGTCAACTGCCCGGGCAAAATCCCGTTGCTGGTAGTAGTAGTTGGCCATCCGGGACACCGCCTCGCCGACGCGCCCGCTGTCTGGAAACTGGTCAAAGACCTTCTTGTATTCCTGGAACGCGCGGTCCCGGAGCTGCGCGGCCCCGGTCCCCATCGAGCCCTCGGCCATCGTCTCGTAGCACTGGGCGATGCCAAACTGCGCTTCTCCCCGCAGCTGGCTGGTCTTCATACCGACCAAGCGGTTGTAAATCCCGATGGCTCGCTGCAGGTTGCCCTTTTTGCGTGCCACGTCGGCCAACTGCAGCAGCGCGTCGTCCACGAAACCGCTATTGGGAAACTCGCGCTGCAGTCGTTGCGCCATCGCGGCAGCCAGCTCCAACCGGTCCATCTGGAAGTAGATCTGCCACAGCTGTACGTAGGTCTCTTCGAGCAGTCGGCCGCCCAGCTGTGACGCCTCACGCGCGACACGCTCAGAAACCGCCAGGGCCTGCTTGTACTTGTCGTTGGCGTTTTCCTTGAGACCGAATTCCTTGTATCGGTTGGCGATATTGGTCAGGGCGCCGGCCGTCTTGAGCTCGGTCTGCAGCCGCAGCTCCTGGTCGGTGATTACCGCGCGGGTCACCCGCACACCACCCAGGTTGCCCTCGATGCAACGAGCCTCAGACTGGACCTGCTGGATCCCGTCGGTGCTGTTGCGCTCGTCCAGGTAGACCAGCCGCACCTTGTCACCGGGCAGGGCCTGGAGAATCTGATCGCCCGCCACCAGCTCCTCCGCCTTCGCCAGGGTCACCGTGGCGCGAAAGACCCCGGTGTGAATCGAATTGTCAACGACCTCGGAGACCGGTTTGGGCTCCGTAGCCGCCTTCTTGTCTCCAGCCGCCTTCTTGTCTCCAGCCGCCTTCTTGTCTCCAGGGGCGATGTTCTCCCGAGCCTTCTTGCTGGCGGCGGCATCAGCTGGCTTGCCAGCCGGCTGGGCAGCGGGATCTTCGCCCGCCCCGGGGACGACGGGCAGCTCACCATCGAGCCCCTTGACCTTGCGTGTAATCCTCGCCTCGACCAGCTTGACCTTCACCTCGTCGATCTTCTTGAAGCGGTCGATCTGTTCATTGTCGGCGTCGTCGTCTTCACCCGCATCGGCCGTCTTTCGCACGGTATCGTCCTTTGGGGTCGCGTCGGCCTCGGTCGCCTTCTTGAGCAGTTCCGCCTCGATCTCCTCGTCAGTCTTCTGCCGGTACACCTCGACAATCGCTTCGATCGCATCGGAGCCATCGGTCAGATCACGGTCGGGGTCCGAGACTTGCAGGTTGATGGCCTTGCCGAGGACCGCGCCTTGCAGGGTTTCCTCGAAGGCGCCGTCGGTGATGGCCGCCACGCCGTCGCCGACGACGGTGACCTGGTTGAGCACCGGCTGGTCAGTCTTCTTGTCGGCGGTGTGCGCATCGGTGTAGGTCACCGTGACAGTGTCGTCCCCCTTGACCTCGAGCTTGCCGTTCCCTTTGGCAGGACGACCGAGCCGCGTGGGGATGCTCCCCAGCGCGATCCGCACGTTGCGGCCGACCGTAAAACAGTCGACGGTTTCCTCGTCGCCACTGGTCACCTTGACCGTCACCTGGACCGGCTTGCCGGTTTCGAGAGCGGCGAGGTCGGCGTCGTCGATCCGGACAAAGAACCGCTTTCCCGCCTCGACCTTGGCCACCTGCTGATCCTCGCCGGACATGTTTGTTCCGACCTTTTCGAGAGCGGCGATGGCACGGCTGTAGTGTCCGAGCTGAAAATGTCCGAGACCGATGTAGTAGTACGCCTCGTTGACCTGCGGGCTGACCGGGAAGTGCTCGATCACGTCACGCATGACCCCAAAGCACTTGCCGAAGTTGCGGGACTGGTAGAAGCAGACGCCGATCTTCAGCGTCGCCTCGGCCCGCTGGTCCTCGTCCCGGTTGTCTTCGCTCGACACCGCTTCGAAGTGTGCCCGGGCCTTGTCATAGGCACGGTCCCGGTCCAGGAAGAAGCTGCCCAACCTCATGTGCGCGTTGAACCGGACCCGACTCCGGGGGTAACGCTCGATCACGCTCTGCCAGACCTCGACGGCCTTCTTCGTCTCGCCGGCGTCGAGTCTGGCGTCACCGGCGTCGATCAGCTTGCGAGCGGCACGATCCTCAACCAGCGATCCACGCAGTCGGCTCTTCCGTTTGCCGACGCTGGCCGCCTTCTTGGCATCCTGAGATTTCACCTCGCTGGCCACCATCGCCAACAGACAACACAACGAGATTCCAGCAGCCAGCAAACTTCGCATGGTGGGATTCCTTGCGCAGCGGAGAAGGGCGGACGGGGTGCGCCCAGCCCGTTGGCGACACCGGGGACATTCCATTCTCACTTGAACAGGGCACCGATTCAAACCCAAAGGAGAATCCGGATGCGACTCGTTTTCCGAAAGCATGTCGCGTCACCGCTGAGGCTTGGTCATCCGTGACGGGACCCTGTGCGCAAGGAAACAGCCGAGCCGCCCGGCGTGAGCGACTCGGCCGTCGTCTGATCGGAAAAGTCTTGGTCTCCAGGTCTACCCAAACAGTTCGGGAACAGGCTGTCCGTTGTCCACCAGCTTCATCGGACGCCCCAGCGGGGTCTGGACCTCGCGGTTGGGGTCGATCCCCAAGGCGTGGCAGAAGCTGGCGTGCAGGTCGGAGACTGGCACCGGACGCTTGTCGGGTTCCATTCCGTCCTTGTCGGACGACCCGACCACGGTACCGCCTTTCACCCCACCGCCGGCGACGAATCCGCTGAAGACGTTCGGCCAGTGGTCGCGACCGGCATTGGGATTGATCCGCGGCGTGCGGCCGAATTCGCTGAGCATGATCACCATGGTCTTCTTCAGCATTCCGGTCTCGGCCAGGTCCTCGATCAGGCTGGCCATCGCAGGATCCATCACGTCGCCGTGGTTTTGCATCGCCGGAAAATTGTTGCTGTGGGTGTCGAACCCACCGCGGTTGATCTGCACAAACCGGACTCCGGTTTCGACCAGTCGCTTGGCGAGCAGGGCCCCACGGCCAAACGCCGTATCACCGTAGCGGTTGATCGTCGTGGTGGGCACCTTATCCAGCTCGAAGGCCTTGAGAGCGGGGCTGCGCATCAGCTTGACGGCTTCCTTGACCGCCGTCTGATTGCTGGCCAGCTTTTTGTCGCCACTGCCCGCATTGAAGCGCTTGTTGAACTTCGCGAGCACGTCCAGCCGCTTGTTGCCGCGGAGTTGCCCAATCCCCTCGGGGAAGGCCAGGTACGGGTCCTTGTCGCCCGGATTGGCCACGAAGTAGGCCTCGCACTTTTGTCCCAGGTAGTACGCCCGCGGGGCGCGACCCGAGATGGATATATAACCGGGCAGGTCACCCATCCGGTCACGTTCGTGCACGACGACCGACCCGAAGCCGGGATGACGGATGTTAGCCGTCTGCCGGTAGCTGGTCTGCAGGTTGTAGGTGGCCTGTCCATGAGCCCCCTGAGTGCCGGCGATCGACCGGACGAGGGCACAGTGGTGCATCTGCTTGGCCAGTTGTGGAAAAATCTCGGAGATCTGCACGCCCTGGGCCGAGGTCTGGATCGGCTCGAATTCGCCCTGGGTCGGTCGGCCCGGCTTGGGATCCCACGTGTCGAGGTGGGTCATACCCCCGCCGTTCCAGAACAGGATCACGTGCTCGGCCGAGGCCGCATGGCTGGTACCCTGGGCAGCCAGCAACTGCTGGACGCTCATCCCCAACATCGACGCACCGGTAGCCGCGAGCATACTGCGCCGCGTCAGCTTGTAATCTCTGCAGGACATCGACATCTGTTGACTCCTTCGGATCAGAAAGGATGAGTCGTGATTGTGTGGTCAGGCTTCCCGTGTCTTGCGACTCACGGCAGAAAGCGGAATTCGTTTGAGTTGAGCATGACCCAGCGGAGGTCAGCCATACCGGCCAGCGGGGACTCGCTCCCGGTGACGATCTCGCGTGCCTCGGCCAACTCGGTCGAGGTCGGGTTGCGTGTCAGGATTTCCCGGTAGGCGACCCGGATCGCGGCATCGACATCAGCCCGGGGGCCGACGAGCAGCTTGTGGATCGGTTCGAGTTCTCCGACACGCGACGCCTCATGGGTCAGTCGCCCGTTGAGCAGCATCAAGGCCTGCCTCATGGAGGGCGTGTGGTCACGTTTTTCATCGAGCGTCACCCGACTGGGCTGCCCAAAGATTCTCAGGAAGTGCTCAGGAGCTGCCGGAGACGCCATTCTCATCGAGGTTGAAAACCGAGGATTGTCGTCGAAGACGCTGCGGATGAACCGGTCAAAATACTCGACATCCGGCCGACGGTTGGCCGCCTGCTGCTGCATCCGCATCGCCTCGATCTCTTCCTTCGACATCACCTGCATCCGGTCGATCTTGACTTCCTCTTTTGACTCGGTCAGCAGAGCATCAAAATCAAGCTCGATCGCTTGCTCGACATCATAGGGAGATGGCCCCTTGCCCTTTTTCATCCCAGGTTTCTTCATGGCCTTTTTGCCACCGGCGTCAGCCAGCAACTGGGGCTTTACTTGAGCCGACGGGGCACCTTCGCGCGGCTTGGCCACTCGAGAACGCGTCCAGACCACTTTGAGATTCTTGCCCTTCTCGTGCTTGACATCAAACAGGTGGCCCGCAGTGACCACGCTGTCGTAGAGCACCTCGCTGATCATCCGCCGCATGGGGGTCGCCAGGAAGGCACTCTCGAGCTCAATCCGAACGGGATCCTCAACACCCACGGCGTGCTGACGCTGGTAAGGCTCGCTGTTGACGATCAGTTTCACCAGGCTCTTCAACTCGTACCCGTTGGCGATAAACTCGTCGGCGAGAAAGTCCATCGTGCGAGGATGGCTGGCTGGGTTCTCGGCGGAGAAATTGTCCACCGGCTCCACGAAGCCACGCCCCATCAATTCACCCCAGACCCGGTTGACGAAGCTCTGGGCAAAGAGCCGATTGCGGGGATTGGTGACCATCGCGGCCAGGTCGGCTCGCAGCTTGCTGGCCCGGTAACGAGCCTGGGAGATCTTGAGCTTGCTGGCATCCCGCTTGGCCTCCTCGGCCACTCCCAGCGTGTTTTTCTGACCGCCGGGTCGGGTCCGGGCCTTGGCCTTGTCGTCGGCGGCGGCGAGCAGTTTCTCCAAGTCGGCGTCGCCGCCCGGCTGGGGCCGGGCCGACTTGGCAGCCAGCAGCGCGGCCTGTCGCTTTCTCAGGGCGTTGAACCGAGCGATTGGTCGAGACGGACGGTCGGTCTTGTCGAGTTGGAAAGGGAATGCCGGGATCATCGGCTTCCGCTCGCCGCCGTCTTCGACACCCTCCGGCGGCCACAGCACCGTCGTCTGGTCGGCCTCGGTCGTGTAGACCGTGTTGGTGAACTGTGATTGGACACGACGCGTTTTGCCGAAGTAAGCCGCAAGACCGTAGAAATCCTTGCGGGTCCAGACATCAAAGGGGTGGTCGTGGCACTGGGCACAGGCCACCCGGACTCCCAGGAAGACCTGGGCGGTCGACCCGGCCAATGCCATCGGATCGACGTTGTCGCCGAGGATGTAACCAAGCTCGGGAGTCGCACCCGCCTTGCCGCTCGCAGCGATCATGCGCCGCGCCATCTGGTCCCAGCCCATACCGTCTCGCAATGCCCGGTGCACGAATGCGATCGACGCGCCACCGCCCTCGGCGTTGCTCCGCAGACGCAGCATGTCCGAGAAGAAAATCGTCCAGCGGTCAGCAAATCGCTCGCTCTCGAGCAATCGCTCCACGGCCTCCGTCCGACGAGTCGCAACCGGCAGTTTCTCGTACTCCGCAATCTCCTCAGACGTCGGAATCCGCCCGACCAGGTCGATCGTCACCCGTCGCAGGTAGGTCAGGTCGTCGATCCCCGGCAGCGCTTTCCGGGCGACACCGTTGGCCTGATTTTCACCGCTGAGCACACGACCGAGCGGATCGGCCGAGGACGCGGTGGAGACACACACGAATGAACACAGCAGGGCAGCCGGCAGAAACCGCAACATCTTGGCGACTCCATGACGGTGAGACTCGCCCTCATGAATCCGAGGCGAGCGGACGACGTTCGCGATGAGGTGCCCATAGCAATTTTCGGCAACCCCGACCATGTTCGATGGTCTCACAACGCATAAACCAATGCAACTGCGCACGTCTTCTACGGTCTGTGCCCCGAGCGGGGCATGCCTCAAAACGCTTCGCAAGCATCCCGCTGTGTCAGCGGGCGGCCGGCTCGGGTGAGGCCGGGAGACGTTCACGCCAGCGGAAACCCATCTCGATCGCCGCATCGGAGAGCCTGACCAGCAGGCCATGGTCCACCTTGGGGACGGGCATTTCCGGAAGTGCCAATGCGGTGTTTGTCGTGTCGAATTCCGGGTCGTCTCGCCAATAGCTCGAATAGACCTGCATCTGCTCGTAGAAGAGCTTCTCGATCGTCGACGGGTTGGCCAGCGGGCCCGGTCCAACAAACCGGTTCTGGCAGTTCTCGATCACCTGCTCCAGCACGTCGGACATCACCTGCGTGGTCACTGGTCGCGGCGAGGTCAGATGGTAGGTGCGGCCGTGATGCTCGGGCTGGACCACGATTTCGGCGATTGCCTGCGACACCCAGTCGACGGGAACGAGGTTCTTGCGTTCGGTCCCGTCGAGCGTCAGACGGGTTGGAGTGGGCTCGGCACTGGCGTACTCGGGATCGGCCGATGCGGCCTGCCACAGCGTGTAGGCCAACCGCAGCGCGGCGTAGAAGCCGTGGAATGTGGTCGAGAACCCGGTCTCGGAGTCGCCAATAATGATCGAGGGCCGATAGACAGTCGGCGTCCCCAGGAAATCGGCGTCGTGGATCAGCTGCTCGGCGGCAACTTTACTCCGCTCGTAATCGTTGCCGGGTTCTTGCCCAACATTGAGGTCCGACTCCATCACGCGATCGGTTCTCAGACCGCAAACATAGGCGGTCGAGACATGGTGAAAGTCGACGATCCCCGTTTGTCGGCAGAGTTCGAGAACGGCAGCGGTGCCCGCGACGTTGGATCTCCAGGGCTCACCCTCGGGGTCAGTCCCATGGAAGGACAGGCTGGCGGCATTGTGGAGCACCGAGTCACAGTTTTCGGCAATCCACTCCCGGTCGATGTCATCGAGGCCCAGGTCGGGGCGCGACAGATCGCTCTCGATCACGTGAGGCCGGACCAAAGGCCTGCCGAGACGAGATTCCCAGGTGGACAGAAGGGCCTCGACCCGCTGGTCGGCTGTCATCTTGCGGCTCGGCCGCACCAGCAGTGCCAACGAGACGTCCCGATCGGTCAGATCGCGGATCAGGTACCGGCCCAGCAGCCCGGTTCCGCCGGTCAACAATACAAAATCCGTCATTGCCATCCTGTGCCCGAGAGCGGGTACGCATCCAGCCGGACCATTTTAGGAGCAAACTGGATATTCTCAACCGAACCGGCTCTCTCGGCCCGGTCGCGCCAAAAAACCTAGGCCGGTATCGACTTGCGTCGATTGCGACCCCTGCCACGTGCTCGACCTTCCTTTTTCCGTGTCTCCGACTCCGACCGGCGTCCCTCGATCGCGACAAAGTGAGGCTGTCGCTGTCCATGTCCCCTAGCAGACCGCTGTTTTGTCTCGTTCTCGTCACTCGCATCGTCTCGGGTGGCGGCTTCCGGGGACCTGCTGAAGAGAGCCAGCAGAGCCGGCAACAACACGAGATCGCCAAGAAGTGCCGTGATCAGCATCGCCGCGGTCAGCAGCCCGAACCGCATCGTCGGCAGGAAGGGCGACAGCGAGAGTGCCAGCATGCCGGTCGCAGCGACAATGGCCGCCTGCAGGATCGGCGGGCCTGTCCGTTCGAGTGCCTCGCGTGAAGACTCGTATCGGCCCACGCCTTCACGACGCCGCTCATGGAACAGGACCAGGAAGTGGAATGTCCCGTCGACCGCAATTCCCAGCGCGATGCTGCCTGACATCATCATCCCGATATCGACATACCAGCCCGACCAGCCCAAGGCACCAAACACCAGTAAAATCGGCGTCAGGTTGGGGATCATCGCAACCAGCCCGGTGGTGGGCGACCTCAGCGAGACGATCATCACCGCGGTGATGATCACGAAGGCCGTCAGGAAACTCTCCCAGAAACCCGAGAAGATCTGTTTCTGGGCGTGATCCAGCAGCGGGCTGATGCCCGTCCAGGAGATCGGCATGCCGGCCGTGGCGACCACGAGCTCGTCGAATGCCTGCCGACGCCCCTCCACCGATCCGTCACGCAACCTGACACTGATCCGCCAGAGTGATTCACCGTCGGCGATGTAGTCACTGCCTCCCTTGTGACCTCGTGCTCGCTTCAACAGGGACAGTGTCTCGAGCGGATCATCCGGCAGCTGGGTCGGGAACAATTGCGCCAGGGACATGGTGTGACGCACGCCCTGGTGTTCACGTATCGCGTTTTCGATGTGCCGCACCTTGTCGAGTTTGGCGACGAAGGGCAACGACTCGTCGCCGAAATCCACGACCGCCTCGAGCGTCGTTGTGCTCGTCAGATAGTCCTCAACCTGCTGGGCATCCTGCCTGACGCGTCCGGTCGCCGGCAGGAAGTCGACAGGGTCGATTCGGGTTTGCAACCGCGGGACACCGACGCCGGCGGCGATGATCAACAGCAGCGTTGCGACCGTGACCAGCCCACTGTGCCGAACGATTCTCGAGGCGATCGTGTTCTCATTGCGCATCCCGGGCAGCCGACGAATAGCGGGCCCCAGCGGCCTGGGAGGCACAAGAGTCAGGAGTGCCGGCACAACACCGAGCCCCGTGATCAGCGCGACAATCGAACCAAGCGCTCCGGCCATGCCGAATTGGCGGACCGGACCAATGTCGCTGACCTGCAGCGACGCCAGGCCGATTGACGTTGTCAGCGTGGCGAGACAACAGGGCTTCCAGGCCAGTCGCAATGTCGTGGTGAGCGGATCCGGCTCATCCATCGCATGCCGGTAGTAGTGGACGAGATGGACCGAGATAGCCAGCGTGAAGACCATCACCATCACCGGCAGCGCGCCCAGGATGAAGTTCATCTCGGTACCCGTCCAGCTCAGCACCGTCAGCGTCAGGTTGATGGACCAGACGGTCAGTCCCAGGATACCGAGGGTCAGTTTCCAATCACGCAGCGTCCAGTAGAGCAGAACGAGACAGACGCCGAGGGTCACCAGGAAAAACTGCTTGTTGTTCTCGCGACTGCCCAGCCGGTCGAGCTCCGACACGATGACCGGGGCACCGGCCACCAGTGAGCCGTTCAACTGGCAATAGCTCAACTCGTGCCGCACCGCCTCGACCACGGCGGCGCGATCCCTGAGCCCCTCGTCGGAGAGCAGGGCGGCGATCCCGATCAGCCCATCGGGGCC
>MDTE01014509.1_pt1 | contig 41118 bp, 36 predicted proteins | sample 811231 | NCBI WGS metagenome assembly MDTE01 (sample SAMN05326651, study PRJNA326480) | marine metagenome | isolation source: seawater | place: Indian Ocean: Red Sea | collected 2010
CTGCAGTCTCGTGATCTGATCGCCGATTCGATCGAGACGGTCATGGGGGGGCAGTGGTACGACGGGCTGGTTACCTTGCCCGGTTGCGACAAGAACATGCCGGGCTGCGTGATGGCGATGGCGCGGGTCAACCGTCCGGCGTTGATGGTTTATGGGGGGACGATCCAGCCCGGTTGCCTGGGAGACAGGAAGCTCGACATTGTCTCGGCGTTCCAGTCCTACGGGCAGTACCTGGCCGAGTCGATCAGTGACGAAGAGCGTCAGGAGATCGTCCAGAAGAGCTGTCCGGGCGCGGGGGCCTGCGGGGGAATGTACACGGCCAACACGATGGCTTCGGCGATCGAGGCCATGGGACTCTCGCTGCCCTACAGTGCCTCGATTCCTGCTACCGATCCGGACAAGCTGGACGAGTGCCATCGTGCAGGGGCAGCGATTCGTCACCTGCTGGAGCAGGACATCAAGCCCTGTGACATCATCACTCGTCAGTCGCTTGAAAACGCCATGGCCGTCGTGATGGCCCTGGGCGGATCGACCAACGCGGTGTTGCACCTGGTGGCGATCGCTCGCTCGGCGGGTGTCGACTTGACGATTGACGACTTCCAGGCCACCAGCGACCGGGTGCCGTTGCTGGCCGACCTGAAGCCCAGCGGCCGTTTCGTGATGGCGGACCTCCACGGGGTGGGAGGGACTCCAGCGGTGCTCAAGTTCCTGCTGGACGAGGGGTTGGTCGAGGGCGATTGCCTGACGGTGACCGGAAAGACGCTGGCGGAAAACGTGGCGGACTTGCCCGAATTGTCCGAGGGACAGGAGATCGTGCGATCGACCTCCGAACCGATCAAGTCGACCGGGCACCTGCAGATTCTGCGGGGCAACCTGGCACCCGAAGGGGCGGTGGCCAAGATCACCGGCAAGGAGGGCCTGGTGTTCTCGGGAACCGCACGGGTGTTCGACGCCGAAGAGGAGATGCTTGCAGCGCTCGAACAGAAGCAGATCGGCAAGGGTGATGTGGTGATCATCCGGTACGAAGGTCCCAAGGGGGGCCCCGGGATGCCGGAGATGCTCACTCCGACATCGGCGATCATGGGTGCCGGCCTGGGAGATGACGTGGCACTGATGACCGACGGCCGCTTTTCGGGCGGATCGCATGGGTTCATCGTCGGACACATCACGCCCGAGGCCCAGGAAGGGGGGCCGGTCGCGCTGGTGGAAAACGGCGACCGGGTGACGATCGATGCTGAGTCGCGGCGGATCGACATGGAGGTCAGTGACGAAGAACTGGCTCGCCGCCGCGAGGCCTGGACTGCTCCCGCGTTGAAGAAGACTCGCGGGACACTGGGACGCTATATCCGCACCGTCAAGTCCGCATCGCTGGGTTGCGTCACTGACGAGTGAGCGGATTTGGCGGCAGATCCCGAGGCTGGTTGTGACGGTTAGGGGATTTTTGCGCCTCCCTGTCCGGTGCTTGCAACCGCAGGTCGGGTTGTGCCGATCCTGACCGTAAACGCATTTGTAGCGCAGAAATGGCTTTGCGATGTCCATTAGGTGATGGGATGAGGTTCCATTCGATGAATTATGGCGTACCGCGGTCGTGGGTTGTGACGTTGGTTGCCCTGGTGTCCTCATTGGCCCAGACGTCTGTTGCCGGGGAGTTGTTCGAGACCGAACTGGGACTGCTGAGCGCTGCGTTGGATCGCCTTGATGATGGCGATCATCACCACTCGGCCGCTCGTCCAGACACCCATGCCCCGGCGGGGTTGATGGGCGATCACGTTCACTCTGCCGGGGAGGTGATGGCCGAGTACAAGTTCATGACCATGTCGATGGACGACAATCGCGTGGGCAACGATGAGGTCAGTGACATGGCTGCGCTGACCGCCTCGGGTGTCTCCTTCATGGTGGCTCCCACGCGGATGTTCATGGACATGCACATGCTGCACGTGATGTATGCTCCCAGCGATCGTGTGACCTTGTACATGATGCCGATGTGGACCTCGGTCACGATGGACCATCGTCGGATGAACGGAACCACGTTCCGGACTCACAACGAGGGCTTTGATGACATGGCCGGTGGGGCGTTGTGGTTGCTCGACCAGGAAGAGGATTCCGAGTGGATCGCCAACCTGGGGTTCAGCGTGCCCACCGGTGACCTGAACAACACCACCAGCCGGTCGACCGGCTCACCGACCCTGTTGCCCTACCCGATGCGATTGGGCAGCGGCACTTTCGATGCCCGGCCGGGGCTGACCTGGAAGGGCTACCGCGACGGTGGCAGTCACGGGATCCAGTTCCAGGCCGATTTGCCGATCGGGACCAATTATCGTGGCTACTCTGTCGGCGACACTTACACCGTCAACGGTTGGTACTCGTGGCTGCTGACCGAACGGGTCAGCACCAGCGTGCGGTTCGAAGGTCTGTTTCGGAAGAACTTCGATGGTGCCGACTCGGAGTTGAACCCGATGATGGCTCCGATGGCGCGCACCGATATGCGAGGTGGCGATTCGGTCAACCTGGGGCTGGGAATGCTCTGGCTGCTTCAGGATGGCAGTCGGCTGAATTTCGAGTGGGTTCTGCCCATCCACCAGGACCTGGACGGTGTCCAGCTGGAAACCGACTACATGATGTTCGCCAGTTGGTCCAAGGCCTGGTAGGTAGGCAGATCGACGGCAGGCAATCGACGGGATCACATGGGCATGGCGACATTTGACCAACTGGTGGCGTCGCGACGTCGTTGGATCGACCAGGAACTGGCACCGTGGTGCCGTGCCGCTGCCCGGGCCGACTTGGTCAAAGCGGCCGATGAGTGGCTGGACATCGCCGGGAAGGTCGACGCCGAATCGACACTCTGGACGTGGGCCTGGAGCCGGTTTCCGGCTCTGGTCTGTGACGACATGCCTGGGGTCAACGAGACGAACCCGGTGCGGCTGGTCCTGGCCGACGGCCGGCAGGCGAGTGGATATCCGGATGCGAGGGCGGCGGGACCGGGGCGGTTGGTCGTTATTGATACCGACGATCCCCAGGTGACTCACGGGCCGATCTCGATCGACGAGATCCTCAGTGTTGAGGAGGCGTGAGAGAGACGGAGTCGGACCAGCCGTTCCCGTGTCTCCGGCGATTCGGCAGCTACTCGACCTCCACCTCGACCGACGATCCGATCGGCACGTCCGGCCACAGTCGTCCGATCGGCTCGATCGTGACGCGGACCAGCGGGTCATCTCCGGTCGGAGTCTCGACGTCCTGTTCGGTGTGCGGGGGTACGATCGAGACGCGGCCGCGGCAACGGATCGAGCCGCTGAATCTCAGTCGCACCAGCGTTCCGACCGGGTAACGGTCGATCACTCGGCTGGGGACCGGCAGGTCGATGTGCTGACGCTCGCGGTCGTAGAGTTCAACGATTTCTTCGCCGTTGACCACGCGGTCACCGGGTTGTTTGAGGTGCAGGCCAACCGTGCCGTGGGCACCGGCGGTCAGCGTCAGCCTCTTGCGGCGATCCTCAAGTGCTTCGAGAACGGCACGAGCGTGGGCCAACTGGTGAGTGGCGACATCGACACCGTTGGCCCGGCGAATTTTTTCTGGCAGGCTGCTCCGCAGGGCGACGATCTTGGCGGTCCGCTCGCGACACAGCTTGGCCTGGGCAGCGCTGACCGAGGCTGCATTGCGGGCCGCCTGCCGCCGCATCACGGTTTTCATTCTCACGTCGTCGCTGGTCATCAACTGGGGCAGGGCGCCCAGGCGGTAGATCACGTCCTGGCCTCCGTTGCTGGCCACGCCGTCACTCAACTCGAGCATCTCTTCCCATGCTGTCTGCAGAAATTCGTTGTAGTACTGCTTCTCGAGATGATTGGCCGCCAGCGTGCGAACTTCGAACTCCTCACGGTCCAGGTCTCTCAGTTTCAGCGACAACTCGACGTCGGCCTGGGCCTGTGATTGTGACAGTGAGGCTTCCAGCGTGGGCAGAACCGACCGGCGATCGGCGACCTGGCGTTCGAGTTCGTCGTTGAACAGCAGCACCATCACGGTTCCGGGGGTGACCACGGCACCGGGTTGTTCTCGCACCTCGCGGACAACCGCGTCGACCGGTGCGGTGATCACGTTCCGACTGGCCCGCAGGTAGCCGACCAGAGTCCGAGATGCCGAGCGGTGGTCAAGCCAGTTTGTCACCGCCAGCCCTGCCATCAGCGTCAGCATCAGCAACAGCAGGGTGCGGTGTGGAGGTGCCGGAAGCGGCAGGCCGTCGATGGTGGTGGCCACGGGTGGATGATCGATTCGCGGAGCGACGGGGGTGGGGGCTGATGAGGTGGTCATGGCGGAAGGCTCGGCAGATGTGAGATCGGACCAACGGGACCGTGAGTGGTCCCGCGGTGCGGGATGTGTTTCTTCGGGTTCTTCCGAGATCGGACACCTGCGGCTTGTCGGTCCACTGGAACGTGCCCCGAGCCGCAAGGCGGAGCAGAGCCGCGTGTTACATCCGGGCAAACCGCCACGGCCGGTTCGACGGGCAAAGGATGTCGAGCCTGTCGTGGGCCACAGAACCGGCATAACCGGACCGTTTCCGAGAGTGCAAACCATGACGATTCTCGGCTAACATGAGCCTCCCAAGGCTTCCGTCCACTCACCGCAGAGACACGACACCCATGACCGCCGCCACGCACCACCAGACCGACCGCCGGGATTTCCTGGCCAACAGTGCATCCACCGCAGCCGCGGCGGCGACCTCGTTGGCCCTTCCGCAGTTCTTCACCCCCGGGTCGGCTGATGCCGCCGAGGATGCCAAGCCCGTGATTCCTATCGTTGACACACACCAGCATCTCTGGGACCTCAAGAAACTGACCCTGCCGTGGCTCAAGAACGAAGGCGTGCAGTCGATCAACCGTGACTTCCTGATGAAGCACTATCTTGAGTCGACCAAGGGGTTGGGGGTCAGCAAGACCGTCTACATGGAGGTCAACGTCCAGCATTCCCACCAGGAACGCGAAGCCGAGTGGGTGATCGGGATGTGCAAGGACAATTCGAACCCGATGAAGGCCGCCGTCATTGGCGGGTACCCCCACGACCGTGGCTTCAAGAAGTACATCAGGCAGTACGAGGACAGCGATTACGTGAAGGGGGTCAGGACCGTGCTGCACGATCCCGATCGCCCCACCGGACTCTGTCTCGAAAAGCGGTTTGTCAAGAACGTCAAGTTGCTGGGAAAGATGGGGATGAGTTTCGACCTGTGCATGCGGCCCGAAGAACTGGCCGACGGGGCGAAACTGGTCGAGAAGTGCCCCAAGACCCGGTTCGTGGTCGACCACTGCGGGAACATGCCGGTGGGATCCACCGACAAGGCGCTCAGGAAGAAGTGGATGGACGGGATGAAGGCCCTGGCGTCGCACGAAAATGTCGTCTGCAAGATTTCCGGAATTGTCGTCACGGCTCCGGAAGGGTGGAAGCCGGCCGACCTGGCTCCCAACATGCTCTTCTGCATCGACACGTTCGGTGAGGACCGTGCCTACTTTGCCGGTGATTGGCCCGTTTGTCGGCTCAGGGCCACGTTTGCCCAGTGGGTCGGGGCACTGAAGACGATCGTCAAGGATCGTCCGCTGGCCGCCCGGAAAAAACTGTTTGCAGGGAATGCCGAGAAGTTTTACGGCATCTAAGAGCCGGCATTGGCACGCCATCTGCTCTATTGACCCTCCGTTGCGATCACCGCACTTTCTGGCGAAAGAGGTGCGGACCAAGGATGGTCCGCTTGTAAAGACGCCAATATCCGGCCGGTGAGCGTGGACAGCTTTACAATTCGCTCGCTGAAAACCAGGGATGGTGTGATGCGCGACGCGACGGTGCGAGTTCCTTTCCGTGGGTTTTTCGCTTCCTCTTCGGCGATGCTGCGACGCGTCGACCGGATGATCGGTTGGGCGATCCTGTTGTTGGTGTTTCTTTCGGGTGGTGGAACGGGGTTGGTGGCTCCCTCGATCGGTTACGCCGGCGAAGTGCTGGAGTTTTCGGGGCCGGGTTGCCTGGCCTGTCAGCGGATGAGCCCGATGGTCGAGAAACTCAAGCGACAGGGGTATCCGATCCGGGTTCTGGACATTCGTCGTACACCTCGATTGGCACGTCAACTGGGTGTGAATCTGTTGCCGACATTCGTGTTGATCGAGCAAGGGCGTGCGGTGAAGAAGATCGTCGGCGTGACGTCCGAACAGCGGTTGCGATCCTTGGCTGCGGCCGCACGGGCGAGCAGTCACAAGTCACCGTCGAAACGCGAATCGGGATCCGATCCGGGGCCATCGTCCTCGGCGCGCCTGACCGGCCCGGCCGGTTCGGGTGCTCCGGTGGTTCGCGCCAACAGCGAGTCGGCCGCCGATTCAAATGTGGGGAGCGGATTGCAGGCGAGTTGTGTTCGCTTGAGGCTTGAGCAGGCCGACGGTCACGAGTTTGCCTCGGGCACGATCATCGACAGTCAGCCCGGACGCAGCATTGTCCTGACTTGCGGTCACCTGTTCCGGAATTATCACCCGCGGGGGAAGGCGGGAAGTGCGGTTGGCACGACGGGGTCGGGCGGACGGTTGATTGTCGACGTGTTCGACGGCCGTCGCTCGACCTCGTATGCCGGTCGCCTGCTGGGGCACGACCTGGAATCCGACGTCGGGCTGGTCCAGATTGTTTCGCGGAAGCTGTTGCCGGTGGCACGAATTGCTGACCCGGTTTCCCGGCTCTCGACGGGGCAACGGCTGATCAGTTTCGGCTGCAACGGAGGCGATCGGCCAACACGAGAACTGGTCGCCGTCACCCGGCTGAACCGCTACCTGGGCCCCGACAACGTCGAGTGCACGGGTGTGCCACTTCAGGGCCGCAGTGGGGGCGGGTTGCTGGACGCTGCCGGCCGTGTGGTGGGAGTCTGCTTCGCCGCCGATCCGACTTACCAGCGAGGTCTCTATGCTGGGCTGCGGCCGATTCACGACCTGCTGGCCCGTTGCCACCTGACCTCGCTGGTCACCCACCGTGATCAGCCCAGCCCGCGCCGTGATGCCATTCCCACCGCAGCTCGGACACCGGTTTCCCCACCGGCCACCCGGCGTCGTTCGCTAGACGACTTCCCGCCACCAACGGTCAAGACGGCCTCCGGTCCGCCGGTGGCACAGGCAACACGTCCGACCACGCCCACAGTGCCTCCACGTTCGACGAGCGGGCGGTCTCGGGATGTGTCGGAAGCCGCTGCGGTGCAGGCCGCCCTGGCTGGAGCATCCGGTGCGGAGGTGGTCTGCATCATCCGATCGGCAGACAATCCCCGAGCGGCCAGCCGGGTGGTGATCATCAACCGCGCCAGTCGGAAGTTCGTGGCGGATCTGTTGGGCGAGGTGGATGCCCAGGCCCGGCCCACATCCGGCTTCGAAGCGCGTCGGCGGCGCCCCGCAGCAGGACTCACGCACCGGCCGGCGACCGACACAACCGTTCGGATGTCGTTGCCGGTGATCCGTGGGGGCGGGTACTCGATTCGTCCCGGCCCGGTTCCCTGAATCTGTCCCGGGCCGCCGCCCGGCATGTCGACCGCGGATGCGGTGTGACGATTGCCCGTTACCGGGGCTTGCCGCATAATGGCCAGCCATCAACGCGAACAACCCACCAGGAGTCACTGATGGCCATCTTCACCGACAACACCCAGTCGATCGGTCGCACCCCGTTGGTACAGATCAATCGCCTGACCGAGGGGCTTGAAGCTACCGTTCTCGCCAAGATCGAGGGACGCAATCCGGCTTACAGCGTCAAGTGTCGCATCGGAGCGGCGATGATCTGGGACGCCGAACAGTCGGGAACACTGCAGAGCGGGATGACAGTGGTGGAACCGACCAGTGGGAACACCGGAATCGCGCTGGCTTACGTCTGTGCCGCGCGAGGCTACAAGTGCACGCTGACGATGCCCGACACGATGTCGCTGGAACGCCGCATGATGTTGCGGGCCTTCGGTGCCGAACTGGTGCTGACGCCGGGATCGGAAGGCATGGGGGGAGCCATTCGCAAGGCCACCGAAATGGCCGAGCAGGATGATCACTTCATGCCCCAGCAGTTCAAGAACCCGGCCAACCCGCAGGTTCACTTCGATACAACCGGTCCGGAGATCTGGGATGACACCGGCGGAAACATCGACTACTTCGTCGCCGGAATCGGCACCGGTGGCACGATCACCGGTGTGTCGCGGTACCTGAAGAATGAACGGGGGCACGCGGTGACGTCGGTTGCCGTCGAGCCGACCGAGAGTCCGGTGCTCTCCGGAGGTGACCCCGGACCGCACAAGATCCAGGGCATCGGTGCCGGATTCGTCCCCGATATTCTCGACATGGATCTGGTCGACGAGGTGGTGAAGGTCTCCAGCGAGGAGGCCTTTGCGATGTCGCCGCGGATCGTCAAGGAAGAGGGGATCATCTGCGGGATCAGTTGTGGAGCCGCGATGGTTGCCGCGCTGCAGGTGGCTGCCCGGCCGGAGGCCGCCGGCAAGACGATCGTTGTCATCCTGCCTGACTCGGGTGAACGTTATCTCTCGACGGCGTTGTTTGAATACGCCAAGCAGGAGGATTGATCCGGGGCGGGCTCGGGTTCAGCGGCCCAGTGCCCTGGCAAACGCCGCTTCCAGGTCGTCGTAGGTTTCCATGCCCGTCGAGACACGGACCAGGTGCCGGGAGACTCCGCACGATTCGGCCCAGTCCAGTTCGTGGTAGTGGGCCAGGATGGTGAACGGGCAGGCCAGCGTGTAGTTGGTTCCCAGGTTGGGACCCTTGTCGACGGCCAGCGCGTCGTAGAATGCCGCGGCGGTCTGTTCGGCATCGGTCAGCAACACCGAGAACAGGGGGCCGTGAGATCCTTCGGGGCGTCGGAACGCGTCGTAGCGTGTTGCGTGATCTCCGTCGCCGACGGGGTTCTGGTCGTCGGGGTAGTAGACGGTTTCCACCTCCGGCTGTTGCCTCAGAAAGGCGACCAGTCGGCGGGCATTTTCGCAGGTTACCGGAAGCCGTTCTGTGTAGTCGCGGGAATTGCGTTCGAGCACCGCTGCGTCGGCCGCGTAGAGTCCGGCGGGCGGGGACGTGGTGAGCGCTGCGGCCAGCCGGTCGGCGAACCGGCTCGCGGGATTGACCACGATCGATCCGGCCGTGACATCCCCGACCCCCGAAAACGATTTTGTCAGGCTGCTGCACACAACGTCGGCAACCGATAGCACGTCGACGTTGCCGAACCCCGAAATTGTCTCGTCGACGACCAGGGGGATGGAGTGGGCCTGGCAAAGTTCGCCCAGCCTGCCCAGGTCGGGAACCGCCAGCAGAGGGTTGCTGGGGAACTCGGTGAAGATCCCACTGACCGTTCGGCCGTTCTCGAGTGCCTCCTGGAGCTGGTCCAACTCGGCGCGGTTTCCCCGGGGGAGGAACCAGCAGCCCGATGATCCGCACAATTGTTGGATCTTCAACGCATCGACGTACGGGAAACCGAACTGCACGCTGTCGTGTCCGGGTCGGAGTTGGTCGATGGCCCGGTGAATTGCTGCAAAAGCACTCATGCCGCAGGAGGCCAGCCAGGTGCGGTCGGTGGGGACACCCGCCAGGGAGGCCACTCGGGAGACGATCTGTTCCGGGGATGCATTGGCTGGCTCGGCCACGTGTCCGGCCAGCAGGTCTTCGGCCTGCCTCGACGAGATGCCTTCACCGATGTGCTGCCATCCGTCCTGGGCCACCCGGGCGTGTTCGACCGGGAAGACCACCGAGTGCGCTTCGGTGTGGCCGTTGTCCCGGGCGACTTCGGCCAAAGGAACCACGCCGGTCACATCGGCATCGAGCCGTCGGTCGATGAATCCGGCAGCTCGATCGGCGGCCGCGGCAGTGGGAAACACCAGGCAGTCCTGCCCGGGTCCCGCCACACGCTCGCCCACCCACGCGAAGAGGTCGCGGCAGAACCGGTTGTAGACGAATCGTGGGTATCCGGTGGTCAGCCTCTCTTTGACCCGTGGCTCGCCCTCCTCGTAGCCGATGTTGTCAGCCCACGTCGGCAGGCAGGCCGAGACCGCATGCGGGCTGTCGGGGATCGGTCGGCCGAGATCGGAGGGGAGATGAAGAGGCATGGCAGAAGAGGGCGCTGGACAAGTTGTGAACCGACTAGGTTAACGAAACCGGCGGCGTCGCATAGACTCATTGGTTCCCCGTCTCTCACTCTTCGACTGGAACTGGACCGATGGAATTCCAGACACGCTGCGTCCACGTCGGCGTCGACAAGGACCCGGCCTATCTCAGTGCCACCACCCCGATCTATCCCACTTCGACGTTCCGCTGGGACGATCTCGAAAACAACCGCGGGTTTGATTACACCCGCAGCGGCAATCCGACGCGGAGTGCACTGGAAGAGAACATCGCGTCGCTGGAAGGCGGAATTGACTGCCGGGCCACATCGACGGGGATGTCGGCGATCACCGCCACGACCTATCTCTTCGAGAAGGGTGATCACATCATCGCCGGAAAGGACATCTACGGTGGCACCTACCGCCTGTTTGCCGACATCCTGGCGCACCAGCACCTGGAGTTCTCGTTTGTTGACATGCTCGACCTCGATGCCCTGCGGGCCGCGGTGCGACCGGAAACCAAGGGGATCTGGATCGAGACACCCAGCAATCCGCTGTTGCACGTGACCGACATGGCGGCGGTGTGCCAGGTCGCCGGTGAGGCTGGGGCGATCACGATCGCCGACAACACGTTCTGTTCCCCGTATCTCCAACGGCCCTTCGAACACGGTGTCGATGTCGTGATGCATTCGACCACCAAGTATCTCAACGGCCACTCCGATGTTGTCGGAGGCTGCGTGGTGACCCGACACGAAGAGCACGCCGAGCGGATCGGTTACATCACCAACGCGCTGGGGCTGGCCTGTTCGCCGTTTGACGCATGGCTGGTTCTGCGTGGGATCAAGACACTGGGGCCGCGGATGGAGGCTCATCAGCGTGCGGCCCAGGCGGTGGCCGAAATGCTTGAGGCTCATGCCGGTGTGACGCGGGTCTTTTATCCCGGCCTGTCCGGGGATCCGGGGCACGAAGTGGCCAGCCGGCAACAAGACGGGTTTGGAGCGATGCTGAGTTTTGAGGTCGACGGTGGGCGGGACGTGGTCGACCGGGTGCTGGCCCGGACCAGGCTGTTCCAACTGGCCGAATCACTGGGCGGGGTCGAGTCGTTGATCTCGTATCCCGAGACGATGAGCCATGCGTCGATGGACGAGCCGGCCCGGAGGGCGGCGGGAATCACCGGCGGGTTGTTGCGGGTCAGTTGTGGCATCGAGCACCCCGACGATCTCTGTGCCGACCTTGCCGAAGCGCTGGCCTGATCACCCGTTTGTATTCGCGGTCCCCAACGCGGTACCCTATCGCGACGGCCCGGCAACCGGGCCGTACCCGACTTTGTCTGATTCCTCAACTCCTGGAGACTTCCGCCATGAAAATTCTGGCCCTGTTGGCCGCCGGCGCGTTGCTGGCTATGACCGTCGAATCGGCCTCCGCCGCCGCGCCGATGCTCAAGAAAGGTGATGCCGCCCCTGGCTTCACGCTCAAGGGCAGCGACGGCAAGACCTACAAACTGTCCCAGTTCAAGGGCAAGAAGGCCGTGGTGATCGCGTGGTTCCCCAAGGCCTTCACCGGTGGCTGAACCAAGCAGTGTCAGTCGTTCGGTTCGAACGGCAAAGCGCTGAAGAAGTTCAACGTCGCCTACTTCACCGCCAGTTGTGATCCGGTCAAGCGGAACACCGATTTCGCCAAGTCCCTCGAGGTCGACTACCCGATTCTCAGTGACCCCGGCAAGAAGGTGGCCCGGGCCTACGGCGTGGTCACCGACAAGCGAGCGGTCCCGTTTCGTTGGACCTTCTACATCGGCAAGGACGGCAAGATCCTGAAGGTCGATCGCAAGGTCAAGGCGGCCACCGACGGTGCTACCGCTGCGGCGACGCTCAAGGCGTTGGGAGTCGAAGCGGCCAAGTAGCCAGGCCGATTTTCCGGCATCGTGACGCTGCAACTCAAACCATCGGTCACTGGCCTGTTGTTGGTGATCGATGGTTTTTGTGTGTTCTCGGGGTGCGGGCTCTCGACAATCACTCCCGAATCTGCGTATGATCACGACAAGAGGTAGCCAAGGGGTTGCCTGGTCCCGTTTTAGGCACGATGGAGGAACGACGGATGAACCGTATGCTGGTTTCGTCTGCTGCGTTGTTGATCGTGGCGGCGGCCGTTTCGGAAGCAGCAGATGTGAAATCCGGGTTGCGTCCCGGACAGGGTGTCTCGGCGTTCAACGTCCAGGACATCACTGGCCCGTTCAAGGGCAAAAAACTCTGCTATCGCTGACGCTATGGCAACCGTCCGACGGTCGGCATTTTCACACGCACGATCACGGACAACTTGGCCGGTCTGGTCAAGCAAGTCGATGCAGCAGTTGGTAAGAACAAGAAGAGCCAGTTGAAGGCGTTCGTTGTCGTCCTCAGTGACGATCCGGATGTCGATGAGCCGAAGCTCAAGGCACTGGCGAAGAAGCTTGCAGTCAAGAATGTGCCGCTGACCATCTTTGATGGCATCAGTGGTCCTCCCACCTACAAGATCAACAAGGGCGCGGAAACGACCGTGCTCATGTGGAAGCGTGGGCGGGTGGCGTCGAACAAGGGCTTTGAAAAGGGCAAGCTGAACAAGGCTGCTCTGAAAGCCGTTGCCGGCGACACGAAGGTGCTGATTCAGTAATCGGTCTCGATCGATTCTGAAACAGACGCGACAAAGTAAAGACCCGCTCTCCGGCTTGCCGGGGAGCGGGTTCTTTTCGTTCTCGCCGCCGGGTTCTACACGGTGACCAACGATCCGATCGCCGCCTCGACATCGACCACGTCGGCGAAGCGGGCCTGGATGTCAAAGAGAGTGAAGACGTGTGCCGCCGCGGCACGATCCCCGCAGCAGTCACCCACCAGGACAGGCTTCAATCTCAGGCTCTTCGCATCCGTCGCGGTGGCCCGTATGCAGGCGCTGGTGCTGCAGCCGGTGATCAGCACGCTGTCGCACTGCTGGCTGATCAGGTAGCCGGCCAGGTGCGTGCCCGCAAAGGCACTGGCACTCTCCTTTTCGATCACCAGGTCTTCAGCCCGGGGCTCGAGGCGGTTGTCGATCCGGCACGCGTGTTCATCCCATGTCCGGAACCCGTCGGAGACATCGGCAGCCGACTTGAACATCTGGTCGGCCGTTCGCGGGCGCCAGGGGCTGGTGGTGTAGACAATCGGTGTTCCCTGTTCCCGCCCGGCGGCCAACAGTTTCGCGGTGTTTTCGACCGGGGTGTCCAGTCGTCGGCTGCCTCCCGCGTACGCCTCGTCGGTCCAGCCGTTGGCGAAGTCGACGACGAGGATTGCCGGACGCCGGCCGAAACCGAACCGGTCCTGGAAAATGCCTCGCGAGCGGTAGTAGGCGTCAATCGTCTCCATCGCCGCCTCGAGTTGCTGGGCAGCCACGAGGTCGGTGTTGGTTTCAGCCAGGTCGATGCTGGTCATGGTGGATCGGTTCCCTGGGGCGTGGAAAGTGAATGCGGTGTGCAACAGTGACGAGATCGATTATTCTCGGCTTCAGAGACCCGGTCAAACAGACGTCCCTCTGCGGACCCGGCCCGTGAATCGCTCGAGACGAACAACGGAGGCACTGGCGGTGGCCTTGGCCACCCTGTTGCTGCACGTTGTCTCTTCCCACCTGTCTGCACAGGTGGTGATCCAGGTTGCTCCACGTGCGGCTGCCGGGCTGAAGCGTCCGGCCGAGCGTCCGTCCCGGATGTTGCACGTCACCAACCGACGGTTGGCTCAGCGGTTGCTCAAGGCCCGTGAATTGCTGGAGCAAAAGCAGTTGCAGTCGGCCGTGCGGCTGCTGCAGAGCGTGATCGTTCATCCCGAGGACGTGTTCTTTCGCGAATCCGGACCTGACGGAGTTGACGATCCAGCGGTTCCCTTCCGCAGTCTCAAGTTGGCCGCTGCGGAAACGTTGGGGCGGACCGGTGCCGAGGGCCGCAAAGCCTACGAACTCGAGTACGGGGTCACGGCTCGCCGACTTCTGGAGAAAGCTCGCGATGTCGGTGGCAGTGCACTGCTCGAGGAAGTTGCTCGCAAGTTCTTCCATTCCCAGGCCGGTCGCCAGGCTGCCTACGCCCTGGGGAACCAGTCGCTGGATCGTGGCCAGACGTTGATGGCGGCGATGCGGTATGAACAACTGAGGAAATCGGGCGCTCCCGAACTGGAACCCTTGCTTTCCATCCGGACCACGCTGGCCTGGGCCCGCCTGGGGCAGCCGGAGCGAGCCGCGGAGGTCTTGCTGGCGATGTCGCCGGCCGATCGCTCGAAGCTGGCCGCGCGGGATGGCGGATTGGCTGCTGCCCTGTCACAGCGGACCAAGGATGGGATGGTGCGATCACTGGCCCGGCTTTCCGAAAAGACGATCACCGGAGATGGCCAGGTTGTGGGGAACTGGTCGGCCTGGCGCGGTCGCCACGATCGGCTGTCACCGGCCGCACCGGCCGTGCCCGCGGCGGTTCCCGAGTGGTCGTTCCCGACCTTCCAACGGGAACTCGATGACCCGAAACGGCATGACAGGATCCGGGAGGTCCTCGGAGAGCTGGGCGAGTTGGAGTCGACTGAACGGGCCCGCGACGGACTGCTGTTGCCGGCCGTTGACCCCTTGGTCGTCGGTGATGTCGCCGTCTTTCGCAGCCTGTTTGATATCAAGGCGGTCCATCTGCCGACCGGTCGACACCTGTGGGACAGCATCACCGTAGACCCGGCCTTCGAACGGATCCTGGATGGCAACGTTCCCAGTTATTCTGTTGGTGGCCGCAGTATGCGGCAGTCACTCACCCAGTTGTTCCTCTCGCAACGTGCGTGGTACGACCGCACGATCGGATCGCTTTCGACCGACGGACGTTTCGTGTTTGCCGTGGATTGGGTCGGAGTGCTCGGACTGCGGGTTTTCTCTCCCGGTGGTTTCGGACAACCGGACACGTCGGCACCCTGGATTCCTCGCGACCACAACCGATTGTTGGCTTTCGATCTGGCCAGCGAGGGCATGCTGGTCTGGGAACTGGGAGGGCCGCGGGGTGAACGCAACAGCAAAATCGACGGCACTTTCTTCCTGGGACCTCCCTTGCCACTGGGTGGACAACTCTACTGTCTGGGCGAGCGTGACGGCGAGATCCGCCTGTTGGCGATTGATCCGAATCGGCCCGGCGGCGAGACATTCAGCGGGGGGGATGTTCCTCTGCGACCCGGTGAGGAGGGGGCCGAGTGGTCCCAGGGCATTGCCCAGCCGGAGTTCAACGTTCTGACGCATCCCGGCCGGCGGCTTGCTGGTCTCAGCCCCAGCTATTCCGACGGTGTGCTGGTCTGCCCGACTGAGGCGGGCCTGGTCGTTGGTGTTGACGTCGCTCGCCGGCAGCTGTTGTGGTCGTATTCCTATCGTCCGACCCACAAGAGGTTGAACTACAGTCGCCAGCAGGCGATGAGACGCGTGTTGATTACCAATCGCATCACCCAACTGTCACGCAACGACGGCTGGTTTGATCCGATCCCGATTCTCGCCGACGGTGCGGTGATTCTCACCCCTCGCGATTCGGATCATCTGCACTGCCTGGACCTGGAAACCGGTCGTCGACGCTGGAGCCGGCCCCGTGGCCAGGCGCAGTTCGTGGCGTCCGTCCATTCGGGGCGTGTCGTCGTCGTGGAACGGTCTCGCGTCCAGGCGTTTCGGCTCGAGGACGGGCAGTCGGCGTGGTCGATGCCCACGGCGATTCCGCGGCCGACCGGTGTCGGTGTTCGAGTCGGACGGCTTTATCATCTGCCGGTCGAATCGCGTGACACCTCAAGTGGATCGGCCCAGGCCTCCGCGCGACGCGGTGCCATCATCACCATCGACCTCGAGACCGGGCGACTGCTGGCCCGCACCGAACTGGCCGACGGACGGCTGGTGGGCCACCTGGCTGATGGGGGGGGACGTCTCCTGGGCCTCTCGCACAACGAACTGGTTGCTTTCGAATCCGACCGCGCGTTGCAGGATCGGATTGCCGAGCGACTGGGACGCGACATGCAGGACGCTGCGGCGTTGGCACTGCGTGGCCGTCGACGGTTGCACCGGGGCGAGTACGAACCGGCGGTGGCCGACCTGGCGGCGTCGTTTGATGCCCGTCCCGATCCCGGGGTTCGCCGATTGCTGGTGCAGGCGCTGCTCGATGGGCTGCGGTTCAATTACTCCCGATATGCCCAACAGGCCACACGGCTCGAAAACCTGCTGGTGTCATCTGACGAACAACTGGCCTTTCGGCGTTTGCGTGCGGCCGGGTTGTCACGAACCGGACGTGTGGTCGAGGCATTTGACGAGTACCTGAAGCTGCGTCAGCCCAATGGCAGCTCTTCCGGCTCCGGAGAATCCACCGGCCAGCAGGCTGACATTGCCCAGCGGGGTCGATTGGAAGCGATCGACGAGGACCTGTCGGTGCGGCGAATTCGTTGGCTGGCCTCGCGGTTGAGCGAAGTCGATGCCCGAACCGGTGATCAGAAAAAGGCGGCGTTGGCGGCACGTCGTCAGCGGTTGTTTGAAGAGGCCGTGGCGGCCAACGGAATGTCCGGAACGACGGCGTTGGCCGAGTTCTTGACACTGTTCAACGGTCACCCCATTGCCGACCGTGCCCGCGTGAAATTGCTCGAACGTCTTTCCGAGAATGCCCCGGTGGTTGAACGGGAGCGGTTGCTGCTGGCTCTGCGATCGGGAACCGATCCGGTCGCTGCTGCACGTGCCACCGCGGCTCTGGCTCGACTGTGGTCGGCTCAGCAGAAGCCCGAGGCGATCAGAGCCTTGCGGAACGAGTTGGAATCGGGCCGGTTCGCTGGTGTTGAACTGGCGCCCGGACGGACGGGCAAGGCCACCGTCGCTGCCTGGCGAGCCGACCCCGCCAGCAAACTGCTGGTCGAGACCGTGCCCGACTGGAAATCCGGAGAGCTGGTGGCCCAGCGGAGTGTCAACGAGGAACGTCGGACCAGTGTCAACACCTATCCGATCCCGTTTTATGGCAATCGGCCCCTGCCGTGGCGTGGCTGGAGCTTCCGGTTGGACAATCGGCGGCAGTTCGTGATTGCCGTCGATGACCGCGGTCGCGAAAGGTGGCGGTTGACGACTGTCGGGGACCTGGCGGTCCCGGGTGGAGAGGCAAGAGTGCCGTATGCGTTCGAGGGAAACTATGTTCGGGCCGCCGGTCACCTGCTGCTGGTGGTACTCGGCAACCGTTTTGCCGTCATCGACGGACTGGGCGACAATCGTCATCCGCACGTGCTGTGGTGTCGCAACCTGTTCGAGGACAAGAACGGGGTGCAGTCCCGGATCGTACGGTTGATGCCGGGTGCGATCGGAGCCGGTCCGGGGTGGTTCAAGATAACCGATTCGACCGGTCGCCCGATCGGCCACGTTGGCCAATTCGGTTCGCAACGGCTGACCTACCAGGTTGGCACTGCGATCGAAGCTGCTGATCCGGTGACCGGCCAGGTGCTGTGGCGTCGCGGAGGAGTCCCCCGCGGTTGCCGGATTTACGGGACCGAACGGTTTGTGTGTGTCGAGCCGGATGGGCGGAACGAAGTGCTGGTGCTCGATGCCGCCGCCGGCACCGCCGTGGCAACCCGGACGTTGCCGGTCACCGGCGAGTTGATCGCCCGGATTGGCCGATGTGTTGTCAGTCGCCGGGAAACCGGGACATCCCAGCTGGTCACCGGTTTCGACATGGTGTCGGGGAAAACGGCGTTTGAGGTCAAGTTGGCTGGCGACCTGAGGCCGGTGGTCGTCGGGCATGACGGCGTCGGGCTGCTCGAGCCGGACGGCCGGTTTCGTGTGATCGATGCCGTCAAGGGACGAGTTCGGGTGGATGCCAAGCTCGCCTCGATCTTCGAGACTCCCAAGTCGTTCATGGTGCTCGAAACGCCACAACGGTACCTGGTGATGGTCAACCGGCCAACCAACGTCCGCGTTCGTGGCACCTCGACTCGGGCGGTCACCGTCCACGGTGCTGCCTGGGCGATTTCCACATCGGCCCGTTCGGACGGAAAACCGGTTGCACGGGCTGACTGGGGCCCGGTAAAGATTGAGCACCAGGCGATCGAAGTGGACCAGCCGCTACACCTGCCGGTGCTGGCGTTTGCCAGTCGGGTCTATCGCCCCGTCCAGAACGTCCTGCAGCCGAGACCCCGCACCGAGTACGGCGTGCTGGTGCTGGATGTTCGGACCGGGAAGATCGCACACACCGAAACCAGCACTCTGCCGGTCAGCGCCATGCGGGCGTCTTCGGACCGGGGCAAGCAGCAGGTGACACTCGAGTTTTACCGAACGACGATCAGCCTGTCGTTCACCGACTGAATCGGTCTACACGCGTTCCGCCACGCTGTAGGTCTCGTCCGGATCGGCGGTTCTCGACACCAGCAGTTCGGCCAGCAGCCCCAGCGACAGCGCCTGGCCGCCCAGCAGCAGCGACGCGGCTGAATAGACCAACATCGGCAGATGGTTCTTGCCGATTCCGGGGTCGATGCCTTGCGTCTTGAGACAGATCCAGAGCCCGGCCAGATACCCCAGTCCGAGCAGTCCCAATCCCAGGAAGAACACACCCAGGGATCCCAGCATGTGTCCGGGCCGCTGACCGTAGCCGGTCAGGAACTTCACCGTCAGGAGATCGAGGAAGCCGCGGAGGAACCTGCGGACACCGTATTTCGAGTGTCCGTGTTCGCGGGGCCTGTGGTGCACCGGCTGTTCGGTCACGTGGAAGCCCTTGGCGTGAGCCATCACCGGGATGAACCGGTGCAGTTCGCCGTAGATCTTCACTTCACGGGTCACCTCAGCCCGAAACAGCTTCAGCCCACAGTTGTGGTCGTGGAGCCTGAGTCCGGTCAGGCGGCTGACCATTCCGTTGAAGACCTTACTCGGAAAGACCTTGTGCCAGGGGTCCAGTCGGTGTTTCTTCCATCCATTGACGACATCGTAACCCTCCTCAAGCCGGGCGATCATCCCGGGGATTTCGGTAGGGTCGTCCTGCAGATCGGCGTCCATCATCATCACCAGTTCGCCGTCGGCGGACTTCATGCCTGCCGTCAAAGCCGCAGCCTTGCCGAAATTCCGACGCAGCCGGATCCCCGAGACCTGGTGGTGAGCGGTCGAGAGTTCGGTGATCACTGCCCACGATCGGTCGGTTGATCCATCGTCGACCAGGATCAGTTCCCAGTCGATTCCGCCGTCGTCACACGTCGCCGCAATCTGGGTGCGCAATTCCCTCAAGCTCTCCTCTTCGTTCAGAACGGGGACGACGATCGAGAGCATCAGGCGGGGGAGTCCGAAGTGGGGGGAGGAGGTGGCAACGGGCGATGACCATAGTATAGCGCGACGGAGGTGACCAGTTCAGCCAGCAGCCACACCGCACGCAGGGCGACTGAGGCGAGGACGGCTGGCTGCAGCGGGATACCCGTACGCGACAGCCCTTCGATCAGCAGGCCCTCGCGAACGCCGACTCCACCCGGAGCAAAGAACGCCAGGAATCCCAGTGCGGTGGCCAGTCCGGCGACGGCAGTCATGCCGGCCAGGGTGGTTCCGGGACAATCCGAGATCGGCGAGACACCCAGTCCCTCGAGAGTCCACCACAGGCTGAGTCCGTGGCCGGTCCAGCCGACGGCCATCGCCAAGGAACCCAACATCACCTGTCCTGTCGAAACCGACACGTCGGCCGAGTCGTCATCGGTCAGGCGACGTGTCATCCGGGTCACCAGTCGGGTCAGCCAGGGGAAGGCACCCAGTGCCAGCGCGGCGACCACGGCCGAGGTGACCATTGGCTGGCGGCCGATGGCGGCCAGTGGGGTTGGGAGAGTCGCCAGTACGTCGTCAGTCAGCAGCCAGGGGGACAGGCCCAGTCCCAGCACACCTCCGACGCCCATCGCCAGCAGGGTCTCCCACGTGGCAGTCCAGGCCGCCGTTGCGGCCGGCACCCCCGACGACTTCAGTAGGCCCGCGCGGATCACCAGCACCCCGGCCTTGCCGGGAACGTATTTCCCCAGGTGGCCACAGAAATAGGCGCGCAGCAGGGGCGGCCATCCGACCGTGTGTCCGGAATTCGACAACAGTCTTCGCCAGAACCACGCGCTGGGCAGCCAGCCAACCAGGTAGGCTGTGGCTGCGGCTAACAGCCATGCGGGTTGCCAGTCCACTTCGCCGTCCAGCGACCGGCCCTCGTCCCAGAGTTCCGATGCCCGCCAGCCAACCACGCCAAGAACGATCACCAGCAGGATTCCACGGACCAGCCGCCAGGTCCATACCCGGCCCGAGGCAGTCGCCGCCGTCTCGATCGTCATGATCGGTCCGCGTGACGGGTCAGTTCATGGTGCAGGTGACCCACCTGGGGCAGGATCAATTGCTCGATGCCCAGGCGGACCGCCGCAGTTGAACCGGGCAGGGCGAACAACGGCCGGCCGGAGGCGATACCGCCCACGGCGCGGCTGAGCATTGCTGCGGCGCCGATTTCCTCGTAACTCAACACCCGGAACAACTCGCCGAAACCGTCGAGCCGCTTGTCGAGCCGGGACGAGATGGTCTCGTAGGCCGAATCCCGAGCCGAGATGCCGGTGCCACCGGTGGTGATCACTACGCCGACGGCCGGGTCCGACAGCGCGGCATCCAGGGCTCCGGAAATCGCCGAGGGATCGTCGCTGACGATCTCGTACCGTGCCACGCTGTGCCCGGCTGCCGAGATGGTCTCGCGGAGGAACGCACCGCTCTTGTCGGTGGACTCGGTGCGGGTGTCCGAGAGGGTGATGATGGCGAAGCCGATGGCATCGATGTCCGAGGCGGCTTCTTCATGATCGCGATGGCTCGATTCGCCGGTCCCGTTCATGATCCGTTCCGCCGATGAACGACCCAGCCGGGGATCTCGACCCGGGTGGTGAACAGGGTCTTGCCGGCGGCGATGTAGAGCGTCTTCAGGTCGTCTCCACCGAAGGTCACGTTTGTCAGCACATCCTCGACGATCGGAATCCGTCCCTTGACCTGCCCATCGGGCGTGATCACCCAGATCCCCGGGGGGATGTCTCCACTCTCGTGTGGACCCCTCGAGCGGCTGATTCCGGCGGCGATGTAGAGGTTGCCCTGGCTGTCAACAGCCATTCCGTCGCCGCCCCGACCGGGAGCGAAATCGTAGACGATCCGTTGGCCCGAGGTCGTGCCGTCTTCGGAGAGGTCGAAGGCCCAGATCTTGCGGTTGCCGTCGATCACCGGACAACTGTCGACCAGGTACAGCGTGTTTTCGTCAGGGGAGAGGTGGATGCCGTTGGGCCGTTGAATCTCGGGTTGTGTCAGGATGCGGGTCACCGATCCGTCGGTGTCGATGCGGTACACGCTGTCGTGGTCCAGTTCCATTGTCGCCCGATCTCCGTAGCAGGGATCGGTGAAGAAGATCTGGCCGTTGCTTCGAGCGGCGACGTCGTTGGGAGCGTTGAACCGCTTTCCATCGAAACTGTCGGCCAGGATTTCGACATCGCCGGTGGCCAGGTCGGTGCGGGTCATCCGCCGACCGCCGTCGTCGTCACCGTGTTCATTGCCCTCGCAGGCCAGCAAACGTCCCTCTGCGTCCAGCAGCAACCCATTGGCCCGGCCGCTCGGTTCGCGGAAGACGTCGAAACCCTCAACGCCGGGCGTGTACGTCAGGATGCGGTTGTTGGCGATGTCGCTGAAATAGACGGTTCCTTCAACCGTGCAGGCGGGGCCCTCGAGGAACGAGACGGCAGTGGCCGGGGCCACGTCGGCACCCTCGGCATGGTAACCGGCCGGAAGTCCAACGGAGTGATGGTCAATCGTCATCAGAAGTGGATCCTGGGTGGGAGAATGCGGCGAGATCGCCGGGTCTAGAAGAACTCGTCATCATGGAGCAGGTCGTCTTCGCTGATCAGGCGATGGCCGGTATCGGCCAGCAATTCGAGTCCTCTCTCGATGTCGTCGACGTAAAGGGCGATGCCTCCTCGACCGTCACGGCGGTAGAGCATCGGGTAGGTGTAGGAGATGTTGATTTCGGATTGCAGCAGAGTCGAGCAGACGGCCAGAAAGGGCTGAGGGGCTTCGGGCAGTTCGACGCCGATGATGTCGGTTTCGATGAACGAGTAGCCGCCCAGTTGCAGCAATTCGCGGGCGCGTTCGAAATTGTCGAACATCAACCGCACCACGGCGCAATCGACGCTGTCGTCGATCGAGAGGGCAATGATCCGCAGGTCGTCACGTTCCAGGCACCGCATCAGGTTGTGCAGCCGCCCGACCCGGTTCTCCATGAAGACACAGAACTGCCGCAGGCAGGGCCAGTCACGGCCGTGCATCGTTTCCGGATCGGTGTACGTCTCGCCACCTTCGCTCATCGACTGCCGGTTCTCCTTGACGCCTCCGGGCCTTGCGGTGTCTCTCTCGAGGCCGGGCCGCCACTTGCCTGACGCCCCACGATTGACACTCTAGGATAGCTGCAAAGAGAGTGTCAATTCGCCAACGAGACGGCAGATGACCATACGCAGTGTCGTTTTCGACATGGGCCGGGTCCTGGTCCACTTTTCGCACGACCGGATGTTCGAGGCGATGGGGCAGGTCAGCGGTTCGACGGGGCAGCAGATCCGGGATTGGCTTTGGGACTCGGGTCTTCAGCAGCGGTTTGAGAGGGGGGAGATCGACGCACAAGCGGTGCGGGAGGAACTCGAACGGCGGGCCGGTTGTGCGATCGACCAGGATGCTCTGATGCGTGCCGCCTCGGACATCTTCACGCTCAACGAACCCCTGCTGCCGCTTATCGATCGTCTCAAGGAGGCCGGCTATCGCCTGGTCGTGCTCTCCAACACCTGTCCGCCTCATGTGGAATGGATCACCCGGCACTGGGATGTGCTCGAACGGTTCGATGCCTGCGTGTTCAGTTATGAGGTGAGGGCGATGAAGCCCGAGCCGGAGATTTACCGGGTGGCTGTCGCAGAGTCCGGGTGTGAGGCGGAGGAGTGTTTTTTTGTCGACGATTTGGCTGAGAACGTCGAGGCGGCTCGACGTGAAGGCATGTGTGGAGCGGTATTTGTCGGTGTCGAACCGTTGCGGGTGGCGTTGATTGACGCGGGAGTCGCGGCCGCTTGCGAGTCCGGCTGAGAGACGAGTATATTGGGGCGGTTGGGAGGGCCTATCTTTCCCACTTTGCCGTACACAATTTGTGTTCCCCGGATGGACCACGTTTCTGCAGGAGATACCTCGATGACACGTTCAGTTCACTGGCGCACCCGCCTGCTCAACACCACCCTCGCCGCCGTCCTGCTGGTCGGTGTCTCCCTGGCCGCGGCCAAGGGCAAGGGCATCCTGTTCCCCGACTGGTCCGGACCGACCGCGGGCAGCTACGACAAGCCCTCGGCCGAGATCGGCAAGAAGGTCACCAAGAAACGCCCCTGGAGCGTCGAGACTGTTCAGAGCTCGATCCTGGGCAAGACGCTTTCGGGCAAGCCGGCTTCGGTTGTCGGCGAGATCATCGACTACTCCTGCTACATGCAGGTTGGCAAGCATGGTGACAAGCACCGTGGTTGTGGCCAGAAGTGCGCCGCCGCCGGCCAGCCGATCGGGCTGTTGGCCAAGGACGGTTCGATCTACCTGCTGATCGACGAAGAGCACAACTCGCGTCGTGACGGCCTGACGTCCTTCCGCAAGCAGGCGATCGCGCACATGGCCCATGTCGTTCGGGTCAACGGAACCTATTCGGAAGTCGAAGGCCAGAAGGCCATCTACGTCCAGGGTACGGTCAAGAAGAAGTAGTCTTCTGCGATTGGCCTCAAGAGTTGTTTGCCGTCGGCTGGAGAAAACCGGCCGGCGGTCGTGGTGATTGCGTGGTTCGGTTTCCGGAGAGAATGGGGCGATGAAGAATTCGTCGCGTGGGGTGACGGGGGTTGTTGTTCCCCTGTTGTGTTTGGTGGCATTGTTCGTCGGGTCGATGTCCGTGCCGGAGGCTGTGATGCAACCGGCGGTGGCGGCCGATGCTGAAGAGGAGCCGGATGTTCCCTTCGGGTTGCCGCCCGTGTTTTTCCCCGAGGACAACCCTTACTCGTCGGCGAAGGTCGAACTGGGTCGCTTGTTGTATTTCGACAAGCGGCTCAGCACCGACAACACGGTGGCCTGTGCATCCTGCCATGCTCCGTCCAAGGGTTACACCGATGGTGCCCCGGTCTCGACGGGAATCAATGGCCAGAAGGGTGGCCGCAGTGCTCCGACGGTGATCAACCGGGCCTATTCGACCCGACAGTTCTGGGACGGTCGGGCTCCCTCGCTGGAAGCTCAGGCCGTGGGACCGATTGCCAACCCGATCGAGATGACAAATCTCAAAAGCGAGAAGGCCGCCCACGGTGCGGTCGTCGCCCGCCTGAAGAAAATCAAGGGTTACCGCAATCGCTTCGCCAAGGTCTTCGGGAGTCGGGACTTCACGATCGACCATGTCGGCAAGGCCATCGCCACGTTTGAACGCACAGTGCTCTCGGGCAACTCGCCCTATGACCAGTATGTCAATGGAGACAAGAAGGCCCTCAACGCGTCGCAGGCCCGTGGATTCAATGTCTTCTTCAAGAAGGCGGCCTGTGACAGTTGCCACCTGGGGTTCAATTTCACCGATGGCTCGTTCGAGAACATCGGCATCGGGATGGACAAGCCGAAGCCTGACCTCGGGCGGTTCGTGGTCACCGGCAAGGCTTCCGACAAGGGGTCGTTCAAAACACCGACGTTGCGCGAGATCGAGCACACCGGGCCGTACATGCACGACGGTCGATTCAAGACGCTCGAACAGGTGGTCGAGCACTATGACAAGGGAGGGATCAAGAATCCCAACCTCGATAGTCGCTTGAAGCCGTTGAAGCTGACCAAGCAGGACAAGAAGGACCTGGTCGCCTTTCTCAAGGCACTTTCGGGTGAAGGCTGGCAGCACATCAAGCCGCCGAAGTCGTTTCCCAAGTAGTCGGCATTGAGTCCGACGGCGACCGCGATGATCTCGGACAGCCACCGGGACGCCGTGTGAACGGCGACCGGCTGGCCCAGACTGTGGATCGACCAGATGGCGACACGACGGATCGTGCAGATTCTCGCCGACGGGCAACCTGGCGAGTCGCAGGAGGTTTGCGGCTGGGTGAGGACCCGCCGTGATTCGAAGGCGGGCCTGTCGTTCGTGGAACTCAACGACGGCAGTTGCCTTTCGAACCTGCAACTTGTCGTCCCGGGTGACCTGGACGGTTGGGATGATGCCGTCGGACGCGTGACCACCGGGGCCAGCCTGCGTGTTTCGGGGACGCTCAAGGAATCGCCGGGCAAGGGGCAGCGGGTCGAACTGGGCGTCGAGTCGCTGGAGGTGATCGGCGAGGCCGACGCCGAGAACTACCCGTTGCAGAAGAAGCGGCACAGCTTCGAATTTCTCCGTGAGATCGCTCATCTCCGGCCTCGCACGAACACATTCGGGGCGATCGCCCGTGTCCGCAATGCGCTGTCGGCGGCGATTCACAGGTTCTTCCAGGATCGGGGATTCGTCTACATCCACACGCCGATCATCACCACCAGCGACTGCGAGGGAGCTGGTGAGATGTTCCAGGTGACGACGTTGAATCTTCAGCGACTGGCCCAGGTACAGACCGAGATCGATTACGGGCAGGACTTCTTTGGCCGGCAGGCGTCGTTGACGGTCAGCGGACAGCTGGAGGCCGAGATCTACGCCACCAGCGTGGGAGATTGTTACACCTTCGGACCGACTTTCCGCGCCGAGAACTCCAACACGTCACGGCACCTGGCCGAGTTCTGGATGGTCGAGCCGGAGATGCCGTTTTATGAGTTGCCTGACAACATGGACTTGGCCGAATCGTTCATTCGCTCGATCGTGGGCGACGTGCTGGAACGGTGCGGTGAGGACATGGAGTTTTTCAACAAGCGGATTGATGACACGGTCCTGGCAACGCTGTCCAATATCACCGACAACGAGTTCATCCGGCTGCCTTACACCGAGGCGGTGGAGATCCTGGAGGGTGCGGGTCGCGAATGGGAGTACCCGGTTGAGTGGGGCCGTGACCTGCAGAGCGAGCATGAGCGGTTCCTGACCGAGGAGCACTTTGGCCAGCCGGTGATCCTGTTCGACTATCCCCGGACGATCAAGCCGTTCTACATGCGGTGCAACGATGACGGAAAGACGGTGCGAGCAATGGACGTGCTGGTACCGCGCGTCGGCGAGATCATCGGTGGAAGCCAGCGAGAGGATCGGTTGGACGTGTTGCTGGAGCGGATCACCGAGTGCGGGATGGAGCCCGAGGACTACTGGTGGTATGTCGACCTCAGGCGTTACGGCAGTGTTCCGCACAGTGGTTTTGGCCTGGGCTTCGAGCGGATGGTGCAGTTGATCACCGGGATGACCAACATCCGCGATTGCATTCCGTTTCCGCGGACTCCGAAAAGCGCCGAGTTCTGATATCGAGCGAGCGGTGACATCCCGACAGACTGATCCAGCGATCGATCGGCCGATACGTGTTCGCTGGGGCGTCGCCGTGTTGCTCTCGGCTGCTGCGGTGATCGCTTACCTGGACCGCGTGGTGATTTCCAACGTGGTCCAGGAGTTGCAGAGCGAGATCGGTATCAGCGATCGCGAGGCGGGATGGGTGCTGGCCAGCTTCGTGCTGGGCTACTCGATGATGCAGATCCCGATGGGGCGTCTTGGCGACCGGGTGTGTGGGTGCGGTGATCTGCCCACTACTGGTGCCGGAGGTGGTGCGGATGAGTGGCTGGGAGGCGGTGTTGCCGGTGTTCGCCGGGATCTTCTTTTTGAACGCGGCCAGTTGGTTGTGGGTCGATGCCCGACGACCGATTGGAATAACCGGTGGCTGAGAATCCGTGATCTGGTGGCTGGACCGAAGATCGTGATCCGATACAATAGAACGCCCGGACAACCGGATCCGGAAATGGCGCGGGGTGGAGCAGCCCGGTAGCTCGCGAGGCTCATAACCTCGAGGTCGCAGGTTCGAATCCTGCCCCCGCTACTCGATTCCCGGGATCAGACGGATCCGCACGGGGATGACAGAAAGCCGAGGCGGTTTGCCTCGGCTTTTTGCGTTGGCCTGTGGGAAATTGCTGATCGGCTTTGTTGATTTTGTTTCCCGGCGGCTATGCTCGCATTGGTGTCCCGGACGTTGTTCGTTCCGGACGGATTTTCGCGACGTTTTCCGGGTCGGATCCGTGACGCTACTTTTCTGCCGCGTTGAGGATTTCGACCATCATCGGCCGGACTTTTTTCAGACGCTCGTGGTCCAGTCTCAGACCCAGCGGAGCCAATTGACGTCCGATGTACTCGTAGGCCGGTTTCACCAGTGCAAAGGGTGCCTGCACAACCTCCGATGGTGTCCGGCCCTCCTTGTTGGGGATGCTCTGGTCGGCTCCTTTCTCGAGGAGCAGCTTGAGGATTTCCGGTCGGCAGAAAAATGCGGCGACGAAAACAGGTGTGGAACCCTGGGCGTCCTGGGCGTTCAGGTCGGCTCCGGCGTTGATGAGCAGCTTGACCGCTTCGATGTTGCCGAAAACCGTCGCGGTAACAAGGGGACTGTCTTTGTCCAGGTCGCTGCCGGCGGCAATGTGTTGACGAATGGCCTCCAGGTCTCCCTCGGCCGCGGCGGTGCCAAGTTCAATATCGGGTGCGGAGACCTCCTGTTCTGTCCCCTTGGCCGTCTGGTCGTCGGTTGCCGACGTCTGTGTGGTGACGGGTGCCGTTGACGGAGGTTTGGGTTCTCCGTCACCACAGCCTGCGGCTGTGATGCAGATTGTCACGAGTGTCATCAGCCTGCTGATCATCTTTGAGTTCCCGGTCACAGTTCGTGAGGTCGACGGGCGTTTGCGTGCGGTCGTCGCCTGAACGTGGACCCTACACCGTCTAGTCGGAGGATGCATCCCAGACCTTCAGGGATCTGTCTTCGCCGCTGCTGACGATCCGCCACCCCTCGGGGCCGAAACCCACGCTCAGAACAGGCCCGGTGTGTCCGTTGAGGGTGAGTGATGTCTGGCCGGTCGGTGTGTCCCAGAGCTTCACGGTCCCGTCATCGCTACCGCTGACGATTCGTTGACCGTTGGGGCTGAAAACGACGCTCCGGACGAAACCGGAATGTCCCTTCAGAGTGAAGATCAAGTCCCCGGTGTCGGCGTCCCAGACCTTCAGCGTCTGATCGAAACTGCCGCTGGCGATCTGCCGTCCATCCGGACTGAAACACACGCTCCAGACCGCATCGGTGTGGCCGGTGAACGTCCGGAGTTCCTTTCCGGTCGTTGCGTCCCACAATTTCAGCGTGTTGTCCATGCTGCCGCTGACGATCCGATTGCCGTCCGGATTGAACGCGGCACTCCTGATCCGACTGGAATGTCCCTTGAACGTGTGAGTGGCCTGCCCGCTGGACAGGTCCCAGATCTTGATCGTCCTGCTGCTGGTGCTGAGTAATTGTTTGCCGTTGGGGCTGAAATTCACACAGGTGATCGGACTGGAATGGCCGTCGAGCGTCTTCAGTGCCTCGCCCGTGGAGATGTTCCACAGTCGCAGGGTCCGGTCCTCGCTACTGCTGACAAACTGGCTGCCGTCGGGACTGAAACTCAGCCCGGTCACCGCCCGGGAATGCCCCTTGATCGTGAATCGTGTGCTGCCGACAGCGGCATCCAACACCTTCAGCGTTCCGTCCTCGCCGCCGCTGACCAGGTGTTGTCCATCAGGACTGAAAATCGAACTCGTCACCGGCCCGGTGTGGTTACCGAGCGAGACGGCGTCCTGTCCGGTCGTCGCATCCCAGACCTTGACCAGGGTGTCGGCGCTGCAACTGACGATTCGCTTGCCGTCGGGGCTGAAATCCAGGCTCGTGACCGGACCGGAATGTCCCCTGATGGTGAGTGTCTCCTGGCCGGTGGCAATGTCCCACAGTTTCACGATGTTCTGGTCGTCACCACTGGCGACTTGCTTTCCGTCGGGACCGAAATCGACGGCCCACAGTCCGCCGGGATGCCCCTCGAGCGTCAGGCTGGCTCGGCCGCTCGAGATGTCCCACACTCTCACGGTCCGGTCGACGCTGCCGCTGACCACCTGTTTCCCGTCCGGGCTGAACGCGACCGCGGTGACATAACCGGTGTGTTCTTCAAAGACGGACTGGGACTGGCCGGTTTCGGCGTCCCAGATGATCACGGTCCGGGCTCCGCCACTGACGATCGACTGTCCATCTTCGCTGAATTCGGCACTGGTCACCGGGCTGCCGTGTCCTCCGAAGGTCAGTTCTGGTTCCCCGGTGGAGGCGTTCCAGATCTTCAGCGACGTGTCGGAGCTGCCGCTGAGAATCCGTTTGCCGTCGGGGCTGAAACACACAGCGGTGATGAACCCGGTGTGTCCCTTGAGAGTGAGTGTTTCTTGACCGGTTGCCGCGTTCCAGACTTTCACCAGGCGGTCCACGCCGCCACTGACGATTCGTTTCCCATCGGGGCTGAAACCGGCGCACCAGCAACCGTCCGGTCCGTCGTGTCCGGCGAATGTCACGAGGGTCTCGCCGGTGGAGGCGTCGGAGGTCTTCAGCACGTTGTCGACGCTGGCGCTGACAATTTGTTTCCCGTCGGGGCTGAATTCAACCCGCCGCACTCGGCTGGCGTGGCCCCGGATTGTCAGCAGGTCGCTGCTGATCATCCGTCTCCAGTAGCCCCATTCGAACTGGGTGAGGTCATCGTGGTCCTTGTAGCGGTCGAGCAGGTCTTCGAGATAGTGGACGTCCGCGTCTTCCCAGTGCTGTTGTGCCAGCAGCATGTCGGAGTTGTACGCGTTGCGTTCGGAGGTCCTGAGATTCTCCAGGGCGATCTGCTCGTTCCTGACCGAGATCTGACGTTCACGGTTGATCCAGACTGCCGCCGCACTGACAAGGACCAGGATCGCCACGCCGGCACTCACCAGCAGACGCCTCAGTTGCCGGACCTGTCGTTGGCGGGCATCCCGCTTGTCCTTCGCCGCGACCAGGCGATCGCGCATTTCCCGATTGTCACCGCCGAGTTCGTTCAGCAGCGACAAGGCCAGGTCGTAATCCTCTCGGGCCTCCGCACAGGCGGCGTACGCCAGTCGGGCCTCGGTCATGGTGTCCCGAGCTCGCTGGTTTCCATCCCAGAGTGCCAGCGCCTGCTCGAAGCCAAACACCGCACGCGAGAAGCCGCTGTATTCCCCTGTCTCACCGGCCGCAACCAGGGCCTCTTCCGCGGTGGCACATACCTGGAGACTCTCGCGGTGCGACTCGAAATCTCGAACGGACTGCTGAAATTCCTGGACCGTCTGGTAGCGGTCTTCCGGCAGCGTCTTCATCGCCCGCAACGCGACGCCCAGCAATTCTCCCGACGGGTCCAGTTCCCGCTGCCGATCGGCGTCAGGATCGACGATCTCGTTCCTCGAAGCCGATTTCAGACATTCGATTGCCGACTCGCCGTCGTGTGGGGTCCTGCCGGTCAGCAACCGGAACAGGATCCCCCCCAGGAGATAGACGTCACTGCGGGGGCCCACACAGTACGGAGGATTGACCATCTCGGGAGCCATGTACGACGGGGTGCCGCCGGCCGAGGTCATCACGTCTTCGTCGGCGGTTGCCAGGACTGCCATTCCCCAGTCGAGTACCAGGACCTCGCCAAATCCTCCGATCATGATGTTTTGCGGCTTCAGGTCCCGGTGAATCACACCTTCGGCATGCGCAAAGGCCACCGCATCACAGACATCGATCAGGATCGAGAGGTTCTCGTCGAGTGTGTGGGTTCCGATCAGATCATCCCACGGCTGTCCCTGGATGTTCTTCATCGAGTAGAACAGTTCGCCGCCGGGAGATTCTCCGACTTCGTAAACCGGAACGATGTTCGGGTGCTCGAGTTTTCCCGTCAGCACCGCTTCCATCAGGAATTCGTCGCGGACCGACTGATCGCGGCCCGACTTCCGGTGAATCTGCTTGAGGGCGACATTTCGTCCCAGGGCGACTTGGCGAGCCAGGTGCACTGTGCCCATGCCACCCTCGCCGAGTTCGTCCAGGACCACGTAGTCCAGTTCCTGGTCGTCCGAGGACGATCCGGACAACTCTTCGACAAGTTCCTCGGATGCCTGGATGTTGCGTGGACGAAGGGAGCCCGACCGGGAGACGGAATCGGTTGTCGACCCGGACGCCCCGGTGTTCTCCGGCGGCTTCAGGCTTGATCCGGGTAACGCGCTGAAAAGGTCACCGTCTCCGGGAACCACCGTTCCGGCAAACCGGTCCAGGATTTCCGAATTCTCGGCACTGGTGTCTGCGGCGTCCGTGTAAACGAACGTCTGATCAGCGGCAGCTGCGGCGTCGGTTTCGGGGTCTGCCGCCTGGGGAGAATCCGGGGGTGGGGAGGATTCTGCTCGATGTTCCTGGTCGATTTGCTCGTCGTGACCGTTTGACACCGCGCCGTGTCCCGTTGGAGCCTGAAAATTGTCAGACGATTCTATCACCAGCCGCGAGGGGCAGGAATCCGACTCGTCCGAGAGTGTTCAGTCCGGGGTTTCCGGTTCACTCTCGCCGACGATGAACGGCAACAACCGTGCGATGTTGCGAGCGTCGTCGATGCCTCGGTAGTGGGTTCCTCTGAGTTCGAGGCCGACCTCCTTGAGCGCGGCGGCCATCCCGAATCGCCGGTCGCTCTCCAACCTTTCGGAGAACGCCTGTTTCAGGTTTCGGTGACCGGCAGAGAACGGGCGACCGATTCGTTTGTTGCGACATTCCCGTCCGATTTGATTCCGATCGTAGTCACCCCAGGAGCAGAAAAGGTGGTCGGTATATTGTTCGGCCCACGCGACCAGTTTTCTGAATGCCTCTCGCAACTCCGGGGCCTGGTCGACATCTTCCTGCCGGATGCTGGTCAGGTTGGTGCAGAATTCCGTCAGCGCCGGGTGGTGAACCGGCCGGACAAATGTCGAGAACTCGTCGACGGCCACGAGAGTGTCGGCGTTGACCATCACCGCGCCGATCTCGATGATCTCGCTTTCCTCACGCTCGATCGTGCCGCGGTCGCAGCACGTGGCTTCGAGGTCAATCACCAGGTAATGGCCAGGCGGCATGGTCTGAACTCCTGCCGGCTCCCGGACACGGTTCGGCGAGTTGTGCCCGGCCGCGAGAATCAACCGATCAACTCGTGGCGAATCCGGCCGTCGCCGGCGATCGGTTGGGGTTGGCCTGCGTGATCGGGCAAAGTTGTGTGCGGATCGATTCCCAGCAGGTGGAACGTCGTGGCCAGAACATCCTTCGGCGAGACGGGAGTGGTTTCGACGTCTCCGGCGATCGAATCGGTTCGGCCGACCACCTTGCCCCGTGCGAAGCCACCGCCGGCATAAACGGCCGAGTAGGCTCGAGACCAGTGGTGTCGTGCGGCTCCCTTGGGACCGGAGTCGATTTTCGGGGTGCGGCCGTGCTCACTGATGCACAGCACGGCGGTCTCGTCGAGCAGTCCGCGTTCATCGAGATCGAGAATGAAATTGGGGAACGACTCGTCGTAGACCGGCAGCAGGTAGTCCTTCAGCCGAGGGAAATGGTTGGAGTGCGTGTCCCAGCACGAGGCGCCGAACAGGCCGAAGGGATCCCAGTAGACCGACACGAATCGGCTGCCGGCTTCGACCAGGCGGCGGGCGGCCAGCAGCGACTGACCGAACAGCGTCATCCCGTATTGGGCACGGACTCCGGCGGGTTCTCGCTGGATGTCGATGGCGTTTCGCATTTCGTTGGTCGTCAGCAGGGAATACGCCCGACGCTGGTGCTTGTTGAAGACACGGACGTTCTGGTGAGCGTCGAGCGAGGTGCGGGCTCGGTCGAACTGTTGCAGCAGTGACCGGCGGACATCGAACCGCTTTCGGGTCATGCCCTCCGGCAATTGGCAGGCGTCGCCCAGCCCGAATCGTCCGCCGGGTTCCACGCCACCGAACGGGTCGTAGATCTTCTCGGTCTGGGTGTCGGCATTGAGCTTCGGAACGACCCGGGTCCCCTTGCCGTCGAAGTCGGTCCAGATCGGATCATAGCCGGCACCCAGGAACGAGGCGTATGGTCCGGAGAGACGCTTGGAACTGCCAGTTCCGTACTTGCCCGACCGGCTCCCGAACAGCCAGGGCAGCCCGACGTTCCTGGGCATCCGGCTGATCGCGTTTCCGGATTTCTGCTCGTCGAGGTAATCGACAACCGAGCCAATGTATGGGCGTTGACGTGTGTCGCGGGGCAGCGAGTTGAGTTCGGCACTGGTCATCGGCATGGCCGAGGTCACGTAGCCGACCCCGTGCAGAGGGAATGGATGGGTCATGGAACGCACCACCGTCACGCGGTCCATGATCCTGGAGTGCTGGGGGATTCCTTCGCAGAGGCTCAATCCCGGAACACTGCTGGAAATGGCGCCCATTTCGCCCTGGATCTCGGCCGCCGCCAGGGGTTTCGGGTCAAAGGTTTCGTGCTGAGGAGGAGAGCCGGTCAGGAAGACGAGGATGCACGCCTTGGCTTTGCCGAAACTCGACGGCTGGCCGGTGGTGGCGGCCTGCGTTTCCCGAAGACCGAACCAGTCGGCAACATTCAGTCCCAAAGTTCCCAGGCCGCCGATCTGCAACAGGTCACGTCGTGACACACCGTCACACAGCTTCGATTCCGAGCCGAGAATCCGCAGCATGCCCGATGATCCTGTTTTCCGATTTGACGTCCCGTCGTCGCTCTCTCGCCGGGCGAGCATGGATTGTACGTGTTGTCCGGTGACGATGCACCATGTTCGGGAACCCTCACTGGGATTGTGGAGTCCGGGCCTGGATGGCGAGATTGGGGACTTGTCCAAAACACAAGCCGGTTTGCCGGTTATGCTAGAAGAACATGGCCGGGCGGCCTGGCAACATCTGCTGGATTGTCTGCGACCCGCTGTGGGCGAAGTGAACGGTCTCCCGTTTCAAAGGATCTGACGGTCTTGGTGACGTTTTTCTGCTATCTGGGACTGGCCGGAACGCTCTACATGACGGGCGTCGTCTGGTTTGCCCAACTCGTGCACTACCCGTTGCTGGATCGCGGCAATGCCGAGGATTACCTGGCATTTGCGGTTGCCTACCAGCGTCGAACATTGTGGGTCGTGGTTCCCGGCCTCTCGTGCGAGATCCTGGGCACACTGGGACTGCTCTGGTACTGGCCGTCGCTGCAGGCCTGGACGGGCCTGGGCGTGTTGTTGGCGATCTGGACGGTGACCTGTGCCGTGTTGATTCCCAAGCACCTGCTGCTCAAACAGCGGTATTCGAGTGAGGACCACCGGGTACTGGTTCGTTACAACCTGCCGAGGTCGCTGCTGTGGACGCTCAGGTCAGCAGTGATGATCTGGACCGCCGTCACTTTGCCGGTGGGGGGAGCATGATGGTGGGTGTTGGTGAGATCCCGGCCGGATCGCGTCCCGAGTTGTTAGAGATCTCGGACCTGATCGTCGATTTCGACATCGAGACGATGAGCCGGCGGCCGGTGAACCGGGACGAGGTGGTGGAGAGACTGAGCATGGTCGGCGACCGACCGGCGGCACGGATCGTCGCGGGCATGCCGGCCAACGACGGTGTGCTGGATCCCGACGCGGTTGACCGTCTGCTGATCCGGGTTCACTGCGAGATGCAGAGGCTCTCCGAGGAGTTTCAGCACGGTCGACGTGTTTTTGAGTTTCTCGCGTCGTTGCTGGCCGCCCTGGACCAGTCCGGGGTTCCCCCACCGTATCGCATCGTCGACATCGGCTGTGGCACCGGGTATGTCATCCGTTGGCTGTCCGCCCTCGCGGATTTTCCACAGGAGGTCGAGTTGATCGGCGTAGACTTCAACGAGGCTCTGGTTCGCGAGGCGCAACGGTTGAGTGCCGCCGAGCAACTTGACTGCCGTTTCGAAGTCATCAACGCCTTCAAGATGGCCCGGCCGGCAACAGTGTATCTCTCGACCGGCGTGCTGCATCACTTCCGCGGTGACGGCCTGGACGACTTCCTGTTGCAGCACGACCAGCCGGAGACCCAGGCGTTTGTCCATTACGACTTCCAGCCCACGCCGCTGGCCCGGCCAGGAGCCTGGGCCTTCCACTACATCCGTATGCGAGAGCCGCTGTCGCGACACGACGGTGTCGTCTCGGCTCGACGTGCCCACGACGCGGACACGTTGCTGAAGTCGGCCAGGCGGACGTCGTTCGCGTGCGGTATGTATGGCACCCGTGTCTGGAAGTTGCCGATTCCGCGAGTGTTTCACACGCTGTTGGGACTCCGCCCGGACGTGATCGACGCATTTCGCCAGACGCTGGGCCGACGTGTGGGCAGATTGGGGCCGTTGTCATGATCTCAACGGTGTTCGCCCTGTACGTTCTGCTGACCCTGGACGCGATGTTCAGTGGCATCTGTGCGGCCTCAGGCCGGGACGCCCGCATCGACAAGCGAGCCTACTTCGTCAATGCCATGATCCACGGAATCGGCTGGGGCCAGGTGGCCTGTCTGTTGGGTCTGTTGATCCTCACGGTGGCGGTTTACGCTTCGTCTGATCCCGGCCTGGCGGTGGAGCAGATGGTGGGTGTTGGCGGACGGATGATCCGGGTTTACGTGGTGTATGCGGTGACAATCCTGTCGTTCTTCGTGGTCCGGGCGATTCCCTCAGTCGATATCCGGTCGATGACCAGCACGGTGGCCTTCGGCCCACTGACGCTGGTTCGTCCGGCTGTCATTGTGCTGGGGATTGGCTGGGGACTGGCTGGCGGTGCCCAACCGTCAGTGGTGGTGGCAGGGTTGCTCATCGCTGTGCTCATGGTTCCGTTCCGGACTTTGCTGAACCGGTGGTTTGACTTGGCAGAGAGGAGTCCGCTTTAGCCGATTCGGAGAACAAGCGGGGAATCAACCAGATGCCGGTCAACAACCGGTTCTGTCTCGCGGTGCTCGGCCTGCCGAATACGTTTCTGTTCAGCGATGGCTGGATCGGGTGGAGCAACAACGGGAAAAACCGATTCGAAACCGGAGTTGTCCAAAAAACGTCCGAGTCTTCAAAGCCTTGGGTTCCGGATTGACGATCGGTCGACTCCGTGTGGCTGCCCGGGGACGAGAACTCCGTGAGTCATGTCCAGAACGCCACAGCGCCAGGAGCTTTGGCACCTCGACGGACGCCATGATATTGTCGTGGCATCAATCCGACTGGAAGTGGCGCATCTGCGAAACCGGATGCGGCAGGGTGTGGTCATCGACCTGAAGTTCCTACGTGCGCTGCGGCAGGTGAGCAGGATCGAGGGGGTCTCCACGCTCGTGTTGTTCGGGATTGCCATGCCGTTGAAATACTTTGCCGGAATGCCTCGGGCGGTTACGGTGGTGGGCTCGATCCACGGAGCATTGTTCGTCGGATTGGTCGCGATGTTTGTGGTTGCGGTCGGGAGGGTTCCGATTTCGTTGCGGGTCGCGCTGACTGGGATGCTGGCCGCGGTGTTTCCCTTCGGGCCGTTCTGGTTCGACCGCCACCTGGCGGAGGCAGCGATGGAATCTCCGAAGGAAACCGACACGATCGAGACGAACGGTCGATTGTGAGAGGATGATCCACAGGCAGTCCCAAGTGGTGTTCAACCGGAAAACTGTGCTGGAACTCGCGGGCCTTTTGCTCGTCGGACTCGCTCTGTTCCTGGCAACCGGTCATCCGTGGTTGGGCGTCGTGCTGCCGTCGCTGCGAGCCGGTTGGCGGTCGCTGCGGACCGCGGCCTGGGTGTTCTCTGCTGATCCGGATCGGAGACGGGCGGTGGTTGGCGGCGTGTTTTGCCTGGCCCTGGGTTGCTGGAAGGTCGCGGCGATGTCGGCCACGACGGTTCTGGTCATGGTGGTTGTCGCGAAGGCCACAGGCCAACTTCCGCGGATGGAGCGATTTGCGGCGGTCATGATCACGCTGACCGGCGGTATCGTCCTGACCTCGCTGATCGGGCTGCTGGCTGCGATCGGGGCCGGGGCGGCGCGGATTCGTCTGTGGATTCACCCTGCGTTGCCCGAGATTCTCGGCGACGTGCTGAAGGGAGGCGACAGCGGGACCGTGCAACCCGGATTCAACCAGGCGATTTTTGTGCTGATCACATCGCTGGCCACTCCCGCACTTGCCGCTGCCGGATACATACTGATTCAGCCGGGCAGTGTCCTGCGGGCGATGCTGGTTTTCGGCCTGATGGTGGTGTTGGTCATTGGGTCATATGGATGTCTCGCCCGTCGGATCATCGCGGACCATCCATCCCAATGCTGGGGACGTCCCGGGAAAGAGGAAGTCGGTGAGCCTTGAGGCGTTGTGGATTTTCACCGGCCCGAATTGTCGATGCCCCGCGGTTCGGGCATCGCGTCCGTGATGATCTTCCAACTCTTCCCGTTCTCTCGCATGGCCTTGAACGCGCGTGGCTTGTAGGCGAATTCGAGTTCCGGCGTGAGCAATGGGCGTCCGGGGTGCACGGCGGCGCGCATCATCGCGTCGGTCAGCCCGGTGGTCATCAGCGTCCGCTCTAGTGGGTAGGGCGATCGGCCTTTTCGGAAGTGGTCCTGGATCGAATGGACCAGCGCCTTGAACAGGTTTCTGTTGTTCCAGGGGCCGACGTTCAGTGCGGTGCTCAACGGTCGGCGTTCGCCTTTGATGCGGCAGGCGAAGTTCCATCGGGTGTCGTTCTTGCCGATGTTGAGCATTGTGGCCTTCAGGCCGTCGGCGTACTGGATCAACAGACCGTCGGATGTGACCTTTTTTTCGCCTGGCACCTGCTGGATGGATCGGGGCAATGTGCCGAGGTCGGCCCGCATGGCCGCTTCGGCGAGTTTCAGCGACCAGCGGCCCTTCTTGGCAGCATTCCACAGTTGCTGGCCACGAAGGTACTCGACGCTGACGATCCCGGTTTCTCCGCCGGCCCGGGCTTCAACAAATGACTGCAGGACCTCCAGGGCGTGGAACCCGTAGGCCTCCAGTGGCCCTCCGTGGATCGAGACCGCTTCGGCGACATGGGCCCCGCGGGGGAGTTCGACCGCCGGTCGTCGCTCGGCAAGCGGACACGAACTGCCGGCCATCAGAGGGATTTTCATTTGCCTGGCCGTTTCGAACATCTGTCGGGCCCAGTCGAACCGGTAGCAGAGGTGCTTGTCGTTGAAGACGGGGACAGGGCGGCCGCTGTCGCCGATCACTTGGGCGATCTCGTCGAAGAAACGCTTGCGGGGGTACCTTTTCTGCCCGAGTCGGTTGAAGGAGTAGGTGCCGTGTTCTCCGATCGACAGTACGGCATCGACGGACAGTCGCTTTCCGCCCTGGCACAGGGCCTTGGCGATTGTCGGCTGGATTTTGATCCCATAGTCGCGGGCCACCCCTCTCGCCATGTCGACCTTGGGGAACTGGTCGACGTACATCGACACCACGCGGAATTCCTTGCGGGGATCCACGCGGCGTCCGCAGAAGAGGTAGGGCTCGAGAAAATTCTCGAGGACGACATTGGCGTGAGACCGGTGCCGGAAGCAGGTCAGGATGGCAGCAACCTTGATGGGCATGGGGCAGAGCCGATGTGGGGAGGGCTGGTTTGAGGAAAGATGTCGTGCCGGATTGACCGGGCGACGTGTCACGGTGCTGCATCGTCTCGTCCACGGGCGGTGGTGACAACCGCACGGACAGTTAGACTGGGCACTTCATTCGGTAAAGATCCGGAGACAAATCGCATGAGAGAACGGCCTTGGAAGAAGGTCCTGCTTGTGGGGGTGATGTTGGTCACCGCTGTTGTTCCACCGGCGGTGGCAGCCGACGGCTGGAAGGTCGAGGTCGACATCCTGCATGGTGCTGACTACGGCGGAAAATACGGCAGCTTCAGCAAGGGCCACGTTCACGTCGACAAGAACGATCGGCTGTGGTTGCCGGTCCAGGTGTTCTTTCCCGACGACGAAGCCAACACCGATGCCTATCAACCTCGAGCCTCATTGATCGTATTGATCTCCGACGATCGCGGGCGCACCTGGTCGATCACGAAACAGAAATCCCCGGTTCTGGCTCGGAACCGGGTGTCGCTGCCCGGTGGAACGGTCATGGAAATGGGGACCAGTGGCTGGATTCGGTATCCGCGGACGGAGATCAAGTCGCTGCAGAAGCGGGGCTACCACGTCTGGGACCTCGGGGCCAAGAATGATTATTGCGCGATCATCTACGACCTGTGGCTGAAGACATCCACGGATGGGGGCAAGACGTGGAAGAAACGTGAGATCCACAAACAGTTGCCGTTCTTTGCTCACTTTGTGGGCCGTGGGCCATTGCGGCGTCTCGATGACGGGTCGCTGGTCTTCCTGGCCTATGGATACGGCAAGGAGGGGCGGAGCGTGGATCCCAAGACCAAGGGGGTCGGAATGACGCTGGGACGGAGCCATGTCTACTGCGTTCGGTCCGACGATGCGGGCAAGACGTGGTCGGCCGTGCGAGCCGCGGACGGAGCGCTGTCGCCTTTGTCCACGGGATTCTCTGAAACCTTTCCTGTGATCGACGGAAACGGGCGGATGTTCCTGATGATCCGAACCGGGTTAGCCAGCCCGGCATTTGCCGTGTCGTCTCGGGACGGTGGCCGCACGTGGTCGAAGGTCAGGAAAACGCCGATCAATGCCAAGCATCCTCTCCCCTGGAAACTCTCCGATGGAACGCTCGTCTGTTCGTACCAGAGGAGGGGAGCGGCCCCTTTTGGGGTGCGAGCGAGGTTCACAAAGGACATGGGAAAGACGTGGGGAGAGGAGATCGTGTTGCGCGACGACGTGGCCATCTCCAATGCGCTGGCCGAGGCCAACACGGTTCAGTTCTCCGATGGGACCCTGTTCACGGCGTTCCAGGCAGTCAAGGTTGATGACCGGGGCCGGGTGCGGCCGTATATCGCCGGCTGTCACTGGACGCGAACATACCGCGGGGCTTTCTCGCCGCGTTTGCCAGTTCCGCCGCGGAAGAAGAAACTCAATTCGAAGAAAGCCAATCCGTAGTCAGCTGGCCCAATTCGTCCCGGCCTATGCCGATGTGCTCACACGGCTTGCTAAAATAGGACTGCGACGTTCTGTAGGCTTTTCCCGATGAAATGGCGCGACGTCATGTTGGTGCGGTGTCGGTTGCTGCTGCTCGTACTGTTGCTGTTCTCTTCAGGCGAGCAGCACGGTCTATGCGGTGACAAAGTTGATCCTGCGTCAGCCGATTTTTTTGAGGCTCGGATCAGGCCTCTGCTGGTGCGGCGTTGTCTGCGATGCCACGGTTCCCGAAAGAGCGGCCGTGGACTGCGACTCGATTCTCGCAAGTCCATCATTCGCGGGGGCAAGAGCGGTCCGGCTCTGGTTGGTGGAAAGCCGGCGACCAGCCTGTTGATCCGAGCTGTCCGCCATGCCGACGCCGGACTGAAAATGCCACCGGGGGGCAAGTTGCCCGAGCAGGAGATCCGATTGCTGGAACGCTGGATTCGGATGGGGGCGCCCTGGCCGGCGGACGTGTCCTCGCGAACTCTCTCCGATGCGGCAACGCATTGGTCGTTCCAGCCCGTGAGGCCCCTGGAACCACCCGATGATCCAGACGGTTGGTCGGCGAACCCGATCGACCAGTTTGTCGTGTCGAAATTGAAGCAGCAGGGGTTGAAGCCGGTTGGCGGGGCCGATCCTCTCGCGTTGATCCGACGCGTGTCCTACGACCTGGTCGGTTTGCCGCCTGCCTGGAAAGATGTCGAGGCTTTCCGAGACGACCATTCCGAAGCCGCCTACCGGCGGTTGATTGATCGGTTGCTGAACTCGCCTCAGTACGGGGAACGCTGGGGACGGCATTGGCTGGATCTGGCCCGTTATGCCGACACGCAGGGAGGCAGCGTCGATTGCCCAATCCCTGCTGCCCGTCTCTACCGGGATTACGTCATCGATGCGTTCACGGCCGACAAACCCTACGACGAGTTCATTCGCGAGCAGATTGCCGGTGATCTGATGGCCGCCGAGGGGCCGGACGGGCGGTTCCGGGAACGGGTGATCGCTACCGGTTTCCTGGGCCTTTCGATCCGAAACGGCATTTTCAAGCACTATCACCCCGAGTTGATCATCGAGGACA
>MDTE01148780.1_pt1 | contig 41116 bp, 41 predicted proteins | sample 811231 | NCBI WGS metagenome assembly MDTE01 (sample SAMN05326651, study PRJNA326480) | marine metagenome | isolation source: seawater | place: Indian Ocean: Red Sea | collected 2010
CTTGAGAATAAAAAAAAATTATCCCCCAAGGCAAAAGATTTATTAAAAAAAATAAACAAAGACCTACCAAGATATGAAAAAATTGATTCTTTGATTAATAAAATAAAAAAATAAATTTCTTACTTATTCTTTCTGTATACGCCTAGTCTAACTTTTTTCGAAATACTTATAAGAAATTCACTAATTTTTTCATCAGTATTTTGTGTTGATAGTTCTCTAATTATTTCATCAATAAAAGCTCCTATTGCTATATAAGGGTTGATTTTCTTTCTCCTACACTCTGCTCTTGCTTTCAATACTATTGATGATGCTAATTTTTTCTGTTCATTTTCATCCATTTATAAAACCTTAACCCTTGGTATATCACACCAATTAGTTGTATAGCAAGGTGATCGATACTGAGACTTCATTAGCCACTTTATTTCCTTATCCTTTTTATATTTCTTATAAAAAAATCCATTTTTATCAGAAGACAATCTTAATTTTCCATTTCCAAACCTTTCATTAATATGATCCATAGCTTTCATTAATCTGATATCTGAATTCTTCACTCTAAAACCTCTTTCTTTTTTCTTATTTATTATTAAGTTCTGTTGCATATTATCTTTGGTACAAAAATCAGACAATATTATACCGACCTTATTATAAAAAAAAGATTCTTTATACAGTTTCTTAAGTAGTTTATTAGAGACTTTCCAAATAATTCTTGAGTCATTAGTTGGTTCTAATAAAAAATATGTTTTGTTATTCTTATATATTTTTTTACTATATTTTGAAGTCTTTAAAAAAATAGTTATAGATCTGCAAAAAAGTTTATGACTTCTCATTTTAGAAGATGCTTTTTGTACATAGACTATCAAAGCACTCCTTATATCTTCATAAAAATTAAGTTTTTTCCCAAAAGATCTAGAAACACATATTGATTTTTTTTTTATAGGACTATTTTGCAACACATTGCATACCATACCTCTCAATTCAAGTATGGTTCTTTGAAAAACAACTCCTTTTTCTTTTCTTACAAAATTTTCGTTACATTCTCTAAGTTCAAAAGCATTATTTATTTTATGATTAGATAAAAAAGTAGACATTCCTTTGCCAATTCCCCACACATCCTCAACATTAGTATTTTCCAAAATATAACTCATATCTTTCTCTGATTTTATTTCCAGTACATTATTGTAACTAATTTCTAAATTAGGATATTTTAACTTTTTCTTAATCACCCTATTTGTAATTTTTGCGAGTGTCTTAGTTTTAGCAATACCAATACTAACTGGAATTCCAGTCCATTTAAGTATTTTTTTTGCTAAATCGTAGCAAAATTTATCTCTCCCAGTCATTATGTCCAGATTAAAAAAAGCCTCATCTATAGAATAAATCTCAATACTAGGTAAGTTTTTCCTAAGGATGCTCATAATTCTGTCTGAAATATCGCCATAAAAAGAGTAATTAGAAGATATAACTGAAACTCCAAGACTCTTAGTTAAACTTTCAATTTTAAAAAATGGCTCACCCATTCTTATTCCAATCCTTTTTGCTTCATCAGATCTTGAAATTACGCAACCATCATTATTTGAAAGTACCACAACAGGTTTTTCTAAAAGTCTAGGATTAAATAACCTTTCACAAGAAACATAAAAATTATTACAATCTAAAAGTCCAATCATAATAACAATCAAAGTAAAGTATGTATGACATAAGTAGCAACTCCCCAGATAGTTGTATCCATATCTGAGTTTAATTTTATTTTTGGGTAATTTTCATTCTCAGACTTTAGACAACAATTCCCAAATTGATCTTTTAAAAATCTTTTAATAATTAACTCACCATCCAAAGAGACAACTACAATTGATTTGTTACAAGGTTTAATACTTTTGTCTACAACTAATATATCATTATTGTATATACCAATTTTAATCATAGATTCTCCAGATACTCTGACAAAAAAAGTAGACTCAGTATTTTTTATTAAATATTTATTTAAATCTAAACGTTCTTCTATGTAATTTTCAGCGGGAGATGGAAAACCAGCAGACGCACTTATAGTACTTATAATTATTTTCTTTTTTGAAGGTGATTCATTCATTATACTAAAATAGTATAAGAACAAAGGTAGAACTTTCAAGTTAATTAATTAACTTATATATAAATAATAGTTAGTAAATAAAGAAAAATTAAATACATTAAATTATAAATGAAAAAAAAAAAAATAACTTTTGATATACTTGATATATATGAAATCTTCGTAATTGAAAATCCTTTTTTGGGTAGAAGAAATGCCAAAGATATGAGAAATTTTATTAAACTATATGCATATGAATTATTCCATAAACCTATAGAAAAAATCACAGACAAACAGATTAAATCTTGTATTAGATCAGTTCATTTAATTGGAAAAAAAAGAGAATCATTAAAATTAACGGCTTATTTAAATATTCTATTAAAATTTGCCAAACAAAAATCTATTATAAAAAACAATTTAGTTTCAAAAATATTTAAAGAAATATTAAAAGATCAGTCTTAGAATATATAAATAAATTATGATTCCACTTCACGACGACAATCCCGTTAAAAACAAAAGTTATGTTCGTTTAATTATTTTATCTTTATGTACAGCCATCTTTTTGTTTCAGATTTCTTCTAACAATAACAATCTCTTAATCTATTATTTTGGTTTTAAACCAATTAGCTTATTTTCCAATACATCAGCACCAAGTTTTTTTCCTGTTTTAACTATTTTAACATCAATTTTTATGCACGGTGGATGGATGCACTTTATTGGAAATATGCTATATTTATGGATATTTGCAGATAATGTTGAAGATAAAATGGGGAAAACAAAGTTCTTTGTTTTTTACCTTCTATCTGGTTTTTTTGCATCAATTACACAAGCAATAGCTGACTTGAATTCTGAAATACCTATGATAGGAGCCTCTGGATCAATAGCAGGCATATTAGGAGCTTATCTATATTTATTTCCCAAAGCCAAAGTTTTGGTATTAATTCCTTTCTTTATTTTTTTTACAATAAGAGTACCAGCATTTATTTTATTGATATTTTGGTTTATTTATCAATTCCTCAATATTTCTAATGCTGAATCTTCTGTTGCATGGTTAGCTCACATTGGTGGATTCATATTTGGGTACTTATTTGTTGCATTGGGTGGAGTCAAAAAGATAAAAAAAAGTAAATCTGTCTTTGTTAAAAGGAAAAAAGGACCTTGGGATTAAATAAGTTTTAAATATCTAAGAATTTCTAATCTATTTTCATTGAGATCTGGAGCCTTTGAGGTTGATCTTTTGTTTTTTGAAAAACTAAATTTCAAGGGGTTGCCTGAAACTTTTAAATCTCTTATAGAATCATACTTATAATTTAATATCATATTCCTAGAATTTATCTGCTTATCATCAACAACATCTTTAATGTTATTTATAATAGAATTAGGAATACCATTTCTTGAAAATTTTTTAATCCAATAATCAGTTGTTTTTCTTTTTAATTTACTTTCCATTCTTATTCGTAATTTTTTTAAATTCTTATTCCTATCTTTATTATCTTTAAATAATCGGTCATTAGCCATTTTTTCATCACCCAAAATATTTGAAAATTTTTTAAATAATTTGTTATTACCAATCGCCAATATAATTTCTCCATCTAATGTTTTAAAAGATCCAAAAGGAGATATTGTAGGATGATCTGATCCATAGGGTTCTGGAATGGTTTTTTGAATTGAATATCTTGCAATAGCATTCTCTAAAATTGCAACCTGACAATCTAACATACTCAAATCAAGCTTGGAACCAATATTCATATCTTTTCTATAAATTAATTGAGCAAGAATACCAATAACTGCAAACAGCCCCGCAACAATGTCCCCAATTGATGTTCCTACTCTCACAAATTCATTTTTCTTTTTTCCAGTTATACTCATAATTCCTGACATTGCCTGAACAATCACATCATACGCAGGATTATTTTTTAATGGACCAGTTTCACCAAAACCACTAACCTTAGCTTGAATCAATTTTGGGAATTTTTTAGAAATATACTTCCAATTAAAACCAAAATTTTCAAGCGTGCCTAATTTATAATTATCAATCAGCACATCAGATTTAGACAATAATTTTTTAAAGAGTAATTTGTCATCTCTATTTCTTAGATCAAGAACAATACTCTTTTTGCCTCTATTAAGAGAAATAAAATATCCAGATTTCTCGTTAATAAAAGGACCAAATTTCCTTGAATCATCTCCATCTGGCTTTTCAACTTTTATTATATAAGCCCCCAGATCAGCTAAGATTAAAGTAGCATAAGGACCAGATAAAACATTTGTGAGATCTAAAACCACAAGTCCATCTAAAGGCAATTTTTTTTTTTTTTTTAACAAAATTAATCCTTTTACTTAAGATTATAACTTAATAGAATAAGACTAAATTATGAATTTTGATCTATTCACTGATAAAACTAAAATTATAATCAACGATGCACAGAATAAAGCAATTTCTTTTAATCATCAACAAATCAAAATAGAACATTTTTTTCTTTCAATTTTATTAAAAAACGACTCATACCTAGAAAGTATTTTTAGTAATTGTAATGCTAACATAGTTACAATAAAAGATGATTTATTAAAAAACCTTGAAAATGATCCCAAAGTTTCAGGAGAAAATTTAAACATTTTTTTTTCAAATGAATTAATTGAGATCTTTGAAAAATCAAAAAAAATAAAAGATGAATTTGATGACAAATATGTCTCTACTGAAATTTTAATTTATACAATTTTATGTTTTCCTGATTTAAAAATCTATGATTTACTATTAAGAAATGGATTAGAAAAAAAAAAATATAAAATAGCAATTTTAAAAGCTAGAAAGGGGAAAACAATAGACAATCAATCCACTAATATAGATTCTGAAACAATAAAAAAATATTCTGTAGATGTGACCATGTTAGCAGAGAATGGAAAACTTGATCCAGTTATTGGTCGTGAAGATGAAATAAGAAGAAGTATTCAAGTATTATCCAGAAGAACTAAGAATAATCCAGTTTTAATTGGAGAACCTGGTGTTGGGAAAACAGCAATTGTGGAAGGACTTGCACTCAGAATTATTAATGATGATGTACCCGATTCTCTTAAAAAAAAAAAAATAATTTCTTTAGATATAGGTTCTATAATTGCTGGCGCTAAATTTAGGGGAGAATTTGAAGAAAGGTTAAAATCAATATTAAATGAGGTTTATGAAAATCAAGATTCAATTATATTATTTATTGATGAACTTCATACTTTAGTAGGTGCAGGAAAAGTTGAAGGATCTCTAGATGCTTCAAATTTATTAAAACCAGCACTTGCCAGAGGAGAATTACATTGTATTGGAGCAACCACATTAAACGAATATAGGGAAAACATTGAAAAAGATGCTGCTTTAGCTAGAAGATTTCAACAAATACTAGTTGAAGAACCAACAATAAATGATTCTGTTTCAATTTTAAGAGGTCTCAAAGAAAAATATGAAGTTCATCACGGAGTAAAAATCCATGATTCTGCAATTGTTTCAGCCGTTGAATTATCAAAAAGATATATTAATGATAGATTTCTTCCAGATAAAGCCATTGATTTAATGGACGAAGCAGCATCTAGAATTAGATTACAAATAGATTCAAAACCTGAGGAACTTGACCAAATCCAACGAAAACTCCTACAAAGTAAAATCGAATATGAAAGCTTAAAAAAAGATAATGATAAAAAATCCATAGAAAGATCAGAGGATTTGAGATCTTTAATTAAGAAACTAGATAATGATTTTAAAAAATCTAATGAAAAATGGCTTGATGAAAAAAAAAGAATAATAAATATACAAAAATTAAAATCTGACATCGAAAGTAATAAAAATAAATTGGCAATTTTACAAAGAGAAGGAAAATTGTCTCAAGCAGGCGAATTAGCATACAGCATAATGCCACAATTAGAAAAGGAATTGGCTAATTTAGAATCAAAAAAAGAAGAAAGTAAAATACTCAGCAAATCAGTAACTTCAAGTGAAGTGGCACAAGTTATTTCAAAATTAACTGGAGTACCGGTTGAAAAAATGCTCGAAGGTGAAAAAAGTAAATTAGTAAATATGCAAAAAGACTTGTCAAAAATGGTCATCGGACAAGATGAAGCTATAAAAAAGATTTCTCAAGCAGTTTTAAGATCCCGTGCAGGCATCCAAGACCCAGATAGACCAATAGGTATTTTTCTCTTTCTCGGACCAACTGGAGTTGGCAAAACGGAATTAACCAAAGCATTGTCAAAATTTTTATTTAATGAAAATCAATCATTCTTCAGGCTAGATATGTCTGAATATATGGAAAAGCATTCTGTGTCAAAATTAATTGGATCGCCACCTGGATATGTCGGATATGAAAGTGGTGGCATACTTACAGAAGCTATCCGACGCAAACCTTATCAAGTTGTATTACTTGATGAAATTGAAAAAGCACATAGTGATATTTTTAATATTCTTTTGCAAGTATTTGATGAAGGAAGATTAACTGATTCACATGGTAGAGTTGTAAACTTTAAAAACACAATAACAATTATGACTTCAAATATTGGAGCAGATCTAATAGATTTTTCAGAAGATCAAGAAAGTAAGATTGAAGTGTTTACTCAAGAAAAAATACTTGATGAAGTAAGGAAAACTTTTAAGCCGGAATTTATAAATAGAATTGATGAAATTATTATTTTTAATAGATTAACAAAAAAAGATATGAAAGAAATCATTAAACTTCAAATTTCAAATCTAGAAAAAATACTAACAAATAAAAAGATTAATATCAAAGTTGATAATTTGGCAGAAGATTGGCTTATTGATGAAGGTTTTTCATCTTCTTATGGAGCAAGACCATTAAAAAGAATTATTCAAACTAACATTATTGACAAAATTGCTTATATGATTATTAGTGATAAAATTAAAGGAGATCAGAACATAAAAGTCACTGTAAAAAGCAATAATCTAGATTTTATTTTTATATGACTAATGCCATTGGATTTATTGGTTTAGGTGTAATGGGTGGACCAATGGCCGCGCATTTACTTGAACATAGGAATGAATTAAATATTGTATTCAGAAATTCTAAAAAAACTAAACAATTTATTTCAAAATTTAAAAAATCAAAAAATTTAAATATTTACTCTAATTTAAAAGATTTCTCCAAGAATTCCAGAGTAATTATAAGTTGTGTTGGTAATGATAAAGATTTAAAAAAATATATTTTTCTAAAAATGGAATACTAAATAATGTTAATGAAAATACTATAGTAATTGATCATACTACAGCCTCTATTGAGATTTCAGAGGATTTATTTATTAATTTTCTTAAAAAAAAATGTCTTTTTTATGATGCTCCTGTTAGCGGAGGTGAAGCCGGAGCAAAAAATGGAACTTTATCAATTATGGTCGGAGGAAAAAAACAAAAAATTAAAGAAATTAAAAAAATATTAAATCCTTATTCAAAATCTGTAGTTCATATGGGGGAAAATGGTAGTGGTCAGTTAACAAAAATGGTTAACCAGATTTGCGTTGCTTCAATAATCCAAGGTTTGGCTGAAGGGTTTTTTTTTGCAAAAAAAAAAAAAATAAATATTGATAAATTATTAAGTGTGATTAGTAATGGTGCAGCTCAATCATGGCAACTTGAAAATAGAGCTAAAACTATGTGGGAAGGGAAATTTAATTTTGGATTTATGAACAAATTAATGCTTAAAGATCTTAAATTAGTGTCAAAGGAATTAAATAAGTCTCAATTAAAACTTCCTATTACTAAAAGAATTATGCAATATTACAAAACTTTAATTAAATTAGGTTATGGAAAAGAAGATACATCAAATTTAATTAGACTGCTTAAATAAAAAAAAATCATTAAGAGAAAGAGTTTGTTTAATCCTATTTTTTAGTTTTTCAAATCCAAAACCAGTTTTTGCAGATATAAAAATAGACTCAGCTTCGTGTTTGTTATGATAAAAATTTTGATTCTCAACCAAATCTACTTTATTAATCACTTCAAGAATTCTATTATCATTAGGACAAACTCCAATTTCATTTAAAATCTTCAATACTTCCCTTTTATGCTCTAAATAATAATTGTTAGAAATATCCCTTACATGCAAAATAATGTCAGAAAAAAATATTTCATCTAAAGTTGATTTAAATGAATCAATCAAAGTTGTTGGCAAATCTCTTATAAAACCTACAGTATCAATAAAAAGAACATTAACATTATTAAAAAATGATTTTCTGATTGTTGAATCCAATGAAGCAAAAAGCATATTTTTAGAAAGTACATTAGACTTTGTTAATTTGTTAAATAAGGTTGACTTGCCTGAGTTTGTATAACCAACAAGTGAGATTATAGGAATTTTATTTTTCTTTCTCCTATATCTCTGAACATTTCTAATTGAATTGATATTTTTAATTTTTTTTTTCAATCTATTAATTTGTTCAGTAAGTTGTCTTTTGTCAGATTCTATTTGTTTTTCTCCAGGACCTCCCATAAAACCGGCTCCACCACGTTGTCTTTCTAGATGCGTCCAAGACCTTACAAGTCTACTTTTTTGGAATTGCAAACTTGCTAGCATAACACTTAATTTGCCTTCATTAGATCTTGCTCTTGAACCAAATATTTCAAGTATCAGACCTGTTCTATCAATTACTTTGCAGTTTAGCTCTTCTTCAAGATTCCTTTGTTGAATAGGAGATAAATTTGTATTAATAAAAATCAAATCTACATTTAGTTCTTGTTTCTTCTTATTTAAAGTATTTAGGAACCCAGTATTTAAGTATGTTTTTGGACTAATTTTTTCCAGACCAACTGAATTATTATGCAAACAATTAAGATTAATTGCTTTAACTAGATTAATAGCTTCATCTAGAAAATATTCTTTTTCATTTCTTAGTGATTTTAAATAAGGATGTATTACGATAGTATCTTTATTATTCATTTTATCTGAAGATTAAGGAAATTCTCATATTTTTCTGTTAAAAATGTTGTTATTTCGCCTATTTTTTTTGAATTTATTTTTATATCATTGACTTGAGTGACTGGTATTACACCAACAGTTGTACTTGTTAAAAAAGCCTCTTTACATTTTTTAATATCATTTATAGAAAAAGGTTCTTCACAAACTCTTACTTTATTCTTTTTTGCAAGTTCAATCAAAGTATCTCTTGTAACACCCCCTAAAATTAAATTATTTTTAGGATGAGTTAAAACATTTCCTGATTTATCAATAATAAAAGCATTAGATGTTGAACCTTCTGTAATAAAATTGTTTCTCATTTGCCAAATCTCAAAACAACCGTTTTCATATGCCTTTTGTTTTTCAAGTAAATTCGGTAATAAAGAAATTGATTTAACATCACACCTTGTCCATCTTATATCCTCAGATAGACCAACTTTAACTCCACTCGAAAGATTTGATAATTTTTTTTTTGGGAATGCAAAAATCACTACATTTGGAGTTACATCGGGAGGAAACAAATGATCTCTTTTTGCATTTCCTCTAGTAATTTGCAGATAAATAAAACCACTATCAAGTTTATTAATTTCAATTAATCTAAATATTATTAACTCGAGCGATTTAAAATTTTTATAGGGACTTTTTATACGAAGATTTAAAAGAGAACTCTTTAATCTTTTCATATGTTTTTTGAAATTCAATAGTTTTTTATTTTTAAAACCAATAACTTCATAAACACCATCTGAAAAATTAAATCCCCTATCCTCGACAGATATCAATGCATTGAATTTATGTTTAAATGAACCATTTACATAATATATTTGCATTAAAAAAACTCTATATTAACTTCGGAATATTTCTCAATATCTTTTATAGATGAGGGGTCAGAAAAAATTATTAATTTATCATTAACTAGTAATATTGTATTTTCATCGGGTATTATCAACTCATTATTTCTGACTATTCCTCCAATAACGACTCCATTAGGTATGGTTAAATCAGAAATTTTTTTATCAGCAAATTTTGTTGTTGGCAAAATCTCTATTTCCATAATTTCTCCCCTATCATTTCCAAAATCATGGACTTCCTTTACTTTTCCTCGCCTAACATATTGAAGAATAGCTGAAGTAGTTATGTTTCCAGGATTTATTAAAACATCCAAGTTTAATTTTTTTGAAATTCCTCTATAATTTTGATTGCTCACAATTGCCATTGATCTTTTACACCCTAAATCTTTGGCAAGCAATGCACTAAATATGTTTACTTCATCATCATCGGTAACAGAAATTATAACCTCGGCATTTGAAACTCCAGCTTCCTTTAATAAGTTAATATCCAATGCGTCACCACATAGAATTGTGTTTTGATCAGACAGATCTGAAGCTATGCTTTTTGTTCTTTCAACATTATTATCAATAATCTTACAATTAATATCTGGAAAATCTTTTTCAATTAACTTTATAATATTTAAACCAATGTTTCCAGCGCCAACAATTACTATTTTTCTATTTTCTTCGGATTTGATTCCAAATACTCTTAATGCCCTTAAAAGATCATTGTTTTTTAAACAGATATAGATTTCGTCCCCAGGATAAATCTCAACTTTACCTGAAGGTATTATTATCTCATTATTCCTAAATATAGATAGAATCTTTACTTCTAGTCCAGAAAAAATTCCAGGAAGCATTCTTAGGGGTGTATTGATTATTGGGCAAGACTCATCTATGGACAAACCTATCACGCGAGCAGCTTTATTGCCAAGAAAGAATGAATCAAATGCGCCTGGGGTATTTAATTTTCTTATAATTGCCTTGGCGACTTCTAATTCTGGTGAAATTATTGCGTCTATATTAATCTTTTCAGTTGTAAATAGGTTCTTATAATATTTTGGGTTTAAATAACCAGTATCTTTTACTCTAGCTACCTTTATTGGAATTTTAAATAAATGATTAGCTAGTTCACAGGATAAAAGATTAGACTCATCTTTCTCAGATACTGCAATTATTATATCTGCATCATCAGCACCGGCTTTTTCAAGTATTTCAGGTAGAACAGTTTTTCCACAAACACTTTTTAAATCAAGAGTTTTATTTAATATCCTAAGCAAAGATTCTGATTCATCAATTATAGTTACATCATTATCTTCATACACTAATTGCCTAGCAATATTTGCTCCTACCTCTCCAGCTCCACAAACAATTATTTTCACAATATCAATCCATCTTTATTTTCATTGATTTTAGTTTTCTATATAGTGCTGTTCTTTCCATACCAACATTTTCTGACATTTTAGATATATTATTTTTAAATTTAGAAAGGTTATACATTAAATAATTTTTCTCAAAACTTTCTCTTGCCACTTTAAGTTTAGTATCCATTATTTCATTGTTATCTGAAAAATTCTTTGTATCACCTAAAAAACTTCGAATTAAAGTGGACAGATTTTCCTTTTCAATTAGTTTTTTATTGTTATCACATAACATAAATAAACTCCACTCAATGAATTTTTTTAATTGCGATACATTTTTAATACATTTTAGATCTGAAAAAAAGCTAATAACTTCATCCGAAATTATTTTTCTATCAAAACCAATTTGACTAGAAAGTTCATCCACAAAAATATTTACTAAGTCATATACATCCTCGTGCCTTTCGCTTATAGATGGCACATAAATTTCATAAAAATTTATTTGATTTAAAAGGTCAAGTCTAAAAATATTAGATTTTTTTAATTTGTTTAAAGTATGTATTGAAGAAGCTAAAATTCTAAAATCAATATTTTTAGGTAACATTCCACCAATTCTATAATATTTCTTTTCTTCAAGGACTCTTAAAAATTTGCCTTGAATTTTTTTTGTCATACAATCAATATTTTTCAGGAATAAAGTACCTCCATCCACTTCCTCAAATATTCCAGATACTTCAATTATTTGATTTTGCTCTTTTCCAAATAAAAAAATTTCAACATCTTTATCAGATTTATTCTTAAAATTAAAAATTCTAAAGTTTTTATCTGTTTTATTAGATTCATTATGAATTTTTCTGGCAACAAATTCTTTTCCACATCCATTTTGACCATTCAATAATATAGAAGATTCTGTTTTGGTAATCTTTTTAAGTAAATTTAAAACATTTTTTGAGGAAATCGATTTTGAAACAAAGTTAAAATCTTTATCAAAATCTAATTTTGTAAGTTGTTTTTTTAATTCAAAATTTTCTAGAGCTTTTTTTACTTTAAATATTAATAAATCACTATCAAAAGGCTTTTCTATGAAATCATATGCACCATTCTTTATAGAATTTACTGCGGTTTCAATATTACCATGTCCACTAATCATAATTACTGGAATATTTTCATTTAAATTTTTTATCTTTTCTAGAGTTTGAAATCCATCTAATTTTGAATTATTCAACCAAATATCTAGTAGAACCAATGAAAATCTATTTTTTTTCAAAGAATCTAACCCATCTTCAGAAGAAAATTTGTATTTTGATGAAAAACCTTTATCGTTTAATAACCCTGAGATTTGTTTGCATATATCAACTTCATCATCAATAATTAATATTTCATTAGTAGTCTTCATATATTAACCAATATTTTTAAATAATTTTATGCTCACTTTAGCTCCACCAAGTGAAGAACTATCTAACAAACTAATTTCACCATTATGGTCTTCGATTATTTTTTTACATATTGCAAGTCCTAAACCAGTTCCATTGGTTTTGTTTGTTATATATGGTTCAAATAATTTTTCTCTGCCCTCTGGAAAACCATCCCCATTATCTTCAATATTTACCATTACAAATTTATTTTTATTTTCTATTTCAATTAAAATAATTTTTCTCCTTAATGGAATTGATTCAATGGAATTTTTTAAGACATTCATAAAAAGCCTACTTATCTGATTATAATCACATTCAATTAAAATATTTTTTTTTTTACTTATAAATTCAAATTCAATATTTTTATTCCCAATTTTCTGAGCATTAATTTGTGCCTTTATTAAATCATACAAATTAATCTGCTTAGGTTTACTTTCTGGCATTCTTGCAAAATTTGAAAACTCAGAAACTAAATTTTCAATGTTATTAACCTGTCTAATAATTGTTTGTGTGCAATTATCAAAAAAATCCTTGTCTTGATTACCATTTTTTTTTAAAAAATTATCTAGTCTCTGAGCTGATAATTTTATTGGTGTCAAAGGGTTTTTAATTTCATGAGCCATATATCTAGCTATATTAGACCAAGTAGCGTGTTTTTGAGCAGAGATAAGTTCAGTAATATCATCAATACTAATTATCAATCCTTTCAATTCTCTTTTTTCATAAACTTTAGAGAATTTTAAATTAAGTACACTCAATTTATTATTCACTAAATATTTGATTTGGATCTCTTTGTTCTTTGAAGAGTTTGTTTTAAAATCTTTTATAAAAGAAGTAATTTCTGAGTTAATTCTCAAGTACTCATCTTTTACTTTTGAGTTAAATATTTCTTCAGATTTTTTATTAAATAACAGAATTTTACTCTCAAGGTCTATGTAAATCATTCCACTACTTACCTCATTGATAATTTTTTCAGTAAATTTCCTTCTAAGATTTATAGTTTCTTTAGCCTTGATTAATTTGTTCTGCTGAATTTTTAATTTATCAAGCATCTTGTTAAGAACTTTTGAAAGAAAACTAAACTCATTATCTCCATGAATTACTTTTATTCTCGATGAAAAATTATCTTTTATTATTTGTTCAGAATCTAAAATTATACTCATAATTGGCAGAATAATCCTATTGGAAAACCTCAATCCGAACCAAGTTGATAATAAAATCATCAAGAAATTAATGGCTAAAAAAAGTTTATTAAACTGAAGTTGGAAATTATCTAATCTTTTCGTAATATTTACATATTCGTTAGCTGTTTCATTTACTGATTCAACTCTACCTAGAACATTGGAATCAACATTTTTTCCTATATACAAATAAGTTGGAATTGCTCTTTGGATTTTCATTAGAGCTCTAACCTTTGTTTGATCATTATTTGGAAAAATTGCTATATCTCCTTCATCTGCTATTAAAAAAGTCCATAGTGGCGGAGCAGTTTCTGATTCAACTAAAAAATTACCAACTCTTGCAAGTAATTGGCCTGAATTTTCAAAGATTATTGCTTCGTCAAGATCTTTGACGGCAATAAAATAATTTAAAAATTCATTTAATCGGGTTTTGTCTGTAAAATAAATAATTTCTTCATTTTCAATTTCACTATTAATAAATAAAATATCATTCTTAATACTATTCTTATGTTCATTGAAATAGGATTCTGAAATTTGTTTTGATCCTGTTATTACTTTATTTATCTTTTCATTGAACCAAAGTTTTATTCCTTGATCAAAAAATATAAGAGAAAAAAGAGTTATTAGTGTAGTTGGTATAAAACTTATTATTATAAACAAAGAAGTAAATTGAATACGAAATTTAGATCGAATTTTTTTTTGAATAAAAATCTTTATTATTTTATCAATTGAAATGATAATCAAAATAATAATCAAAGCATAATTTATGGACAAAAGAGTTGAGACCTCTTCTATTTGTTTTAGATTTGAAAGATTTCCTGAAAGGGAAAGAAAAATAACTAAACTTAAAATTAGCGAAGCAAAAAAAATTATTAAAAATGAAAAGTTTTGAAAACTAAATGTAAAACCTTGTTTATTTAGCGCATCAAGCATTATTCTTACCAAATTTTTCCGGAATCTTATATCTAGATATTTTTGAACGAAGAGTATTTCTGTTAATTCCGAGAAGTTTTGCGGTTTTAATTTGATTGCCATTAAAATATTTCAATGTGTTCATTATTAGTGGTTTTTCAATTTCAGCAACAAATTTACTATGAAGATTTAATTCTAATTTTTCATCAATTAAAGTATCAAAAAAACGCTCAAAAAAGTTATTAATTGAGCTACTTAAATTTTTATCATCAAAAATTTTTCGAGCTTTAATTTCATCATTATTTATATTTTCGTCGATAAATTGTTCTAGCAATTCAGAATTAATAAATTTTTCAGAAACAAGTGCACACACCCTTTTAATAAGGTTCTCTAATTCTCTAATATTGCCTGGCCAATGATATTTTTTTAGAAAAGTTTGACCTGATTCATCAATTTTTTTTGAGTTTTCTGAATATTTTGAAATGAAATGATCAGATAAAGTTAAAATATCATTCTCTCTATCCCTCAATGGAGGCAATCCGACATTAATTACATTTAATCTATAGTAGAGATCTTCTCTAAATAACTTTTGGTCTATAAGGTTTAAAAGATTTTTATTTGTTGCTGAAATAATTCTAACATCAGTTTTTATAATTTCTCTTCCGCCAACTCTTGAAAACTCTCCAAATTGCAAGACTCTTAAAAGTCTTGCTTGAATTTCAATTGGCATATCACCTATTTCATCCAGAAAAAGTGTACCAGAGTTAGCTTTCTCAAAAAAACCTATTGTCCTCTTCTCTGCTCCTGTAAAAGCTCCCTTTTCATATCCAAACAACTCACTTTCTATAAGATCTTTTGGTAAAGATGCCATATTTATGACAATGAAAGGCAAACTTGATCGTTGGCTGAAATCATGAATGGCTTTAGCAACTAATTCTTTACCTGTTCCAGATTCACCAGAAATCAAAACTGAATAATCCGTTTTTGTTATTTTTGCAATTTTTTTATATACTTCTTGCATAACATAAGAGGTTCCAATCATTGGTAATTTTTGATCATCAATTGACTCTTTAATTGTTTTCTTTTCTTCAATAAAACATTTATTTACAGAAATTGTTAGATCATTTAAATCCAGGGGTTTTGGCAAATATTCAAAAACATCGAGTTGATTGGCATGGATTGCTGTAAGTAAATTACTTTTTGCACTTATGATAATAAAATGTTGCTCAGAATTTTTCTTTTTTACCTTCTTAACTAATTCCAAACCATCTCCATCAGGCAAAACAACATCAGATATAATCAAATCAAAACTTTCTTTCTCAATAAGCACCCACGCTTCAGAAATTGAACCAACTTCAACAATTAAGGTTTTAGAATTACTTAAGGCTCTCTGAATAACTTTTCTTAATGAAAAATCGTCATCAATAATTAAAATATTCTTTCTCATTAAATTTTCCTTTAGAGAGGTAACTTTATGCTAACTCTTGTAATCTTGTTATTTGAATGAACAGAAATTAGTCCATTATGATAACTTATAATTTTTTTTACCAAAAAAAGACCAACACCAGAACCCCTTTTTTTTGTTGAAAAGAAAGGTATGAAAATCTTTTCTAAATTTTCTTTCATAATACCTCTACCATTATCCTCGATTTTAATTAAAATATAATTTTTTTTTAAAGAACTTTTTATGTTTGGAATCTTAACAGTTTCACCAAAAATAAATTCTGAAGAAATTTTCATAAAAGAAGTATTCTGAAAACTTGACGATTCATAACAATTCATAAAAATATTGTCAAAAACTTGGATCATAGAATTTTTATCTAATTCAATTTCTGGTAATGAAGGATCAAAATTTTCAATTATATTTAAAAAATTTTCTTTTTGTTTAAGCTTAAAAATTGAATATCTAATAATTTCATGAATATTCTCTTTCTTTGTATTAATAAAGTTTATCTTGTCATTTACAAAATATAATGAACTCATCATTTTTGAAATTCTGGCCGTTTCGCTTTTTATTATATTTATTAAATCTAAATTTTCTGAATCTATTGTTTTCTCAATCAATTGAGCTGCCATTTTAATTGAACTCAAAGGATTATTAATTTCGTGAGATAATATTGAGAATGTCTCATCAAAAATCAAATATTCTTTATCATCACTTTTATTTATAGATTCTTTATCACCAAAGATTAACATTATATAATCATCTTTTTCCTCAGGAATAATACATTTAATTTCATATGTTTCATTGTTTATCATTGGGATTTCTTTGATTAAAAAGAAACCTGTTTTATCAATCAACTTTTTTAAATTACTTTCGAGAAAAGACTTTTCATTTAAAAAAAAATCAATGCTTTCATTTTGAAAAGAATTAAAACTTTTTTTGAAATGTATTTGAAATTCAATATTTGCGTATTGAATTTTAAATTCCTTTTTTTCTATGATTAATATTGGTTCAGGTATTAAATCGACAAAATGTTTATAAAAGTTAAAATGTTTTTCATTTTCCATAATGATTTTTTTAAAAAAAATCTTTTATATGTTTTTCAACTTCAATTGGTATTAAACATTTATTGATTTTAAATCTAAATTCATTTGAGTTTTCAATACTTCTTGAATACCAACCTAAATGTTTCCTAAATGACTTTAAGCCTATCTCCTTACCATAATGTTCTAGAGAAAGATTGAAATGTTCTAAAATTATATTTTTTTTTAAATCTTTGTTTATAATGAACTCTTCATTATTTAATCCTGCTTTTATCTCACTAAAAATCCAAGGTTTACCATAACTCCCTCTACCAATCATAACCGCATTAGCTTTGGATTTATTCATTGATTTTTGAAAATCATTAAAATCACTGATATCTCCGTTAACAACAACTGGTATTTTAACTTCTTTCTTAACTTTTTTTATATAATCCCAGTCAGATTTTCCTTTAAACATTTGAGATCTAGTTCTTCCATGAATGGTTATCATTTTAATTCCTTGATCTTCAGCAATTTTTGCAAGTTTAGGTGCATTTAAATTTTTTTCATCCCAACCTTTTCTCATTTTTAAAGTTACCGGAACATTAACAGCATTTACAACAGATTTTAAAATCGAACTCGCAAGAAGTTCATTTTTCATCAAAGCAGAACCAGCATATCCATTAACTACTTTTTTAACAGGACACCCCATATTTATATCCACTAAATCAGCACCATTATCTTCACATAATTTTGCTGCCTCTGCCATCACTTTTGGTTCACATCCTGCAATTTGTATAGCATACGGATCATTAGATTTTTTTTTTATCATATTCATTGTTTTTTTATTCTTTTCTATTAAAGCTCTACTTGCAATCATTTCAGAAAAGACTAAAGCAGGTTTAAATCTTTTAACAATCTCTCGAAATGCTAAATCTGTTACTCCAGACATTGGTGCAAGTAGAAGATTGTTTCTAAGATTTAGATTTCCAATAATCATAATTAATTGATTAATTTAATACCAAAGTAAGAAAGGTTAATAAACAAATAAGATAATAAAATAACTTTAAATGTTAGAATATTTGAAAGACCTTTTAACTGTCTAATCAATACAAAAGAAACAATAAATATTAATGTGATGATGCTTAAAATTACTTTTTTGTTAAAAAAAAACTTAAAGTCTTGATATTCTCCAATATGGTATAAAAAACCAGAAGACAAAGACAATAGTAGGAAAATGACTGTGATCTTTAAAAACCTTATGCTTAACACTTCACTTTCATAAAGTGAAGGCAAAAGATTTACAAGAGAAACATTATAATCATTTTTCTTTAAAGCTTTCACTTTAATAAATACACAACAAGATGTTACAGCACTTACAGTTATCATAGAATAAGCAAACAAAGAACTAAGAATGTGGAGAATTAAATAATTATTAGTAAAAAGATCAACTGGAGGTGAAGAATAATTTGAATTCAAGCCACTTAAAAATCTGAAGAGAATTATAATAAAAAAAAATGGAATAAAAAGAATCCTAAGTTTGACAAATTTGAAAGAAAAGATTGACAAAAAGAAGAATGTAAAAAGAAGAATAACTAACAAAAGAGCTGTAATGTTTGTCAAGACAGAATAGTTGTTATATATAAATAAATAACAATAAGAATTAAAAATGGATAGAAAAAGTAGATTAGACAAATAAATTAATTTATTTGTTATTGATTTTTCATCTAAGTTAATAAAACTAGTTATAAAAAATAATAAAAAGCTTATCAAAGACAAAAATTCAATGTAAAGATTTACTTTCATAATTCCTATTATAATCTATTAAATGAAAAACAGTAATATAGCAATAATACTTAGTGGTGGTGAAGGAAAAAGATTTGACAGCAAACTTCCAAAACAATTCTTCAATATTTATGGCATCACAGTTCTAGAACTAACATTACAAAAATTTTTAGAAATTGAATTGTTTTCAGAGATTATATTAGTATGTAATGAAAAATACGAAGAACGAACAAAAAAAATAGCCAATAACAACAAAGTAATAATTGTAAAAGGCGGAAAAACAAGACAAAAATCAGTTTTTAATGGTTTGATCGAATGCTCAAAGTTTAACCCTTCGAATGTTTTGATTCATGATGTTGTCAGACCTTTTTTTTCAAACAAACTCCTGAGAAATATTCTTTTATCACTGGAAAAGAATGATTCTGCTATTCCAGCAATAGATGTAAAAGATTCAATTAGATTAATAGATGGTGACTCATATAATGACATTAATAGAAAAAAAACAAAACTAATTCAAACACCACAAGGATTTAATTTTAAAAAAATTTTTAAGGCTCACCAACAATTAAGAACATCTAATCTTTCAGATGATTCAATAATCTTCAAAAAAAATGGAAATAATGTTTCTATTATTCCTGGAGAAATAGTAAATTTTAAGATTACTAATAAAGAAGATTTAGAATTTGGAAAAATGATCACAAATAACATTAATTTCACTCATATAAGGGTTGGACATGGTTTTGATGTCCATGGATTTAAAAAAGGTGACAAACTTATTTTGTTAGGCCTTATCATTCCTTTCAATAAAAGTTTGGAGGGACACTCTGATGCAGATGTAGGATACCATACAGTAGTAGATGCAATTTTGGGTGCCTTATCAATGGGGGATATTGGCGAACATTTTCCTCCAACAGAAAAAAAATGGAAAAATAAAAACTCAGGTTTCTTTGTTGATTTTGCTAGAGATCTCCTTAATGAAAAAGGTTATAAAATAAATAATATAGATATTACTTTAATTTGTGAAGAACCCAGAATCATAGATTTTAAATCAGAAATGATTAAAAATGTTACTAAAATTTTAAAAATTAAAAAAGAAATAGTAAACATAAAGGGAACGACAACTGAAAAACTTGGTTTTTTAGGAAGAAAAGAAGGAATAGCTTGTCAAACCACTGTCACAATTTCCAAGATTAATGAACCTTAAAAAAATCTCAGAATTATTTTGTACTAGCTTTGGAATAGGATATTCAAAAATTTTTCCAGGAACATTAGCATCTTTAGTTATTTTACCAGTAGTGTGGTTCTTAAAAAAAAAATTTGGAATTAACATATTCGTGATAATAATTGTGATTTTTTCCATATTATCTTTTTATCTGATAAGAATATTAATAGAAAATGAAAAAAATAAGGATCCAAGATTTATAATTGTTGATGAATATATTGGTCAATCAATATCATTAATTTTTTGTAATGAAGAAATCTCTGAGTATATAATTTCATTTTTACTTTTTAGATTTTTTGATATTCTTAAACCATTTCCTATCAAATATTTGAATAATATTAAAAATGCTGCTGGGGTATTACTTGATGATGTTTTAGCTGGATTCATAGTCTGTATATTCTTTATAGTTTTCTAATGATAAATGCTAAACTTAAAAAAGAATTTATTTCTAAATTACTAAAAAAAAAAATAAAATTATGTATTGCTGAATCAATCACAGGGGGGAAACTTGCATCTGAATTTATTAAAAACAAGGGTGCTTCTAATTTTTTTGAATTTTCAATTGTAAGTTATAGCAATGAAGCAAAAAAATCTATTCTTAAAATTGAAAAAATGATTGAAAAATATGGTGTAATTAGTTCTGAAGTATCGGAAGCAATGGCAAAAAATGTATTAAAATTTTCTAAATCAAAAAAGATTTTAGCTCTTTCTTGCACTGGATTGGCAAGCAAATCCAAGAGTAAAGAAATTGAAAAAATTGGGACTGTTTTTATAAGCATTGTTTATGGTAAAAAAATAAAAACAAAAAAAAAATATTTCCATAAAAAAACAAGAACTCAAATTATAAATGAAACAATCAAGGAAATTATTGCCGAGGCAAACTTAATTATTTAACTCATACAAAATCACTTTATCTGATTTGTCTTTTAAAAAAAGTTTTTCTTTTACTATTAATTTCCTAAAATTAGGATTATTCTTGAATTCATTGAAGTTATTGTTTAATTCAAACTTTTCATTGTTTAATTGAGAAATTATTTTTTTTTTTTTTTCAATTAAATCAAAATTATCTATTAAAATTAATATACTTTTCTTATTAAAAAAAAGATAATGAGTTAAAAAAATGGTTAAAAGAAAAAAAAAAAAAATTGAAATTTTTTGAAAATCATAAGATAAATTTCTCAAAAGGTTCTTTTCCTGAAAATCCTATTGAATTATTTTCTTCTTCAATCCTCAAAAGTTGATTATATTTTGCAACTCTCTCCGATCTTGATAAAGAACCTGTCTTTATTTGACCAGATGACATTCCAACAGAAAAATCCGCAATAAATGTATCTTCAGTCTCGCCAGATCTGTGAGAAACAATGGTATTATATTTATTTTTTTTGGCTTCTGAAATGGTTTCAACTGTTTCACTTAGAGTTCCAATTTGATTTAATTTGATTAAAATCGAGTTTCCACATTTTTCAACAATTCCTTTTTTCAACCTTTTTACAGAGGTAACAAACAAATCATCACCAACTAGCTGACACTTATTTCCAATTTCTTTAGTCAAACTTTTCCACCCATCCCAATCATTTTCATCCAATCCATCTTCAATGGAGATTATTGGATAATCTTTTAAAAGTTTTTCATAATATTTAATGAGTGAATCAGAATCGATGTTTAAAGATTCACTTTTCAAATTATATTTTTTGTCTTTAAAAAATTCAGATGATGCAACATCCAATGCTATGCCAACATTTTTCCCAGGGACATACCCAGCTTTTTGAATAGAGTCAATAATAAAATCAAGGCATTCTTTATTAGACTTAAAATCTGGAGCAAATCCTCCTTCATCACCAACAGAAATTGAATAGTTATTTTTAATTAAAAGTTCTTTAAGAAAATGGAAAATTTCACAACCCGCCCTCAAAGATTCAGAAAATTTGTTAAAACCCAGAGGAACTATCATAAATTCTTGAAAATCTAAATTATTATTAGCGTGACATCCTCCATTCACAACATTCATCATTGGTGTTGGAATGGAATTGTTTAATCCACCAATATAAGTGTAAAGTGGCAATTTTAAGAATTTAGCTGCTGCCTTTGAACAAGCTAATGAAACAGCAAGGATGGAATTGGCTCCAAGTCTTGACTTGTTTTTAGTTCCATCAAGATCAATCATCAACTGATCAATAACTTTCTGATTAGTTACATCAAAACCTATCAGAGTTTCTTTTATTTCAGTATTAACATTAGAAACTGATTTTAGGACACCTTTTGAAAAAAATCTTTTTTTATTACTATCTCTAAGTTCATGCGCTTCATATGAACCAGTTGATGCTCCAGAGGGAACTGAGGCCCTTGAAATTATATTATTTGCTAATTCAACCTCAACTTCAACTGTAGGATTTCCCCTACTATCAATAATCTCTCTTGCAATAATATTTTTTATTTGGGACATATTTAATTTAATTCTTTGTTTTTGGATAAATTATCATAAAGTTTTAGAGATTGAATCAGTTTTCCTAATTTTTTTAGAGGAATCATACTTGGTCCATCTGAGGGAGCATTTTTTGGGTTTTCATGAGTTTCCATAAAAACACCAGCGATTGAAGCAGTAACCGCAGCTTTGGCTAATAAATCAATGAACTCAAACTGACCTCCAGATGATTTACCTTCCCCACCAGGAATTTGAACTGAATGAGTAGCATCAAAAACCACGGGCAAATAAGTTTTTTTCATTATTGGAATAGATCTTAAATCTGACACTAAATTATTGTAACCGAAACATGTACCCCTTTCTGTAAGCAAAACCTTTTTATTTCCCGTTGAAAAAATTTTTTTTGCAACATTTTCAATGTCCCATGGTGCAAGAAATTGTCCTTTTTTTACATTAATAACTAAATTTGTTTTTCCTGCTTCTATTAATAAATCTGTTTGTCTACAGAGAAAAGCTGGAATTTGAATTATATCTAAATATTCTTGAGCGATTTTACATTGAGCTGGTTCGTGAATATCTGATAAGACAGGGCAGTTAAATTTTTCTTTGATTTGTCCTAAAATATCTAAACCCTTTTTAATGCCTATACCTCTTTTACTTTTATGGTTTGTTCTATTAGCTTTATCAAAAGAACTTTTATAAACATATTTAAAATCTAATTTCTTTGACAAGACATCAATTTCTGAACAAATATCAAATGCATGGCTTTTACTTTCAATTTGACATGGTCCAAGAATAAATTTCAATTCCAAATCATTTGAGAAATAATGGTTATTTGTTATTTTAATTTTTTTCATTGATTTTTGAAGTATTTGATTTAATTAAAGCAGCTATAAATGAATTAAATATTGGATGGGGGTTAAAAGGAGTTGATTTTAATTCTGGATGAAATTGCACACCAAGAAACCAAGGATGATCTTTTCTTTCCATTACTTCAACAAGTTTACCATTAGGAGAGATTCCTGACAAAACCACACCACTTTTTTTTATTTCTTTTTGATAGTTATAATTTACTTCATATCTATGACGATGTCTTTCAAAGATTTTTGTCTTATTATATATAGAATAAATTAGTGTCCCTTTTTTCAAAAATGATTCATAAGCTCCAAGACGCATACTTCCTCCAAGATTTTCTAGATCTTGTTTAAGAATTTTTTTATTTTTTTCCCACTCATGCATCATTGAAATTACTGGAAATTTGGTAACTCCAAATTCTGTAGAAGAAGATTCTTTGTAACCATTTAAATTGCGTATGGATTCGATTATGGCAAGTTGCATTCCAAAGCAAATTCCTAGAAATGGTACCTTTGATTCTTTTGCAAATTTAATTGAATTTATTTTTCCTTCAGAGCCATCTTTTCCAAATCCCCCTGGAACAAGAATACCATCATATTTTCTTAGTATATTCGATGTTTTATTTTCATTATTTAAACTCCTTGAATCAATCCAAGATATTTCAACTTTAGTATTATTAAAAATTCCACTATGAAATAAAGCTTCATTAAGAGATTTATAAGATTCAGATAAATTTGTATATTTTCCAACAATAGCAACATTCACTTCTTTTTTTAGATTATTAAACTTAGATATAAAATCTTTCCATAGATTCAAATCTATAGCCTTCTTTACTTTTAGGTCAAAGTGAGAGAAAACTTGTTTTATCAAACCTTCTTTGTGGAGTTTAAGAGGGATTTCATAAATTGTCTTAGCATTTTCAACCATAATCACTGAATCCAAAGAAAGATTACAAAATAAAGATATCTTCTGTTTTGAATCTTTATTAAATTTCCTTTCAGTTCTACAAAGTAAAATATCAGGCTGAATTCCTAATCCTAACAATTCCTTTACTGAATGTTGTGTGGGTTTTGTTTTAAATTCATTTGCAGAAGAAATAAAAGGAACTAAAGTCAAATGAATAAATAATGTCTGGTTCTTACCAAGTTCATTTCTCAATTGTCTCAAAGCCTCAAGAAATGGAAGGCTTTCAATATCACCGACAGTTCCACCTATTTCACATATTACAAAATCTTCTTTGTTTAGATCTCTCTTAATAAAATTTTTTATTTCATTTGTAACATGGGGTATGACTTGAACAGTTGACCCAAGGTAATCACCTTTTCTCTCTTTCCTTAAAACCTCAGAATAAACCTTACCTGTTGTGATATTATCACTTTTTTTTGAAATAATTCCTGTAAATCTCTCATAATGTCCAAGATCCATATCAGTCTCAGCACCATCATTAGTTACAAAAACCTCGCCATGTTGAGAAGGATTCATCGTTCCAGGGTCTATGTTTAAATATGGATCAAGTTTTCTAATCCTGACTTTATAGTTTGACAATTTTAGTAAGGATGCCAGTGATGATGAAATTATTCCTTTTCCAAGGGATGAGACAACACCACCAGTTATGAAGATAAATTTAGTCATTATGAAAAAAGTAAAAATTTGATAAAAATTTTGACTTATTCTGAAGGAACACTTAACTCCTCATCTTCTTTATTTTCAACATCAAACTCTTCAGGTATCAGATCTAATCTATCAATTATTGAGTCTTCAGATGAATCGATAATAGATTCTTTTTTGTATGTACTATTTGAAATTAAAACCAAAGAAAAACTTGTTAAAAAAAAACAAAATGCAAGAAAAGATGTTGTTTTAGTTAAAATATTTGAAGTACTCCTTGTAGACAAAAAGTCTCCCAGGCCCCCAGCACTTCCAGACTGTCCGATTCCAAGTCCTCCACCTTCAGATCTTTGCAAAAGAACTAAAACAATTAGAAAAACACAGATTATAATATGAATTGAGAGAATTACAGCAAACATTTTGTAAAAAATATAAAAAAATCAAAAAAAATCAATTAAAATCAACATTTGTGATTATTTTAGTTATTTCTTCTGAATTAATACTGGAACTTCCAATTAATGCTCCATTGACACCTGTTTTTTTAATAATACTATTAAAGTTACTTGAATCAACTGATCCTCCGTATAGAAATCTTACATCTTTAATCTTTTTCACTTGATTTAAAAATTTTGTAGATTCCATCCTTACTTCAAGAATCTCATCAAATGATGGAACAATTCCAGATCCAATAGACCATATTGGTTCGTAAGCAACAATTATATTTTTTTGATTTTTATTAATACATTCATCTAGTTGATTAATTATAAAATCTAAATATTTTCCATTTTTTCTTAATTTTTTTGATTCTCCAATACAAATTATTGGTGTGATTTTATTTTTAATTGATATCTCGCATTTTTTCTTAACATTAAGATTTGTTTCTCCGTGATGAATTCTCCTTTCTGAATGTCCCAAAATTACATATTTGCAGTTGTAATATTTCAATAGTTCAATACTCGAATCTCCAGTAAATGAGCCATAATTTTTATAATGGCAGTCCTGACCACCTAGAATTATACTTGAAGAGGAAATCAATTTTGAAACATATGGTATTAAAAGAAATTGAGGACAAATAATATTTTGGATTTTAGATCTTCTTTTTAAATTAATTTTTTTTAGCTTGTCTATTAAATTTTTAGCATTATCTAAACTCAAATTCATTTTCCAATTTGAAACTATTAATGTATTTTCTGACATAGTTATGCTATAAAACTTTCTAAATTATTATTAAATTATGCTTACAACATTAAGAAACAGTTCAAAAAATACAATATTAAAATTTACTTTAGGTATTTTGTTGACGATCCTGATTATAAGTTTCGCAATGTGGGGCACAGAGGATTTAATTGGTGTTCAAAAAAAACAAAGTACAGTTGCATCGGTTGGAAGACTAGATATTTCAGCTAAAGAGTTTTATTCATTATACTCAAGACAAACAGAAGAAATTAGAAAACTTTTAGGTTCTTCTCTAGATATAAAAAGATCAAGAGAGTTTGGTTATGTAGACAGAGCTCTGAGTTCTCTTATTAATAGAGCATTATTTAATAATGAAGCATTAGAACTTGGGCTATCAGTGAGTGACACCAATGTTAGAGATAAAATTTTAAGAGATGATGCTTTTAAAGATGATTTAGGACAATTTAGTGAACTTATGTTTAGACAACTAATCTCAGAATCTGGTTATACAGAAGATTCTTATGTAGAAGGGACAAGACAAGATTTAGCAAGAGAACAAATGGTTGAAACAATTAGATCAAGTTTAATTGTACCTGAAATAATTCAAAAAAGTCTTGGTGAATATAATCTTCAGGAAAGATCTGTTGATTATGTTGTAATTGATTCAAAGAATGAAAAAATTAAGAAAATTAGTCAAGATAAGCTTGAAGAGTTTTACAACGAAAATAAAGATCAATTTTTTTCTGAAGAATTAAGAAGTATTAAAACACTTTTATTAGATGCAAAAAAATATGCGGAAAAACTGACTGTTACAGATGAAGAGGTTCAACTTCTTTACGAAGAAAGAAAAGAAAGTCTTATTGAACCAGAGGAGAGATTTTTACAACAGATTTTAGTAGACAACATTACTAAAGCCGAATTAATTTCAAAAAAATTAATTAAAGAAAAAAACTTTGAATCCATTGCAAAAGAAGAAGCTGACCTAACATTTGATGATATAAATCTTGGTTGGAATACAAAAAGTGAACTCCCTGAAGAAATAGTAGATTCTATTTTTAAACTCAATATTGGTGAAATTTCAGAACCATTAAAAAGCTCATTTGGATGGCATATTATGAAATTAGTGAAAAAGAAAGAAAGGAAAGAAATAACATACGATGATATTAAAGAAAAATTTAAGAATGAAATTTTACTTGACAAAGGAAAAGAGGCAGTTTTTGATTTGCAAGACGAACTTGAAGACCTACTTGCATCAGGTAATACATTTGAAGAAATTTCTGAAATTCTGGATGTAAAGCTTATCAAAGCAGAAAAAATTAATCGAATGGGAAAATTACTAAACGGATCTAATAATGATGATTTCCAAGATGAAAGAATCCTAAGATCTGCTTTTAATCAAGAATTGAATGTGGAGGGAAATATTATTAATATTGACAAAGACGAAGGATTGGCAATAAGTATCGTCTACGAAATTATCAAACCACAACAATTACAATTCAAAGAAGCAGAAAATGATGTTAAAATAAAATTATCAAAAAGATTAAAATTTCAGAGTTCAAAAAATAAAGCTCAAATAATAAAAGATTTAGTTGATAATGGCAGTGATTTTAAGAATGTTGCGCAAAATTATTCTTTAGAACTTAGAGGAGTTAAACCTTTTACTAGAATTTTACCAGATAGCAGCCAATTACCGATACCTTTGATAAGTAAAATTTTTGAATCTGAACTTGGTGATATCAATATATCAGAAAGAGGTGATGAAGTAATAGTAGCTGAAACTGTAGAAATTCTTGATGATTTGGTTAAGGACAAGGATGAGATTAAACAATTTGTAAAAAGAGTTAAAGATGATTTAACTGTTGATCTTCTTGCTCAATTCTCAGAGGCTCTGAGAAAAAAATATAAAATAACAATTAATGATGATGTTATAAACCAGCTTAATTGATTTTATGGATATTTTGCAGCCAGATCTTGATTTGTTTAAGAAAAATTATAGTGCTGGAAAAAAACAGGTGTTATATGCTTCATTTGCATCAGATGTACACACACCAATATCATCGCTCATAAAACTTCAAAAAGAAAAATATATTTTCTTATTCGAATCTGTAGAAAAAGGAAGTCAAAAAGGTAGATACTCAGTTATAGGGTTAAAGCCAGATTTGATCTGGGAATGTAAAGGTAACATATGTAAAATTAATGAAATAAATAGTAAAAAAAAAAAAATAGATAAAAAAACCCAACCGTTAATTAGTTTAAGAAATTTTTTCAAAAAACATAAATTTCGTATGCCAGGTGATTTACCTTCAATCGCATCAGGCTTTTTTGGATTCTTAGGTTATGAAATGATAAGGCACTTTGAAAAAATAGATTTATCTAAAGTTGATAATTTAAACCTTCCAGAATCTATTTTCATAAGACCATCAATTACACTTGTATTCGATAATGTTAGCGACAAACTTATTATTACCAAGTTAGTTTCACCGAGTAACAAAAATTATAAAAAATCTTTTAATGAGGCTAAAAAGGATATTTTAGATACCTTAGAGAAATTAAACAAACCTCTTAATAGGAACTCTCTAAAAATTCCTACATTTGATAAAAAAGTAGATATCTTCAAAGATGTTAAATCTAATACTAATTTTTCAGAATTTAGTAAAATGATTGATAAAGCCAAAAGATACATATTTGAGGGAGAGATTTTCCAAGTAGTAATTTCAAGAATATTTAAAAAAAAAATTGATGTACTTCCTATTTCTATATATAGATCCCTTAGATATTTGAACCCCTCTCCTTATCTTTTTTTTATGAACTTTAAAGACTTTGTTATTGTAGGATCTAGCCCTGAGATTTTGATAAAACTTCAAAAAGACAAGGTTACAATCAGGCCTATTGCTGGAACAAGGAAGAGAGGAAAAGATAAGAATGAAGATAAAAACCTTGAAAAAGATTTAATAAATGACCCAAAAGAAATTTCTGAACATTTAATGTTACTTGATCTTGGAAGAAACGATATTAGCAGGGTATCAACCCCTGGTTCAGTAAATGTAACAAAAAAAATGTATATTGAATATTTCTCGCATGTAATGCATATAGTATCAAACATTGAAGCTAAATTAGATAAAAAAAATGATAGCACTGATGTACTGTTCAGCGGTTTTCCTGCTGGTACAGTTACAGGAGCACCAAAGTTAAGAGCCATAGAAATAATTGAAGAATTAGAAAAAAGTAAAAGAAATATTTATGCTGGGTCTGTTGGCTTCATCTCTAATAATGGAGATATTAATACATGTATTGCCTTAAGAACGGCACTAATAAAAGAAAATTATATTTATGTTCAAGCTGGAGCAGGAATTGTTGCTGATAGCATTTCAAAAAATGAATTTAAAGAAACAGAAAATAAAGCTCTTGCACTCTTAACTGCCTGCGCGTATGCAAAAAACTTTAAATAAAAATATAGATGTTAATATTAATTGATAATTACGATAGTTTCACATATAACCTTGTTCATTATTTTGAGGAGATTGGACAAAAAGTTACTGTATTTAGAAATGATGAAAAGAAAGCTGATTATATTTTAAATTTAAGACCAGATTTTCTTGTAATCTCACCTGGTCCAAGTTCTCCAAAAAACTCTGGAATTTGTTTGGATCTTATAAAAAAAAATGCAAAACTTAGCTCCACAATTCCTCTTTTAGGAGTTTGCCTTGGTCATCAAGCAATTGCTGAGAGCTTTGGTGGAAATGTAATTCAAAGTGGCAAGCCAATTCACGGAAAAATAAGCAAGATCATTCATACCAATTCAAAACTTTTTAAAAATATGACTAATCCATTTAATGCTACAAGATACCATTCTTTGATAGTAAAAGAAGATACTCTCCCAAAATGTTTGAAAATTACAGCTAAAATTGACTCTGGAATTATTATGGCAATAGAACATAAAAAACTTCCCATTTACGGGGTCCAATTTCACCCAGAAAGTATAGCAACAGATTTTGGTCATCAATTATTAAAGAATTTTTTAGAATTCCAAAAATAATATTTTTACTTACAAAAAATTATGAGAATAATTAAAATAGTTTTGAGAAGGTATTGATGGAAAAATTATTAAAAGAAGTTTTTACAAAATTAATAAAAAAAGAGAATCTCACAACAACTGAATGCAAGAGTTTAGTCAAATCAATTTTTGAAAAAGAAGAAATAAATGATATACAACTTTCAAGCCTTCTAACTTTATTAAACTTAAAAAAAGAATCACATATCGAAATATTATCATTTGTTAACTATCTCAAGAAAAAAGCTGAAATTATTAAAATTACTGGAGATCTTATGGATACATGTGGAACTGGGGGAGATAACAAAAATAGTTTTAATTTTTCTACAGCCACTTCAATACTTTTATCATCATTTGGTGTTAAGATAGCAAAACATGGCAATAGATCTGTGACCTCTAAATCAGGAAGTTTTGATGTACTTGAATCTTTAGGTATAAATACTGATATGAAAAACTCAGAGCAAATAAAGTTTTTTAAAAAACACGGAATATGTTTTTTATTTGCACCAAAATTTCACAATTCATTAAAGAAAGTAGCAAAAGTTAGGGTATCTCTTCCATTTAAATCAATCTTTAATCTTCTTGGTCCACTTTTAAATCCAACCAAACTCAAATACCAGCTTTTAGGAGTAAGTAACGAGCATAATTTAGAAACACATGCAAAATGTCTAAGTCAGTCAAATTTGAAAAGAGCTTGGGTTGTTTATAACAAAAATGGATACGATGAACTTACAACAACTTCAGAAAATTTTGTAATCGAAGTTAAAAACAAAAAAATATCTAAAAGAATGATATTAAGACCAAAGGATTTGGGGTTTAAAATAAGAAATGAAAATGAACTTAAAGGAGGGTCACCTGAAGAAAATGCCTTTATTCTAAAAAGAGTATTTGAAGGCGAAACAGGAGCAATAAGGGATAATGTCATAATCAATACTGCAGCTGGTCTTTTAGTTAGTGAAAAAATTAAAAATCTTAAAGATGGTGTTAAATTAGTTAAGGAAAAAATAGATTCGGGAATGGCTTACAAAAAATTAATTTCAATAATTAAAAATTAAAACTATGAATATTTTAGACAAAATATGCCAAAAAAAAATGGAAGAAGTAAAAGTTTTAAAAAAAAAAAGAGATTATAAACTAGAACTTAAAATTAGAAAAAAAAAAAAATTTCTTAAAAACTTAATTTCATACAACAAAGTAAATTACAATATAATCGCTGAAATTAAAAAACAATCACCAAGCAGAGGCGTTATCTGTAAAAATTTCAATCTTATAAAAATTGCAAAGGATTATAAAAAAGCTGGAGCAAAATGTTTGTCAATTTTAACAGAAAGAAATTTTTTTGGAGGTGATATCTCTTTTATTCCGAAAGTCAAAGACAAAGTAGACTTACCTGTTTTAAGAAAAGACTTTATTGTTGACGAATGGCAAATTTATGAGAGTAATTTTTTTGGAGCAGATTGTATTTTACTTATCCTTTCAATTCTTGATGATTTTAAATTATTAAAATTTTACGAGACTGCATATGAACTAGGTATGGATGTTATTTGTGAGGTGCACAACGAAGAAGAATTATCAAGAGCATTAAAATATAAACTAAAATGTATAGGTATTAATAATAGGAATCTAAAAAACCTTAAAATTGATTTAGACACATTTGATAGATTAAATCAAAAAATTCCAAAAAATGTTATAAAAATTTGTGAAAGTGGAATTCATCATAATCGTCAACTAGAAATGTTCTCCAATCAAGGAGCAGATGCTTTTTTAATTGGGGAATATCTTATGAAATCAAATAACATTCTTAATTCAACTCAATCATTAATAAAAAAATGAAAATCACACATTTAAAAAATAAAAAACTTAATATGGTTGATGTTTCAGATAAAAAAGTAAATGAAAGAATTGCTTATGCAAAATCAATAATAAAATTTAATAAATTAAGTTTTAATTTTTTAATGAAAGAAGGTTCAAAAAAAGGAGAAATATTTAATGTTGCAAGATCAGCAGGTATTTTAGCAGGAAAAAAAACCAGTGAATTGATACCTCTTTGTCATAATATTAATCTTTCTTACTTAGAAATTGATTTTAAAACAAAAGAAAAAAACTATACGATTGAAGTTTTTTCAAGGGTAAAGTCAAATTCAAAAACAGGAGTTGAAATGGAAGCATTGACTGCTTGTTCAATTGCTAGTTTAACAATATATGATATGTGTAAATCTATAGACAAGAAAATTCAAATTATTGAAACAAGATTGCTATTTAAATCTGGAGGTAAATCAGGAGTTTTTTCTAATGATACCTTATAACAAAGCTAAAATTTTAATACGAAGGAATGTTACAGAAACCAAACTAACAGAAGAAGTTAATATAATTGATTCAATTCACAGGATCTTGTCAAAAAATGTTAGATCTAAAATTAGTCAACCTAGATCGGATTTATCGGCAATGGATGGAGTTGTTATTTTTAAAAAAGATATTTTCAAAGATAGATTGAAGCTTGTTGGCGAATCAAAGGCAGGAGATAAATTCTCAAGTGATTTTAAATATGGAGAGGCAAAATTAATATACACTGGCGCACCAGTTCCAGGGAAAAAAAAAACTATAATCCCAAAAGAGAATTATGTCTTAGATGAAAACAAAAATGAAATAAAGATTATTCAAAAAACCAATCAAAACTTTATAAGAAAAGAAGGCATAGACTTTAAAAAAAATCAAGAGTGCCTTTTTAAAAACTCAATTATAAACACTCGATCCATAGCATTAGCAAAATCAATGAAAATAAAAAAAGTAAAGGTTAAAAAAAAGCCAGAAATATTTGTTATAGTGACTGGTGATGAATTAATCTCTAAAAACAATAAAATTGGATTAATTGAATCATCTAATGAAATACTCATTAGTTTTTTAATTCAAAAATTTGGTGGAAAAGTTAAAAAAATTTTTACTGTAAAAGATAATGTTGAAGATTTTCAGAATATATATAATTCACTTGACTATTTTGACCTTCTAATTACCTCTGGTGGTATTTCAAGGGGAAAGTATGACATTGTTAAAAAAGTTTTGGTAAAAAATAATTTGGAAATTTTCTTTGATAGAATTGCAATCAAACCTGGAAAACCAACCACTTTTGGTAAATTTAATGAAAATAAATATTTTTTAGGCTTACCAGGAAATCCAGTATCCTGTTTTATATCTATGTTATTATTCTTTTCAAATTTCACAAACTCTTTTTTCGGTACCAACTTCCTAAATCTACATCAGAGAAAATTAATTTCCAAAAATCAGATAAAAGGTAATGATTCATTAACAACATTTTTAAGGATAAAAACTAATAACAAATTTAGTACTTTTAGTGTATTTTCAAAACAAGATAGTTCTCTTCAAAAAATTCTTAATGAATCTGATGGAATAATAATTAGAAAACCTAATGCAAGATTAATAAAAAAAGGTGAATTAGTGGATGTTATTTTATTTAAAGATATTTTAAACACTGAAATTTAGTCTTGACTAATAAGTAGAACTTATGTAGAACATTTGTATATGCTTACTATAAAACAAAAAATACTCTTAGATTATATCATCAGTTATTTCGACAAGAAAGGTGTTTACCCAACATTCGATGAGATGAGATCATTTCTCAAAATTAAATCCAAGTCAGGAATTCATAAACTGCTATCTAGTCTTGAAGAAAAAGGAATTATTGAGAGATTGCCCCACAAAGCTAGAGCTCTAAGATTAAAAAAAAGAACAACTTCTTTAGAAAAAAATGAATCAGAAATTCCTTTTCTTGGCAGAATAGCTGCAGGGAACCCTATAGAGGCAATTACAGGTAGTTTTGAACAAATTTCTGTACCAAACTACCTATTAAACACGAATGATGAACATTTTACACTTGAAGTTATTGGAGATTCAATGATTGAAGAGGGTATATTTGATGGCGATATCGTTGTTATCAAAAAAATAAATATAGCAAAAACTGGTGATATTGTAGTGGCCTTAATTGATGAAAATGAAGTTACCTTAAAAAAGTTTAGATCTAACAAAAATTCAATAGCCCTTGAACCTGCTAACAAGAATTTTAAAACTAGGATCTTTGGGGTAGATAGGGTAAAAATTCAGGGAAAGCTTGTCGGATTGATAAGAAAGTTCTAATTCTTAATGTCTACTGTAACAAGATTCGCACCATCACCAACTGGTTCTTTGCATCTTGGTGGAGCAAGAACAGCATTATTTAATTATATTTATGCAAAATCAAAAAAAGGAATGTTTAAACTACGAATCGAAGATACTGATAAAACAAGAAATAAAACAGAATCAATAAAATCAATTTTAGATGGCTTAGAGTGGTTGAAAATCAAATATGATGATAAAATAATTTTTCAAAGTGATAATTTCAAAGAACATCAAAATGTTGCAAAAAAACTAGTTTCAGATGGTCTTGCATATAAATGTTTTCATAATGAGTTTGAACTCGAGCAAATAAGAAAATCAAATAAAAAATTTAAAAGTGAATGGAGAAATAAACAAAACAATTTACCCCAAAAAAAAACATTTTGTATTAGAATTAAGTCTCCTGAATCTGGTATTACCGAAATCAATGATAAAGTTCAAGGAAAAGTAAAAATTCAAAACAAAGAAATTGATGATTATATCATCCTAAGAAGTGATGGATCACCAACTTTCTTATTATCCTCAGCTGTTGATGATTACCTAATGTCTGTAACTGACATAATCAGAGGTGATGACCATCTGACAAATTCTTTTAGACAAATGTTAATTTTTAAATCTCTAAGTTATAATCCTAATTTTTCTCATATACCTCTTATTCACAATCAAAAAAATGAAAAATTATCAAAAAGGGATAACGCTTTATCAATTATAAAATATCAAGAATTAGGATTTCTATCAGAAAGTTTAATAAATTATCTTTTAAGGATGGGGTGGTCTTATGGGAATAAAGAAATTTTTTCAATTTCTGAAGCGATTAATTTTTTTGAAATTGAAAAAATTGGAAAATCACCTGCAATGCTCGATGAAAAAAAACTTCTATTCCTTAATAACTATTTCATTAAGAAAGCAAAAAATAATAAAATAATAAAAATGATTAACTCAATCTATAAACAGAAAAATAAGACTGAATTAAATTTGGATGAAAAATTATTGATCAATTTAATTAATATTTTTAAACAAAGAGTAAATACATTGTTAGAAATTATTGATCCTATTGTGTCAATTTTTTCTGAAAAAAATTATTATAATTCAGAACAAAAGAAAATTCTAAATGATTCTGAACACATAAAACAATCAATTATTGATGAATTTACTAGTATTGTTGAATGGAATGAATATATTATAGATGAGAAAATTCAAAGATTAATTAAAAAATTTGATTTAAAATTTAAACATATAGGCCAACCACTCAGATTGTTAATTACCGGATGTATTAACGGGCCTTCTATAACAAAAATAATGGAGATACTTGGTAAGAACAAAGTTCTCAATAAAATCGAAGAAAATTGGTAAAAATATCTTTATGAAAAAACAATCAATCATAATTATCGATAAAAGGAATGACAAAGAATATGAATTTAAAATAAAGAGTGGTTCATCTGGACCAGATGTTGTTGACCTTACATCTTTTTACTCTAAAACAGGAATGTTCCTATATGACCCTGGTTTTTCATCAACTGCTAGTTGTTCATCTGAAATTACATTCATTGATGGTGAAAATGGATTACTTCTACATCGAGGGTACAAAATTGAAGATTTAGCCGAAAAATCAGATTATCCTGAAGTCTGTTATCTGCTATTGAACGGAGAACTTCCTAATATTGAAAACAAAAAAAAATTTATAGATATTTTAACTCATCATACAATGCTCCACGAACAAATTCTCAGGTTTTACAGCGGATTTAGACGTGATTCACATCCAATGGCAGTAATGGTTGGAATTGTGGGAGCTTTATCGTCATTCTACTCTGAAAAAACATATGATTTTTCATCTGAAGAAGGTAAATGGGTGGCAATAAGCAGACTTCTAGCTAAATTACCAACAATGGCAGCAATGGCTTACAAATATTCTTTGGGTCAACCATTCATATACCCCAAAAATGAGCTTAGTTACAGTGAGAATTTCCTTCATATGCTTTTTTCAACTCCAAGCCAAGAATATATCCCAACAAAAGCAAGTATAGATGCAATGGATAAACTTTTAATACTTCACGCGGATCATGAACAAAATGCCTCAACATCTACTGTGAAAATTGCTGGCTCATCAGGAGCCAACCCCTTTGCATGCGTTGCAGCTGGAGTTGCTTCACTTTGGGGACCAGCGCATGGTGGTGCAAATGAATCAGTAATAAGAATGCTGAATCTCATTGGCAGTGAAAAAAATATTAAAAAATATATTTTAAAGGCTAAGGATAAAAATGATCCTTTCAGACTTATGGGATTTGGTCATAGGGTTTACAAAAATTATGATCCAAGAGCAAATGTTTTAAGAAAATACTGTCATAATCTTCTTAAAGAAGTAGACAATTTCAACGTTCCATTATTTAAACTTGCTAATAAATTAGAAGAAATAGCACTCAATGACTCATATTTCATTAAAAAGAAACTCTACCCTAATGTTGATTTTTACTCTGGGATTATTCTTAAAGCACTAGGTTTACCTGAGTCAATGTTTACTGTAATTTTTGCAGTTGCCAGAACTGTAGGATGGATTTCTCAGTGGAAAGAAATGACAGAGTCAAGTGAAACAAAAATCAACCGTCCAAGGCAATTATATAACGGCAACACAAAAAAGAAATTTGTTAAAATTAAGAATAGAAAAAATAAAAGGCAATTTTTTCTAAATGAAATACACAATTAATCTTTCAGAATTTCATCAGAAATGATCTTTGATGGATTCTTAGATCTATTTAACATTACTTTTGAGAAATTCTTCATATAATTAATTTGTCTGATTCTAATATCTTGGTCAGCAATCAATTCATCTAATGATTTCATAACATTATTAAATGTAAATTTCTCAAATATAAATTCAGGAACAATCTCTTTTTTAAAAAAAATATTAATAATAGATGCATATTTTACTTTTACAAAAAACTTGATAATGAGCTTTGTGATGAAGTGTGTATCATAAACTACAATCATAGGAGTGTTATATTTACACAACTCAAGTGTTACACTCCCTGAGGCTGAAACTGCAACTAAAGATTGCTCTAGCAACTTTTGCTTTTCTTTGTAATCAGTTACAACATAAAAATTAGACCCTTTAAGAGTATTTTTTATTAATTTCTCGTATGGCTTAAATGAGAGTACATAAACATTATAATCTTTATATTTAATCAAAGTGTTTTTAATAACATCTTTTAAAAGTTTCAAGTTCCTTTCAATTTCTATTCTTCTTGATCCAGGCAAAAATGAAATAGCTTTTTTTTTGTTTATTTTTTTTTTCTTATCAAAGAAAATTTGATGGCCTACAAACTTTGTTGGCAAACCATACTTGGTAAAGTATTTTGGTTCAAAATTAAAAAGAGTGAATAATTTGTCATAAAGATCTGCAAAAATCTTAGCTCTATATTTTTTCCAGGCCCATACAGTCGGAGCTACATAATGGAAAAAATCAATTTCTTTTCTCATATCTTGTATTTTTTTTACCAATCTATAATTAAAACTGGGAGAATCAATTGTTATTACAAGGCTTGGTTTTGATGATCGAATTTTTTTTTCAATATAATTTAATATTTTTAAAAATTTAAATACCCTTATTATGACTTCAAAAACACCTATTGTATTAAACTCAGTTATCTTTACCCACGACTTAAATCCAGTACTTTCCATCAGTTGTCCACCAACACCCTGAATTTCAACTTTATTATTTTTCTTTTTCAATTCTTTTATTAAATGAAAACCAAGAAAATCACCAGACGCTTCAGTTGTAATAATAATAATTTTCATTTAAATACCATACAAAAAGATTTTATTGTCTCTACAAAATTTCATTACATCATCTTTATTAATGAAAATAGTTCTATTTGATGAATAAGCAATTCCATTAATAGAGAATTTCTTGCAGTTTTTCACTGTTCTTATCCCTATTGCTGGAAGGTCTGCTCTCAAATCTTGTCTAACTTTTAATAATTTTACCAATACAGCATCTTGACCTTTTTTTAAAAACTTAAACGATCCTTTAATTAAATTATCTGTACCTTGTGAAGCTTCTATTCCAATAACGGTGCCATTTTGAATAATAATAGATTGTCCAATATCAAATTGTGAATTTACTTTCAAAATTTTCTTTCCCTTTTCAATATCATCAAAAATTAATTTTGGGATTTTTATATTAGTTTGATTTCCATTACCTAAAAAACACTCAGGTAATACATTAAATAATTTTAGGATCTTAAAACCTAAATTCTCAAGTTCAGAAATAACAAATTTTAATAGATTATTATCTCCTCCAGCAAATAAAATTTTTGAGAACTTTGGTATCAATTTTATAGTATTTATATCTGGTCTAATTTCAGATATACTTGGTCTAATTAAAGAACCAGCTAAAATTATTCTTTTAAAACCCTTAGATTTTAATTTTTTTAGTTCTGTAATGATTTTTCCATAATTAATTGTTTTATGGTTTTCATTTCTTAAAAGTTTAGATGATTTATTATTTAAAAATGAGATTACAAAATAATCAATATTATTTTTTTCTAGTTTTTTTTTTATTAGGTTTGGTAATTCACCAGATCCACTTAAAATTATTATCTTATTCATACATTATTTTGGTAAACAAAATGACCTTTTTGTATCGTCTATTAGAAATTTGATTAATTTATTAATTGTTTCATAATTTTTTTTATTTTTTTTTACAATTTGGTCAACTCTAAATTTAAGAGTTTCTTTCTTTTCAAAAAAAATATACTTAAAGATTTTTCTTAATTCAGAAATCTCATTCTTCTTGGTCTTTCTCCTTTTCAATCCAATAATGTTTAATCCCGACATAAAAGCTCTATTTCCCATAACTGTAGAAAAAGGAACCACATCAGCAGTTACCCCTGACATCCCCCCAATCATTGCACCCTCACCTACCCTCGAAAATTGATGAATTGCACTTAGTGCACCAACTACAACATTGTGGTCTATAATCACATGCCCGGCTAATGTGGAATGATTAGCAAAAATGACATTGTTACCAACTCTACAATCATGGGCTATATGTGTGCCTACCATTAGAAGACAATTATCACCAATTGATGTTATCCCTCCACCACCATTAGTTCCTAAATTAATGGTAACATATTCTCTTATTTTACAATTTTTTCCAATTTTAACTTTTGTTTTTTCACCTCTGTATTTTAGATCTTGGGGTATGGTTCCGATTGAAGAAAAAGGAAAAATCTCTGTATTTTCACCTATTATAACATTTCCATCTATATTGACATGACTATGAAGTCTGCAATTATTTTCTATTATTACATTCCTACCTATATTGCAAAATGGTCCAATTTCTATATTTTTACCAAGTGAAGCACCATTACTTACAATGGAATTTTTAAAACTCATAAAGATCTTTTATAATATTTAATAGAAAGGACAAATAAAAAAAAGTTTCAATATATTACATTATTACTCGTAATTAACAATTGCTGAAATTTCTGCTTCAGCAACTAATTTCTGATCAACAAATGACTTACATGAGAATTTCCAAATGTTTTTTACATTTTGCTTTTTTTCAACTTTATTAAATAATGTATCACCTGGACACACAGGTCTTCTAAATTTAGCTTTATCTATTGTAAGTAGATAAACAGATATTTTTTTTATTTTTTTCTTTAAACTAAACATTACTAATGTACCAGCTGATTGAGCCATTGACTCAATAATCAAAGCTCCAGGCATAACTGACATTGAATCAAAATGACCCTGGAAAAAATTTTCATTAAAAGTTACATTTTTAATTCCAGTTGCACTCTTTCCTGGAATTATATCAATTAACTTGTCAATCAATAAAAAAGGGTATCTATGAGGAATTAAACCCTTGATTTGTTCAATATTAAGTTCTTTTTTTTGAATCATTTATTAACTTTCTATTTATTATTGTAGTTCTGTGCCAGTCCAAAATATTTTCTGCTGGATAACCACCAACTGAAGAGTTATTTGTTATATTTTTCATTATTCCACTTTTAGCAGCAATTTTTACATCATCTCCAATTTTAAGATGTCCACTAATCCCGACTTGGCCACCTATTATCACTCGATTACCAACTTCTGTGCTACCAGATATGCCAGTCATTGCTGCAATAATACAATTTTTACCAATCTTAACATTATGAGCAATGTGAACCATATTATCAATCATTGTATTTTCAGAAATAATTGTATCACCTATCGAACCTCTATCAATAGTAGTATTACATCCTATCTCAACATTTTTTTTTATGATAACTCTACCAAGTTGCGGAATTTTTTTAAAAATATTTTTTTTGGCAATAAAGCCAAAACCCTCACTTCCAATTTTAACTCCTTGATATATCTTAACATTTTCTGAAATTTTTGAGAAATAAATAGACACATTGTCTCCAATAATACATCCATCACCTATTTTAACTCCTGGACCAATTTTAGAAAATGAACCTATCACACAATTCCTGCCTATTTCTGCATTCTTATGTACAAATGAATTCTTTGAACATTTAATTGAATTATGAAGTTGGGTTGATTGATCATAGTCATTGAAAAAAAAATCTTGATAATCACAATTGGGATAAAACAGACTTGCAACTTTTGCCATTCCAAGATAGGGATCATCCATGACCAAAAGATTTTTTTTTAAGTCA
>MDTE01200176.1_pt1 | contig 41106 bp, 37 predicted proteins | sample 811231 | NCBI WGS metagenome assembly MDTE01 (sample SAMN05326651, study PRJNA326480) | marine metagenome | isolation source: seawater | place: Indian Ocean: Red Sea | collected 2010
ATTAATTCATTCTGACTTTAAAAAACTAACAAAAAAATTAATGAGGTCCCAAATTATTAATGATGGGAAAAGAGTTGATGGAAGAGAACTTGACGAAGTCAGAAAGATAACAGCTTCTGCGGGAATTCTACCTAAAAGAGTTCATGGTTCAGCATTATTCCAAAGAGGTTTAACTCAAGTTTTATCTACTACAACACTGGGAACGCCTAGTGACGCTCAAGAAATGGATGACCTTAATCCAAGTAATGAGAAAACTTATTTACATCACTACAACTTCCCGCCATATTCAGTAGGAGAAACGAGACCAATGCGTACTCCTGGCAGAAGGGAGATTGGGCATGGAGCATTAGCAGAAAGAGCAATAATACCCGTACTCCCAGGCAAAGAGACATTCCCATATGTATTAAGAGTAGTTAGCGAGGTTTTAAGTTCAAACGGTTCTACCTCTATGGGCTCGGTATGTGGGAGTACACTTTCATTACTAGATGCGGGTGTCCCATTAAAAGCGCCAGTTAGTGGTACTGCTATGGGTTTAATCAAAGAAGGTAAAGAAGTTCGAATACTTACAGATATTCAGGGTATTGAAGACTTTCTTGGAGATATGGACTTCAAAGTTGCTGGTACTGAAAAAGGAATTACAGCATTACAAATGGATATGAAAATTACTGGACTCCCAGTATCAATTATCTCAGATGCAATAAAAAAAGCTAAGCCAGCCAGATTGCATATCCTAGAAAAAATGCAAGAGGCAATCGAAAAGCCTCAAGAATCTTTGTCTCCGCACGCACCAAGACTTTTAAGCTTTAGGATTGATCCTGAGCTTATAGGAACTGTTATTGGACCTGGGGGTAGAACGATTAAAGGCATTACGGAGAGAACCAACACAAAAATAGATATTGAAGATGGAGGTATTGTTACTATTGCTTCTCATGACGGAGCCGCCGCGGAAGAGGCCCAAAAAATAATAGAGGGTCTAACTCGAAAAGTTCATGAAGGGGAGATTTTTTCAGGAGTTGTAACTAGAATCATACCTATAGGTGCTTTTGTAGAAATCCTTCCGGGAAAAGAAGGCATGGTACATATTTCTCAATTATCAGAAGCAAGGGTTGAGAGAGTTGAAGATGTCGTAAGGCAAGGTGATGAGGTTACTGTAAGAGTTCGTGAGATAGATAGTAGAGGAAGAATTAATCTGACCTTAAGAGGGGTTGGACAAAATACAGGAATATCTTATCCAGAACCTACTCCAACTCCAGTAGCTCCTCTTAACTAAAATCAAATTCAACAAATTTCTAATTTATTAATAATTTCCTTTATTTCTAAACAAATTTTCTTATGGTTTTCTTTACTATTTGTAGCTATTAAAGTTCCTCCATGCTCATAATTAGATTTCCCGTACAAGAGTTTTTTATTATCTAAATTCGTAATTTCTCCACCAGCAGCCCTTAATATAGCTTCTGGTGCAGCAAAATCCCAGTCCTTAGGGGAACTTTTATTAGGTAGACTTAACGATATGTATATATCACTTTCACCTCTAAGAATAGAAGCAATTTTGCAGCCAATACTTCCCATTACTTTTATTTTTTGAAATTTAATAGTTGAAATTAAATCTCTTAATTTTTGATTTGTATGATTTTTACTTGTAACAAGTATCATGTCTTTAAGATTTGTTTTTTTAGAAATCTCTAATTTTACTTTGGATCCATCTCTCCTCTCGCACCAAGTATTATTCCCATTTGAAATCCATAATTCATCTTTTTCTGGAATTAGAACTATTCCTAAAAATGGGGTTTTCTTATAATTAAGTGCTAAGTGCATTGCGTAGTTACCTGTCCCCTGGATAAAGTCCTTAGTTCCATCTAATGGATCTATAATCCATACCCAATCAGCATTTGTATCGCACTTATTAGATGTTAATTTTGTATTTTCTTCACTTAAAATTTGCCAATTAATTTTTTTATATTTTTGATTGAGACGTTCAATAATAATTTCATTAACTTTTAAATCTGCAAGTGTTACTGGGTCCTCTTTTTTTTTGGATTTAATAAAATCTTGTCTTACACCTTCTTGCTCAATCCTTTCCGAATAAAAAAGCAAGATGTCTGCAACATCCCAACTCAAAATTCTGAGATCATCGATAAGATTAGATAAAATAACCCCCGAAGGCAAACGCACCACGAAATGAATAATTATCCTTCATTATCTCATAGAACTCAAGAACCAGAAAATAGTATCCTATATATTGTGGGAACACCAATTGGAAATTTAAATGATATCTCTTATAGAGCAATACAGATTCTTCAGAATGTATCGTTAATTGCATGTGAAGATACTCGGCAAACAAATAAAATTATGAGGAAATTTAAAATCTCAAATAATCTCATAAGCTTTAATAAAAATAACTCTTATGAAAAAATCCCAAAAATAATTAATGATCTTAAATCAGGTAAATCTATAGCCTTAGTGAGTGATGCAGGGTTGCCAAGCATTTGCGACCCTGGCGAAGATCTAGTAAGGGAAGTTAAACTAAAAGGATTAGAAACAATTTGTGTACCTGGACCTTGTGCTGCTCTCACAGCTCTTGTATCAAGTGGAATGTCTTGCTCTAGCTTTATTTTTGAAGGTTTTCTTCCAAAAAAGAAAATTGAAAGAACTAAAACACTTATGGAAATTAGTAGATATGAGAAAACTACAATAATATATGAATCTCCCCATCGCTTAAATATTCTTCTAAAAGAATTAAGTGAATATTGTGGAGAAGATCGAGAAATTTTAGTTTTTAGAGAATTAACAAAAAGATTTGAGGAACACATTGGAAATAATATAAAAGAAGTTTTACTGCACTTTTCAAATACAAAAATTCTTGGAGAATTTACAGTTGTGATTGGTGGTGTTGATAAAAAGAAAAGTTTACCTATCGATCATGCATTTCTCAAAAAAGATCTTCATGAACTTGTTGATTCAGGGTTAAGTTTATCTGCAGCATCAAGGTATTTAGCAAAAAAAAATAATCTTCCAAAAAATATTATTTATGATTTATATTAAGCTATATTTTTTTAAAAAATAATGGACAATAAATTAAAAAAAATATTACATGCATTAATATTTAATATTACATTATTTATGATTTTAATAATTGGAATTCAAAATAGTTCGCAAAAAAGCAAAATAAATCTACTAGTGAATCAAACCATAAATTTACCTATTAGTTTTATAATCGGAATAAGCTTTATTTCGGGATCAATTTTTGGTAGTTTTATTTCATTTAGCTCTATTTCTAAAAAGTAAAAACTTATTTACAAAGCTATCAAATTATCTGTAGTCACTATTCTTGTGATTCCTCTTGAACGCAAAATAGGAGCTACTATTTTAAATACATTTGTATTTGGAATCTTAATAACCTTTTGATCTTTTGAACATAATTTTTTTGCATTTTTCAATTCATAGTGAATCTCTATAGTTTTTCTTTCTAAATCTTTTTGAGAAAGGAATTGCCACTCTGAATATTCTTTTAAAAGTTTTGTTTCTAATTCAATTTTCTTATCAACAATCATATACACAATATTAGGAAATTTTGTTTCCAATATAGGTATAGATGCAAAATCTTTTTGTACTGAATCAATATTTTCTGTATTCAAAGGAGCAATCTCTAGAAAGTGGGATTCATTAAAGAAAGTTTCTTCTTCAAAGTTATTTTTGGTTAGTTTATCCTGAGAAATCTTGGTTATTGTTTTTGAACTTTGACTTTTCTTAAATTCAATTTCTTTTTTTTCAGAATTTTCTTTAATCAGTTTTTTAAAATTTTCATTACTGAAATTCTTCTTCAAATGTCTAGTTATAGTAATTTTTGCAAAATTTAATTTTTCTGAGAGCTCTTCAATTGTTTTACCACGCTTAAAAGATTCAATTAATTCTCTTTTTTGAATCTCAGATAATCTTTTAGGCACAACTTTAATTAAGATAGATAATCATCCTAACAATAATATTAAATTAACCAAAAAATTATTTATATCCATAATTATTTTAGAAAAGAAATTTATTTATTTTAAGAATCCAAATTATCACAAAATAATTTACTAATCATCAAATAAAACTATAATAAATTCTAAAATAAAATATTTTGGAAAATTTAAATAAAAAATCGACTTCAAACTTAGAACTAATACCAGTAATTTTATCAGGAGGAAGTGGATCAAGACTTTGGCCTTTATCAAGAGCCAGCTTACCTAAACAATATTTAAATCTTGATGAGAAAAATGAATTTTCTCTTCTTCAAAATACCTACTTGAGGCTAAAGGGATTAAAAAATTTAAGAAATCCAATAATAATATCTAATGAAGAACAAAGATTTATAGTTGCTGAACAAATGCGAGAGATTAACATTAAACCAAACTCTATAATCTTAGAACCTGTAGGAAGAAATACTGCCCCAGCAATAGCTTTGGCTGCTTTACAAGCCTTAAAGAATTCCGAAGACCCCACATTATTAATCCTTTCATCTGATCACAAAATTGAAGATGAAAAAAGATTCAGAGAAGTCATTGAGAAAGGTCTATTTCACTCAAATAACAACAGGTTGGTTACATTTGGGATAATTCCAAGTCATCCAGAAACTGGATATGGATACATAGAAACTTTTGATGAGATATCTGAAAAATTTGAATTCAGTCATATAAAGAAATTTGTTGAAAAACCAGATTTTAATTTAGCTAAAAAATTAATCAAGGATAAGCATCACTTATGGAATAGCGGAATATTTTTATTTAAGGCTTCAGTTATTTTAAAAGAATTAGAAAGGGTTGAACCAGAATTGGTTAGTATTTGTGAGGCCTCTCTAAAGAACGGATATTTGGATCTAGATTTTCTTCGTTTGAATAGTAGTAACTTCAAAAAATGTCCTGACATTGCTATAGACGTAGCAGTAATGGAAAAAACTGATCTTGGCTCGGTTTTAAATTTAAGTGCAGGTTGGAACGATATTGGTAGTTGGAAATCAATTTGGGAAACATCAAAAAAAGATAAGTTAGGTAACATTACAAGAGGAAAAGTAATAATTGAAAATACAAAAAACTCTTATTTTAGAAGTGAAGAAAGACTTATTGTAGGTATAGATCTTAATGATCTAATTGTTATAGAAACAAATGATGCGATTTTAATTTCGAATAAAGACTCAACCCAAAAAGTAAAAAAAGTTGTTCAAGATTTAAACAAAAGTAATCTTGAGGAAGGGAAAAAGAATAAAAAAGACTATCGCCCATGGGGAAATTTTACTAGTATTGAAAAAGGTTCTTCATGGCAAGTAAAAAAATTAGAGTTAAAGCCAAAGGCAAGCATTTCTCTTCAAATGCATAATTACAGGTCAGAACATTGGATTGTAGTAACAGGCATTGCAAAAGTTGAAATTGATGATAGTGTTTCTCTCTTAAGGGAAAATGAAAGTACTTTCATTCCATTAGGTTCTAAACATAGACTTTCAAACCCAGGAGAAGAGGCCTTAATATTAATAGAGGTGCAAATTGGAAGTTATATAGGAGAAGACGACATAGTTAGATTTGAGGATATCTATGGAAGAATAGAAAATTAAAATATTTTTAAAATAAGTTCTATTCTTAAATAGAAAAAATCTTTACTAAAGAATTTTTTTCATGTTTTTAGTTAAATTTATAAGAAAGATTGTTGAATTGAGAACTACTAATTAGTTATATTGAAAAGGTTGAAAATAAAATTTTATCTTTATTGTATCTGATCTTTAGAGATTTAAATTTGCTTCCTTAGCTCAGCTGGATAGAGCAACTGCCTTCTAAGCAGTGGGTCAATGGTTCGAATCCATTAGGAAGCGTTATTATTAATTTTAACTTTTGCTTTCACAAAACTTTTTGAGAGATTATTCTTATCCTCTAGCTGCATAACAATAAAATCATGAAATTGATAAATTATGCAGAAATTAATTTTGAAAAAAAATTTTTTTTATTAGGAGCTTTATTTCTTTTAACTGCACCAATTTTATCGCTAATTTTTTTCCTAGTTTCAATAATATTAGTCAAATTTAAGAATCAAAATGAGCCAAAAAAAGAAATAAGAAATAAAGATCTTTTATGGGCTTCTTTTTTTATGATCCTAAGTTGCATATTTCAAGGGCTTAACTTACAAACCACAAATCATTTATCCATCGGATATGACATATCATTAAGTTGGGTAGGATTGTTAAATTGGTTTCCACTATTCATATCTTTCTATTTCCTTAAGCCTTTTGTTGATGACCCCAAAGACAGAAAATTATTTCTAATCACTATTCTTATTGGTTCAGCACCAATAATGATTTTTATTGGATTAAGTCAATACTTTAAATTATACGATGGCAACTTAAATTTATTTAATGGATTAATAAGATGGTTTAGTTTTGACTATGATTCATGGAATAGTGGAATTGCAATAAATCCTATATTTAGTAATCCTAATTATTCTGCAAGTTGGATATTAATTTCATGGATTACAACTTTATATCTCCTAGAATTCCCAAAAACTTTTTTTAAAAAAATTACTTACATTTTTCTATTATTAGGAATATTCACAATTTTATTACTTACTAGGTCAACTAATGCATATTTGGGGTTATTTTTATCATTCCCTGTATATAAAGGGATTAAATCAATAAAAGTATTGTCTAAATTGTCAATTTTGTCAGTATTTATAATTTTTTTAATCACTATTTTCGGGAATGTTTTTTTCAGTGAATTGAATTTTAATAATATTATATCTTCCTTACAAACCAGAATAATTATCTGGAAAGAAACTATATTTTTTATTCTTCAAAAGCCAATTATAGGATGGGGGGCATCATCATACCCTTTAGTTTTTGAAAAAAAAATTGGATATATAATTAATCATGCGCATAATTTACCTTTGGAATTAGCCTACAGCTATGGACTACCGTGCACTTTTATTATATTTCGCTACCTTTATATCATCCCTTTGAAGGCTTATTTAAAAATAATACAAAACCATCCTAAAAATTTTAAAGACACTCCAGAACATTACATAGATTTATTATGGGTATCAACAACATTAATTTTACTATTCACTCAATTATTAGATATTCATTACTATGACGGCAGATTTAGTATAGTTATTTGGATACTAATATCTGGTTCACAAGAAATTTTAAAAAATAGTCATAAAATAGACTCTGATAAATCTAAGTAAATATTTATTTTTTATTTATTTCTATATATTTTTAAAACAAAAATATTTATACGAATTCATGTTAATTTAAATTTTTCTTTCAAAAGTTTTTAAAAATACCTTTCAAATATTAGATTTTTAAAATAGGTTTATTAAAGTTACTCCTATCCTTATCCTTATACTTCCTTCATAAATTAAAATTTGAAAAATACAAAGGATTCAAAATCTAAAGTTGCTCTTATAACAGGTATTACTGGCCAAGATGGGAGTTATCTTGCCGAATTTTTGATCAAAAAGGGTTATATTGTTCATGGGATAAAAAGAAGATCTAGTAGTTTTAATACAGGAAGAATTGATCATTTATATCAGGATCCTCACGAAAAAAATCAAAACTTCTACCTTCATTATGGAGACTTAACAGACAGTACAAACATATTAGGCATCATTCAACACGTTTTGCCAGACGAAATATATAATTTAGGAGCTCAAAGTCACGTAGCGGTAAGTTTTGAATCACCAGAATACACTGCAAATTGCGATGCTCTTGGGACTTTAAGAATATTAGAAGCAATAAGAATTTTAGGTTTAACAAAAAAAACCAAAGTTTATCAAGCCAGTACAAGCGAACTTTATGGCAAAATACAAGAGGTTCCACAAAATGAAGATACCCCTTTTTATCCGAGAAGTCCTTATGGAGTAGCTAAATTATATGCTTACTGGATAACTAAAAATTATCGCGAAGCATATGGGATATATGCTTGTAATGGAATTCTTTTTAATCACGAAAGCCCAAGAAGGGGTGAAACTTTCGTTACCAGAAAAATAACTAGAGGCTTAACGAGAGTAGATGCAGGATTAGAGCAATGTATTTATATGGGAAACCTAGATGCATTAAGAGATTGGGGGCATGCTCGTGATTATGTTGAGATGCAATGGCTTATGCTTCAACAAAGTCTCCCAGATGATTATGTTATCGCTACTGGAAGAATGGAAAGTGTTCGAAGATTTATAGAAATAACTGCCCAAACACTAGGATGGAACAAAAAAGATGATTCTCCTGCAATTATTTGGGAGGGAAATGGTTTAGATGAAGTAGGAAGGAGGGCAGACACAAATAAAATAGTAGTTAAAGTTGATGAAAGATATTTCAGGCCTACAGAAGTTGATCAACTCTTAGGAGATCCTGGGAAAGCATTAAAAAAATTAGGTTGGGCACCAAAGACGAGCTTGGAAGAGTTAATCAGGGAAATGGTTGCATCAGATAAGGAAAAGGCAAAAAAATATTCTTTTTTAAAAAAGGAAGGTTTTTAAAAGTTTTGAAATTTAAAATAAACAATTTATAAAACAAGATTAAAAATTATGTCAAAATACATCTCACTAAATGATAAATTCCTTGTTGCCGGTGCAACTGGCATGGCAGGAAGCTCGATTTTAAGAAATTTAAAATTAAACCATTATGGGTTAAATAAGTACAATGGTGAAATTTTTTGTCCATCTCGAAAAGAACTTGATCTTTTAAACCAAAAGAACGTTAATGAATGGTTTTCTTACAATAAACCAACTGTTGTTATACTCGCCGCAGCGAAAGTAGGAGGGATAATGGCTAATTACAAGAATCCAGCTGATTTTATTTTGGAGAATTTAAAAATTCAAAATAATATAATTGAAGCTTCTTGGAGGTTTGGAATAAAAAGGTTTTTATTTCTTGGTAGTAGTTGCATTTATCCAAAATTTGCAAATCAACCATTAATCGAAGAATATTTGCTAACAGGAGAGCTAGAAAAAACTAATGATTCTTATGCAATAGCTAAGATAGCTGGTATTAAGCTTTGTGATGCTTTAAGAAGACAGTATGGTTTTGATGCAATATCTTTAATGCCTACAAATCTTTATGGCACAAATGATAATTATACAAATAATGAAAGCCATGTATTTGCATCTTTAATTAGGAAATTTTGTGAAGCGAAAGAATACTCTTTTAAAAAAGTAACTTGTTGGGGAACTGGTTCACCAATGAGAGAATTCATGCATGTAGATGATCTTGGCAGAGCAGTTGTTTTTGCATTAGAGAAATGGAATCCAAGTGATAAAAGTGCTCCATTAGATAAATATGGAAATCCATTGACTTTTTTGAATGTAGGCACTGAGCGAGAGATATCAATACATGAATTAGCTTTAAAAATTTCAAAGGAAACCAAATATCAAGGAGAAATAATATGGGATAGTGAAATGCCTGATGGAACTCCAAGAAAAAAATTGTCAATAGAAAAAATTAGCAGCCTTGGATGGAAACCAACTATTGATCTTGATGAAGGAATAAAGCAAACAGTTCTTGAATTTAAGTCAAAATTCCTATCAAAAAATTAGCTTTAAAAAAAAATAAAATTATTGTACTTTTAGATTTTTTTTATACCAATTCCAACCGTCTTTACACATTTCATTCAAATTTCTCTTAGGTTCCCAATCTAACTCCAATTTTGCAAGTCGATTACAAGCTATAAGTTGTGAGACATCTCCCTTTCTTCTATCTGAAAATACATATGGAATTTTTACTTTATTAACATCCTGAAAAATCTTTATTAATTCAAGAACACTTGTACCTTTTCCTGTTCCTAAATTTAAATTAAGAACTCTGCATCTGCCTATCAAAAGCTTTTCTAAAACTTCTAAATGTCCATCAGCTAAATCCATTACATGTATATAATCTCTAACAGGTGTTCCATCTTCTGTAGGCCAATTATTTCCAAATATCCTAAGCTCTTTTTGAAAACCTAAAGAGACTTGATTAATCATTGGAAAGATATTGTTAACCTTGCCAAATATATCCTCTCCAATGAGCCCTGATTCATGTGCCCCTATTGGATTAAAGTATCTTAAATTTGCTATTTTCCATTTTTTTGTTTGTATGCTTGATATTTTATTTAAAAAAGTCTCAGTAGCGGCTTTGTTTTGAGCATAAGGACTTATAGGATTAAATTTTAAATTTTCATGCAATCGTGGACAATCTGAGTGACCATAAACTGTAGCACTGCTGCTAAATATTAAGGTTCTACAATGGAACCTATCCATTACTTTTACAAGTTTTAATGTCCCCCCAAAATTTACATCCCAATACTCAATTGGATGCAAAAAGGAATTAGATACTGACTTTAATCCTGCAAAATGAATTACTCCCTCTATAGGTCGACCTTGTTCATGAGATACTTTAAAAATATTTGCTAATGAATCCTCATTTCTTATATCACCTTTTAAAAAATATAAGTTACTTGGTAATTGTTTTTTTTGACATATTAGATTTATACTTTCAAGAGCTTTAATTGAGCTATTAACATTAGAATCAACAATATAAACATAATAGCCTTTCTCAATAAGTTTTAAAGATACATGTGAACCAAGGAAGCCACAACCCCCAGTAACTAATATACTTCTCATGAAAACGAATTTTTAAATTAGTGAGAGTATTTTTAACTTAAACCATAGTACATAACGAAGAATTAAATTTTAATTGATTAATAATTTATAATCATTTAACAAAGATAATTTTTTTTATATTAAAGTTTTAATAAATAGAAAAAACAAATATTTATTAATTTTATGAGCTTCTTAATTAAAAATATATGTTGTATTGGAGCAGGTTATGTTGGAGGGCCAACAATGGCTGTTATTGCCGACCAATGTCATCATATTCAAGTTAATGTTGTTGATTTAAACATTGAGAAAATAAAGTTATGGAATTCAAAAGATTTATCTAAACTACCAGTTTATGAACCAGGATTAGCTGAAATAGTACAAAAACGAAGAGGTAAAAATCTTCATTTTTCAACTGAAGTTAATGAAAATATCTCTAAGGCAAATATGATTTTCATATCAGTTAATACTCCAACTAAAAATTATGGGATTGGGGCTGGCAAGGCTAGCAATTTAAGATGGATAGAAGAATCAGCTAGGCAAATATCAAAATATTCAAAAGGAAATACAATAATTGTCGAAAAAAGTACAATTCCTGTAAGAACTGCTAGTACTATTAAACAAATACTAACAAAAACCAATAATAATTCAGATCACAAAAACTTCCATGTACTTTCAAATCCTGAATTCCTAGCTGAAGGTTCTGCAATAAAAGATTTGTTAAATCCAGATAGAATTTTGATTGGAGGAGATAATGATGAAGCGATAGAGGCACTGACTAAAATCTATTTAAATTGGGTAAAAAAAGATAAAATATTAACAACAAATCTATGGAGTTCTGAATTATCTAAATTAATTGCCAATGCATTTCTAGCTCAAAGAGTAAGTTCAATTAATACTGTCTCTGCTCTATGTGAGAAAACCGGAGCAGATGTTGATGAAGTTTCTATTGCAGTTGGAATGGACAAAAGAATTGGTAGGGATTTTCTAAAATCAGGACCTGGTTTTGGCGGGAGTTGCTTTAAGAAGGATATCTTAAACTTAGTCTATATTTCAGAGTACTATGGGCTCAAAGAAGTTGGAGAATATTGGCAAAAAGTACTTGAAATTAATAGTTGGCAGCAAAAAAGAATATATAAGTCTATCGTAGATAACCTATTTAATAATGTGGCTGGAAAAAAAATATGTATTCTTGGTTTTTCATTTAAAGCTAATACAAATGACACAAGAGAATCCCCAGCTATTGAGATATGTAAAGATTTAGTAAATGACGGATCAAATATATCTATCTATGACCCAAAAGTAAGTAAAGAAAGAATTGATGAGGAATTGAATAATGCATTAAACCTGCAAAGTATTCATAAAAATCATGAGCCGCCATGGGAAGTATCAAGTAATTTATATGATTCTGCAAAAGATTCTGATGCAATTCTAATTCTTACAGAATGGGAAGAATTTAAGAATCTTAACTTTCAAAAGTTATCAAATATCATGAGACCACCCTCATGGATATTTGACACAAGATCCATCATAGATAATGAAAAGGCAAATAATTGCGGTTTTAATATTTGGTCAGTTGGAAAGAAAAAATTATTATCTGATTAGACATTGAGAAAACTTTACATTAATAAATGAGAAACTTTAGTCGTCACATATTAGTTACTGGTTCTGCAGGTTTCATAGGTTTTCATCTTTGTAAGAAATTAATCAAGGAAAACTTTAACGTAATTGGCATAGATAATTTAAACCGATATTATGATCTTGAATTGAAAAATTCTAGAATAAATATACTAAAAAAAAATAATCCATCAGAAGAAACATTCAAGTTTATAAAAGTTAATCTAAATGATTTTGAAAATCTAAGAAAATTATTTAAAAATTATCATATAGATGTTGTAGTTAATTTAGCAGCTCAAGCAGGAGTGAGATATTCTCTTAAAAATCCTCTAACCTACATAGATTCAAATTTAGTTGGTTTTAGTCATCTTCTGGAATGCTGTAGAGAATTTTCAATTAAAAACTTAATTTATGCAAGTAGCAGTTCGGTCTATGGTGGTAATCAAAATATTCCTTTTTCAGAAAGGGACCATACTAGTCATCCATTAAGTATTTACGCTGCTACAAAAAAAGCAAATGAATTAATGGCTCATTCCTATAGTCATCTGTATAACATCCCATCAACTGGTGTAAGACTTTTTACTGTATATGGGCCATGGGGGAGACCTGATATGGCCCCTATGATTTTTACTAAAGCTATTCTAGAAAATAAACCAATTAAAATATTCAATCAAGGCGATATGTGGAGAGACTTTACTTACATAGATGATGTTGTCGAAAATCTTTTTAGATTAATTTCACTTCCTGCCAAGGGTAACGCATCTATCAATAAAGAACTACTAGATCCATCTTATAGTTGGGCTCCCTATCAGATTTTTAATCTTGGTAATAGTCAGCCAATAAATTTACTTAGCTTTATTGAAATACTAGAAAAAACAATTGGGAAAAAAGCAATAAAAGAGTTTCATGATATGCAGCCTGGAGATGTTTCTAGAACTGAAGCAAATAATTTTGCAATTGAAAAGTATACTGGTTATAAACCTAAAACAAATATTGAAATAGGAATAAAAAAATTTGTAAAATGGTATTTAAGTTATTACAGCAATAAATAGTTCTTATTTTGTTTAACTACCAACTGACTGAAGATCAAAGTAATGAAAAATTATTAATAGTTGGTTGTGGTGGACATGGGAAAGTCGTTGCTGAGATAGCAGAACTAGCAGGTTACTCAGAAATAATTTTTTTTGATGAGAATGAATCCATAAATAAATTCATGAATAAAAAGACTTATAGCAGCATAAATGAAAACTTTTCTTCAAAATTTTTTATAGCGATAGGTGATAATTTCACGAGAGAGCTCTTTTATTTTAAATTCTTAAAGAAATATGTGAACGCACAGACGATCAATTTATTTCATCCAAGCTGTATAATTTCTAATCGATGCAAAATTGGATACGGTAATGTATTTATGCCCAACACGGTAATTAATAGCGCCACTAATATTGGTAATGGTGTTATTTTGAATACCGGCTCAACAATTGATCATGACTGTAATATAGATGACTTTTCCTCCATAGCTCCTGGAGTTACTATCGGAGGAAATGTCAAAATAGGCAAAAGGTCAGTAATTTCAATTGGAGCAAAAATAAAACATAATATATCAATTGGTAATGACTCAGTTATAGGAGGATGTTCCTTTGTAAATAAGAATATTGGGAATAATTATGTTAGTTATGGATTACCTGCAAAAGAAATTAGAAAAAGAAAAAAAGATGATAAATATCTCTAAAAATTAAACCTCTGAATTAAGAATGCAATCAATTTGTTCAATAATATTTACGACATTGACAGCAAGTTTTAAATCTGCAATATCTTCTTTATTAGAAATAATAGCTTTTGCAAACTTTTCTAAAATGTTTTCCAAAGGAGTCAAATTTTTGTTCTTTATATGATCACTTTCAATTGGAATTTTCTTGTTTTTTGAAATACAAAAATCTCCAAGTATTTCTTCATTAAAAGGACTAAAGGTTAATATATGATCTTTAAAATCCAAATTAACGGATCTTTTTTTTTCATCCATTAAATTTCCAAAAATAATTTCTGCAACTGAGTTATTTGAAAACAAAAGTTTAGCTTCTATTAATTCAGCCTTTTGATTAAATATTTTTTGTTTTTTAATAGTTTTGGCATAAACCTTTATAGGCATTTCTTTCATTAAATCTAAACAAATCGACAAATCATGTGGTCCCCAATCCCATAAGGCACTTATATCTTTTCTAAAAGGACCATAATTTCCACCAATAGATTTTATTTTATTAATAACACCATATTCATCAATTTTTCTTTTCATCTCTATAAAGTGGGGATGATAAAGAAAAACATGATCAACCAGAATTATTGGCGAAAAATTATCTTTTTTAATTATAGATAATAAAATTTCTGCATCTTGTAAAGTTGTGGTAATTGGTTTCTCTACTAAAATTGGGATTTTTCTTTTTAGACACTCCAATATAATTTCAAAATGTGTATTTGGCGGTGAAGCAATAATTACACCATCAAAATATAAATTTGAAAGCATATCTTGCCATTTTTCATAAATTATTGATTCAGATTTAAGAAAATTCTTTGTAGAGGGATTTCTACTAGAGACAGCAACTAAAGAAAATTTATCATTTTTATTTATAGTTTTTATAAAGTTTATACCCCACTTCCCAGCACCTATTAAACCAAATCGAATTATGGAATTATTATCAGACACCTTTAAAGTTTTTTTCGCTCCAGTCGAAAAATCTTGTTAATCCCTCTTTAAGATCTATTTTAGGATTAAAATTTAGATCCCTATTTGCTTTTGATAAATCTGGCATTCTTCTTGTTGGCTCATCTTCTGGATAGCTTTCTGGATAATCGATTTTATTGTATTTAATTTCTTCTTGCCTTATGTTCTTGATTATTTTTACCAAATCTAACATCGAGATTTCGGGATTATGATTTCCAATATTATAAGCTTCTCCAGGTTTACCATTTAAAATAACCAGCAAGAATCCAACCATTGCATCAGTTATGTAGCAAAAAGTTCTGGTTTGATTTCCTGTTCCATAGACATTCAAAGGCTTGCCAGACTTTATTCTGCTAGCAAAATTTGGAAGAACTCGATAATCTTTTTCCTGCATACCAGGCCCGTAAATATTAAAAGGTCTTATAGTATTCGTACAAAGTCCCTTATAGTTATAAAAAATATCGCATAAAGTTTCTCCCACCCTTTTACTCTCGTCATAACATGCTCTAGGTCCTTGGCAAGATACGTTGCCTCTATAACTTTCCTTAATTGGGATTTGATTTGGATCTGGATCTCCATATATTTCAGAGGAAGAGAAAAAAGTAAATCTAGATTTATTTATTTCTGCCAACTCCAGCATATTTCTGGTTCCCGATATTGCTACATCAAGGGTTTTTAAAGGCATTTTCTTATAATAAAACGGGCTAGCTATTCCAGCTGCATGAATAATAAAGTCAAGATTTAATGAACAATTAAATTGATTGATTACATCATGTTGAAGGAATTCTATATTTTTGTATTTTGGAATATTTCTCCCTTCCTCACCAGAAGCAACCAAATTATCTAAGACAATCAATCTACAAGGTTCTTTGAGGACTTTTTCAGAAATATTATTAAAAACTTCTATGAAATATCTTCCTAAAAATCCTCTTCCACCAGTCAAAAGAATGTTCTTACCGGCAAATCCTTGAAGTTGATCACCAACTCCATTCAGGATCTCATCAATATCTGTTTGTAAAAAAAATTTATCCATTTATCTAAATTACATTAACTTCTGGCAAAGGGACAATAAAATGTCCACCTTGTTCAAGAAAATTCTTATTTTTATTAATTATGGATTCAGCAAAATTCCAAGCCAAAATAAGAAGATAATCTGGTTTATATGTTTCTAAAGATGATGAATCTAATACGGGAATGTGTAATCCAGGTGTATAAGTATTCTGTTTTAAAGGATTGTCATCAATTATGAAATCAATTATTTCATTATTCAATTCAAATTCGTACATGAGAGTGGTTGCTTTTGCAGGAGCACCAAATCCTGCAATTGTCTTATTTTGAGACTTCAATTCATAAAGAATAGTTTGCAATTCATGTTTTATATTTTGAATCTTTGAAGAGAAATTCTGAAACGTTTCAATTTTATCTAAACCTAATGATTCCTCTAGTAAAACTTGCCTAGTTACATTCTTATTGATTTCGTGAGGGCCATTTTCTAATTGTGCCACCCCCCTTATAGATCCTCCATGTGTTTTGATTCTTTTTGCATCGATAAGCTCCATACCATTTAATCTGAAGAAATTAATTAAAGGTTTAACAGAGTGATAGGCTAAATGTTCATGATAGATAGTATCAAAAAGAGTTTTTTGGAATACATCAACTAAGTAAGAAACTTCGAAAATAAAGACTCCATCATCAGACAATACTTCTTTCACTCCTCTAATAATTTCATTAAGATCATCTGCATGAGCAAAAACATTATTTGCAGCTACGATAGATGCCTTTGGGAACTTATTCTTAATGTGAATGGCTAAACTATAATCAAAAAAAGAATTAATAGTTTGAATACCAATTTTATTAGCCTCTTTTGAAATTTCAATAGCAGGATCAACACCAAGAACTGTATAACCACTTTCTTTAAAAAAAGAAAGGAGTGTGCCATCATTGGATCCGATATCAATTATTAAATTATTTTTGTCTGGTTTGTACTCATTTATGACGGAATTTGCGTAATCTTTAAAATGATTTACAAAAACTGGAGAAGTTCCTGATACATAAACATATTGATCAAAAAGACAATGAGGATCAACTATGTAAGGTAGTTGCACATGCCCACAATTTTCACAGAAATGTAGTTCCAATGGAAACAACTCTTGTTTTTCATTCAAAAGATCCTTTGATATAAAATTATTAGCAGGTGGTGTTGATTTTAACTTTAAAATTGGTTTTATCAATTTGGATTGACATAATCTACAATTATTTCTTTTAGTGAAATTAATTTTCATTTTCAGGAGTCCAAGAAATTAATCCTTCATTACTAATCATATTTATTCTTACGACGTCTTTTTCATAAGTATCTTGGTCTCTACTATTTCTTGACAAAGTTAAGAATAAAGTATCCTCATTAAATTTCATGGCATGATCAACCATTGGAGGAGTAAATACCATTTGATCTTTTTTAACTATTAAAACCTCAGGTTTTTCATTTGTACCAGTTTTTCTATGAAAATATTCGATTTCTCCACTTAAAACAAAACAATAATGCCAGTCTGTTTTATGATAATGATTGGCTCTCAAAGATCCTTTTTTAGAATTTATTAATACAGCACTTTTCATTAATTTATCAACTAAAGGTTGAATATTACCTCTATCATCAACGAATGGCTTTTCAAGTTTGATAATTGGTTCTTTTGGCCATTTAGAAATTTCTTCTTCTGTAATTGGTTCTATTTCTGAGTAACTCATTTTTCACAAAAAGCTTTTATTAAATTAACATAAAATTATTAACATAATTTAATTTAATTGGATTTATTAGTGAATTATTTCATTAAAATTTCAACATAAAAAATCTCTAATTTAATTATCTTATATTCATAATCAAAGCATCAAATATATATTAAATGATAGAATTTATAAAATTTTTTTTTATTAGAAATTGGGTATTTCAACCTGGCCTGAATTTGATTCTGAGCAGATAAATGCAGTAACAAATGTACTGCAATCTGGGAAAGTTAATAGCTGGGCAGGTGAAGAAACAAAGTTATTTCAAAAAGAATTCGCCAGTTGGTGTGGGACCAGTTACGCAATTGCATTATCAAACGGTTCTGTAGCACTATCATTAGCTTATGAAGCTATCGGATTAGGTTCAGGAGATGAAGTAATAACTACCCCAAGAACATACGTCGCTACATCCAGTTGTGCTGCTTTATTGGGAGCAAAACCAATTTTTGCTGATGTATGTCCAAAAAGTGGTCTTATTACTGCTGAGACAATAAAGCCACTTATTAATTCAAAAACTAAAGCGATTTCTGTGGTTCACCTTGCTGGATGGCCAGCCAAGATGAACGAGATTTTAGAATTAGCTAAATCATTTAATCTATATGTTGTTGAAGATTGCTCCCAAGCTCATGGGGCCACAATCAAACAAAATGGTATTAGAAAATCAGTAGGAAGTTTTGGAGATGTAGCAACTTGGAGTTTTTGTCAAGATAAAATAATCTCGACAGGAGGGGAAGGTGGGATGATTACTACATCATCTGAAGTCATAATGGATCGAGTTTGGTCCTTAAAAGACCACGGTAAGACATTAGAGTCTGTCTTCAGAAAGAAGCATGCCCCTGGTTATCGTTTTTTACATGAAAGGCTAGGATCTAATTTCCGCATTACTGAACTTCAATCAGCAATAGGTAGAATTCAATTAAAGAAATTATCAAGATGGAGCTCATTAAGAAATAAAAATGCCCAAATTTTGCTACAAAAATTAGAAAACTTATCAATAATAAACATCCCGCTCCCAGATTCCGATATTGAGCATGCATGGTACAAATTTTACGCATACATTAATGTAGAATTTTTATCTGAAGAATGGGACAGAAATAAAATAATAAATCAAATAAATGAGCTTGGTTTTCCTGCATTTCATGGAGGATGCACTGAAATTTATAAAGAAAAATGTTTTAACTACAATCAAAAAAAGATTCTTCCTAATGCAGAATATCTTGGTCAACACAGTTTAATGTTTTTAGTGGACCATACAATCTCATCAAAAGATATGGAAAATTATGCAGAAACTATAAAAAGCATTTTACTTAAAGCATCGATATGATTAAAAGAATTTCGAAAACAATCGTCGGATTTCCTTCTTTGGTTAGAAGAATTATATTAGTTAGTTTGGATATATTTATTTTTATTTTTGCCTTTTACTTTTCTTATTGGTGTACTGAATCATCTAGTAATTTATTTAATTATCCACTAAATCAGATTTTAATTTATCTTGTAATTTTTGGTGTTCTAACATATTCAGCTAGTGGTTTTTATAAAGGGATAACTAAATACTTATCAAGTTCATCATTTTATAAATTGTTCCTGATTAATTGCATTATCATTTTACCCGTTTCAATTACTTCTATTGGATTGCATAGAGAATTAATTTCTATAAAATTCTGGGTCTTATTTACATTTATGCTGAATTTTTTTATTGATATTATAAGAATCTTCATGAGAGATATTCTTAGAAAATCTAATACTATAGAAAACGTAAAAGTAAAAAAAATAATTATTTATGGTGCAGGGAGCGCAGGGGCAAATTTATATTCATCCATAAAATTAAACAATAACTATAAAACTTTATTTTTTGTAGATGATGATAAGAACTTATGGGGGAGAACAATTGACGGAATTAAAATAAATTCACCAAATATTATGAAGGATCAATCTAATATAGATCTTATTCTGCTTGCAATACCATCACTAAGTTTTTCCAATAGGAGAAAAATAATAGCTAGATTAAACCCTCTAAACATCCAAATTATGCAAATTCCTTCTTTGGATGATTTATCTTCAGGAAAAGCAAATTATGACCAACTTAAACCCATTTGTATTGAGGAACTTTTAAGAAGAGAAACTGCAGTACATGATAAGGAATTAATTAGTGACTTTTTAAAACAAAAAGTTGTTTGTATTACTGGTGCAGGAGGATCTATTGGTAGCGAACTATGTAGACAGTTAATTAAACTTGGTCCAAAAAAGATTTTAATAATTGATAATCATGAACCTAGTTTATACAAAATAAGACTAGAACTAAAAGAAATTTGCGAGATTGGTTCTATTCGTGAAGAATTGATATCTACAAAACTATTAAGCACAACAAATACCAATATTCTAAACGAAACAATTAAAAAAGAGAAAGTTGATTTTCTTTTCCATGCTGCAGCATTTAAACATGTCCCAATTGTGGAGTCTAACCCCATAGCTGGTTTATACAATAATGTGATCTCGACAATAAATATCTGCGAGGTTTGTATGAGAAATAAGGTGCAGAAAGTAATTCTAATATCTAGTGATAAGGCAGTGAGACCAACTAGTATTATGGGAGCATCGAAAAGGCTTTCGGAATTAATATTTAAAAACTTCGATAATAAATCGAACCTAACCAAGTTCTCAATGGTTAGATTTGGGAATGTGTTGGGATCTTCTGGATCAGTAGTACCACTTTTTCGTAAGCAAATATACGAAGGTGGGCCAATAACATTAACCCATCCAGAAATTATTAGATATTTTATGACAATTAAAGAGGCGGCCAATTTAGTAATTCAAGTAATATCCCTTGCTAAAGGAGGTGACGTCTATCTGCTTGATATGGGAAAACCAGTAAAAATATATGACTTAGCTAAACAAATGATTATCCAAAGTGGCCTTAATTTAAAAGACAAAGATAATCCCAATGGTGATATTGAAATTAAGATTACCGGTTTGCGAGATGGAGAGAAGCTTTATGAGGAGCTTTTGATTGGGAATAAATCTAAGCCAACAAAAAATGCTCTTATATTCAGGGATTCAGACCCAATAAATATCAATGAACAATTTGAAGAAAAACTAGAATCATTTAAGCTAAATTTATATAAGGGTTTATTAAATAAAACTCTTGAAGAATTATCTCAATTAGTACCAGAATGGAAGAAAAAGAATTTTTATCGAGTGAAAAAATGAGATCTTAATTTTTTACTTATTGGTACTTCATCATCAATAATCCTTTTTACTCCATCTCCCATAGCTTCTTGAATTTTTCTAACACCTCCAACTAATTGTCTTAATCCTTCAGGAGATAAAGAAGCAGACTGATCTGATCCATACATAGACCTGTCTAAAGTTATGTGACGTTCAAGTGAGCTAATTCCTAAAGCTGATGCTGCGAAAGAGACCGCAAGGCCAGATTCATGACCACTATAGCCGACATTACAACCATACCTTTCCTTTAAGGTTTTTATGGTATTTAAATTGGCATCTGAATCTTTCATAGGATAGGTTGAAACTGTATGCATTAATTCAAAAGGACAATTTTTCTTCCTAAATATATCAACAGCAAAGTCTATATCCTCTAAAGTACACATCCCAGTAGAAATAAAAGTATGTTTTCCTTCCTCGGCTACCATAGTCAATATTTCTTTGTTTACTGTTAGAGCAGATGCAATCTTATTATATTTACAATCAAATTGTTTAAGAAATATCTGACTATTAACATCCCATGCAGAAGCATACCATTCAATATTCTTACTTTTGCAATATAAATCAATATCATTATATTGTTCGAGGCTAAATTCAAGTCCTTCCTTTTGATCCCGTTGAGTTGATCCCCATGGACTTTCCCTTGAACTCTCCAGGTACTCCTTAGTATAAACTAAATCAATATCTCTTTTTTGAAACTTAACTGCATCACAACCAGCGGAGCATGCAATATCTATAAGGTTTTTGCATATTTGCATATCCCCATTGTGATTAATTCCAATTTCAGCACAAAAAAATATTTTCAATTTCTTAAGATAAATTTGAATTAATTTTAGAGCATTTGCATTAAATTTTTTTTACTCATTTGGTCCATTTGTAATAATCTTTCAATAAAATTCCTTACAAATCCATTACCACCATCGAAAGGGAGAACCAAGTCAACACTTTTTAAAATAATCGGATGTGCATCCTTTGGAGCGATACTAAAATCACTCATTTCAATAGAAGAAAGATCATTTAAATCATTTCCTAGATAAATAAATTTATTTGAGATGCTATTCAAATTTAGATTTTCATTTTTGATATATTCTTTTAGAAAAGAAAGCTTATCATGTATCCCATTAAAACAAGGGATACTTAGTTTTTTTGCTCTACATGAAACTACTGAATTTTCTTCCTTAGAGAGAATTAAATATCTTAGTTTCCATTTATTTAAATTAATGAATTTCCTCAAAATATCAAAAGCTAATCCATCTGCTCTACTACAACAGACATACTCTTCACCATTATTATTTACAAATACTTTGTTGTTGGTAAAAATCCCATCAAAATCAAAAACTATAAGGCCAACTTCATCCCATTTTGGCATTTTATTTTTAATCATAGTCGTGAAAAATTTCTTTATCTATAAAACTACATATTATATGGCCTATTAAAATATGCATCTCCTGAATCCTAGCTGTTGAGAAGGAAGGTATAACTAAATTGAGATCAACTATTTTTTTTACATCCCCTCCATCTTTACCGAGCAATGCTATGGTTTTTAGTCCTCTTAATTTTGCTGTGTTTGCGGCCTTTATAATATTCATACTTTTACCAGATGTCGATAAAAGAACCAAAATATCTTTTGGTTTAGATAAAGCCTCAATTTGTCTTGAGAAAATATCATCAAATGAATAATCATTTGATACACAAGTAAGAATAGAACTATCTACAGTAAGGGCAATTGCCTTTAATGGTTTTCTTTCGTTTTCGAATCTACCCACTAATTCGGCAGCAAGATGCTGACTATCAGCTGCACTGCCTCCATTACCGCAGAAGAATATTGTAGATTCATTGATAACTGCCTCAGAAATTTCTTTGCATATTAATTTAATATCTGTAAGATAATCACTTTTGATTATCCTCAATAAATTTGAATGTTCAATAATGTGATTCTCTATAAAATTATCTTCTAAAAAACTCATAATAATTTTAAATGATTGGCTTATTTAGATCTTTTAATCTGAAAATCTTTATACCTATAAATTTTAGTCATTTTGTTTTCAATCTCAATTACTTTATTACAGATTCGCAAGGAGCTCAACCTATGGGTAACTAGAAAAACAGTTTTTGAAAGAGAATTATTTTTTAGTTCAGTAAGGATATCTCGTTCAGTTTTTTGATCCAATGCACTTGTACCCTCATCAATTATTAATACGTCAGCCTCAGAATAGAAAGCTCTAGCTAAACCAATTCTCTGTAATTGACCTCCACTAAGATTTACACCTCTTTCTCCAACCATACTATTGAAACCCATTTTGGTTTTTTCAATAAATTCACAAATATTTGCTAATTTTGCCGCAATTTTTACTCTAGCAAAATCAATCTGATCAATCTCATTCCCAAATGCAATATTTTCAGCGAAAGAAGCATTCATTAAATAAATACTTTGGGGAACGTGTGCAATTGATTTCCTCCATGATTCAATGAGATAAGGTTTATCTATCTGATTTATATCTATATCATCTATGAATATTTTACCTAAATTAGGTTTTTTCAACCCTAGAATTAAATCAATTAGAGTACTTTTGCCACTGCCAGATTTCCCAACAATTCCAATAATATCTCCTTTATTTATGTCAACATTCACCTTTTCAAGAACATTCTCACTTCTATTAGAATAAGAAAAAGAAATACCGCTAAGCCTTATATTTTTTTTCAGAATAAATTTATTTTTGTTTGTTTGAATCTTAGGAATTTTTAAATTTAGCATTGATAGAAGTATATTAATTTCCGAATTAGCAGCTTTTACAGCACTCCAATGACCAAATAATTGATTCAATGTTGGCAACAATTTCTGAGATCCAAGTGCAATAAGACTTAAAAGAGAAATTATTTCAACATTATCCCTTGAAGGTAAATTAATTAATGCTATGGATGAAATAAAAATCAATCCAATTCCTTCAAAAATATATCTAGGGGACCCTGACAAGAACCAATTTTGGGCCTTCAATCTTCTTTGTTTATAGTCTACTTCCTTATATTTTTTTATAAATATATCTTGATGACCTCCTATTATTACATCTCTTATTGAACCTAAACTTTCTTGAACATGCCTAATAAGATCCATCGTTGTTTGAGAAATCTTATAGCTATTTTCCCTTAATCTAATTCGAAAATATTTGCCAACCATAAAATATAAAAGGAATAATATTAATGGGGCTATAAGGGAATAAGGTAATTCAATAAATAAAATTCCACAAATCAAAAATAATGATATTATCGCAGAAGTGGTAAGTTGGAAAATCGAAAAAATCCCACTTACTGCAGCAGAAATATGATTTGTGAATGAAGCAATAATTTCACTACTATTTATATTTGTATGAAATTCATATGATTGATTAATAGTATTAACATATGCTTTTCGGCTCAAATCAGCTCCTATACCAGCAGACAGTCTAGTATTAAACCATAAATTAAAAGTTCTTGTAAAAGCTGAAAATAAAGCTGCAATAATAAAAATAATAATAAATAAATACAAAATTTCATTAATATTTTTTAAGCCAGTTATATTACTAATAAATCGAATATATAAATTTTCATTATTGGTATCCCCTATACTTAAAACTGATAAAAAAGGGATAATAGATCCAAAAGAAATTAGTTCAGAGATGGAACTGATAATCATTAAAAATACTAAAATTTTGGCTTGTAATTTCCTTTTGCTCGAAAAATGTTGCCATAGTTTTTCAACTAATTTAATTAATGGTAAATCATAGGTATCAAAAGCAATTTTAAAATTATTTTTCAAAACTCTTACTTTTTTATTAATTTAGCATATCAATTATTTCTATTAATACCAGATAAGCTTCTTACACTAATAAAACTATGCAATTTTCTTAATGAAAAATATAGCATTTCTAATTTTGCGAACCTTTAAATTTTATAACTGATTTATTTTCTTTAGAATTAATGCCCTCTCTTTTAATAATTTTATATATTGTTTTAATAATTATTTTAATATCTAAAAAAAAACTAATATTTTTCACATAGAAATAATCTAATTCAAACTTTTTTTCCCAGGAAATCAGATTTCTCCCATTTACTTGAGCTAGACCTGTTAAGCCCGGTTTAAGATCATGTCGCATAGATTCCTTTTCATTGTAAAGGGGTAAATATTCCATAAGTAAAGGTCTTGGTCCTATAAAACTCATATCTCCCTTAAGAATATTCACTAATTCTAAAAGCTCATCTAATGAAGTTGACCTCAAAAATTCTCCTAAAAAAGTTCTTCTTTCGAAATCTTTCAATTTCTCACCTTTATTATTAAATTGATTCTTTAAAGTTCTGAACTTATATATAAAAAAGGGTTTTGAATTTAAACCTGGCCTTAATTGACAAAAAACTATTGGCTTCCCCATAGTTAATAATATAGAAAATGATATTAAAATAAGAATTGGAATTAATAAAATAATTAAGATAAAGGCAATTAGTTTATCTACTAAATATTTAACTTTTAAGTACCATATTCTATACATAATAAGTTCTAGTGATAATTGAGAATTAATTTTCCATAAATTCTTTTTTAAATAGTAATGCATTTTTTACTGAAAAATCCTTTGCTGCTTTTCCTGAATTCTGTGCTGCAATTTTTAGCAAGTTAGGTTCATTGCAAATTTTTCTTAGAAGATTAAACAAATTATCAGAAAAATCTAAATTAGGCTCTATGACAAAACCACAATTATATTGCAATACAATTTTTGATAACTCTGATTTAAATGGACAGATTGCAAGAATTGGTTTTCCACAATTAAAAATAGAAAACAACTTACTTGGTAAACTCATTTCCCCAGAAGGGCCATCTAAGCAGACTACACAAAGATCAGCACAACTTAAAAAAATTGGGAATTTTTTATTATTAATATAATCCATAAATAATGGAGGATTTTTTTGAATTGATGATGCATATTTCCTTAATTTATTTTTTTTTGATCCTCTACCAGCTAATATGATTTTTGCAAAATCTGCAATTATTTCTGCTGATTCAACCAAATACTCTAAGGGATGTGAAAGTCCCATATTACCAGAATAAATAAGTAATAATCTTTTATCTTTGATCAATTCCTTTCTAAAAGCTAAAGTATCAATTCTTTTTTTATTTTTTTTCAGAGTACTCCAAGGATAAATAATCTTTATTTTATGAACATCTTTAATAGGATAAATACTACTTTCAAGTATTTGCTTAGCCATAGAATGAGAAATTGTAATGATTTTATCTGCTTTTTTATAAACAAAGTAATTAAATATTTTCCAGACGAATATCAAAACTTTTAATGGATAAAATAATAAGTTAGATTTTTTATTAATCAACTGATGAATAATATTAGGATAAATATCAAATAATAATAAATATATTTTTTTAGGAAATATTAGAGAAATGAATATAGCAAAAGGGGGATTACTGACAATGATAAGTTTATCGAATTTTTGTATATTTAAAATAATATAAAAAGATGCCTTTAGAAAAAAATAAATCCAAGTGAATAATCTTTTCTTAATTGATCCACGTTTATATTTTGTAAAAAGAATATAATCAATTTCCTTTGGGAAAGAGTTATTTTTTTCCCCACAGATTAATGTTAAATTATTATCTTCTTTTAATTCAACCAAAATATCCTTAAAAAAGGATACTGGGTATTGATTAATAATTAGTATATTTTCATTAAACTTCATCATTGCAAATCTAAAAAGTTTTTGAGATTCCTAATTCTTCTAATTAAATTTATGCTAATAAAAAATTTAAAGTAAAATGCTATGAATCTTTTTAATATCGCAAGAAAAAAAGTTAAATAATTAATTTTCTGTATTTTCTTGAGAGAATATATTATGTCTTTAAGTGATTGGAAATTTTTAGTGTAACTTACACCTCCAGTTTTGAAATTTGCAATTATAAAATCGAAATATTCAACTCTTGAATTTAAATTTATTGCATCCCAGAAATATGCATGATCAGCACTAATTTTAAGATTCTCCCTAAATCTTAAACTTGAAAAAATTGCTCTTGAAAAAATTTGAGATTGATGTGAAGTTGGCATTCTATATGAACTCATTCCTTTACATTTTTCTAATTTCCTATATTTCACAAAGATCTTTTCTCCTGAATCCAAAACAAGATTATAATTTCCAACAATTATAATTTTTTCGGAGGATTTAAGTTTTTTAAATTTTAAAAATCTTTCAAAATCTAAAAAAAAATATTCTGAAGAAAAAGAATCTCCACCATTCATAAATATCAACCAATTACCTGATGCATAATTAAGAGCAATGTTCATTGCATTGTACGTGCCCTTATCAATATTAGATATAAACTTAATTTTATCTTTAATTAAATATTTTTTTATATTTTTAATTATTTTTCCATCTGAACCGCCATCCTTTATAATCCACTCAATATTTTTATTTAGAAAAGGTTTTATGGATTCATATGTTCTAAGCAAGCCCTGAAGATCTTCAAAAGTTACCGTTATAATTGAAATTAGAGGTTTATCCATAATAAAATCAGGAAAAATTAGAGTTTCCTAATGATTTATTTTTTGCTTGATTTTGCCTTTTCAAGTACAAACTAATAAACATTAGCGCAAATGACCAAGAAATTAAAATTGTGTATCTAGGGATAAAAATTGTTTCACTAGAAAATGCAAACTGAAAAAACAAAGCAGAAAAATAGCCAAGTATTATTTTTTCTTTACTATTCAACAAAATAGCAATAAATATAATAGAAAAGGAAATTAAAGCAAATAACCCATAATTTGAAAGGAGTAAATAAGGGCCGCTATCAGGAGTTATTAGAGGATTAGTTATATCACCAAATGGCCAAGTATTTATGTTTTGTAAAAGCATTAAAAAGTCCTTAACTCTATCTCCTCTTGATGTATCGCCATATGGATTTAAAACGCTATTAAATAGACTAAAAAATCTATTTATAATTATTACTAACTCCGGTATTTGATTTCTTAGATAGACTATTAAACCCAAAACTATAGAAATCAGAACTGAGGCAAAGTTTATAAATTTAGTGTTTAAAATATTTATTTTTTTATAATCTTTTATCAAAGTTGTTAATAAGAATACTACGTATATCAGTAAGGGCCCTCTAGAGGAACTACCAATAGAAACTAATAAAGAAAGATGTATAAATATAAAATTTATTACCCTGATAAATTTATTTTTAATAAATGAATCATTTGAGTAAATTATATAACTTGTAATAGCAACGAAAGCAATAGCTGGACCAAAAACATGTCTATCTATTCCATCTGAGTAAAAAGGAAATGCAAGTCCTATATTCATTGCTCCTTTGGAAAATTGAAATATTGAAAAAATGAATGTGATTAATAAAGTTGAAAACCAAGATAAATATAATTTTATAAAAAAATTATATTGTTTTTCTCTGTCAAGACTTAAAAATCTCAAATAAATAAAATAAACAAACATTAATATAGATATTGGTAAAATTGTCCTAAAAAGTAATGCTAGTAAAATAAAAGTATTGTCTGAAAAATTTGATGGTAATAATAATCTTACTAATGTAACAGCTATTAAAATTGAAATATAAATTAAGCATCCATTTCTTATAAAGTGACTTATAATCTTTTTTTTAGAAATTAAGAATAGTGAAAAGAGAAAAATTATTGGCAAGAAAAAATCAAATAGAGAGCCACTACTATATGGAATTAATGCAATAAAAAAAATTAATGGGAAAATAAATACATTTTTTAAAGGAAAGTTAAAAATAGATTCCATTAGATTTATATTATAAACAGAATTAAAATTATAGATTTTTGGAAAAACTTTATTTTAATCCTAACTCAAAACATAGAACCATCAATTATTAAGAATTTTTTGCTTATAAAAAGATATGAAGGCATATTTACCAAACTTCCTAAAATTTAAATCCGCAGAAGATCTAATCAGAATTGGGAGAAAAAATGATGGTGGATATTTAATTTCTAAAAAAGATATACAATTATCCGATTTTTTGTTTTCTTTTGGAGTCTGCGATGACTGGAGTTTCGAAGAAGATATTTTAACTCATAAAAAAATGCCAATAATGGCATACGATGGAACTATAAGTTTAAAAACTTTTTTTTATAATATATTCAGCAGTTTCTTAAGATTAAATAATCCAAAGTTCTTACCATATTCTATAAAAAAAATAATTACATACATTATTTTTTTTAGGGGCGCAAAAAAGCATATTCAAAAGAATGTGAGCAACGTGGTAAAAAACAACTCAAATTTTATTTCGATAAAAGATATATTTAATACAACTTCTTCGCAAAATATTTTTTTAAAGATTGATATTGAGGGATATGAATACAGAATACTAGATGAATTATTAAATAATGAAGATCGCATTAATGGTATGGTAATTGAATTCCACGATTGTGATCTTCACTTGGAGAAGTTAAGATCATTTATACAAAAATCTAAATTTAACATAGTTCATATTCATGCAAATAATTATGGGAATATTGAATCAAGCCAAGAAATTCCTACAGTATTAGAGATAACTTTTAGTAAAAACGCCCACTTCAAAGATAAATGTTTTTTACCGCATGATTTTGATATGCCTAATAATCCAAGCGAAGAAGAAATAATTCTAAATTTTAATTAGTTTTAAATTTCGCTAAAATTTCCACATGGTAAAATTTACTAATTAAGTTAGCTAAAAGCAAATGAAAATTGCTTATGATTATCAAGTTTTCAGTCAGCAAGTTTATGGTGGGATATCAAGATATTTTGTTGAGATATCAAAAAGAATAACAAATTTAGAAGGGAAAAATAATATTAATATACTTTCTCCTCTTTACATTAATAAATATCTATTTGAATCTGAAAAACTTCTAAATGTAAAAGGTATTAAAGTACCTTACATTCAAAAAACCTCAAGAATAATTAAATTCATAAATAAATTTTTATCGTTCAAGCAATTAAAAAAAATAAATCCAGATATATTACACGAGACATATTATTCAAATAAATCAATTTACACAGGAAAGGGGAAAATAATTCTTACAGTTTACGATATGATCCATGAATTATTTCCATCATACTTTAGTAAATTTGATCAAACTTCAAAATTAAAAAAAATTGCAGTTGATAGAGCCGACCAGATTATTTGTATATCTGAAAATACTAGAGAGGATCTTATTAGACTATTAGGAGTAAAAAGAGAAAAAACAAGTGTTATTTACTTAGGTTTTAATCTTAATTACAATAGTAGTTTAAATTTAAATGATTCAAAAGATAAATTCATTCTTTATGTTGGTAGTAGGGTAGGTTACAAAAACTTTAAAAACCTAGCAATTGCTTTTGCAAAAAATAAAGAAATAAAAAACAGATTTAAGTTAATAGCTTTTGGTGGAGGTGCATTCTCAGCAAAAGAAAAAACTTTTTTTAAAGAGATTGGTTTAAGCCAAAAGAATATTTTGCAAGTTAGCGGTGATGATCAAAAATTAGTTAATTACTATACTAAATCTTCTTTATTTGTTTATCCTTCTCTTTATGAAGGTTTTGGTATTCCTCCATTAGAAGCAATGAGTCTAAAATGTCCTGTGGCTTGTAGTGATTCTTCTTCAATTTCAGAAATTGTCTCTGACGCGGGATTATATTTTGATCCTTATTCAGTTGATTCAATTTCAAGAACTATTGAATCAGTTTTACAAAATGATATTTTGAGAAAAGATTTAATTATTAAAGGCGAAAAAAGGATAAAAGATTTTTCTTGGGATAAATGCTCCTTAGAAACATATAATTTATATAAGAAAATAATTTCATGAAAGCATTAATATTAGGAGTAGGTGGCCAAGATGGTGCTTACTTAGCAAAATTTCTTTTAGATAAAGGTTATGAAGTTATTGGTAGTTCGAGAGATGCTCAAATGTCCCAATTTACTAAATTAAATGAGTTAAATATCTTAAATAAAGTTAATAAAATTTCAATATCAATAAATGATTATGCGAGCGTGTTTAATTCAATAAAGCTTTACGAACCAGATGAAATATATAATCTTGCTGGACAAAGTTCTGTTGGACTTTCTTTTGAACAGCCATTGGAATCAATAGAAAGTACAATCAAAGGTACCTTAACGATATTAGAAACTATTAAAACAATTGATAAACCAATTAAATTCTATAATGCTGGTTCAAGTGAATGTTATGGGAATACTAATTCCTTTCCAGCAGATGAAAATACAAATTTTAATCCATGTAGTCCTTATGGAATTACTAAGGCATCAGCATATTGGCTAGTTAGATTGTATAGATTATCATTCGATCAAAATGTTTGTACAGGAATTTTATTTAATCACGAATCACCACTTAGGCCAAAACGTTTTGTAACTCAAAAGATAATACAAACAGCTTTAAAAATAAAAAATGGGGAAGAAAATAAACTTTACCTAGGTAATATTGAAACGAAAAGAGATTGGGGATGGGCCCCAGAGTATGTAGAAGCAATGTGGTTAATGCTCCAGCAAGATAAACAGGAAGATTTTGTTATAGCTACTGGCAAATCATATTCATTGAAATTATTTGTCAAAAAAGTTTTTGAATACTTTTCACTTAATTGGAAAGAACATGTTGTAATCGATAAAAAACTTATAAGACCAAATGATATTACTGACAGTTTTGCTAACCCTTCTTATGCAAAAGAGAAACTAGGATGGGAGGCAAAAGTTGATTTTGATAAATTAGTAAATAACTTATGCGAATATGCCGTTGAGAAAAATCTATTATCAAAATGAATTAGCAATATAATTTACTATTAATTAGGGACAACTATTAGAAATGATTTTTCTTATTTATATTAAAATTTTTTTTATATTGCTTCTTCATTTTTAAATCGTATTAATTCCAAGAATTCTATATTTTTTTAAATTTTGTTATTCATCATTAAGATATCTATCTGCTTTTTTATTACTTAAAACATATTCGATCTGACATTTTGCATGAAACTTTAAGGAATAAATTAATTTAAAAAAGCAAAAAGAGAATTAATAATTTTTCTTGGGGGAGTTGCGCTAAAAAAACATACAAACTTTGTGAACAATTATTATGCAAAAATTAAGAAATTTAAATCAATAAAACAATAAATTTTTTACAAAGTTTTATTAATCTATAGTAAGAGAATTAATATTTTTTTAGAGTGGATCACAAAAAAGAATTTTCAGTACCTTTATTAATAATTACATTCAAAAGAAAAAATACTTTAAAAAAAGTATTTGATGCCATTAGAAAAGTCAAACCAAAAGTTATATATATTGCTAATGATGGGCCTAATGCTAATGATGCTAATGAAAAAATAAAAGTATATGAAACAAGAAAATTAATCAAAAATTCAATTAATTGGGAATGTGATTTAAAATTTAGATTCTCAGAATTTAATCAAGGCTGCAAGTTAGGGGCAACAAATGCAATTAACTGGTTTTTTGAAAATGTTAATGAAGGAATAATTTTAGAGGATGATACAGTACCTCACAAAGACTTTTTTTGGTTTGCAGCTGAAATGTTAGAGAAATATCGCAATGATGAAAGGGTTTGGAGTATAACAGGTTCCAACTTTCAAGAAGGCCATACCAGAGGAGATGGAACATATTATTTCAGTAAATATCCTTCATTGTGGGGATGGGCTACCTGGAAAAGAAATTGGAAAAAATATGATATAGAAATTGATGAATGGCCAACAATATGTAAAAGAGAAATTATTAATAACTTTTTTTGTGATCCTTTAGAAAGGACATATTGGAAGATTATTTGGGACAAACTTTATTACAAAGGTGAGCCAGATACTTGGTGCTATCAATGGACACTATATTCTTTGCTAAATAATGGATTAAATATTTATCCAAATATTAATCTCATAAGCAATGTAGGTTTTGGTGTGGATTCTACTCATACTAATAAAAAGATAGCCCCTGCATCAATTTGTAAAGAACTTGGCAAAACTGTACATCCTAAATATTTTTTTGCCGACAACAATGCTGATCAATTTCAATTAAACAAACATTTTAAATTAGGAAAATATAGAGTTTTAGGAGGTCAATACGTAATGCAAATTAAATTAAAATTTTTAGATCAACTAATTTTATACCTATCAAAATATAAAAATCATAAAAAAACTGAATCTAAAATCAATCTTTAACTACTTGAAAACAAGTTTTTATTTGATCCGGGTCGTCAAGATCATTAATTATTATGTTTGTATTACCTCCAAATATTTTGTTTAAGCATTCGGGATTATGATAATCCCAATTATCTGGCGAATTAGGTCTCACTCCTTCATAAGTATGCCAGTCTGTAGGTTCTTCCCCAACTGGATTGCCACAAGGAACTTCTATTATTAAAAAACCTTTATTTTTTGCAACTCGTACAAATTCATTCCCGGCTTTTAAGTAATCATCTGCATGCTCAAGAGAATGTGCTGAAATTAATATATCAAACGAATTATCCTCAAATGGCAGTTCATGCATATCACCGGGTACAATTCCTGAATTAGGGGCCGCAAATAAATCAACCCCAATTACATCAGCATTAGGGAACCTATTTTTTATAGCAACTATTTCAATTCTATCTCTACAGCCTATTGATAAAATTCTTATCTTCTTGAATCTTAGAAATAAGTAGCCAGGTAGTAATTTGAAATTCAAAGACGCCCTAGAAAATGAGAATTCAGAAAAAGGGGAAAGTAAAGGTTCAAAAAATAATGCTATTTTCCTGGAAGAAAGATTATAGATTGAAAAAGAGGTGCTTGCCATTATTTGCCTTTGAAGATCTTTTTTTCTTTTACTTTCGAAAGAATCTTTAAGTGCCAAATCGAGATTATTTATTCCAACTTTTTTTAAATTATTAATTTTTTGGAATCCTTCTTTACCCATTTTATTTCTATCAAAAATTAGTTGCACTAATTTAAATAATGAGTAAGCTGTTATTGCAATAAATGCATTAGTTATTCCAGCTGAAAAAAGTATTTTTATCTTACTTTTTTTATTCATCTAAATATTTTTAAAATTTTTAATATAGATTATCATCTACCAAATACAATTATTATTTTTATCTCATAATGTTGTAATAAAAGAGGTTTTTCAAAATACCTAAAAAAGCTTCAAATTTTTAGGTAAGGGACTACCCATATGAGGAAAATTAGAAGTATATACAATATTCACTAGAAATCTAGAGCCTTCTTTTAAAAATTTTCCTCGATGCAATCCATTCGTGTCAACTAAACAAAATGAAGTTGGCTCACCTATAAATGTAACTATATTAGAAAAATTATTTTTCTCTATCTCTTTTTCTAATTTCAACCGCTGGGGTATAGGATCCCTTAATCCTATATTTATATCAAATTCTTCCTTGAGGAACTTTTTATGAGTTTTAGAAATATATTGAAAAGGACCATTATCGCAATTAATTTCTTTAAGAGGTACGAATAATTTTAATAAGTTTACGTCTTCAGGATCTCTATGAAAGAATTGTGTAGTGCTTGGGAGATCAGAACATCTTTGGGTATGCCATACATATATTTTATAAATACTTGGATAAAAGCCAAAATAAGAATATACCATTTGTATTATTTCAGGGTCATAAGCTAAAGCGAGAAGATCAGATTTTGAAAAATAATTAGTAATTATTTTCAAGAAAGATTTATCTTGAGAAACTTTTGAAGATTTTGACTTTTTATCAGAATCGTTTAATTCCTCATATATTTTTAATTCCTTCTGTAAATTCTCTAGAGACTTTAAGGTCGATTTATCTTTTAATTTAGAAATAATGATTCCATCTTCTAAAAGAGAATTTATTTCTTTATTAACATTTCTGTTAAATTCAGAGTGAAAAATAATTTCATACTTTTCATGCTTTGGTAATGATTTTAAAAGCTTTGAAAGTAATCTTGCTATTGGTAATGTAAAGTCATATCTTGCTCTTCGATGATATTGAATAAAATAAAACAAAAATTTGTTGGACTTAAATAATTTCTTTAAAAAATAAATAAATTTTTTCATTATCTAATAAATAATCTTTGATGATGGTAAATATCAAAGAAAAAATTCAAGTTAGTATTTTTTATTATAAGATGAATACATTCATATTTAATAGAAATGCCTAAGATTTGGGAAGATATTGTATCTAATGGTAGTTATAAAACTCTGAGAAACGAAAGAATAAGCGAAGAGTTTAATAATATAATGCATAATTCCTTATATGCTGCATTAGAAAAATATACAGACCTTGAAACTGTTCATAAGCTACGAAAAGATGAAAAAGGTCTTAAAAATCTTCATTTATATGTAAATCCAAGATTAAGAACGAAAATTCAAGACTATGTAAGTTCTCTAGTAAAAGTAAAATTGCTTAAACTCACTGTAGATTTAGGCCATGAATCTTTAGATTTTAGCTATGACCATAATTTCTTAATGGATTTAATGGTTATTACCAGAATTCATTTTCCGATTGAATATGCAAAAAAATCAACTCAAAGTTATAGAGATTATTGTAATGAGAGAGGAAGGACTAAATTTAGCATTGACCCTGCAGTAACTAGTTCTTACCACAACGATCTACCTTATGCTGCTTGGTCTCATGGACCTCACTGTGATTCATGGGTAGGTCATAGTTTTGATGGCATAAATCTATGGTGGGCTTATGAAGGTGTCAATGATCAAAATGGAGTTACAATTTATCCAAACTTTGTAGGACTAGATACAAAAGAAATAAAAGTAATTTTAGAACCACCATATGTTGACAGAGACGTAACACTTGAAGCTCCACTTGTCCCAAAATTATCTCCTGGGGAAGTTTTTGCATTTAATTCAGATATATTACACGGCACAAGAGTTAACACCTCAAATGAAACTAGGATATCAGCCTCAACAAGAATCAACCCCTCAATACCTACTTTTAATAAAGACGTTTTTAGATTTGTAAAGTTATGGGCATTCTCTTCAAAAATAAAATCCCTCTCAGAAAATGACTTATTGCCTAATATAGAAGAAAGTCATGCTTCGACAAATGTAAAAAACACTTCTGATTTTTATTTTGTTGCAGAAAAAAAAGTTGAAGGTGATTTCTCAAATACTTGTAAAAAAATACTAAAAACTAAAAATAATATTATTAATGTTCCACTGGCAATTTCTAAGGAAAAAATTAATTTAGTTCTAAAAGATGAGGAAAATAAACCTTCTCATAAACTTATTCATATTTGCTCAAAAGAAATATTTAATGTTAAGGATTCAATAGTGTGTATTAAATTTGCCCTAAATGAAAAGTTAATTAAAACAGTTGTTTTGAGAAAATGTTCAGAAAAAAATACTTTTCTTGCTCACGATAATTTTTGCCCCCACTTGGGTTATGAACTTCAGTATTCAAAAATTAATAATGGTAAAGTAGTTTGCCAAGGTCATGGATTACAATTTTGTATTAATAAAAAAGAATCACGCAATACTTCCGGTAACTTTTTATTAAATTTTTATAAAGTTATAGAGGAATCAAAGAATATTTACCTCTTAGAGAGTTCAGAATAAAATTTTTTTAAAATCCTAAAGTTAAAATTATTTTGTAGCTATAGCAACTATGGTGTCTGTGGCATTAATCGATGATAATGTTTTTTCATATTCTTTTGTTAATCCTTCTGAATCTAAAAAAGCAAGTATTGATTGATGTCCGCCTGGTTTATGATTTTTAATCCAATTCAAATGATTTGAAAGTGGATACCGTTGAACACCCTTTAATATTATTTCAGAAAAATTAGCATCCTTTAAAAATATTTCTAATGAATAAAAACTATGTAAAATTAAATGTTGAGACCAAAGTGTAAACTTTATAAAACTTTCTTCTTTTAAATGAGAAATTAAAAAATCATTGGCGTTTGGTACTTCTAAAATTATTTTTCCTCCAACTTTTAATTTTCTATATAAATCTTTTAATATTTTTCTTGGTGAAGAAAAATGTTCAAATACGTGAAATAAAAAAATTGTATCTAAAGTTTGATCTGCAATATTTTCCATATCTTTATAACAATTAATACCTTTAGAACGAATATTTTGACTTAAATCTGTCTGTAATTCAACTCCTATACTTGACTTTGTGAGATTTTTTGTCTCAAGTAAAAAATCACCATGCCCACATCCAAAATCTAATATATCCTTTTTAACATAAAAAGGTTGGAATTCATTACATCTTCTTTTGCAGTCAGAGTATCTTCCAAAGTCTTTTCTTGGTCCATTATTTTCATCAAAATTGTCATTCTTTTTTTCTCCTCTATATTCACCACTTATATACTCTTCTTCTCCAACGTAAAAATCTTTTATAAAAATTATTCCTGAAATTTTATCTTTATAAACATTCAATGAAGTATTATCCCTTGTACCTTTTCTAAACAATTCACAAGAGCTTTCACTAGTAAGATTTAAGTCGCAAAGATCTTTGAATATATTACTCATTCAAAAAGATTGAAGATCGTAAACTAAACTATATTATACAAGCCCAACTAAAACATCTGAAAAATCATTGCTTTCCTGAATAATTTCTGCAGTACTTTCTAAACTAATAAATTTCTTAATACTTAATTTTTCAAAAATTTTGGACCATTCATTGTCTGTAGGTTGGGTAATTGATTGATTTTTTAAAAATGGTCTTAGCACCTCTAATGATCTAATCGAGAAGTCTTTTTGATTTGAAAGAATAGAGCATGCTACTAAGTATTTCATTAACTTAACTGAAGGCGTTTTAAAGGAATTTGGATTGGTATTGAATTTATCTATTGCAAAAATCAATTCTTTAAAATTAGAAAATGTATGCGGAATATTAAAGTCTAAGAAACGTGATCTTGAAGAAAATAAGCAAGGGGTTGATGTTACTAATGATTCAAGTATTATTTTGCCATGCCTTGTTAAAGTTAGTATCTCAGAATTAGATGATGCTAAGATTTTAGTAATAGGATATGAATAAGAAGAAAGAATAATGTTTGGAAATTTTTTACATATAAAAGAGTTTGATCTTAGTGTTTCTTTATTTATATTTTCATTGGGAAAGTATTTAGCGAACAAGTGCTTGTAATAAGCCTGCTCAATAAGATATTTATTTTTAATTAGAGGATTAAAAGCCATTGGATGAGGTTTTATAATTAATAAATATTTGTTTTTAATGCAATGATCAATTACTGATTGAATGAAAGTATTTAAGTCCCCAAAATCATCAAAGCCCCAACAAAATTGATCATCAGCAACTTGATGCAAAGGAAAAAATATAATTGGTTTTTTTTTCTTTAAAAAATTTTTAATATTTTCATCTATTACCGATTTGGGATTTATATCGTATTCTTTTTTTAAATTTCCAGTGTGTGCATATACATGATCTTGGCCATATAATCTGGATTGCAAGATTTCCCAGCTTTCTTGCAGGAACTCTTTAGATATTTTAAATTGTTTAATTGCTCTTTTTGCGATTATGAAATCAAAGGGTTTATCAAAACTTTTTAATATAAATTTGTTGAGTGTTGTTTCATGATAAATTTCTGATAATTTTAATTTTTGCTTTTTACAAATACTGTAAATTATTCTTCTAAACAATTGTGATAATCTTACAGTCTCTGGAATAATGAGAATTATTTCCGCCTTTTCCCCTTTATTTAAAAATCTCAAAATAAAATTAATATAGGCGTAAATAATTGGAATAAGAAAAACATAAGTTAGAGAATTTACTATTTGAGGTCTTAATGATAAGGTTCCATTTGAATTTTTAGCTCTCAAAAATCCTGAAATAATTAAATCTCCAAATTGACAATTATCGATTGACATTTTCCCTATTTTATTTACAAACTTTTTCTTTTCTTCTAAAGAAGAAGAAAAAACTAATAAACAAAAATTAAATAAGAATCTACTAGAAATAAAAATACCTCTTAAAATTGCAGGCAAAATAATTGATAAAGGAAGCAAACAAGTTTTACTATTTACCCTAGGTAACTTTAAACCAAATGAAACATGCGTAAAAGATTTAATTTGGTAATAATTTAAAGCTTTCCTAATACCTATTTGGAACATTGGCCATGGCATTGGTGTTGTAATTACTATCTTCTGCAAAACTGTTTAATAATATCCAACAATCATACAATAAAGCTTCATTGAGAGATCTTACCAAGATGTTCTACCGCCATCTACCACTAAATTGAATCCAGTCATATAACTTGAAGCATCAGATAGAAGATAAATAAGTGAGGATTTGTACTCATCTTTATTTGCCATTCTGCCTAATGGAATTGATTTAATTATTCTTTCCACAAAAACAGAATCTTGATTATTAAATACACCAGAAGGAGAAATTGCATTCACCCTTATCCCTTTTTTAGCCCAGTAGGTTGCTAAGTACTTAGTCAATCCTATTAAGCCTGTTTTTATAACTGAATAGGTTACGGGTTTTACAGGTTGAAGGTTTTCTGCTACACCTTCTTTTTCATATAATCTTTGATCAGGAGAAATAATTGAGAGATCAGATGATATATTTACAATTACTCCTTTTTTTTGAGTAGCCATATATTCTCCAAAAATCTGGGAACAAATAAAAGCCCCTGTTAATCCAACATTTAATTCATTAAGCCAAATATCCAAGGAAAAGTCCTCAAACCTATTAAGATTTTGACTATTAAGCGAATTCCCAACTTTTGGATCAATGGCTGCATTATTTATAAGACCATCAAGTCGATTTGTTAATTTAATAATTTTATCCAAACAAATCTTTACAGAATCTTTATTAGTAATATCACAATTTAAAGCGAAAATTTTTTTAGAATATTTTTTTTCAATAACTTTTTTTGATTCACTTATTTTATTATCATCAACGTCTAATATGACTGGAATTCCCTCTGCATCTAGAATTGCTTCAGCATGCATTCTACCAAGCAAACCAGCTCCACCGGTTACTATGATTACTTTATCCTTTAATAAAAAGTTATTTAATGAATTTGTATGCATCACAACTCAATAATTGTTTTTTTACAGATTGATTCTTTTGCAGCCAAACAGATTTTAACAACATCTTCGCCCTCTTTAATAGATATTGGAGAGTTCTTAAATTCATTTATTGAGTTAAATAAATCATGAATCTCAGAAACAAACATATCGTTTCTATTAAATTCTTTAAAATTAATGATTTCAGGGGAAATACTATCTCTATAGTTTATTTCTAAAGTATTAGTAACATAATTAAATAAAATAGTCCCATTATCTCCGACTATGTGGGTAAATCTCCTAATAGGTGATTGTAGAAAATCAAGATGAATATGAACTGGAAATACTTTATTATTATTTTCAAATCTCAAAATCATATCTGCAGTATCTTCAACATCCATTTGTAAATTAGATAAATGACCACCCAAAGCAAAAATTGATTTCGGCATTCCAAAAAACCAATATGCCAAATCAATTTCATGACTTAGACAGCCAATAACTCCTCCTCCTTGGTCCCTTCTGGATGCATGACTATCCTTGTAATCTTCATAAGGATGCATGCCAGGAAGAAACTCCCCAAAGTGAAAATCAGCAGAAATTAACTGCCCTAGTTTTTTACTAGCTATTTCCTTTTTTATGCGTTGATATGCTGGATGATATCTCATTTGATACCCTACCATTGCTTTTAAATTATTCTTTTGAACTAGTTTTTTTAATTCTTCCAAACCAATTAAGGAAGAATCTAAAGGCTTCTCAATAAAAATATTAGCTTTATTTTTTGCTGCTAAAATGGCTGTTTTTATATGCAAAGATATTGGGTTAGTAACAAAAACAAGATCAGGTTTCCACAAAAAAGACTCTTCTAAAGAATTAAAAGATTTGATATTAAAATGCTCTTCTGGTTTTTCACCGAATTTAGCTTCTAATTTCTCTGATATTATTATCTCTAAATTCCTTGATCTATAGGCTGCAATCTCAAGATTTTCTTTTTTAAATTCTCTCAAATTCCTTAAATGTCTTTGACCTATGGAACCAAGACCGCAAATTAGAATTTTCATTATGAAGGATATCTTAAATTAGTTGGATCATTTTTTTTTGGACTATTATTAGATCTAATTAGTTGATCTTCAGCTTTCTCAATATGATCTGGATAATCTATATCTTGTGAGGGATTATCAATGACAAAAGGTAATATTTTTTTGCC
>MDTE01188344.1_pt1 | contig 41090 bp, 27 predicted proteins | sample 811231 | NCBI WGS metagenome assembly MDTE01 (sample SAMN05326651, study PRJNA326480) | marine metagenome | isolation source: seawater | place: Indian Ocean: Red Sea | collected 2010
GACAGATGAAGCCATCGTCACAGCTGAAATCGTCGTCGCATAGTTCCGCACAGATGCTCCCTTCTGGGGTGTCCGTGCAGTATCCACTCTCGCAATCTGAATGGTTCTGACAGTCATCTTTGGCTGGTGCGGGTTGGTTTTGGTTGATCCCGCCACTTCCATTATCTCCACCGAAATTGAAACCATTAGGGGGGACCGTCTCTCCCGATCCGCCACATCCAAGTGTGCAAAAAAGCAACGCCAGGATACAGAGTCCTGGGATTGTAGATATACCTGCCGATCGAAGCGCGCGTTGATGGGGGGTTGGTACCCCGTTGTTTACACGTACTCCAGATGTGTTTTGTAACCTATTGAACGACAGATCGTGGTATTGCGTAGTCATGGTCCCTTTCCAGCCAGTTCTCCCGGGGATCGTTAGCCCCACCACCCCTCTAATATAGCAAGAAACGTGCCCGACAGGGGGGCTTTTTTTTGATCGAGGCGTTTTTTTGTCACAGAACCGAAATCCAATGGGTTCCGTCGGTTCGGCAAACGGAGCCACGTGGGGCGCCGCCTCTTCGGAAAGAGACGGCGCCATCCCCTGTTAAAAGATTGCCCTATTCAAACACGACATCCGCGATTTTGATCGCTTTACCCACCTCGGAAACCTCAATGTTATGGCGTGTGATGGTTTCCTGCGGAGTGCCCGCATATTTGATTATGGTGGCGTTGATATAGGTCTCCGGCATGAGCTGGTTGCCATTATTGCTGTAATAGTGTGCTTCCACCTTGTAGGTGCCCTTGGAGGCTATTGATGTCTGGAAACGCTCTGGCCCGAAGCCCTGGGTGAGATCATCCAGCAGCTGTCCACCGCTAGCGATGGTTGGATTGGCGTAAAAACATTTCTCACCGCTCGGGTCGGTGACCCAGAGATCGATATCGGTGTTATCGGTATTCCAGGTTATGGTGACCCGGAGGTCTCCGGTTGGTGATACGAGGGTGAGGTCCGAATGGCGGCTCGACAAGTAGTTCGCCAGTGCACTACCGGGTTGGGTGTCCTCAACGGAGCGGATCAGCATTGCGTATTCTTCGGCCGCAACGGTTTTGAGCAGTCCGAAACGCGGATGCCACTCCCCCGCGAGAATTGCTTCGAATAACATGGCGGCCAGGCCCGGTCGTTGGAGCCAGAGCGCATTGGCGAGGTCCCGGTAGGATTGGGGCTCGTAGGGGCGTCGCTTGAGCACGTTTAATAGAGCATGTGCTGATTCAGTGGCCAGGTCCCATCCGTAGAGCCGATAGGCGACGAGTCTTGAGATCTCAGCACTATTCGGGTTGTTCTCAACGACGCTGGACAGGGCTCGAACAGCGGCTCCCTTTTCGCCATTTCCCACCCGTCGGTCGGCTTCCTGGCGATAGAGGGCGGTCTCTGTGGACTCCGATGTGAGGTTTGCCGCGTAGTTGGTTGGAACATCGGTTTTCATTACGAGTGGAATCTCGAGCTCGGATACAGGAAGAAGAAGCTGGTCGTCGGAGACGTGCTGTACGATTTCGTTAACGAGATTTCCGCCATCGATATCTAGAATATGACTGATATCGTTCGAGCTGAGGAAAACGCTCATCAGCTGGTCCCAGGTGGTCCAAAGGCTCCCGAGTTGCGCGAGCGCATTATTCACGAGGCTGGCGATCGCCTGGTCTTTGTAGAGGTCCTGGTAGTCGTCGAGTTCATAGAGGTCGTATTCCTCGTCTGTTTCCAATACCAGGAACGACGCAATACTACTGGCGATCCGGTAGTGTTGCGATAGAGCCATGGCAAGATCTTCGAGGGATTCATCGCGGGTCTGGACCAATTGCGCTACTGCAATTTCAGCCCATGCTCGTGGTGCGAGCTGCCCCTGGGGGTGTAAAGAAGCAGGAATACTCAACGTAACGGGCTCGCCATTGCGGCTACCCATGATGCGAATATTCGCCTCGCCGGGACTGCTCAATCGGCCTGCGATTGTAAGCTCGGCGCCGGGGAAAAGGGTCGCTTGTCGGCCGGCTACGAGAAGGTCTTCCACAGAGGTTGTATCGCCTTCGACACTCTCTACGGTAACGGATTCGAGCATGATGCCGGATGACAAATGGGCCGTAGAACAGGCTGGTACACTATCGATTCCCAGGCAGTTGAAGATGGCACCTTTTCGGGTCAAAGCACTGAAAAGCTCCATGTTATCGGCGCCAATTCCGGTCCGATAGGCAAAGAACCGTGATTCGTATTCGGCGTTGTTATGGAGGGTCTGCACCATCGTGTCGATGCTGCGGTCTCCCCAGGAAATGACACCGTCGGTCAGCACCATAACGTCAACCGGAGTGCCTTCCTCGAGATCGCCGGGAGGGCTCGCCAGGAGGCGAAGGGCGGAGCTGAAATCGGTCGCTCCTTCCAGCAGGATCTCCGTCAGGGTTGCATGCAGTGCAGCACGATTGGCTGGTGTATTGTCGACCCAACCATCCATAAGCCAACGGGCACCGATATCGAAGGTCAGTACGTTGAATTTCTCAAGGCTGGGTGAGTTCTCCAGGATGGCTTGTAGAAGGTGAACATCGACAGTGAACCGTTCTGGGTGCTCGGAGAGGGAGGTGTCCAGGACGAAGATAGTGTGACTCGGTCCTTCCGTGATCTGTACAGGCTGTTCAATGTCAGGGCGTAGCCGAGCATAGAAAAAGTCTTCGCCGCGAACCGGGTTGGTTCCCACTAGAATATCGGCCTCATCGCTGCTTCCAGCAGGAGAGATGTTGAATGCCAGCATGCCCCCAGGGCTCTCGTCGGCTATTTCGAGATTGAATGTACGCCCGTCCGAGTTGTTGACGGAGACTACTCCATCCACGTTGCCAACATATTGCACCGATTCGCTGGCATCGTTCGTTGTCGCCAGAGTGAAATCGAGGGTGTCCAGCTCACCGGCTGGAAGACGAAATACATACTGCAGAGTTTCGTCGATACGAGGCAGTGTCTGCTCATAGGCCACCAGGACCCGGTTATATCCCTTCGGAGGGATCGGGAAGACCTTTGCTTCAAAGGAGTTTGGTGAGACCTGTTCTACCAGGGCCGGGTCGATCTGCTGGCGTGTTACTTCTTCGTAGGTTTTACGTGCATCGACGGCCCGAATAATACGCCCTTCACGCAGTTCACCCCAGACCTCCTCATCGTGTCCCTGGGCGACCGTTTCTGGGTCCAGAGGGACAAGCTCGTTGTCTGGCACATCATTGAGCTGGTCGTCTGGTCCAAAGAACGCGGGTGTTGTTGGTTCTTCTGCGTCGTTTAGATCGGCGTTTCCAACAAACATTGCGTAGTAGGATACGGAGCTATCCATAGGAAGATCATACCGGAACGTTCCCTCGAGAGTGCTATCGTGGGGATTGTAGAAGATATGGTCTACGAGTGTACGTGTACGTAATCCTTCCACGTGAGTGGTGACGCGTACTCGGACCAGCTCAAGAGACTCACCGCCACCGACGGAGACGCTGGCAAATAGCGACTCTTCACTCATTTGTTGCCAGGTCTGTGGGGTTGAATTGGCCTCGTCAGCGCCGGGTACAGGATCCCACGACTCTACAGCATCGGACATGCCTGATGTGTATACATCCTGACTCTGCTCTCCCCAGTTGTCGACCGGGGGGTTCTCAAGATTTGAAAGGGATTCAGAGTCGGCCTGGCAACCCCAGAGACCACATATCAGAACAATCAAAAACCATCGTCTAAACAAACCATAGGCAAACATAAGAAACCCTCCATAGCCATCGAACTCTGCGCGCAGCTATGTCGGGTGGGCATCATACAAAACAAAATATGCCCAGCCGATACTGATTCAAAGCTTTTCCAATCAAAATGCAAAACAGAATCCAATGGAGGTCAAAACATACAATCCGTTATGCGTACTGTAGGAATTTCGGCCGTCGATTCCAAACCGGCTGGTGGAACACATTGAAAATCTATAGGTTTTGACTTGGGCCTGTGGAGCATGGTTTCCGGTCTTGGTGGTTCGCATATTCCGGTGAGCCAGATGGAATGAACTGTGGTAATTTGATCCGAGCGGCTTAGGAAGATGACTCGTTGAGGAACGTATGAACCGGTATCTTTGGTTGTTTCTATTTGTGTTCGTATGGACAGGGTTGGCCTGTGACGATGTTCCCTATGCGGGTACGGAAGGGAAGGATACCGCTGGGTCGTGTTCCGAACTTGAGCACTGTAGTGACAACGCCAAGAATTGTGGTGAGGAAGCGGTGGATTGTGGAGGAGTCTGCGACCCCTGTACCGACCTCTGTGGGGATGGCACCTGTAGCGGGCCTGAAAACTGTAATAACTGCCCCTTCGATTGTACGGACTGTGGGGCCTGCGGTGATGGTGAATGCCTGCCCCCGGAGAGCCCGGAAAACTGCCCCGATGATTGCTCCTGATCTATGTGAAGAGCGCTAATCCTGGCAGCATAATACGCCGGCCAATTTGCCCTGGCTTCCGTACGAGACACTCGTAGAGATATGACCACAACCCTTATTGTTGGTGGTTCCGGTGTGTTTCCCGAAAATGAAGGTCTGATTGGGCCAGATCGCGTGTGCGCAATGGCTGGTTTCATGGGGTCCGCACACCGGTGGTGCCGAACACCAGCCTGTTGAATAACAGCCGTATGGTTCGGTGGTATCACAACCGGGTCCGTTGGGATTCTGGTTGTTTGGGTTCGAGCAGTTGTTGCTTGCTGCGACGTAGGCTTCCGTCAAACTATTACATTCGGCAGGTGTGAGTCGGAACCGTAGGTCATTGGAGAGACCGTTACGCATACAGATATGCCAGCCAGCGGAGCAGAGATCTTCCGGTGCCGCACATTCGTTGCCAAGATTATTACCACATGCGGTGTTGGTTCGAGGGGCGCGTAGGCTCATAAAGCCAAAGGTTCCCTTACACGCAGCTACTGTGGGCCAATGGTTGAGATCGGTGAGCCCGTCTCGCTGTCCGTCGGCGCATCCGACGGAGTCGACACAGACCTGGTTCGATGAACAGGAAGCGGTGGACGAGCAGGTGCCACAGTCCCCGCCGCAGCCATCGCTACCACAGTCTTTTCCCGCGCAATCGGGCTGACAACCGATCGGAATACATTGCCCATCGGAACCACAGCTCTCCGCGCCTGGACATTGTCCGCACGTACCACTACAGCCATCGTCACCGCACTCTTTCCCGTCGCAGTTGGGTTGGCAGGAGACCGGATCGCAATGTCCAAAGAAGGAGCACTCTTCTCCCGGAGGACAACTGCCACAGCTCCCCCCACATTTGTCGTCACCGCATTCTTTGGCGGCACATTTGGGTGTGCAGTCTTCATCGATGCAGATGCCGTTATCACCGCAGAACTGATCGTTGGCGCAGTTGCCACAGCTTCCACCACAACCATCGTCGCCACATTCCAGGTCGGTACAATCGGGGGCACATAGACATTCGCCGGAATAACAAAGTTCGCCCTCGGGACAGGCCCCACAGGAGCCACCGCAACCGTCCGCTCCACAGTTCTTGTCCTGACAGGCCGGTATACAGGAGGTGTCGATGCATTCACCGGCCTCGGTGCAGGTGAATGGTGGTAGGCAATCCGCGCAGGGATCCACAATGTCGGGGTCGTTTGGGCTGGCGCCCGTATCGTTTGCGACTGGAACGTCCTGATTGAGAATCTGCGGGATTTTCTCTGATGTCTCAGAACAGCCGAGGCTAATTAGAAAGAACGTGAGGAAGAGTATAGTAGGTGTGCAACGCATCGTTCGCTGATTGTACTCCACTCGGTTCAAGATCCGCCAGAGGTGGGGGGGCGGAGGCCCCAGCTATAGTCTACGAAAGCAAATAGGGTGCCACCCCTACTCAGTACGGCGGTCAGGAAAAAGGTAAAAAAAAACCCCGGGCCCGTTATCCGGGCCCGGGGTTGGATTGACGACACTGGTTTAGTTCATGAAGGTCTTGAGTATACGCATGAAGTCATGGGTGTTGACCTGGTCAGACGAGCCGCTGCAGACCGAGCTGGAGAGCATAAGCCCGGAACAAGGGGTGTCACGACTGACCGACCACATGGACAGACGGCCAACCGGGATAGAGTCAAGGTGCTCGAGGGTTACCTTGGCATCGGACAGGTTGAAGGTCTGGCCAGGGACATCGTTTTCACCGATGAGCGGGATGATGCCGAGCATGCCCCAGAGTTCGCTATCCGATACATGGATTTGGAAGTCTTCGAGAAGCAGGGCCAACTGGTCGCGCATCTTGTACAGAGCTTTGACTCCAAAGATACCCATCTGGCCTTTGGGGTTCGGAGCGACGGACGGGCGATAGTTCATTGTGTAACCATTCACACCGTTGAGATGTACGCCGTGCTTCAAGGCGTGGTGCAGGATATCAAGACTTACCGCGGTGAAGCCGTAGGTCTGAACTGGAAGGCTGAACCATACGTGTAGCTCACGGCCTTCGGCTTTGTATTGGCTCTGAATCTCAGCGATGGCCTGTGCGCGGCGTTTCGTGGCGCCTGTGTCGAAAGCATACCCACCCTCGATAGCGAACTCGACGCGGGTTACGTTCAGGGTCTCGATAACGCGCTTATACTCGCTTACAAGATCTTTTACGTCGGTGCAGGCACTGGCGAGATGGTCACCGTATGGGCCACCAAAGGCAATCGCGACGTCTCCACCAAAGTGAGAGCGAAGGATCTTGACCTCGTCATACAGAGTGTATTCACCGTATTGATCGGACGCGGCAGGGCCTACTTCAATCTTGGAACCGGGCCAGATAGCGCGGCAGTGGTCAGCGTTGTCCGCGACGACGAAGCCGAGCGTGTAATGAAATACACCCGTCTCATGTGCGACGTCGGCAAGTCGGATAGCGCCAGTAGTGGATGCGTCAACATACGGGGTGAAAACCGTGCGGGGCCATGGATTGGGGAAACCCATGATGTCGGTATCCGTAGTCTCCGCGGCTGGCTCTTGGTTTTCGATAGGGCCCGTGGCCGGATCTTCTTGTGAAGTTTCGTCCCATAGGTCTACGGGAGTAGTGATTGGGTTGATGTTGAGATCCTCTTTGGAGGCAGCTTTACCGGAGTTGTTGTCGACGAATGACAAATCGTCGATCTCGGCATGCTTTGTCTTTTTCGTTTTTTCCGCGTCATCGCAGTTTAAGCAATCGACGTGGGAGAGACTTCCAGAAGCCTGGTCGAACTCGGATGTAGTTTCTACTGGTGCGCAACCCGTAAGAAAGGTGCTGGCCATAAATCCAAATGCAGACACAAAGCTCACAACTGATTTCGTGTTAATAACAAACATAATTCCGCTCCTTAGTTTCTAACCGTTCATTTCCCAGCGGTGGCGTTATTGGCCAGCGCCATTCCCGACAAGAAACGTCGGCTCTCGCTCGAAAAAAGTTGAACGTTTTTTTTCTGCAACCACGTGAATTGAAGTGCAGTGCAGCGAATTTTTTTTGTTCGTTAAGGGGCGGAAACAGGTGTGTATGGGGGGGCGAGGTGTTGGTTTTTATACGAAAACCAGCCCAACGGACCTTGGAGCAGAAGAGTTATAGAACGCGCGGCGCATGCGGTGCGCGCACGAGACCCGTCTATCGAGTTCGGCGCTTCTTTTTATAGTAGGTGCGTTCGAACTCTTTCTCAGGATCTTTCCCTGCTTTAATCCAGCTCTCTTCCTTTCGCTGGATGCGCGCAAAGTATCGGTCGCCGCGCTGAAGCTCGCGTTTGAAATCACGTTCGATCTTCTTCAGATTCATATTGCGATGTCCCACCAGGGCCAACACAGCCTTCGCCCGGTAGAGTCTTTTCTGCAACGGTCCCACGGACTGGTTTGCAGCTTGCAGATAGGCGCGTGCGGCGAGTCGTTTGGCGTCCGCGTTTGGAGCCCCAGTGTGTGGTCTTCGTTTCATCATGAGGAGGTCACCGAGCACCTCCAACAGGATGGGGTGGGTGTGATTGGAGAACTTCATCATCCCTTGTACGCCTTTAATGGCGTCCCTGGGGTCGAGGCCCTTGTCCACGACGAATTTGGTGAAGCCGAAGTGTTTGAAGCCTGGGCAGAGATATGGCCGTTTCGGATCCATTTCCTTGATTCTTTCGTACCGGTTGAGTTGATCGGCAACGTCACGAAACGGTGGCGGACAATCCTCCCCATCGTCCCCACCCATATACAGGGGGAGACCTTTTCGCTGACTACGCCGCCAGATCACATATTCCACCAGATATTGCTGTACGATCTCGCGTCCAAAATGGGCGTCGGGGTTGATCTCTATAGCGCGCTTGATGTGTACCAACCCCTCCTTGAATTGGCCGGAATGCAGATAGAAGGTGCCCAGATTCGCATGGGTTTCGTAGCGATTCTCGTCCAGAGCCATGGAGCGTTTCATGGTCTCGATGGCTTCCTCGTGCTGGCCGGTCTTATCGAGGGCGACACCGAGATCATCGAGAAGTGCCAGCTCGTTGGGCGTTGCCTCTAGCTTCTTTTTCCGGTCTTCGATACGCCACGCGTAGAAGGCATCGGAGTGGCGTAGGAACTTCCCAGTCAGCAGTTCCAGGGTGTTCGGAAAACGCTGCTTCTCCATTTTATAGGTGTCTTTATCCCAATAGCAGGCCTCAGCAGATGGAGTTCTGCTGATCAGCAGGAAAGCCAGGCAACATATCAGGCTCAAAGCTCGCATTTCAGTCTCCCAATGTGCAGGAAGTGATCTTACGGCAGAGGTCTGTGAAAGACCAGTGGGTGGAGAGGTGGCCCAAGGTGTGGTTTATGCCACGATTAATTACTGCCAGGAAGCATTGGGTTCTCGGTCCAGTCTGGAAGCGTACTGATGGCTTCTAGAGCCCAATTGGACACGGGTAGACCCCACGAAAGGTAGAAAGGCCCCAGGTTTACGCCGGCCTCTTCGGAGGATTCGACTACCCAGACATCGATACGTTGTTGATCATCCGTTGGTGCGGATTCTGGAGACATCTCTCGGTATTTGATGAAGAGGTTCGTATAGAAATCCCAGCCGAAGTGTTCCTGTAATTGAAGGTATGTCTCCAGCGCGGTCCATACGCTCCATTGGCTGAAGTCTGGACCTGTGGCCAGGTACTCTTCCATTCGTTGGGCCCGGTTGGTTGGGGAGACAGCATCATGAGCGATTCCGCGATCGATCCCGAAGACCGTCTCGGAGACATAAATCGAGAAGAGATTGACCGTACTCTCGGTTGTTCCCGGTAGTACCCAGGGAAGCCATTGGTGGTTGTGCCCCACCTCATGGAATGGCCCCCAGGAACCAACGGTCTGGATTGATTCCAGGTCGAGAAGAGAGTCCACAGCGATAGTGAAGGCCATTAAAGGGTAGCCCGAATGCATCCAGCCCACACTGATTTGGCGGTCAAATGCGAAACGTTCCGGTCGAACGCGTTCATGGGGATTGCCTTCGAGATCGGCATTGGCGTCGAGCACACTATCCCAAAGGTTCATCACCTGATCTGGATGATCGAGATCCACGACATCCGATGTTGGGATGGTAATAATGAATTTATCGGATGCCAGCTCGGCCCACGGGCCTGGATAATGACGAATCGTATTTCGCCATTCTTCCAGATCCGTTTCACCGTGACGGTATAGGGGGGCCCGAACCACGCCATCAAAGGTGACTTCAATGGGGCCGAGATTCGTTCCCGCCGGTATGCGTACGTAGATTAATCCGCCAAAAGCGCTGGCGATGGCCGTACTGGTACTCTCGATAGGATAGGTGCGAATAATGTCGGGGAAGCGCTCGATCTCTTCTTTGTTCCAGAGGGTGTCTGTATGACAGCCGACCAGAACGCTTAAGGCTTCTGTGGAGGCGTTCTGGGGTACAGTCACAGTGAACAGGGTACCCGGTCGAGCGTAGAGCCCTGTGCTACGCCATACAGGTTCCCAGGGGTTCGAAAAGGCATACTCTTCGGCCCGACCGGCGTAGGACGCGTTGATGGTCACGGTCTCGGTGATGTTGGAGGCGCCGCCCGGTATATCCCCCGGGAAATCGACGGCAGCCGGGTGTGCCTTCACCTGGTCCGCAGGCAGTTCTTTATTCAATTTATTCTCGATTCGCGCCGCCAGGTAACCGATAGGATCCTCTTGCTTTCGCAGCGGAGCCGCAGTCGTGGGGATTTCAGGGGTTGCCGCATCGAGGAAAGCGGTGAAGGAGTCGCCGTAGTAATGCTCGAAGCTCAGGGGTAGATGCACCAGCGCGTGTTCAATGGATGCTACCGCACTAAGGAGATCGTCTGACTTGAGGACTACGGCTCCATTCACATGGTCCAGCAATTCTTCAATGGCATAGCCCGCATGTTCATAGAGAGTCGGTGGTTCCGGCCCGACGGGCTGGGGTCCACCACCGACATTCTGTGCTGTGACCACAATACCCATATCCCGTAGCATTTTATTACCGGCAAAGGTCTCTGCTGTATTCGGGTTGGTATATCCCCACCACCAGGCGAATCCGCCGGTGATGAGCCCACCACCAGATCGAACAAAGGCCTGAATTCTGTCGACATCCTCCGGGGCGATCTCCTGCCAGGCCTCTCGAATATAGATGTCGACCCCTACGAGCTCTGGTGTGGTGATCTGGCCCACTGTGAATCCCTGTGCCGCCAGGAACTCTGCCGTTAACGTTAATCCTGGAGCTACTCCAATAACCGGGTTCGAGGAGTCACTCATCCAGCCGATTGTATTCAGGATCAGACGGGTGGCTTCGTTATCGGTAGATAACCCGCTAAATAGATGTGCCTCATGACCGAAATATAGCACCTTACCGTCTTCGACCCGGGCCGCTGCGATCGTACTGTGGTTCTGCTCCTGGTCGAAAACAACCGGGAAGGCGGTTGGTCCATAGACGACCATCGTGGAGGGAAAGAATGTACCATATTCGAGGGTCGTGATTCCCTCTGTGATCGTATTCCAGTCGGCCGTCCAGTTGAACGAACAGCGAGGGTCGCTTCCGATACGGTCGCGGCAATGAAACTCTTCGACGGGACCACACCCGCCATTATCTACCGCGCATTCGTCGCGATCGACGCAGTTGCTACCTTGTAGCTCGTAGAAGTCGTCGCAGGTGATGACGCAGCTCCCGTCGACGCAATCGGCCTCACCATTTTCTGGATTCTGGCAGCTGATCACACTACAGGCATCGATATCGGCAGGAGGTTCAACGACATCGGTTTGAACAATATCCTCTTGGATATCGCCGCTATCGGGAAGATCCTCGCCATTTCCGCAGCCGAACCCAACGAGAACCAACAGGCTGATGAGTCCATAAAATCGTCGCAAAATAAGCCCCCGAAACCATAGAGAGGCGCCGATTGTACGGATTTGCGAAGTCTTTGGCCAACCTTTGGATCGTCGGGGGAATGCTCCCTCCAGCCCAGTCCTCGTACGCGGTTATATAATTATTTCTTAAAGTTTTTTCCGCCAACCACCGAACCTCTTTTTCAGGTGGCTGAACGATGCGGAATCAACAAATACAAAATAACGTAAACGGGCTCTTCGCCATTGGCGTCATTGCTCTGTTTGCATTTGCTTGTACTCCCCAGGAGGAGCTTGTTGAAAGCCATATCGCCATCTTCGGTTCTGGCCTCCAGGGACTCTCGGTTGAGAATTCTGAGCTGAAGGTTCCGGACGCCGACGGAAATACGGTCGTGATTACCCGCGCCGACGTCAACATTCGTGAGCTACGCCTTACGCTTCCAGAAGATAGCGAAGGCTGTGACGTATTAGCGGGTCAACTCGACGCGACCGTAGATTGTAATGACCACGAGCTCCGCATTGTGGGTCCTTTCCCAGTCGATCTGCTCTCGAGGGGTACGCAACCCTCTTTGATCGACGTCTCTCTTCCAGCTGGCACGTACAAAGGCATCGATGTTCGTATTGATGAATCCGATGAGCTTTTCGATGTTTCTTCCTCCAATGAAGCACAGACATCGATGTCCTTTGTCGTGACCGGCGATGTGAAAGTTGCGGGAACGTTGATTCCGTTTGGGATCGTTCTCGGGTTTGAAGAAGAGTTGCATGTGGAAAAGCCCGAAGGTCTTATAATCAACGATGCCAGCCCAGACCTGGCGGTGGACCTGAACGTATATAGCTGGATGATGGGTGTCCCATTGTCCGCATGTATCAAGTCCGGTCTTCTGCCGAAAGACGAGATGGGACGGTACTGGTTGGACAACAGCTTCTCCGGTTCTGGTCCCTGTGCAGTGATCGAGCATACGCTTCGTTCCAATATCGTACATAGCGGCCGGCTCGACGAGATGGCGGTCGCCAGCAACTAAAAGGCCTGCCGTCAGCATAGGTGCGAATCGGCCCTAGAGCTCCAGTAATGGACCGAATGGGGACGTTTTTTTTGATCGTTCTCCCCAGTCTGGCAGGGTGCCTTTGAGACTATCGACGGCCCTGTTTAAACGGGCTATAAACTCGGTCTAAATACCATCGGTTCTTCGAGGCGTGTATATGCAAACTCTACGAAATTTTACCTATATTCTCTGTGCGATTGGTCTGACGGTTGGTGTCTGGGGCTGTGGAGGCGACTCTCCGACAGAGACGACGGATACAGGGGCTGATGTCACCGATCCCACCGATGGGGCTGGCTGCGAGGAGGGATTTGCGGATTGCGACGAGGACGACCAGAACGGTTGCGAGGTCAACCTGCAAATCAGCCTGGAGAACTGCGGCGAATGTGGCAGCGTCTGTGGTGCAGAGAATGGAACTGGCGAGTGTATTGGTGGTGTGTGCGCGATAACCTGTGACGCTGGATTTGAGCAGATCGATGACGGGGTATGTACAGACGTAGACGAATGCGATCGCGAGCTCGATGACTGCGATGAGAACGCCAGTTGCACCAACGAAGAGGGGAGCTTCAGCTGTACCTGTAACGATGGCTTTGATGGTGATGGCACCGCCTGCACGGATATTGATGAATGTACCGACGGAACATCCGAATGTGGTGCCAACGCGAGCTGCGTCAACGAGGATGGCGGTTTCAGCTGTACCTGTGATGATGGCTATGTGGGTGATGGGCTCGTCTGTGAAGATATCGACGAATGCACCGACGAAAGCGACGATTGTGATGAGAACGCCAGCTGCACCAATGAAGAGGGGGGCTTCAGTTGTGCTTGTAACGATGGTTACGAAGGGGATGGTACGACCTGTACAGATATCGATGAATGTACGGTGAGCACGGCCTCGTGCGTGCCCAACGCCACCTGCACGAACGAAGAGGGGAGCTTCAGCTGTACCTGTAACGACGGCTATCTCGAGGCCGAAGATGGGTCCTGCGGTGATATTGATGAGTGCGCGCTGGGAACGGACAACTGCGCTGGGAACGCCAGCTGCACCAATGAAGCCGGGAGCTTCAGCTGTGGTTGTAATGAGGGTTATACGGGCGATGGAGTAACCTGCACCGATATTGATGAGTGTGCCGAGGGGCTGAACGACTGTTCCGTGGACGCCAGCTGCAGCAATCTTCCTGGTGGTTTTACATGTGCGTGTAACGACGGCTACGAAGGTGATGGCGTGGAATGCGCCGACATCGATGAATGTGCACCCGCCGAATTATGGGCTGAAGACTTCACATCGGAAGAGCTTTCCGGTTGGACTCTGCTCAATAGTAATGATGCCGTCGGTTGGCATGTGTCTGGTGGTTCCCTGGTGTACAGCAATGCGAGTGGTACCTCCTACCCTGGGGAACATATGGGGTCCGCGGTTTCGCCGGTATTTCAAGTCCACGCGGGTACGATGGCGTCGTTCTCGATCGTTCTGGACCTGGATGATTTGGACTTTACTGGCGGGGACCTGGCATTTGTGGGCGTCGCACTCTGCGATGATCTGGGTACAGTCGAGGACTGCCAGGCCTCTATTGCGGCGGAGTCCAACCCCGACGCGACCACCTGGGATACCGACTTTGTGCTGGTATGGGACAAGCAGGAGTATTACGCCTCAACAGCCAACGATAATGAGCTACAGGTAGACCTGCACCTGGATGAATTTACGGGGCACCACGTAGCTCTGATTTTTGCCTTTGATTCCGTGGATCAGTTCTACAACGATGCCAAGGGAGTGCTGGTCGATAATGTGGTCCTCCAGACATTGGTTCACCCTACGAACACCTGTAGTTTGGACGCCGATTGCACCAACACGGTCGGTAGCTTTGCATGTGTGTGTTCGGAAGGCTTTGATGGGGATGGCACCGTCTGCACCGATATCGACGAGTGTCTGAATGATCCATGCCATGAGAACGCGAGCTGTACCAATCAGGTGGGGGGCTTCGTTTGCACCTGTGACGAGGATTATGAAGGCGATGGTATTGCGAGTTGTGTGCAGAACGACGATTGTATCGATCATGCCTGTCCAGCGACGGCCAGCTGTGTAGACGGAGTCAACAGCTATAGCTGCGAGTGTATCGCACCTTATTCTGGAGACGACTGTACTACCTGTGCGGCAGAGGTTGGAACGACGGCCACAAATACCTGGACGCTGGAGGCCTTTTTCGACGACGCAAACTGTGAAACGGTTGAGCTTGCGTCGGGCACCTTTGAGGTGATGCCGCTCGAGATCGACCGTGATGTGATGCTTCGCGGAATCGAAGGCGGGAACACAGTGCTTCGACTCGGTATTGGAACATCGGGTTCGGTACTTACCCTTGAATCGGGAGATGTGACGATTCACGATCTCACGATCGCCGATGGAGATGCGGATAAAGGTGGCGGTATTCATCAGGTAGCGGGCAGTCTGACGCTGAACGAGGTCTCCATAACCGATAATGTGGCCGAGGAAGGTGGCGGACTCTATGTGGCTGGTGCGGCGGCGCTGAATAATTCCTCTGTCACACTCAATGAAGCCTACAGTCAGGATCGTGCGCTTGGTGGGGGAATTCGAGTGGCCGAAGGAGGCTCCCTTTCGTTTACGAATACCAATATCTCGTCAAATACCGCGTCCACGTACGGGTATTGTCCGACCGAGCCCTTTCAGCCAGGGCCTTATGCCCATGGGGGAGGGATCTATACGAATGGAGACATCTTTGGTGGTGGCGTGATCAAGAATAACCTTGTGAACAGCTGTAAGACCGAGGGAGGAGCCCTTTTTGTCGATCACCAATCTACGGGGTTGGGGGGCACCGTAGAGCTCGTCGGGGTGGAAATTTCGGATAATAAAGTGGTGGGAGAGAGCCACGATATGGGCGCAATAGCTGTCTTTGTAGGTACAGATTCCGTCACGATACGAGACTCCAATCTAGGGGCCCATGAAGAGCCTCCGACCCCCGAACTTCTCGAGGCGGCCGTATATCTTTATAATGTGACCGAGATGCTGATTGAGAATACGGTTGTGGCTGATATCCAGGGACCGTTTTTTCTTAATCACCACATATTTGGTGGATCCCTGAGCATCGTCGATTCCCAGTTCATGGGGAATGGCTCGCCGGTGATTTCGGTCCAAAGTGGAACCATCACGGTAAAGAAGTCTGTCTTCGAGGGGAATGGTGCCACAGTACTCGACCTCAAAACCAGATCTGGGTCGATCGAAGACTCTCTGTTCAAGGATAATAATTATGGTGACGGTGTGGTGATCGCTCAGACCAACCCAGGGTTTTATATGGACGGTACGGAACCAACACTGAATATACGAGGCTGTACTTTCACCGGTAATGAAAACGCGATCTACAATACTTGCGAGTCATCCGACGACATCTCGAAAGTAAATATTACCAATTCCACCTTCGCGAACCATATGGGGACCTGTGTATTAACGAGTGATTCGGGAACGGGGATATGTGAGTCTCATCTGCAGTTAAGCCAGGTGACGGTTGCCCATAATGATGGTGCCGGGATCTGCGCACTGCGCGGGCTTTCTGGTTCAAAGACGTTTACCACGGTTCGGGGGAGCTTATTCTGGGAAAATGCAGCGGGCTGTAACGAGGATGGTGGCACGTTCATCTCCGAGGGGAATAACTGGTTTGGTTCCGCAGGAAGCTGTGCTTTGGGCGGTAGTGACACAGTAGGGATGAATCCACTACTTGGGCCTCTCGAGGATAACGGTGGACTGACCTGGACCATGAAGCTTCTATCGGGCAGTGGCGCGGTCAACGAGGTTCCGGGCTGTGTCGATCATAATGACGAGCCGATTACAGTCGATCAGCGCGGAGAGCCACGGGATGTATCCTGCGATGTAGGAGCCTACGAGCAATAGGCTTGTAGTGCCGATAGCCTCTCCGATCTGGGAGGGGCGCGTGTGCCCCTGTTGAATCCTATTCATTGTATGTTTGGGGGGAGAGTGGTAAGAGGGGCGTAGGGCTTTCGGAAGAAATAGGAGGAATCCGCTTATGTCTGATTTTTCAGCGGGCGACGCCGGTGCGTCGCTCCAACCGTTAGATATTGCATGGGCTCAATTTGACCGCGCTGCCGACGTGATTGGTTTGTCCGATGATATGCGCGCGGTTTTGAAGAAGCCGAAGCGCACCTTGGCCGTCTCTGTTCCCACTCGAATGGATGATGGGTCTATTACGGTCTTTGATGGTTTCCGCGTGCAGCATAACCTGGCGCGTGGGCCAGCCAAGGGTGGTCTGCGATTCCACCCGGGTGTGACTCTGAACGAGGTACAAGCGCTGGCTTTCTGGATGACCTGGAAGTGTGCCGTGGTCAACATCCCCTACGGGGGTGGGAAAGGTGGAGTCATCTGTAATCCGAAGAATATGTCGCAGGGTGAATTGGAGCGTATGACACGTCGATTTGCTACAGAGCTCGCCCCGATCATCGGCCCGGATAAGGATATCCCTGCACCGGACGTCTATACGAATTCCCAGACGATGGCCTGGTTCATGGACACCTACAGTACGCTTCAAGGTGCGACCACAATGGGGGTCGTGACGGGTAAGCCAATATCGGCCGGTGGTTCGTTGGGCCGTAATGAGGCGACAGCTCGTGGTTGTGTTTTCACGATTCGCGAGGCGGCCAAGATCAAAGGCATCGATCTCAACACCGCCACGGTATCGATCCAGGGGTATGGTAATGCTGGCTCCATTGCCCATACGCTGATCGCAGAGATGGGCGCGAAGGTTGTCGCTGTCTCTGATTCCAGGGGTGGTATCTACAGCCCGGATGGTCTGCATGCGGAGGCACTTCAGAACTTCAAGCGTGAAACGGGCAGTGTGGTTGGGTTTCCGAATACTGAGGCGATGGGAAGCGCGGATGTGCTAACCGTACCCTGCGATATTTTGATTCCAGCCGCGTTGGAGAAGTCCATTGATGAACGGAATGCACCGAATGTGCAGGCTCGAATCATTGCGGAGGCGGCCAACGGTCCGACCACCCCGAGAGCGGATGCAAACTTCCGCGAACGGAACATCATGGTCATTCCAGATATACTCGCGAACGCCGGTGGCGTCACCGTGAGCTACTTCGAATGGGTGCAGAATCTGCAGTCCTTCTACTGGGATGAAGATACGGTCAATCAGAACCTGGAACGAATCATGACGACTTCGTTTAACGAGGTCTATGAGACGTCCCAGCGTTACGAGATCGACATGCGTACGGCGGCTTATGTTCGTGCGATTGAGCGCGTTGTGGAGTCCACCGAGCTGCGTGGGATGTTCCCCTGATTTGAGACATTTCGGCTCTGCTCTACCGCACGAATAGGACGCGAGGTACGTGGCAAGGGGTCTCGTATGATGCCTCGCTCTACGGGCAGACGTAGAATTGAGGCGCGGAACAGCTCTGTAGGCACGTTCCCGGATCGCATGGGTTCGGGTCACAGGGATCGTCATTGCCCACATTCAAGGGGTAGAAATCGCCACCGGACCATGGGGTGTTCACCCAGACATCTTCGATATGGGTGAGAAAGGCGTCTGCCACACACCAGGGTAGACTCGCGTTGTCGCGCACATGGACATAGGTGGTACTAGCGGATGCTCCGACGTCGTTGACGTTCATCAGGCCGTCCAGGTTTGTCAGGGAGTCGTTGCCTCGTATGGACAGATCGTCGAATCGATACAGTCCTTCGAGCCCTGTAAGGTCGGGTAGGATATCGTTATAGGCGACCTTCACCCATCCACCGACTTCGGCGACGTTCTCAAGCCCCGACAAGGAGACGAGCGAATCGTTCTCTTCAATTCGGAGTGTAAAATAGATGAATGTCAGATTGTTTAGGCCGGTCAGATCGGTGAGCAGGTCGTTATCGACGATCTCCACCGAGCTGTTCACCGTGGTTATCCCGGACAGTCCGTTGAGATCGGTCAGCGAGGGGTTTTCACCGATAAATAGATCGTCCGCAGACGGGAGGTTGCTGAGGGCGTCGATACTGGTGAGGAGCGGGTTCCCCCAGATCTCCAGCATCGCGTCAGCCGCTGTCAGATTCGACAGCCCCTCGATACTCACCAGCGAGGGGTTGTAGTTGATATGCATTTGATTGGCGATTGAGCCGACACCGACCAGCCCGTCCAGATGCTCTAAGGATGCATTATTCGAGATGAGGAGCATCGCTCCGCCCACAGAGCCGATCCCTGCAAGCCCGTTGATATTTGTAAGGGCGTCGTTATCTTGAATGGTGAGGGTGCTGCCCAGATCGTCGATTCCCGCTAGTCCATCGATATCGGTGAGCGCGTCGTTGTTGATGAGGGTAAAGACACCATCAACGCTTGGAAGTTGCTCCAGCCCCGAAAGATTAACCAATGCGGCGTTATCCTGGATGACCAGATCGTGTATCTCGACGAGTGACTCTAGAGCTTCGATCGTTAGCAGGTTGGGGTTGTTGAACAGTTGCAGATCGCGGACTTCGGTGAGCCCCTCCAGCCCGGTAAGACTCGCAAGTACCGGGTTATTGGTGATGTTCAAATCATTATCCACGACTTCCAGGTATTCTACGCCAGCCAGATGGATCAGGCTGGGGTTTTCGTCGACCACCAGATCGTTGACGTAGGCCAGAGACTCCAGCCCTGAGAGGCTGGTCATGGCGGGATTGTTGCGAATCGTGAGTGCTCCCGCGACCTCTTCTAATTGGTTGAGCCCGATGAGGTTGAAGAGAAGATCGTTGTCTTCGATGATGAGCTCGTCGACTCGTTGGAGGCTCTGCAAGCTGGAGAGATCTATGAGGAGGTCGTTGTCTCGAAGGATGAGGGCTCCATCGATCTGCTCCAGAGTCTCGAGCCCCGCAAGAGACGTAAGGTCGGAAAGTTCGATGGTAATGGAATCGCCGACAACAACGCAGCTCTCGAGAGCCACCATATCGGCCGCCGTGGTAATCGTGAGCCCGCCATCACAGACCAGGTGTTCGCAGAAGAGACCTCCGAATTCACCCACGCATTCACAGGTAAAGCTGAGCAGCCCATCAATGCAGGTTCCCCCGTTCTGACAGGGGTTTTCCGCGGGGCAATCGTCGATATTGTTCTCACAGAGAGTGCCATCGAATCCGGGGAGACATTCGCAGGCGAAATTACCCAGATCGTCGTAGAGGCATTCTCCACCATTCTTGCAGACCGGCGGGGAACCCCAGGTCACCTGACAGGGGTTGTCGAAGTCCTCGCAGTTGTCTCCTTCCCAGGGCCCCTGGCATTCGCAGGTATAGCCGTTGATCTCGTCAGTACAGAGTCCGTCGTTCTCGCAGGGGTTGGGCTCACAGTCGTTAATGTTCTGTTCACAGATATCCCCCTCGAAGCCCTCGGCGCATTCACAGAAATAGCCGGCGTCTGGGATATCGACGCAGGTCCCCCCATTTTGACAGGGGTTCTCTTCGGGGCAGGGAACACATTCTATGCAGCCCGAGTCCGTGGAGTCCTCACTATCCGGGGCTCCAATATCTCCGGGAGAGGATGTCTCCGTTTCCACTGCGATGTCTTCTACCACTTCCGATTGGGTATCCGTATCGGCCGGTTGGCCTGGGTCGGCTGCGGTATCCGTCGCGTCGGTAGTCTCCGGTTCGGTGCTGTCTGGGACAGAGGACCCATCGTCCGCGATATGAACATCTTCGACGATGTCGTCGCCGCTGGCATCGGCGATGGGCTCCACCGACTGACCACAACCGATGAGCAGAATAACCACTCCTGCGAGAGCCGAACGTAGACCGATCCGGCCGAAAGGCAGGCTAGGGAGAGCCGGGAGCAGATTGGTATGTGTACGATCGTTCAAAACTGTCCGCCTATCGACAGGCTCATCGGGTCGGGGCCGATGCTGGGTATGAGCTGTCCAGTTACTTCACCCGATGCCGGTCCCGATGCGGTTCCTCCAAAGTACTTTGTAAGATAATGGTTCAAGATGGGAATTGCGATACCGGTGGTTATGCCGATTAAGCCGCCCGCGATTACATCGCTGTAGAAGTGACGACCAGCTCGTACACGCATCTCTCCTACGACCATCGTGGCGGTCAGTGCGCCACCATATAGTAGGGCAAGAGTGGTCGTTCGGCCACGGAATTGGGGCAGATGGTAATAGGCGGAGGTTGCAACGGAAAACAGGAAGACTGCGGTGTTGGATGTATGCCCCGACGGGAAGGAATGGAATGCATCGTCTTGATCGTCTTGGGAATATACGATGTCGCCATAGGATGGATAGTTGGGGCTGTAGGTGTAGGGGCGAGCACGTTCCACCGCACTTTTGAGAGTAAAGGTGATGATGTTATTTACTGTGGCCGCGAGCAGCACATCTACAAGGGCGGAAGCTGTGTAGTCGTCGGTTCTGCTATTGTGGGCCAGGATCGATAGGCCGACTCCCGATAAGGTTCCCAGGCCTGCGGAGCTGTAGAGAAGAATATCACTCGCCGTATTGGGGGTAGAATTCTTGTCTTCCAACTCGACCAAACGCAAGGGAGAGCCGTACTCCGGAGCGCTATGACCGGGAGCGGTTTGCCCATGGGCCTCGGAACCAATCAGGGCTATGGGGGCGCTCAGTATACACGCGATGATTACGAGCGTAAGACGACGGTTTTTCGACACAGAGTCCTCCTCAGGGCTCTTCTGTCGTTGTCGCGTCGTACCAATGTACCGATACCGAGCTCAACACGGGGCTGGCGAGTGGATCCGAAGACGTCAGTCGTACCTCCATCTCCAGGTATCGATGATGGTTTGCGAGGAGTGTTGTCAGGTCAGCCGGGTTTGATGTGGCATATTCGGACCACTCTTTTTCCTCTAATCCAGGCAGGTTGGTCGATGAGCGAACCCGGACCAGAATGTCCGTGACTTCACCATCTTCAATGCCTTGCCAGGAGGCTGATTGCCAGATCAGATCTGTCGAGCCGGAGTCAAAAATTCGAGTCCAACTCCCCACCGGTTTTACGAAGCGAAGAAACTGCACTCCGGAGAAATCACTATAGGTGTATGGGTCGTCTCCGAAGGTGGTGGTGATGTTTACGGTGGGCTCATTATCCCAATTCGCCACATCGACCTGTGCGGCTGTATTTGTGCTCCGACCAGCGGTCCATAGCCAGCCGTTCTTGTCGAAGGCGATACCCACGGGGCGTTGAATCCCGCTTCCCATATCTAGAAGACTATGGGTCGTCATATCGGGATCGACCCGCGCGATATGACTCATCAGGACGGCGGGAGTCCACCAGCCGGACCCAAACGATTCATGGCTCAGGGCGGTAAAGATATTACCATTCTCGTCCACAGTCAGACCGCGGGGTGTGCCTTCGGGAATGGCGTGCCATTCCCAGATCTCAGTGGACGGTGTGAATCGAAAGATACCGCGACAATCCATGGATGAGACCAGGACCCGGCCCTCGAGGTCCATACTGATCCCATAGGTCTGGAAACAGTCGTGTAATTCTTCCGGGGGGACGTAGGTGCCGATCAGGGTATTGGTCGCGATATCGATCTTTTCCAGGCTCTGGACCGCTGGATCAAAACTATGGTCCCAGCCATCGTTGTTGACGATCCAGACATTTCCTTCGGAATCCGCCGTCGCACCGTATGGTTTCCCTGTCACATCCACGATAGCGAGAATTTCACATGCATCGGGGTTGGCTTCTGTATCGACCGAATCTCCAGAGATCTTGTACATCTGACGCCCATTGAAGCTTCCGGCCCAGACGTTGTTTTCGGCATCGATCGCCACAGCTCGAACAATCTCTGGGACGTCCGCGCGGCAGATAAACAGGCCATCTTTATCCAGGTGTACGATGTTGGAACAGGCGGGGTCATCTGGACAGTCTTTGCCTCTATTTCCGACCCAGACCGAGCCATCGTCTACAACGACTGCCGTGCGAGATGGTTCTTCTCCGTAGGACGCGACTACAAGATCGGCCGTCCCCGTATCTGCATCAAACCGGGCCAGCGTGCCGGACTCGGTGTTGGCGATCCAAATCGATGACAGTTCCTTCGTGGAGACGTCGATACAGATGGTGTCTGGGTTCGTGCAATCCTGGTGAGGATCTCCTGGCGGGTCGGAGCTGGCCCCATCGAATGCTCCGCTCTCCCATCCTTCACTGCCACTCACGCTTTCGACTTTCACAGTGCAGTTGGTGGAACATTGGCACGGCTCAAAGGTGCAGGGATCGAGAAAGACGTCTCCGTCGCATTGTTCTCCCTGGTCGAGGAGCCCATTCCCACAACTCTCGTCACTTAAACAATCGGCAGCGCAGCCATCAAAGTCGACCTGGTTCCCGTCGTCACAGACTTCATCGCCTTCGACCTCCTGGTTTCCACAGCAACTCTCGATGGGCTCTATCGTACATCCGGTGCTGGGATCACAGGAGTCGACGGTGCAGGTGTTGTTATCGTCGCATTCCAGTGCTTCTCCAGTACACTCCCCTTCGACACATCCATCATTCTGGGTGCAGGCATCGCCATCGTCACAGATCTGTGCGTGGAAGGTATAGATGCAGCCGTCCTGCGGGTCGCAGGAGTCCGACGTACAAACGTTATCGTCGTTGCAGTCCATGGCGGCCTGGGCCACGCAGAGACCGTTTACGCAGTAATCATCTACCGTACAGAAATTTCCATCGTCACAGGGGGTATCGAGATATTGGAAAATACACCCCTGCGCTCCAACACCACAGATTCCCTCCGTACAGGGATTATCGTCGACGCAATCTGCATTGCTCTGGCAAGCCCCAGTCGCTCGATCGGTAGCGGAGCATGCCAATAGCCCCATTCCTACCACAAGCCCTAGGCTCATTAGAATCATACGGAAATTGGATTGTATCGTTCCCTTCATATCAAGATTTCTCCAATTGATTGGCCACTTCCGGTGTAGTTGTTCCTAGCCCCAGAACAACAAGCAAAACCATTGCCGATACGAACGATCGCATACACCCACCGAATCCCATATTTGGTGATCCTACCCGATTTGGGGAGGAAGCGCGACGACTAAGCCAGAAATTCAGTCACAGAATTCGTAGTCCAGGGTGACCATGCCGACATCCATGGTCTTAATCCAGACCCGAAAATAGCCGCTGGTCTTATTGGCTCGTACCGTAAATCCATGACCCTCTTCGGGGAGCAGGAAGATGTTGTCTTCCTCTGCGTCTGTCGGTGCTGTACAGGGAACATCCGTCAGGGAGTCGAATTTGATGCGGTTGAAGTCGTGGAGTGGTTGGTAGTCCGTTCCAAACCGCCCGCCTTTCAGATCGAGAGAGGAGCTATGTTTGTGGGCTACCAGGTCAGACTTGAGCCCCGACCCATCCGAAACAACAGTACCATCGGAGGCGATAAGACCTTCATTCGCCTCGAGCGTAACGGTTCGAACACCGGGGTCGGTTGAGCAGGCGATGACACCGAAAAATAGCAGGGACAAGGAAAGACGTACGAACATGTGTAGCTCCAGGCAGGATGGGCATCATAGACGACTGGAGTTGGTCTGACGAGTCGTATCTAGAGAGAGCGAATTACGAAAGGATCGTCAGATGTCTGGCGGAGGCCGCCCAGCGGGAAAGATAGTAGCTTCCCGGTGGTACCGACGCGTTGTCTGGAGCTTCGGTCGACCAGGTACCCTGGGTAACGAGCCCCCACTCTTGTGGGTTCTCTATTTGCCTTGCATCGGGCACGAGGGGCCGTATGGCTTTGGCGTGCATAGCCGAGGAAAACGATGCGTCTGCGTATAGTTGCCCGTCAGGCCAGTTCTTTTGCCAGTGGCCGAGAGTGCTTCGGTGGATCGACCGAAGGTGTAGAGGGGACGGACCTCGTACCGTGGATCCGTCTACCCCATCCCAGCATTGGTCGCCAGCCAGATTGCCGACATAGAAGCCTGTTCGATGCGGAAGGGTGGCCCTGGGGCAGGTGGATGATTCTGGCGCTCGAAAGAGGCTGAGGGAACGGGCGATTGAGCAATGAACGATCCAATCCTCCCCTATGGTTGCGATGCGGGATCGGGCAAGCCATCCCAGGGGAATCGCGTGACCTTCTGGAGTCACCGCGAGCTCCAACTCCGGGCTTAAACCAGCGTAGATCTCTGCGTCGATAGGCGCTGTCGGTCGCGCTTTATAGCCCCACAGCCACTGACGCCTATGCATATAATTCAGCAAGGCGAATAGAAGAAGCGCTGTGACCAGATGGACCGGCTCGGTTGAGCCGGCGCGTTGGCCGAAAACGTTCGTGAGGGCAACGGTGGAGGTGAAGACGACGACAGGAGATAGAAGAAACCAGAGTCGGCGTACCTGGCCCAGGAGTGGACGAAGCCACGTCTGTCCGGCGAGGGTATAGAGCCAATACGCAGCTACGAATAGACCTGTGATAGCCAGGCCCAGGTAGGTTACCCATAGGGCAATTCTATAGATTACGTCTGGATCCATATTACGATGTTCCATCGGATTGGAGGCTTGATTCTACGTCAGCTATAGGGGCTTGGCGAGGATGCTGCACGGGGATAGATACGGAAATCCTTGTCACGGCGGCTCGGGTTGCCTATGTAGGGGCCATGAGTGATTCCACCCAAGAGACTCTACGCGAGCAGATCGCGGCGGACGTAGACAAGGTCGAATGGCAAGCCCTCGCCGGCCACGCCCGTCGTGAGAACGTTGTATTGGTGGATTCCTCTCTCGACCTGGTGGATATCGCGCATGGTATCGCGACCGATCAGGTGGATTTGATTGGACCGCTGATGGAGCAGGGGCTCATAACCAAATCAGAAGAGAATGACTTCGAAGCCGAGCAGGTATTTCGCTTCGTGATTATCCAGCCTTTCGTTGTGGTCACCCCCCACGCAGAGGAAGACTGATCGGAGCCGATTCGGCTTTTATCGATGGAAGACTTTCCCTTCGTTCGGGCTCTGGTAAGCTGATCCGTATGCACCACCCGGAAGGCCCAGAAGAGAACGATGTATCTATCCAACGGATAGACGAGACGGGCTTAGAACGTCGGTCGATCTTGAAGCTGGGAGCCCTGGCTGCTGGAGTGTTGGTTCTGCACCCGATGGAGGCGTTGGCTCGAGGGTATGTGACCCGCCGTGTGCGCCTGAAGACATTGCCTGGCGGGTCGAAGCCCGAGGAGATCCCACAAGGCCCTATCGATCTGCCTGCCTGGAAATATGGGAGCAGCAGTACAGCCACCGATACGGTGTTGATGTTTCGCGGAGATCCATCCCACCAATTTTATGGTACCGGCGCAGTACCCGACTAGCCGGGGGTGATCTGGGCCCATCGAATGCTTGATTTCAACACGCGTTTACGCGGACGGCCGATTACCTGGAAGGGTACGGGCTGGTTTTACTGTCTGGGTTAGTTCTTACAGCAGTAGACCGCCATCTGGGTACTGCTACCGGATGAGAAGGTATTGTCCCAGGAACAGCAACTACCCGATCCTTTGAGGATTGTTGTTTTGCTATCGTCGTAGAGGTACTTCCCGCTATTCCAGGGGTTGTAGCCGCCGTCGCAGGAGCTGACGTCACAATTCCAGATGTTGGTATTATCTGGGGCTCCGGCAATCCAGGTACCGTTGTACCGTGGGGCCTGCAGCTCGCCCCATGAGGTTAAAGTACCACCAGGGTAGACACCTTTGGGATACCGGTCATTCCACTGCGAATAGGTGCATACGCTCCAACCGGTAGCGCAGGCCTCATCGATTTGTCCCGGATCATAGGTGTTTCCACATAGAACGACATGTAGTTCGGGAGTGGTGTAGGAGGGGTGCTCTGCTTGTTTGATGGCACAGCCCTGGGAGACGTTGTAGGTGCAATCGTTGGCGCAGGAATTGGCGTCGTCGTCATCACCGTCGTCGCATTCTTCGCCGGGATCGACCACATTATTTCCGCAGCCTTCGATACAGCTGCCTTCATGACAAGATGTGGTGTCGCCGGCACAATAGGTACCCAGATCGCCACAACTGTTGCCGCAGTTGTCGGTAACCGCCACGGCACATGGAGTGACCGAGGGTAAACATTCGGTGGTGTCGAGGCCAGCACCGGCGTTCGGGCAGAGATTGCCGCAATTATCGTAGATGGGTTCACCGCAGGTCACAGTAGTGGGGTCGAGGCATTGGTCGGGGTTGAGGCCGGTTCCCAGGCCTCCACAGGCGGAACCACAATCGTCCTCGATGGGGAGAGAACAGCCCACAGCTTCGGGTCCTGGGCAGATCTCATTGCACACCTTGAGTTTTTTCCATTCGCTGCCATCGCAGATCATCAACACGCTCTCCGGAACATCGTAGTAGATGGTTCCCACATTATCGACACCACAATCGCTTTCGGTGCTGGTGGGGATCTGCGAGGTTTGTGTAGACGAGCAGGCCCAATTGGTCCCATTCCATATGGCGACCTGGCCGGATGCGCACGACAGGCTTGCGAGCGTATCCTGGTCTCCAGAACAAGACCAAGCTATACCATTCCAGCTCGCGATCTCACCGGCGGCACAGAGTAGACTGGAGAGCGTATCGGTGTCGGCGTTGGTGGCGCAGATCCATTGGCCCCCATCCCATTTCAAGATTTCGTCCAAGGCGCAGCTGATGCCCCCAAGGCTATCGTCATCACCGTCGGTGAGTTCGGCGGGTATACCGGTCAGGTCCCCCCAACTTCCGGAGAAGGACGGGCCCGCTTCGTAGCCAAGAGATTCAAGAACGGCACCTAGTTCTGCCTCGGTTAGATAGCCCTCTATATCGGAGGCTTGTACAAAGCCGTCGGCCGGAATGCCGCCGAGGCTGACCGCATTGGCCGATTCCACGGATTGATCGGCGACGCTGGCACGTAATGCATAGGGGGCCGATACCAGCCGTTGCCGTGGCTGCAACGGGGGATGCGTGTTGATCTGGATGTCCAACCATCGGTTCCCCGTCAGGAACTCTGCGTCGAGAGGCTCTTCAACCCCGAGAGTGACACGGAAAATTCCATTCTTGATGGTGACGCTCTCATGGAACTCGGTCCAGAGAAGGGTCCCCTCAATGGGGGCGTCGTAAAGAGAAAAGCGGAATGTGTAGTTATCGGTGCAATCCGTGGTGGAGTTACAATCGATGGGTACCCCCGTTACGTCGGTAAGATAGCCCTGGTATTCCAACCGCGAAGGTACATCGGCATGTGCTATGCCGGTTACCAGAATAAAATAGAGAACAACCCCCAGATACGTGATTCGCATCGATACCTCTCGAAAAGCCCGAACCTCTATAATAACGAAGTTGAAAAGCCATGGCGAGGCCTACCCCACAAAACCACCCAAACAGCTCATGCAATGAGTGGCTGGCTCCGTAAGAAGTCGGCGAAAGATTCGAACACGGCGCTGGCCGGGTGGTCTTTTCGATATAACAACCGGAAGGTGTCCTGGAGCATATTCAGCTCGGGCAGAAGCTGAACCAGGGTGCCCTGTTGGATGTCATTGGCGACCAGATATGTGGGCAATACGGCCACACCACGTCCCGCTTGGACCATCTGCCGAATCGCGGCCGTGGTTCCACAGACACGGATTTGTTCAAAGTCCAGTTCCGGATTGTCCGCGTCTAAGATATAGCGTGCGAGAGGTAGATCGGGGTTGGCGTCGAATAGACAATGGTTTGATGCCTGTGACGGACGATCCAGAGGGTGATTTTGTATATGGTTTGGGCTTCCTACCAGCATATAGGTCTCTGGATGTAGCACCTGCACCGACCATTCGGCCCGTGCAACCTGGGCACTGGTGACGACACAGTCGATGATACCGGCCCGGAGCTGATGGAGAATATCGGAGCCGACCCCGAAATAGGAGTCGATCTCCCAGGCCGGGTGGACCTCCTCAAAGCGAATGATGGATGGAAGTAGCCAGGATAGACCCAGCTCGAAGCGGGTGCCCAGGGTAATACGGACGGGAGTATCCGCTCCCTGGAGCACTGCTTCGACGCAGCGTCGAACCCCATCGATTGCATTGCGGGCGACGGGTACCAACGAGAGCCCTGCGCGCGTCAGACGAACCGACCGTGTGGTACGGTGAAACAGCTCTTCTCCGAGGGCGCGCTCCATCTGCTTGATGCGTTGGCTGAACGCGGTCGGAGTGAGGGCCACCTCGTCGGCGGCCCTCCGGAAGTTGAGATGTTTCGCGCCGGCCAGAAAACAACGGAGACTATCAATCGGTGGTATGTAGCTCGACGCAGGCATGGGTTCACTCCACGGTAAGGGTAAGGCTGGCTTCGCCGGTGTTGAAGCCATCATCAATGAGTACGGTTACTTCAAAGGTGCCCGGCTTCTCAGGAATCCACTCGAATTCCCGGTCCATGGACATATCCGACACGGCGACATCATTGATGAAGAACTGGTGGCCATGTACGAAATGGCCGCCGACATGGGTGGCAATAAAGGTGCCGGGTTCGTCGACTGTCAGAGTCGTGGGCCCATCAATAAAGATACCGAGTTCGGTTGGTTCTCCCTCGATATTCCAATCCTTACAGCCGTATAGGGCCGTTCCCTTTGTGTATCGAGCGGCCAGGGCGGAGCTGTCGGGGGAAAACGCCAGCTTATCGACCGTATTATGTAGGATCAGAGCCGCAGGCATTGGGTTTAACGGGTCTTCGATCACTTCCACTTCCGGTGTTTCCAGGCGAGCGATGACGGAAGAGGAGGTCAGATCGTGTAGAAAGATTTCGCCATCTTCTGCGAGATAGGCGAGAAGTTGGCCATCTGGTGAAAAGGCGATGGGGCTGATTACATCGGGCATATAGGTGTTTAGATTTACATGTACGATCGCCACGGAAATGGGTTCACCGATAGCCGTAAGATCGGGCAGAGACCACCGTCGCAATAACCCATTGGTACTTGTGGTTGCCATGTATTCACCGCTCGGGTGTACGGCTACATCCAGGACGGTGTCTTCGGGGAAGTGGAATCCATCGGAGAAATCGTCACCCGGTGGATTCGCACTACCGAAACCCGCCAGGGAGAGTTGGTTCGCTTCGCCCGTTTTGAGGTCAACGACATGAATAGCCGAACCCTGGGATCCTACGACAATGGCGGAGGTTCCGTCCGGGGTTGGAACCACCATCGATCCATGGGGGTACCAATTACAGGGAAAGTCATCGAGGGTGGTGACAGGTCCTTGTTTTCCGTTGGCGACGTCAAAAGAGGTCACAAACGCGCGGTCTTTTTGCACACTGCCATAGCATGTAAGCGTAATGAGTGTTTGTCCTGATGGGGACAAGCTACCCTGGTGTCTACGAACTTGGTTCGAGGAACCATCAGCCAATGGAGTTGGGCCCACTTCAAGAAGGAGCTCATCGGTGATGAGCCAGCGAACCTCCAGACGATTATTGATTCCGGTTAAACGGATTTGCCAGTTCCTATCGATTCCGTAGGGGCTGATCGGGGGGGCAGAAAAGGCGTGCTCACCCGTGGTGGCGTACTGAAAGGCGCCACCGGATCCAAAGGTCTGCTCATGAATGGAACTGAGCACGAGCGCTGGTTGTGGTGAAAACCCCAGGTATACGCCCCGGTGGTCAAAGCCACTACCAATGTCCAGGTTGTTGTCTTGTTCCCACCAGAGAAGATCGATGGAATCCGCAGCATTCAGGTCACAGCTTGAGAAGCTGACCGGATCATGGGGATGCCATGGTGTGTGGGGTGGGGGATCTACACCAATTGGATCTGTGATGGGGGGTGGATTGGACTCGAGCTCTACTCCGGAACCCAAATCCAGGCAGCCCGTCATAAGAATCAAAGAGAAAATACATACAAATTGGGAAAAAACTTTCATGGTTCGTACCTCCAGACAAAGTCGAAAAATGTTGTCTAAGAGAAATGTACGGAATCTCATTGTGGTACTGAATCGTTATATTCTTTATAGTATTGTGAATATTAACAGCATAATGGGGCGCACGCCAGCGGAGGGGGCTTTTGTCGGGGTGCCCTTGAGCCGGGTCTACGGGGATAGACAGTCGGGGGCGTGGTCTTCTAGGAAAGAGAAGAGTTTGCCCAGGTAGGTGTTAAGCCCCGCTTCGGGGATTCCGCCGGTACTGAGGCTGTGGCCGACACCAATGACTGTCCAGAAGTCTTTCGGGCCCTTGGCGCTCGCATACATTTCTTTCGATGCCCACAGGGGGAATTTCACGTCTGCGTCTCCATGGAAGAAGAAGGCGGGGCGCGTATAGCTGCGGAGCTTTTCGATATTGTTGTACTGCCCTGCGGATAGAAAGCCCTCACCAAAATTAAGGCCCGATGCGCTCTTGGTGATCGCGGAGATCGACGGGAACGCTGCTTCCATGAAGAGGGCGCAGGAGTCGTTGGCCATCACCATTTCTACGGCTGGGACACCTCCAAGAGAGTAGCCATAGGAGATCATCCGGTCGGCGTCGGGTACCACCGTTTTGGCCCAGGCCCAGACCTGGCGTGCGTCACTGAGGAACTCTTTGGGGACTGGGTCCTGGTCGGGCAGGCTTTTGCCGTAGCCACGATAATCCCAGACCACCAGGTTGTATCCAGCATCATGGAGGAAGCGGTAGCGCGGTATATAGTGCTCAACACTTGCGAAGTTGCCGTTGTTGTAAACGATGGTTGTGTTGGTTAGAGATGCATTCTCTCCGTGCGAGGGGATGAAGTAGACGAAGAGTGTGCCGTCTCCCACATCGGTTGCCAGCTCTTCGGCGGCGATGGTGCTCAGGTCGAATTCTCGAAGGGTCTGACCCGGTTCCAGGGTTCCCTCCATCCATTCGTAATCTCGATTGAATTCGTAGTCGTCTTCACAGGCGGTGCAGAGGCGATCCCAGTAGAGATCGGCGGTGCAGGTCGCTTCGGTGACCGCGGTGCAATGTCGTCGATTATGGACATTGGCGTCTAGATCGGCGCAGGCGGATAGAAAACCCAGAAGAAGTAGAATCTGTATTGTCGCTTTGTACATTTGTTCCTCGCCGGCTCCTAGAATAGATACGAAAAGCCGAAGCTCAGGCCATAGGCACCCCGGCTGGCAGGGACCCATTCAATCGCTTCGGTTTCCGGCTCTTCGTTCACATTAAACCAGCGCCATTCCAGCTGGAAGCGGAAGCCATCTTTGGCGAAGGGGTCGAGGGATAGACCAACGACGGGTGTTAATCGCAACCTGCAATACTCCCAGGGTACGATCTCCGCGTAGTTGGCTAGACCGACGTATAGTAGTTGTTGCCCAAAGAGCCAGCTCGCTAAGACCTCGTCTTGTTTTGCGGACCAGAAGGTTTTGGCGTCGGTGGCGAGGTATAGGCGTCGTGTTGCGGACACTGCGGGTCGCCATCCGCGTTGTTTTGCGAGCTGCCAGGAGACTCCAATATGCGTCTGCCCAATACCGAACGCCGCTGCGGTCAGGTTCAATCCATAGTCGATCTCCAACGCTCGCTTGAAGATCGGTTTCAGGCCCGAACGGAAGCTCAGTATTGCATTGGGGGTGGGTATCGGGGAGCCGCCCAGCTTCAATAAGGGGCCACCCAGGACGAGGCCAGCCTCATGCTGTTGGGGACCGAGAGGTCGGGCTCCATTCAAGGTGGAACAGCCCCAGAACAGCAGGACAAAGAGGGCAAATAGGAACTTCCGCATATGGATTACCGTGGTGGGGTTGCTACGCGTCGCCGAGTCTATGTCGAGGGATGCAAAAAGGCGAGTTCGATGTGGTTGACCATGAATGCGAAGTGGTGAGACATTATTCTCGTATTCATGGCGTGGGGTTGGAGGAGAAGTATGTGGCGTCAGGAGATCCGTTCGTGCCGGGCGAGCAAACGTCGAAACCTGGCTTGGTTATTGCGCTCGACAGGTTTGCTATGCGTACTAGCGATGACGGCTTGTTTTACTCCCCCCGTAGTGTCCAAAGATATATCGATCGAGCTGAAGCCGCGGTTTTGGAACGCTACTGTCATCGAAGTCGGCTCCAAATCGTTTCGTCGCAAGTATCCGTACGCGACCTATATTGGTTTCATTGAGCTCAAGGCGCAGGTGAACACCATCAACTCCTGGCTGATAGACCCCATCTCGGATTCCGATCTCGGGGACGCGGGCTCGGACTATGGCGCCGATGTTGTCTCTAGAGGTTACCAGTCGGATAGGAACGAGATGGTAACGGGTTATTTCGGTCGCCCTGGGGCCGTATATACCCGAAGAGTCATGAGGAAATTTCTGGAAGTTCGCGCATATTTATATTCGACGAACCGCAATCTGCATCTGGTTGCTAACCTATCCAGTCATTCGAAACCGAAGTTGATGAAGATTCTGGCTGGGATTCGAAGTGGAAAGTTGCGACGATTAAGCCTGCCGATGAAATCTGGGAATGCTCGGGCGCTTCTTTTCGCACGCGCTATACGAGCGGCCTATTTGACCGGGTGTCATGACTTCGAGCGCACTCGGATAATCGCGGAGATCCAATACGCCTGGACGGGAGTGGATAACCGTAAGGATATCCGGGGCCAGATGGCGTACTACCAGAAGGAAGCGGCTGATATCGCTGCGGCGAAGGCTAAGAAAGAAGCGCGGGAGAAAGAGAAATATAAGAGGAAAAAGGCGAAGGAGCTATTCGAGAAGCAGAAGTGGCTGGCTCTGGTTATCACCGAGGGGTTTGATTATCGGTTGAAATTACCTCCGAAATGGGAGTCTCTTGCGGATCATAAATTGGCTGCCCTGGCTGAAGGACGCCAGGTGTCCAGGTATGTACGTATGGGCGAACCGACGAAGTTCACCAAACCGCAGATCTGGCTTGAGGCGGTTGCGGTGAATGCAGCACCCAAAGTACAGGCAAGAGCCCTCTTTAAGGATCCGAAACGTAGTTGCAATCACCGGGATCCTTTTCAGATCGACAAGCGCCCGGACGGGACGACCCTGTTGTCGGTAGCCCATCGTTCCGCGTTGCCCGGCGGTCGAACGAGCGAAGGGCGGTGCTATCTGATTCTTCGGCCGGGAGCTCGCAAACGTCTATTCGTAAAGACACATTGGCAAGCGGCGGGCTATGAGTCGGCGAAACTTCGGCCGATGTTTGAAGCCATCGTTGCGACCATCGAAGTTGAGCCGCAAAGGACGACTGCAGAGATAGACGTGTTACGTCAGAAAAACCAGGCCCGTATGCTGGATGTTGCCGCCAGAATCAGGCGTCTTCAAGCCGCCAAAAAGAAAGCTGTGGCGGGGGGACCATCACCGGGCCAGTCGGTGGTTCATAAACGCCGTTACTTTACTTTTCAGACCCCGGCTACCTGGAAACGGACGGTGGATTCTTTTGGCCAAATCAACAAGCACGATGAGTACGTAAGTCAAGAATCGAAATATGAAGGTTTTGGCTCGCTCGCAGCGGCCCATATCGCGATAAGAAATATCAAGGCCAAAGGGACGGTGCACAAACAAGCCAAGAAGCTATTCAAAGGGTCGTTAAAGAAGCGGTTTGGATCGGTGCCCAAGAAAGGCACTATCCGACATGAAACCTGGCCGAATGGGATGGAAGTCTCGTCCTACGATTTTGAATACCGGTTTAGCGGGACGTTAACCTATATCGGGCGATGCTATTTTATGGGACGCCCAGGCAAAGCTGTGCGCCTGTTGGTTGTTGCGATGCAAGATCCGAAAGAGAAAGACTCTGGCGTGAGCGCTCGACTAGACCAGATCGTGGAGAGCATACGCTTCAAATAAGCGGGCCGGGGTTGGGAGCACTATTTCTGCGACCGCTGGTATTAGAGGATATCGGGGCCGACATCGTGGAGTAGGCAGTCGGAGGGGACTCCCCAGCTGAAGGGGTAGAGTAGACCGTCTGGGATGAAGGTCATGGGGATTGAGGCCCCATCGAGATCCAGATCGAAATATTCGATATCCCAGTTCAGATAAGCGATGGCGTTCCACCAGCCCTGGATCTTGAAGGTGGGCATCATCTCTTCGATGGTCAAATCAGGGGAATATACACTGCCCAACATGGGCTCGAAGACCTTATTTCTGGCCTCGCGAACCCAGTCCGGGTTGAAGATGGCCAGGGACATCTCCCCTTCGTACAGAAGACCTCGGTTGTTGTGATTGGCGGAGCCCGCCATCAAGAAAACATCGTCGATAATGACCAACTTGGAGTGGATGAAGATGGGTTCGAAATAAGCATCAATCTCGTCAATACAGAGGATGCATTCGGAGTCGACCCAATCGAAGGCCTGGAGGTAGAAGATCGCGAAGCGGTCGGGGATCCAATTATCGAAAAGCTCGATCTCCTGGTACGTCGGCCAACAGCCCGGATCCGCCCATTCGTCGATGGCGTTGGTGACGACAAGTAGAAAGATATCCGGCTTTTCCAGCATACGGGAGACGATGGCGTTAGCCAGAATCGGAGAGCGTAGGTACTGGTCTTCGATGAAGATATAGTGCTCTGCACGAGAGATGGCGCGTAGCAGTGTCTCCAGCACCGAGAAATCATTCCAGGGGCTGAGCATGGTCGTGACCAGTTGGGCTTGAATCCCACCTTCCAGTGGTTCTGGATACGGCTTCAAGGTCTCGATCATTGTCGATGTCTCGGAATAATCAACGCCGGAGAACAGCTGGTAGATCCAGCGCTGGTCGAAGATCCGAACGACATCGCCCACCATAGGGCCTTCGATACGGAAGGCATAATCTTTACGGGGGACGAAGTCTGATTGACGCCATTTATTGAATACGTCGAGTCGCGTATCTGCGCTGGCCTCGAATTCCATCCGTCGATGCTCAAAGACCTTCTGCTCGACCGTGTCCCAATCTTCCCCCTTCACATTGAACCCCCCCACCAATGCCAATCGCTGATCAACAGTGATGGCTTTTTGATGCCAGCTGGCGTGGGCGACCTCTAGGGCGTCGAGCCCGAGTGGTACATCGGTCATATCCACCGTGTAGGGAGGCCAGAAGCTATCCAGGCCTTCGCTGCTAAGTGTGACCGCACCTTCGGAGAGTAGCCATAGCTGTTGAACACGGGGGCCGAAATCCACCGACGGGAAATCGATTGTAAACACGCCGGAAATGAGATTGGCATCTCCCATGAACTCGATGCGGTCGTTGGGGTTATCGCCCCGATCGGTCAGATGGGAATCGACAGTGATTCCAGATAACAGGCCATCTTGTTCGAGAAACTGGGTCACCAGGATCTTGGATTCCACGCCCCAACCATCGAGCCAATCCAGTACGCCCATCATAGTGTTGCCCCAACGCTCCTCGTCGCTGAGGGTGTGGTGCTCCACATAGTCTCGATACAGTTCAAAGTCGCTCTGCCACCACCAGGTGGTCAATGTGACCAGCTCTTCGGCTGTTTCCAGATCGTCGAGGGTTGTACTCCAGAACTCTTCTCCATTGCGAAGCAGGTCGATCTGGTTTCCGTGTCGAGCCGGTCGACCCGTAGGAGAATACCAATGATGGGGTAGGCCGACCCATAGAGTGTAATACCGTATGGGTCCTGTTCCGGGATCGTAGATTTCCGTCATCACAGTGAGGCCAACGGCTTCCCCATTGATGTCTACCCGGAACTCATCCAATCCAGGTTCTCCCTCGTATTGGATGGTAGCCAGTAAAGGCTCGTGATGGTCCGCTTTAACTTGCAGATCGAAGAGACCAGGACCGCAAAGCGGCGTCGTATGGGCGATATAGGCGGCTAGCGGGATCGATTGACCATCCGATGTTGTCAGCACTACCTCTGGCTCCACCAGTTTTTGCGCCCAGATATCCAGTGGAACGATCTCCAATATTGCGGTGGCTTCGCTACAGTCGTTGTCCCAGCTACAGGCGTCAACGACCGTACATTCTGATCCTGCGTCGGGTTCTGGAGTTGAACCGTCGTCGGTTCCACTAGCCTCGGCACCCTGATCTTCGGGGAGAGAGGTCTCCGCTGTATCGGTCAGATCGGTCGGCTCTGGGACATCGGCAGTGTCGGAGATAGTGGGGATATCTGGAAAAACTGGAACGTCGCGAGGTAGCTCTGCCAGGTCGTTCTCCGTTTGGAAGATATCCAATCTCGCGCCCAGATCGCCGGCATCTTCCAGCTGTACGCTGTCTCCATTGGAACAGGCGAGCCCCATAATCAGAGCACCGATGAGAAACGACCAGCGCACAAAAACCTCCGCAATGAGGTGGTGATTCTACCCGTAACGGTTGCGCTTGGCGAGGTCGGCCTTGGTGGGACCTGCGATGTTGCTTTGACCGCTCCGAGCCCTCTGGTCTACAGTCTCGTCTCCTCTCAAGAGGAACGTTGGCAAAGCCTACCAGGGTCGTTTTTGTGCTCGTCGATCTCCAAAATGTTCATCGTATTTTCGGTACGCGTCCGGTTCTTGATGGGATCTCCCTTCGAATCACGAACACCTCCAGGATAGGCGTGGTCGGCCCCAATGGGGCGGGTAAGACCACCTTGCTTCGACTACTGTCGGGTGAGGACGAGCCCGACGAAGGCACGATTAGTCGGGCACGGAATCTGCGTATGGGAATGCTCCCGCAGGAGGTCGCAACTCTTGGTGCCCGGCCGGTTATTGATCTTGTGATCGAAGCACAGACCGAGCTGATGGAGGTACAAGAGGAGCTGGATACCTTACAGGTCAAAATGGCCGTTGATGCCGAGTCCCTAAGCCGACAGGAGCTGGATCGATTGGGCGATCTTCAAGATCGATTTGCCCTCTTCGGAGGCTATGAGATCGAGTCTCGTGCTCTACGCGTATTGGCAGGCCTTGGCTTTGACGAACAGATGGCTCGGTCCTCGGCCGGAGAACTAAGCGGTGGATGGTTGATGCGCGTAGTGATGGCGTCTCTATTGCTACGGGCACCCGATATTTTGTTGCTGGATGAGCCGACCAACCATCTCGATTTGCCCAGCCTGGAGTGGTTTGAGGGTTTTCTTCAGTCGTTTCGAGGTGCGGTTGTGTTGATATCCCATGACCGAACCTTCCTCGACGGTTTTTGCTCGGAGGTGGTCGAGATCTCGGATGGGGCATTGGAGCGGTATGTGGGTAGCTATACGGAATACCTGGCGGCTCGGGCATTACGTCGTGAGCAGCAAGGTCGTGAGGCGGCCCGACAGAACCAGCGCGTGGCTGAAATCGAACGCTTCATTACGCGGTTTCGCGCCAAGGCCACCAAGGCCCGCCAGGTGCAAAGCCGTGTGAAGATGCTCGATAAGATGCAGCGTCTGGATGTAACCCCGGAGATGCGCAAATTACGCGGTTTCAAATTCCCCGATCCCGTGCGTACAGGCGATAAGGTGGTCGACATACAAGGGGGCGTGGCCGGTTACGGCGACCACATCGTTCTTCGTGATCTACAGGTCCATATTCGTAGAGGCGATCGACTCGCTCTGGTAGGGCCCAACGGTGGCGGAAAGACCACATTATTGGATGTGATCTCCGAACGACTCCCCCTGCTTCAGGGCGAATGTCGGCTTGGGGCCAATGTCTCGGTGGGCTATTTTGCCCAGCATCTGGTGCATGAGCTGAATATGGACGAAACCGTCTTGGATTCTGCGACCGCGATTGCAGGCAGCGCCAGCCCCACATCGATTCGGGGTGCTCTCGGTGCCTTTCTATTTTCGGGCGATGACGTGGATAAAAAGGTGGGGGTTTTATCTGGAGGGGAAAAGGCCCGCTTGGCTTTAGCCCGTTTATTGCTTCGTCCCGCTCCCCTATTGATTTTGGATGAGCCGACCAACCATCTCGATGTTACGAGTCGGCAGGCGTTGGAAGACGCTCTCGAACGTTTTCCAGGAACCCTGGTCTTTGTCAGTCATGACCGCTCCTTTGTTTCTCGGCTTGCGACAGCAGTCGTTGAAGTCGATGGAGGGCGGATCGAACGATATGAGGGAGATTTCGATTCCTATTTGAGCCAGCGAGAAGCCCGGCTCCGTCTGGCCCGTGAGCCCCAAGGGGGTGGTGTCGCTCCACAGGAAGAGAGTGGGGGTCGAAAGAACTCAAAAGAGCGACGACGAGAGCTGGCTCAGAAACGAAAGGAATTGCAGGCTCGGTTAGGCCCGCTCCGCAAAGAGAAGGCTTCGGTGGAACGCCGTATGGAGGAGTTGAAAGAACGCCTTCGAGAGCTCGATACCATGTTGGCCGAACCCGACACATACAACGATCCGGCCTTTCCCGATTGGCTGAAAGAACGCTCCGGTAAAGCCGATCGGCTGGAGTGGTTTGAAGATCGTTGGGTGGAGATTGAGGAAGAGCTGGAAAAGACAGCCAAAGAACTCAAATCAACGGATTAGTTTTCCAGATAGACGGTGATCGCGTGGGCCACTCGACCATCATGATCACAACCATCCCATTCGCTACCATTCAGGTAGCGGATCTCGCTGTCGGGACTATTACCGAAATCATGATCTCGATACTCTCCGCCTGAGCGCTGACCTCCTACGAAGACGAAGTTGTTTCCCATAATATTTCCATCGGGATTGGTGCTGATCCGAAAGGCACCCCTCGAGTTGTCATCCCCGTGGCAACCGCCATTCTGATTGTCTGGTTTCAAGACCAATAAGGCCCGCCCCGTCCCTGCCGTGGAGCTTTTACCGCAGATACCGTAGCCGTGGATATCACAACCCGGCAGATTATTATTCAGTTCGGTTGCCGTGAAGCTGGGGAAGGTGTCTTCCAATAGGAGCGCATCTGTAATCGGGTTGTACAACCGAACGAGCCACTTCTTCGAGCCGTCGGAGGCACAGCTATGGACCCAGTCGTTGGTGAGGATGTCCCAGGAGCCGGTGTTCATGAATCCGGCACATTGGGTGTATCCGGCGACGGCAGGGCCGGCATACTCGGAGCCCACCCGAATGGAACCGACCGTGTTGAGATTGGTGCATTCCCCACCGGAACAGGTGCCAACATCACAATGTGTGCCCGACGGGCAGCTATTCCCACAGCTATCCGCCAGAGCTGTACCGCAGGCGTGAAGGGCTGGGTTGGCACATTGTAGGGGGTTGAGAGCTGTTCCATCTTCTATGCACGTATTTCCGCAGTTATCGTAGACGGGATCATTGCATGCCACGGTGGAGGGGTTGCATTGTACCGGGTTCAGTGCGGAGCCAAGGCTTCCACAGTCGATGCCACAATCGGACTCTACGGCCTGGCCGCAGGCGACGTCGCTTGGGCTCGGACAGATATCGTCGCATAGGCGCACGTTACGATAGTCGTTGCCATCACAGAAGGTCAGTTTATCGGTGCCAGGATTATAGTGCAGAGTTCCGATGGTCGCGGCGGTGCAGGCCGGCGGGTCGTTACTGATCTCGACCTCTGCGTCTGCTGCGCTACAGGCCCACGAGCTACCATTCCAGCGGGCCACCTCTCCATCGGAACAGGTTAATTCTCCCAGGGTGTTGTCGTCTCCATCGAGGAGATCGGCGGGAAGGCCGGAGGTCGCGATGGGGTCGAGGCTGGAGCCGAGGGTGTTCAAGTTGGCCTGCACTTGGTCCACATTCGCCTGAATGGCTTCCAAGGCTGCGGAGCAGTTCCAGGTGGTGCCGTCCCATTGGACGATCTCTCCGGCGGCACAGAGCAGCGCCGATAGAGTGTCCGTATCGGCGTTCACGGCACATACCCAGGCGCTGCCATCCCATTTCAGGATCTGGTCCAGACCACATGCGTTCAGGCCACCCAGGGTATCGTTGTCACCGGCCACATAGCCCAGACTGTCTAAAACGTCCTGTAGCCCCTCCTCTGTCAGGAAGCCGGACGAGTCGCCGACCTGGACAAAGTTTTCGACGGGCTGACCACCGAGAGTGACAGCATTATCCGACTCCAGGGCCCGCTCCGCCACATCGGCTCGTAAGGCAAAGGGGGCTGAAACCACCCGTTGACGTGGAGACATGGGGGGCATCAGGTTGACCTGGATTTCCAGCCATCGATTCCCGTCCAGGAATTCGGCGTCCAGGGTTTCCTGGCCCCCAAGTTCCACGTGGAACACCCCATTTGTGATGCTGATGTTGGAATGGGCTTCGGACCAGACGAGTCCATCGCCGGTCATGGAGTCGTAAAGAGAAAACGTGAAGACATAGTTTTCACTGCAGCCTTCGATGATATTACAGTTGATAGGATTTCCAGCCGTGTCGGTTAGATACCCCTGGTAGTGCAATCGTTGGGGAACACTCGCGAGAGAGACCGAACACCAGAAAAACAATACCCCAAGGAAACAGATCCCGATCCGACCCATCCTAACCTCCAATCCATCACCCGGATTCTACCTGGAAGTGCGTCGAATGGCGAGGCCGAGGCCTTGGGTTAGTTGTCGCAGCTGTCGGTAACGATGAGATCGCTATTGGATTCGACCGTAATCAGAACGATGGTGTCGCCCTTCAACGTGGGGTCGAGGTTGGCCCAGGCGTCGGCAACAATCGTGGCCCAGTCTGGGTTCAAGGTCCAGATGTGAAGGATCTGTTTCAGCCATAGATCGTCAGCGCTTACATTGGCGGTGCTCTCTTGAATGCCCTCCAGCTTATCGCTCAGAAGTTGATTGGCATCGTCATGGGTATAGGTCTGTACAAAGGGCCCCATATACGCCCGTGTCACGGATACTCCCACCTTCTCTCCACCGATAAGGGCGATATAATCCGTCATGGGCCCGGGCGTATCGTAGACGACCTCTGTCTCGGTCTTATAGATGCTGGCCCCTTCGCAATCGATGAGGGTCTGCATACTCATAACCTCGCTGCATAGGGAGCTGCCGCCGGCGTTTTCTCCTTCGAAGCGAGACAGTGGTGCCGGTGCGAGGAGGGTTGGGTCAAAGACGGCGCCGTCATCGAAGAGGTAGGTGTTCAAAAACAGACCGGGGGTTGGGTCGGTGATCTGCTCTTGAAGCTCTCCACAGCTGCCCTCA